>Ga0335075_10013167_pt1 | contig 12460 bp, 8 predicted proteins | sample Lox_Sample_24_FD_206723 | JGI IMG/M metagenome (GOLD analysis project Ga0335075, IMG submission 206723) | Soil microbial communities from Loxahatchee National Wildlife Refuge, Florida, United States - Lox_Sample_2.4 | ecosystem: Environmental > Terrestrial > Soil > Wetlands | place: USA: Florida... | reverse complement strand
AAGCTCGGCGGCCAGGCCGAGGTACAGGGCGTCTCGGGCGTGTGGAAGGACCTGACCGATAACGTCAACTCGATGGCCGGCAACCTCACCGGCCAGGTGCGCAACATCGCCGAGGTGGCCACGGCCATCGCGCGCGGGGACCTCTCGCGCAAGATCACCGTGGACGTGCGCGGGGAGATCCTGCAGCTGAAGGAAACCATCAACACGATGGTCGATCAGCTCAATGGCTTTGCGGCCGAGGTCACGCGCGTGGCACGCGAGGTGGGCACCGAAGGCAAGCTCGGCGGCCAGGCGGCCGTGCCCGGTGTGGCCGGCACCTGGAAGGATCTGACCGACTCGGTGAACGCCATGGCCACGAACCTCACCGGCCAGGTGCGCAACATCGCCGAGGTGACCACGGCTGTGGCGCGCGGGGACCTCTCGCGCAAGATCACGGTGGACGTGAAGGGCGAGATCCTGCAGCTGAAGGAAACCATCAATACGATGGTCGATCAGCTCAACGGCTTTGCGGCCGAGGTCACGCGCGTGGCGCGCGAGGTCGGCACCGAGGGCAAGCTCGGCGGCCAGGCCATCGTGCCGGGCGTCGCCGGCACCTGGAAGGATCTGACCGATAACGTCAACACGATGGCCAACAACCTGACCAACCAGGTGCGCGGCATCGTCAAGGTGGTGACCGCGGTGGCCACCGGCGACCTGCGCCAGCGGCTCACGGTGGAGTCCAAGGGCGAGGTCGCAGCGCTGGCCGACACCATCAACAGCATGACCGACACGCTGGCGATCTTCGCCGATCAGGTGACCTCGGTCGCGCGCGAGGTCGGCGTGGAAGGGCGCCTCGGCGGCCAGGCCCACGTGCCGGGCGCGGCCGGCACCTGGAAGGACCTGACCGCCAACGTGAATTTGCTCGCTGCCAATCTCACCACGCAGGTGCGCGCCATCGCCGAGGTGGCCACCGCCGTGACCAAGGGCGACCTGACGCGCTCGATTCAGGTGGACACACGCGGCGAGGTGTCCGACCTCAAGGACAACATCAATGCGATGATCGGGAACCTGCGCGCCACGACCGATCGCAATACCGAGCAGGACTGGCTGAAGACCAACCTCGCGAAGTTCAGCCGCATGATGCAGGGGCAGCGCGACCTCGTCACGGTCGGTCAGATGCTGCTCTCGGAGCTCGCGCCGCTGGTCGGCGCCCACCAGGCCATCCTCTACGTCATGGAGAGCATCGAGAGCGGGGATTCGCACCTGACGCAGCTGGCAAGCTTCGCCGATGCCAATACGTCCGGAGAGGTGCGTCGCTATGGCATCGGCGAGGGGCTGGTCGGCCAGTGCGCGCTCGATCGCCAGCGCATCCTGCTCACCGACATCCCCGCCGACATGATCACGGTGCACTCCGGACTCATCGAGGCGCGACCGCGCAACATCATCGTGCTGCCGGCGCTGTTCGAAGGGCAGGTACGTGCGGTCATCGAGCTTGCCTCGCTCAATGAGTTCACGGCCTCGCATCTGGCTTTTCTCGAGCAGCTCACGGGCAGCATCGGCGTGGTGCTCAACACCATCGAGGCCACGATGCGCACCGAGGGGCTGCTGAAGCAGTCCCAGCAGCTGGCGGTGGAGCTGCAGATGCAGCAGAAAGAGCTGCAGCAGACCAACGAGGAGCTCGCCACCAAGGCGCGCCTGCTCGCCGAGCAGAATGCGGAGGTGGAGCGCAAGAACCAGGAAATCGAGCTCGCGCGCCGCGCACTCGAAGAGAAGGCCGCGGAGCTGGCGCTGACCTCGCGCTACAAGTCCGAGTTCCTTGCCAACATGTCGCATGAGCTGCGCACGCCGCTCAACAGCATCCTGATCCTCGGCCAGCAGCTCGCCGAGAACGCCGACGGCAATCTCACCCCGCGCCAGGTCGAGTTCGCCAAGACCGTGCACGGGGCGGGCACCGATCTGCTGAACCTGATCAGCGACATTCTCGATCTGTCCAAGATCGAGTCCGGCACGGTCACGGTGGAGTCCGAGGAGCTGCCCTTCACGCAGCTCAAGGAAACCCTGGAGCGCAACTTCCGTCACGAGGCCGAGAACCGCAAGCTCATCTTCGCGAGCCAGTTCGAGCAGAACCTCGGGCGTACCATCACGACCGACTACAAGCGCCTGATGCAGATCCTGAAGAATCTGCTCTCCAACGCGTTCAAGTTCACCGAGCGCGGCGGCGTGCGCCTGCACGTCGGGATCGCGAGCGGCGGCTGGAACCCGGGTCACCCGGTGCTCAGCCAGGCACCGCGGGTGATCGAGTTTTCCGTCAGCGACACCGGCATCGGCATCCCGCCGGAGAAACAACGCATCATCTTCGAGGCCTTTCAGCAGGCCGACGCCGGCACGGCGCGCAAATACGGCGGTACCGGACTCGGGCTGGCGATCTCACGCGAGCTGGCCCACCTGCTGGGCGGGGAGATCCGCCTGATGAGCACGCCGGGCAGCGGCAGCACCTTCACGCTGTATCTGCCGGCGCAGTACGTGGGCCCGGCCTATGCGCGCAGCGCCTACACCGCGCAGCAGGGCGGCGCGGCGGTGAGCGTGGCAGCCGAGGCGGCCGCGACGATGCCGTACCAGCCGCGCGTCATCAGCGTCGCTCGCGCCGAGGAGCTGGTGGACGATCGGGCCGCGCTGCAGCCGGATGAGGCGGCGCTGCTGATCGTGGAGGACGACCCGCACTACGCGCGCGTGCTGCTGAACCTGGCGCGCGATCGTGGCTTTCGCGGCCTGGTGGCCAAGAATGGCGCCGAGGCACTGGATCTGGCGCACCGCTACAAGCCGCTGGCGATCACACTGGATGTGTTCCTGCCCGACATGCTCGGCTGGACGGTGCTCAATCAGCTCAAGCGTGATCCGGCGACCCGGCACGTGCCGGTGCAGATCCTCACCGTGGAGGAGGAGCGCCAGTATGGCCTCGAGCGTGGTGCGTTCTCGTTCATTCGCAAGCCCCTGACCACCGATGGGCTGGAGGCTGCGTTCGACCGCATCAAGCAGTTCACCGCACCGCGCGTGCGCCAGCTGCTGGTCATCGAGGACGATCCGGCCGAGCAGATGAGCATCCGCGAGCTCATCGCGCACGATGATATCGAGATCACCACGGTAGGCTCAGGTGAGGCGGCGCTGTCGATCCTGGCACAGCATAACTTCGACTGCATCGTGCTCGACCTGCGGCTGCCGGACATGTCGGGCTTCGAGCTGCTCGACCGCATGCAGCAGGATGAGCGGCTGCAGGAAGTGCCGATCGTCGTCTTCACCGGCCGCGAGCTGTCCGATACGGAGCAGACTGAGCTCAAACGCAAGGCCAAGAGTGTCGTGCTCAAGGGCGTGCAGTCGCCCGAGCGGCTGCTGGATGAGACGGCCCTGTTTCTGCACCGCGTGGTCGCAGAGCTGCCGGCCTCCAAGCAGAAGATGATCGAGCGCCTGCATCAGAGCGATGAGGCGCTCAAGAACCGCAAGGTGCTGGTCGTGGACGACGATATCCGCAACATCTTCGCCTTGAACAGCCTGCTCGAGCGCCACAACATGCAGGTCATCAGCGCCAACAACGGCCGCGATGCGATCCGCCTCATCGAGAGCACCCCGGACCTGGCTCTGGTGCTGATGGATATCATGATGCCGGAGATGGACGGGTATGAGACCATACGGCGTATCCGCTCGGAGTCGGAATTCCGGCGGCTGCCGATCATTGCCCTCACCGCCAAGGCGATGAAGGGGGACCGGGAAAAATGTCTGGAAGCAGGGGCGTCCGATTATGTTGCCAAGCCTGTGAATACGGAGCAGCTGCTGTCACTGGTGCGGATGTGGTTACACCGCTAGCGGCGCGGCGCCACGCATGGCGCAGCAGCGGGTAAGAGCATGAGCGACACGATCGGCGAAACAAGCGGCGAAAAAGTCAACATCCTGCTCGTGGACGATCAGCCGGCGAGGCTGATGACCTACGAGTCGATTCTCGGTGAGCTCGGTCACAACCTCGTGACCGCGCGCTCCGGCACCGACGCGCTCGAGCGGCTCATGGCCGACGAATATGCCGTGGTGCTGCTGGACGTGAACATGCCCGGCATGGACGGCTTCGAAGTCGCCAGCATGATTCACGAGCACCCGCGCTTCGAGAAGACGCCGATCATCTTCATCACCGGCGTGCACATCAGCGAGCTCGACCGGCTGCGCGGCTACACCCTGGGCGCGGTCGACTATGTGGCCATCCCGGTGGTACCGGCCATCCTGCGCACCAAGGTCGCGGTGCTGGTGGAGCTGTACTGCCAGCGCCGCGAGCTGCAGAAGCTCAATCGCGGCCTGGCGCAGGCCAATGTGCAGCTGGCCGAGGCGCACTCGACGCTGCAGGCGGAGAAGACGCGCGAGCTCGAGAAGCTCAACGCGGCGCTCAGCGAGGCCAATCGCAACAAGGATGAGTTCCTGGCGATGCTCGCGCACGAGCTGCGCAATCCGCTCGCCTCGATCCACAATGCGGTGCAGTTGATGCGCAATCCGCAGCTGCCCCAGGCGCAGCTGAGCTGGGCGCGCGACATGATCGAGCGGCAGCTCGGCTACCTGACACGACTGATCGACGACCTGCTGGATGTGGCGCGCATCACGCGCGGCAAGATCAATCTGGCGCGCGAGCCGGTGGCACTGGCGAGCATCGTGGCTCGCGCCGTGGAGACGGTGCAGCCGGCGCTGTCACGCCAGGGACACGCCCTGGTGCTCGACGTGGCCGAGGAGCCGCTGTACATCGATGGTGACCCGACCCGGCTGATCCAGATCGTCGGCAACATCCTGAACAATGCCGTCAAGTACACCAAACCGGGAGGACGCATCGAGCTCACCGCCGGCCTGCGTGATGAGCAGATCGAGATCCGCATTCGCGACAACGGTATCGGTATCGAGCCGGATCTGATCCCGACCGTGTTCAATCTTTTCGCCCAGGCCTCGCGCGGCGATCCGGGCGGCCAGACGGGGCTGGGCATCGGACTGGCGCTGGTCAAACGTCTGGTGGAACTGCATGGCGGAGAGGTCGAAGCGCGCAGTGACGGCCTTGGCCGGGGCTGCGAATTCACGGTGCGCTTCCCGCGCGTGTCCTCCGAATCTCTGCCCTCGATGCTCGCGCCCTCGGCCGCGGCAGTCACTGCGGGACCGCGCCGCCGGATCCTCGTCGTCGACGACAACCGCGACGCACTCGAGAGCCTCGCCCGGCTGCTGCAGCTGGTGGGCCATGAGACCCATCAGGCCCCCGATGGACTGCAGGCGCTCGCGCTGGCGGCCGAGAAGCAGCCCGATCTGGTCATGCTCGACATCGGCATGCCGGGCATGGATGGCTATGAGGTGGCGCGGCGCATTCGCGCCGAGCCGTGGGGTCAGGCCATGGTGCTGGTGGCTGTGACGGGCTGGGGACAGGACTCCGATCGGCGCCGCTCGCGCGAGGCCGGCTTCGACTCACACTGGGTCAAGCCCCTCGATGCGCAGAAGCTCGCGGCACTGCTCAGCACGCTGCCTCCCGTGGCGCCGGATGCCCCGGCGGCTGCCCAGGCGGGGCTGCGCCGCGGCGGCGCAGCCTAGGCGCGCGCCGGCTCCGGGCAGATGCGCCTGGAACCTTCCGTCGCTGCTGTCGTCACCGGAGGCGCCTCGGGTCTGGGTGCCGCCAGCGCGCGTGCGCTGGCGGGCGCGGGCGCCCGGGTCACGGTGTTCGACCTGCTCGAGCCGCAGGGGCTGGCGCTCGCCGCCGAAATCGGTGGTTGCTTCGTACGTGTGGACGTCTGCTCCGAGCAATCCGTCGCCGCAGGGTTCGCGCAGGCGCGTGCCGCACACGGCCAGGAGCGCATCCTCGTCAACTGCGCCGGCATTCTGGCCGCGGCCCGTACCGCGGGGCGCGACCGGCAGAGCGGCGCCATCCGCGGCTTCCCGATGGACGTCTTCGAGCGCGTCGTCGCCGTCAATCTCACCGGCAGCTTCCGCTGCATCACGCACGCGGCCGCGGGCATGCTCGCGCTCACACCGGACCGCGACGGCGAGCGCGGCGTCATCGTCAATACCGCCTCGGTCGCCGCGCAGGAAGGGCAGATCGGCCAGGCCGCCTACGCGGCTTCCAAGGGCGGTGTGCTGGCGCTGACCGTGCCGGTGGCGCGCGATCTGGCCGCCGAGGGTATCCGTGTCAATGCCATCCTGCCAGGCGTCTTCGACACCGCGATGCTCGCCGGGGCCTCGGAGGCGACGCGCGAGGGGCTGACCGCGGCCATTCCGTTTCCGCCGCGGTTGGGACGCGCGGAGGAATTCGCCTCCCTGGTGCTGGAGATCTGCCGCAACGGCTATCTCAACGCTGCCGCCATTCGTCTGGATGGTGCCCTGCGCATGGCGCCACGCTAGGCACCGTCAAAGCAATTGCAGTTGCGGGGCGCGGCGTTCGGCCTCGACATTGAGCAGCGGCAACCCCTGCGAGAGGGTGTCGAAGATGCGATTTCTCTCGGCGATCCGTGCCAGGGTGACGGTCTCGACCCACTCCCAGATCACCATGGTCGGCAGATGCGCCCGCTCGCGGTAGAGGGTGCGGATCCAGCCATACAGGGGCCGCAGCTTCGGGTCCTTGATCCACCAGGCGCGCTCGTCGGGCAGCCAGAGGCGGGAGGCGTTGAGATGCTGGAAAAATCGGCGCCGCGGGGCTGAGCTCTGGCCGATATAGCGCAGAACCCGCAGATCGCCCGGGTCGGAGAGCGAGTACACCGCAACGCCGTGCGGCGCGAGCGTTGCGGACTCATCGTAGAGCTCGCGGCCGACGTGCCGACGGATGAGCCGCGCGAGCTGAGCCTGGGTCAGCTGCGGCATGACGTGGGCCACCCGGGCGTCCGCCAGCGCTTCCTGGGCGTCTGGCACGCAGGCAGGGTCGATCACGAGGGTTGGGCGACTTTCGCGAAGGTCACGGCAAGCTGCCACCCGATGCACAGCGCGCCGACGAATGTCACGATGACCGTCAGCCAGCTGCCAAGCGAAAACCGTCCGTAGCGTAGCAGCGCATAGGCTGCAACCAGATTGAACAGGCCCCAGAGCACATTCAGCCACGCAGGCGAGAGCCCGCGGCCGGGCGGACGGGCAAAGGGTGTGGGAAAGGCGCTGCCGCACAGCCCCCGTGTCAGATGCGGCAGCGCGTTGCAGAGAAAGGCTCCGCCGAAGAAGTCCAGCAGATAGTCGTACCAGGGCATGCTGCGCCTGGTGCCTCAGTACCCGACCGTAAAGCGCCGACCGACGAAGCGCGGATGTTCGGCTTCATCGACCGCCGCCACGGCAAGGTCGGCAATATTGATCACGCTTTGACCCTGTGAGTCGCGCACCAGATCCGTGGTCGACACGCGATACTTCCCGGTGCGCTTTGGCACCGGGGCCGCGGTGGCGCTCCAGCCCTGGATCTGCAGCGGTGGCGTGAGCACCGTCCAGTGGATCCGGCTGGCACGGTAGGTTTGCAGCGCGACCAGATGTCCCACGAACATCCCGTACATCGCACTGCCGGGCGGCGCGGGGGCTGGCAGATGAGCCAGCATTGCCGCGCGGCTCTCGTACATCGTGGTCGCACCGCCGATTTCGATGACGTGGGGGCTGCGCTGCACTCCGGAATAGGCCTCGACTGCGACTTTCGCAGCCACGGCCTGGGTGGAGTTCTCTGGCTTGTTGCCTTCGCCGTTGCCCACCACGGAGATGATGACGGCGTCGGCGCCGTGCGTGATGGTCTTGAACGAAGCGAGATTGGTCACATCGCCCGCCACCGCCATGAAGTTGTGCTGGCTGAAATGCATTTTGGAAGCGTCGCGCGCGACACCAATGACCGTATCGCCGCGGCGCAGAGCTTCCTGCGTGATGACGCTGCCGATGGAGCCGCTGGCCCCGTAGACGACGATCGTCGTGGCGTGCGCGCTCACGGATCCGAGGCCGGCCAGCGCCGCCAGCAGCCAGAACCGGCGCAGTCCCGGATGAAGTCCCTTCATGAATGCTCCCTCTCGCGCTGCAAATGTGCGCGGGCGTACTGTGTGCCGCCTGCGCGCCCAAATGCAACTGCTTCGGCAGCGCGGGCGCTAGAGCTCGCTGCGCGCCGCGAGCGCGCGGATGCGGTCGGCCATGCGCAGCGCCAGGCTGGTGATGGTCAGGGATGGGTTCACCCCGCCCGTCGTGGGGAACACCGACCCATCACAAACCCACAGATTGGGAATATCCCAGCTGCGTCCATCCGGATTGACGACGCTGCTGGCGGGGTCTGTTCCCATGCGCGCAGTGCCGGCCAGATGATTGGTGTCGTCTTCCTGTCGGAAGAGATCCCTGGCACCCACGGCCTCGAGGCTCATCTGCATCTGGTCGAGTGCATGCTGGATGAGCGCCTTGTCGTTCGCACCCCAGGAATAGTGGATGCGCGCCACCCGCAGACCATACTGATCCTTCTCCTCGGCGAGCGTCACGCGATTGCGCTCATCGGGCAGCATCTCTCCGACCATCTTCAGGCCGACCTGATAGTTGTATTTCTCCATCGCATCGCGCAGCGCCTGGCCCCAGAGGCCGCGGGCGCTGGTCTGGATGGTGGCCCACTCTACCGGCAGCGGCCCTTGTGCCATCCAGCAGTATCCACCGAAGAAGTCCTTGTGATCGTCGTAGTTCCAGTGCTCGGTGACCGCCAGCGATGGCGGTCCCTTGTACCAGCGCACCTCCTGCGCCATGGTGCCGAACACGGCCTGGTTGGATTGGGTCATGAGGTAGCGGCCCACCAGTCCGGAACTGTTGGCGAGGCCATTGGGGTAGCGATCGGTGGCCGACGCCAGCAGCAGCCTCGGGGTTTCGATGGCGTAGCCGGCCACCACGACGTGACGTGCGCGCTGGAAGTGCCAGCGTCCCTCGCGGTGATAGTGCACGCCGCTGACCCGCCCGTCGGCGCCGACCTCGATGCGACCGACCATCGCCAGATCGCGGATCTCGGCGCCCGCGGCGAGGGCGCGCGGGATGAACGTCACCAGCTGGCTCTGCTTGGCGTTGGTCGAGCACCCGAAGCGGCAGAAGCCGCGATAGACGCACGGCGGGGAGCGTCCATGATCGTGCGCCCTGGGAGCGGAGACGGTCGCGAGCGGCGTGGGGGTCCAGCGCATACCGAGTGCTTCCGCACCGCGCGCCAGCAGCTCCGCTGCACCATTGAGCTCGTGCGCACGATAGGGATAGCGCGGCCGCCAGGGACCCCAGGGATAGTGCACCGGACCGGCGATCCGCAGCGCCTGCTCGGCGATGCCGTAGTAGTGCCACATCTCGCGCCAGTCCACCGGCCAGTCCGCGCCATAACCGAGCAGACTGCGCGAGCGAAACCATTCGGGCCGGAAGCGCAGCGACACCATGGCAAAATGCACTGTGCTGCCGCCGACGGCCTTGCCGCTGTTCTTGCCTCCCATGACGATGGGATTGGCGCCTTCGACGATGCGCTCGTCGAGCCAGTACAGCTTGGACTGCTCGCGCTCATCGGAGGCAAAGTCCTCGAGCGGGCGATAGTAGGGCCCGGCATCCAGGCCCACCACCGAGAAGCCGCTTTCGGCCAGGCGCGCGATCAGTGGCGCCCCGCCAGCCCCGGTGCCCACCACGGCGAAGTCGACCAGCTCATCGTCACGAAACTCGCGCATCGGTACCCAGCCGCCCGGGCGGAACACATCCGGTGCCCGGCCGCGCGCCGCCCGGGGTGACTCACGTGGATCATCCGTCACTGCGATGCCCCTGTGCCGAGGCCGTGCCGTGGGTTGTCGGCAGTGCGCGTGGTGCTTCCCAGGGATCGCGTCGATCCAGGCCCATGCGCGCATAGCCACGCGGACTGGCGGGTCCGCCGAAGCCGATCTCGTTCCACGCGGTCGGGTGCGCGTAGTAGGCGTGCGTGATATCCGGGAGCACGCGATGCTCGAAGAACAGCTGGCAGGGCATGCCCTGCCAGGCGGGATTCGTGAGCTCTCCGCGCTGCATACGGCCCAGCAGCGCATCCTGCTGCGCCGGATCGAGCTGCGTGAAGGGGGCGCCGCAGGCGCTTTGAGCCTCGGCCTCCAGCGCGGCGAGGCCGCGTCGCCAGGCTTCCCCCTGCACAGGCAGCTGGGCATAGCGATAGCCATCCAGCTGCCCGGTGTATAGCTTCTCATCGACATACGCCGGCAGCGGCACAGGTGCCCGATCCCGCGGCTGCGGCACGATCCGATCGCACAGTGCCCAGAGCGTGCGCCACTCGCCCGGACTGAAGAAGCGTGGCTCTCGGCTCACCGCCAGCCGCGCATCGATGACCTCCCGCGTCTTGGCATTCCAGGAGGGGGTGTTGCGCTTGGCCAGCACGTCATAGCCAGGATAGCGCTCAGCCATCGGGGTGATCCTCCATCAACCCGAGCGCGGCCAGCCCCGCGAGGGCCAGGCCGCTGAAGCTCGGGGGCGCGGGAATCGGCGGTCCGTTGAGCAGGTTCTGCCGGACGTTGTGCCAGCCGCCCATCTGCCGGTTGATACCGCGCAGGTGAAAGCCCACTCCGGCAAGCCCCAGGCAGACCGTCAGACGCAGCAGCGCGCGCGTGAGCCAGCGCTGTCGGCGCCGGGGGCCTAACGCGGCGTTTGCCATACACAGTGCACTGAGGGGTGGCAGTGTGACCGGAGCAAACATGAATGGATCGTTGAAGGCGCCACGAAAGTGCAGCAGACCGGCCTCGGCAACCGTGCCGAGCAGTCCCAGCGCCGTGGCGGCGGCAACTGTGCGCCCCGCCGGAAAACCTGCGATGCGCGGGATACGGCCGCGCGGGGTGTCACGCACGCGCTCGGCCAGATAACCGGTGCTGCCCGAGAGCAGCAGCGCGGCCGGCGCGCCCAGGGGTGCCCCGTAGAACAGGTTCTCCCAGCGAAAGCCCCCGGGCTTCTTGCCCACGTTGTAGAGATGAAAGGCGGTACCGATGAGGCCCGTCAGAAGGGCGAGGGCATAGACCGCATCGCGCACGCTGTGCGCGCCGGCGCGCTTGTCGGCGTTGCCGTGCAGGCTGACCACCAGCGACAACCCGCCACTGATCAATGGTGCGATCATTGCGCGGTTATGGAAGGAGCCGCGGTAGTGCTCGACGGCGCTGTCGGCCAGCACCGAGGTGGCCAGCACGCCCGCGGCACGGTTCAACCGGCGCGCCGCACGCACCGTGCTGCTGCGGCCGGGGTGCAGCGCCAGCGGCAGCGGGCGTGCAGCGCGGCGCCCGGAGCGCAGCGCAAGGCCCGCACCACCGATGACGACGGCGCCGAGCGTGGCCCAGAGCAGCGCCGCGGGTGGCTGACGCGAGCTCATGCGAGGGCCTACCCCTGCGCCTTCACGGCGTAACGCGCGGCATCAGCCGTGCGCAAGCTGAGCCCGACGCCTGGGCGCGCGCGGTCCGGCGATAGCACGCCTTGCTGCGGCCGGGGGGCGCCGTCGAACAGCATCTGCTCGATGCGCACGTGATCGTGGAACCACTCGATGTGCCGAAAGCGCGGCGCGGCGCAGCCGAGCGTGCAGTGAAGGGAGGGGGCGCAGTGTGCCGACAGATCGATCTGGTGGCCCTCGCACAGCGCCGCCGCCTGCAGAAAGCCGGTCACACCCCCACAGCGCGTTGCGTCGGCCTGCAGCACATCGACGGCACCCGCGGCCAGCATGCGCTGGAAATACTGCGGCGTGTAGCCGTACTCGCCGGCGGCGATTTCCATGCCCGTGGGCGAGCGCGCACGAATCTGCGCAAGAGCGCGCAGATCATCGGAGGACACCGGCTCCTCGAACCAGCTGACCTGCTGCTCGTCGGCGAAGCGAGCGCCGAGCTGCAGCGCCTGCGTAAGGCTATAGGCGCCGTTGGCATCGACGAACAGCCCGGCCGAACCGATCGCGGCGCGGGCCGCGGCCACGCGTGCCGGATCCTGCAGCGCATGCGTGCCAATCTTCATCTTGACCCAGCGGCAACCGTCGTTCTCGACCCATCCGGCGAGCTGGCGCGTGAGCTGCGCCTCATCGTAGCTGGTGAAACCCCCACTGCCGTAGATCGGAACCTGCAGGCGAAAGCAGCCGAGCAGGTCCGCCAGGGAGCGCTCGAGCAGCTGTCCCTTGAGATCCCACAGTGCCACGTCCACGGCACTGATCGCCGTCCCCGCAATGCCTTCGCGGCCGAAATTGCGGACCGCGCGCTGCATGGTGCGCCAGGCTGCCGGCGGATCCAGCGCCTCCAGTCCCACCAGCAGCGGCGCAAGCTTGCTGTCGATCAGAGCTGCCGCGCAGGCATGCGTGTAGCTGTAGCCGAAACCGCGGCGGCCGCCGCCCTCGACATGCACCGCCACCAGGGTCGTTGAATCCCACTGCGCCGTGCCGTCCGCCTCGGGTAGATCGGTGGGGATCGTATACGCAGCGGCCGAAACACGAGTGACGGGAACCTCCGCTACCATGGCGCACCGACCGCTGCAGCTGCCGGCGACT
>Ga0335075_10013166_pt1 | contig 12460 bp, 10 predicted proteins | sample Lox_Sample_24_FD_206723 | JGI IMG/M metagenome (GOLD analysis project Ga0335075, IMG submission 206723) | Soil microbial communities from Loxahatchee National Wildlife Refuge, Florida, United States - Lox_Sample_2.4 | ecosystem: Environmental > Terrestrial > Soil > Wetlands | place: USA... | reverse complement strand
GCTCAGGTAGCGCGACGTGATACTGCGGGCAAACTCGTGTGCATCGACTACGAGGATACGCGCGTCCTGGAGCACGCGCCGGGGCACGTGCTCGCGCGCGCTCACCGGAAGCGTGAGGCGAAACCAGAAGGTCGCGCCGGCGCCGGCTTCACTGGTCACGCCGATCGAGCCCCCCATGAGATGGACCAGGCGTTTGCAGACGGCAAGGCTCAGCGCCGAGGGTTCTGGCGTTGCCGGCGTTTCCGGCTCATCGAAGAGGCGGCGCTGCGCTTCGGGAGCGATGCCGATGCCGGTGTCTTTCACGCCGAAACGGATGTTGACCGTGCGGCCGTCGTCTTTCTCGAGCGTCACCGAGACGCGCACCGAGCCTTGTGTGGTGTATTTGAGTGCATTGACCGTGAGGTGCGTGACGATTTGGCCGATCAGTACCGGATCGCCCAGCAGACGCGCAGGGAGCTGCGGATCGATGAACGGCAGCAGATCGAGCTTGCGGTGTTGTGCCTCCGGCAGCCGCATGATGATGGCCGCCTCGATACAATCGGCGAGGTTGAAGTCGATGTTTTCGACGTCGACACTGCCCGCCTGGATCTTCGAAAAATCGAGTATCGCACCGAACGACTCCAGCAGGAGTTCGCCGGAATTCTGCACGGTCGAAGCATACTCGCGCTGATCGTTGTCCAGCGGGGTCGCCAGCAGCAATTCGGTCATGCCGAGCAACGCATGGAGCGGGTTGAGGATCTCGTGCGTCATCTGGGTGAGAAACTTCGATTTCGAGCGCGCCGCATCGTTGGCTTGGCGCAGGGCGTCGCGCAACTTGTTCTCGGCTTCGGCTCGCTCGCTGAGATCGTGAATCAATGCGAGGATGATGCGATTGCCCGCAACGATGGAGGACTGAAAGCGGATCTCCGCGGGAAACGTCTGCCCGTTGCGGCGCAGGTGCACGGTTGGATAGAAGTGGGTGGTGCGGTCGCGCCGGTCCATGATCGCGCGGCACTCGTCGCGGTATTCGGCTGCGACGAGGTCTAAGATGAGCCGCCCAAAGAGTTCGTCGCGCCGGTAGCCGTAGGCACGCACGGCGGCCTCGTTGATGTCGCTGATGAGCCCCTCTTCGAGAAAGACGAGGAGATCGGCAGCGCCTTCGAGGCCCCAGACGTCGCCGAACATGGCGACGCGTTCGCGAAGCTCGTCCTCGCGCCGGCGTGCCTCGGCCGCTTCGGCGGCCGCTGCCGCCGCTGCCGCCTCTTCCTCTTCGCGCCGGGAGCCCGATCCAAAGAGCCGGCCTAACAACGGCAGCTCCGTCGCGGGCTGAGAAAGGCTTGCCGGTTACGCGGCGCGCGGGAGGTTTCCAACGCGAAAATGTTCCGCACTACGCACCGAAATCCCGTCGACCGAAATCCGGTCAGAGGAAACGGTGCATGATCAGCACGTCGACGAGCCCTAGGTTCGCGTGACGAAAGGCCTGCGGCACGCGGCCGAGGACGGTGAACCCGTGGCGCTTCCAGAGTGCGACGGCGCGCTCGTTGGTGGAGACGACGAAATTGAACTGCATCGCAGCAAAGCCCGCGGCACGTGCGGTCGCGAGCGCGTCGGTGCACATCGCGCTTGCGACGCCGCGCCCGCGAAAGGCGGGGTCGACCATGAAGCCGGCGTTGGCCATGTGGTCGCCCAACCCGACCTGATTCGGTACCAACCGGTAAGTTCCGACGACCACATTGTCGGCGAGGGCGACGAAGGTGCGTGCCGGGGAACCGAACCAGAGCGTCTCGGCCTGCGCGCGCGTGGTCTGCGGGGCGTAGGGGTACGTGTCGCCGCCGGAGACGACGGCGTGGAAGATCGGCCAGACGGCATCCAGGTCGCCCGGTGTTGCTTCGCGGATCACGATCCCATTCACGATGGCCGACTCCTCTTGAGCATCTCTCCCCCTTTGCGTATAATACGACATTGATGCTGGCCGATGAGCGAACCCTGGAGGCCCTGGATTTCGAGGCGATTCGCGCAGCGTTGGCGGCGCAAGCGAAGACCGATCGGGCCGCAGCGCGACTCCGGCAGCTCACGCCGGGCGGCGATTTCGACATCGTGCGCGCAGAGCAGGCCGCGACACGCGAGATGCGCGCTCTGGTTGCCGGCGGTTCGTTTTCGCTGCCGCGCGTTACCGAGAGCGGTGAGGCGGTGGCTCGCGCCGCACGGGGGCTCTCGCTTGCGGGGGCCGAGCTGCAGGGGATCGCTATCGCGCTCGGAGCGGCGCATGCAGCGGTACGCCGCATCCGTGCAAGTGAGGCACCGGCCTTACCGCTGCGCTGTCGGGAAGCCGTCTTCTTGGAGGACGTCGTCGCGCGAATCGACGAGTCAATTGGCGAGCACGGTGCGGTGCTCGATCGCGCTTCGCCCGCGTTGGCGCGCATTCGTCGGGGCGTTGCGCAGGCATACGAAGAGGCACGTGGCCGCTGCCAGGCGATTCTGCGTTCCACCGCCGGCGCCAAGGCCGTACAAGATGCCATCGTCACCGTGCGCGAAGGGCGCTTCGTCATCCCCGTGAAGGCGGAGCTCGCGGGGCAGATTCCCGGCGTCGTGCACGACACCAGCGCCAGCGGCCAGACGCTCTTCATTGAACCGCTCGGTGCGCTCGACGTCAACAACCGCCTGCGCACCTTGCGCATCGAGGAAGAACACGAAGTCGCGCGCATCCTCACCGAACTCTCCGCGCTCGTCGGTTCGCGCGCGGCCGACGTCGAGCGCGACCTCGACGTCTTGGCCGACGTCGACACGATCCTCGCACGCGCGCGACTCGCGGACGCGATGCGTGCCGTCGCCCCGATCCTCGTCGACCAAGCGCGTCTCGAGATTCACGCGGGACGCCATCCGTTGCTCGGCGATCGCGCGATCGGGCAGTCGATTGCGCTCGACGACGACGTCCGTTTCGTCGTGATCAGCGGTCCCAACATGGGCGGGAAGACGGTCACCCTCAAAATGGTCGGGCTGTTCGTGGTGATGACGGCGTGCGGTTTGCACGTGCCGGCCGCCGAGGGGACGACAATCGGGCGCTTCACCAACGTTGGCGTCGATATCGGAGACGAGCAATCCATCGCGCGCAACGCCTCGACGTTCTCCGCGCACCTCGACCGGCTGCGCGAATTGGTCGATGCTGCCGACGAACGCACGCTCATCCTCGTCGACGAGATCGCCAGTGGGACGGAGCCTGCGGCGGGGGCGGCGCTCTCGGTCGCACTCGTCGAGCATCTGCTCGCCGCTGGGGCGCACGGCATCGTCACCACCCATGCGACCGAACTCAAACTCTTCGCTCACGCAACCCACGGCGTCCGCAACGCGAACGTTCGCTTCGATCCGGTGACGTATCGGCCGAGCTTCGAGCTCGACATCGGTGCTCCGGGTCAATCGCTCGCGTTCGTGCTGGCAGCCGCCCGCGGAATACCCGAGACGATCCTCTCGCGCGCACAGGCGTTGCTCTCGGAAAACGAGCGCGACTACGACCGTGCGCTCAGCGAGCTGGGCGAGATGCGTGCGCAGGCGACGAGCGAACGCGATGCTTTGATGCGTGAACGTGCGCACGTGCATGCGCTCGAGGAGAATGCGCGCCGCCGCGCCGAGGCGCTTGAACGCGAGCGTCGCGCCTTCGCAAAGACCGCTGATGAGCGTCTCGCCCGCGCGTTGCGTGATTTCACCGCCGAACTCGAACGGCGCAACGCGGCGCGCACGGCGGCGGCGCGCCCGCGCGTGACGCCTGGCCAGTCGGCACTCCTCGGGCACGTCCTCGACGAGGTGCATCGGGACCTCGGTTTGCGCCCGGCCCCGGTAACCGCGCAAGAGCAGGGGCGCGTCGGTGTCGGCGACGTGGTGCGCGTCGAATCGCTCGGAAGCGAAGGGACGATCGTCGACGACTACGGCGAGAACGCGCTGGTCGCGATCGGCTCGATGAAGACCGTCGTCTCGAAGCGGCAGCTCCACCTGGTGCGCCCCGCGGAGCGCCGCGTTCGCGCGACGGCCGTGAGCGGCGAGTCGACCCTGGAAGCGGCGGCGAGCGCGAGCGCCGAACTCGACGTGCGCGGGCGGCGTTTCGCCGAAGCACAGCCGCTGGTCGACCGCTGGATCGACGAATCGAAGCTCGTCGGGATGACGCGCCTGCGCTTGATCCATGGGAAGGGGACGGGGCTGCTCGGGCGCGGGCTTCAGGAGTTCTTGCGCGGGCACAGCGAGGTGCGTGGGGTCCGCTACGGAGACGCCGACGAAGGCGGTAGCGGCGTGACCGTCGTCGAGCTACGGTGACCCGGATGTCCAATCCACGGGAGGCCGCCGAAGCACTCGCCGACGGTTGCGAGCACGTCGAGACCGTTGCGGAGCTGGAAGCGCGCCTCGCCGGAATGTCGTCGAAAGCTGGAACGCCATATTCCGAGCACCTCGCCGAGATTACCGCAGCCGCCGTCGAGACATGGCCGTCGGACAAACCTCTTAAACGGTTGCGCGTCAAGCTCGGTCTCGATCCAACTTCGCCGGATCTGCACATCGGGCATGCCGTCGTTTTGCGAAAATTGCAGGACTTCGTCGAACAGGCCCACGACGTGACGTTGCTCATCGGCGACTTCACCGCGCGCATCGGTGATCCGAGCGGGCGGAACATACTGCGGCCCCCGCTCTCGGAAGAAGCGATTGCTGCGAACATGCAGACGTATGCTGCGCAGGCCGGAAAGGTGCTCGACATGGAGCAAGTGGAGCTGCGCTACAACTCCGAGTGGCTGGGCGTGCTCAGGCTCGACGAGTTGATTCGCCTGCTGAGCCAAACGACCGTGGCGCGGATGCTCGACCGTAATGACTTTGCGCAGCGCTATGCGGCCGGCACACCGATCTCACTGCACGAGTTCCTATACCCGGTAGCGCAGGCGTACGACAGCGTTGCGCTGAGCGCGGATGTTGAGCTTGGCGGAAGCGATCAGCTCTTCAACTTGCTCATGGGGCGAACGTATCAAGAGCGTGCGGGCCAACCACCGCAGATATGCATGACCGTGCCGCTGCTCGAAGGTCTCGATGGGGTCGTCAAGATGTCGAAATCGGTCGGCAATCACATTGGGCTGACGGAGTCTGCGCAGGATCAATTCGGCAAGGTGATGCGCATCCCCGACGAGCTCATCCCCCGCTACGCGCGGCTGGCCGTCTTTCGTTCGCAGCCCGAGGTGGAAGCGCTGAAGCAGGCCTTACGCGACGGCCGAGCTCTCCCAATGGACGAGAAGAAGAAGATCGCCCAAGAGCTGGTCGCCCTCTATCATGGGCACGACGCGGCTCGAGCGGCGCGCGAGAACTTCGAACGTACGGTGCAGCGGCGGGAGCTCCCGGAGGAGATGCCCGAGGTGCGGACGGCGCAGGCGCGTAAACTGGTCGACGTGATCGTGCTCGCGGGCTTTGCGCAGAGCAAGCGCGAAGCGGAGCGCCTGATCGCCGGCGGCGGCGTGAAACTCGACGGCAGCGTCATCACCGATACCGCGACGCCTTGGGCGCCCAAGGACGGCGCCGTCCTCTCCGTCGGCGCACGCAAACATGCGCGGCTCGTCCCCTAACCGACCCTGTTGCAATCCCACTACATAAGGAAGAAGAAGTAGAGAGATGCCCGCTCAGACCTACGCCGAGAAGGCCCCGATCCATGGCGCAAAGCTGACCTGTCCCCGCTGCGGCCGCGTTCACCCGTTCCCCAAGGCAGACAAACCGGTCCGCTGCGAGTGTGGGTGGCGCTACTTCATCGGGCCGCAGGGCGAGCTGATGGAAGACTTCGCTCCGCCGATGGACCTGTAGACAGGGCTTCCGCTCGGCCTTCTACGTACCGCGCTGTTCGAGCCGTCCGATGAGCGAGCCGACCTCGTCGCGGGTGAGCACGTAGCGCCGTTTGCAGAACTCGCAGGTCGCTTCGGTCTGTTCTTGTTCGCTGCGTATCTTGGCGAGTTCGTCTCGGCCGAGACCGAGGAGGGCGACTTCGACTTTCTCGCGGGTGCAGCGGCAGGCGAACGAGACGTCGAACGCGCCGTGGATCCGCAGGTCCAGTGCGCCGGCGAGGCTGCGCGCGAGATCTTCCGCGCTCGCGCCGCCGTCGATCTGCGTGGTGACCGGCGGCAACCGGCGCGCGTGCGCTTCGAGCGCGTCGATCGTCGATTCGTCGGCGCCCGGCATCACTTGGGCAATTGCGCCGCCCGAGGCTTTGATGCCGGCGGGGTTCGCGAGGACGCCGACCGCGACGACGCTGGGGATCTGTTCTGAGTCGACTAGGTACGCTGCGATGTCGTCGCCGATCTCGCCGGTGGCGAGGGCCACGACGCCCATATAAGGTTGTCCTACCTCGTACGAACGCGTTACTTGGAGCCGGCCGCTACCGACCGCGCCGCCGACGTCGAATTTTCCCTGCGCGTTGAGCGGGAGGTCGACTTGAGGGACCTGCGTATAGCCGCGCGCGCCGATATGTTGCGGTGCCGGAATGAAGACTTCGGCGACCAGGCTGCGCAGCGGACCGTCACCGACGATCTGCAGCGAGAGGCGCTCAGAGCCCTTGAGGGTCGCGCGGAGCAGTGCGCCTGCCGTAACAAGGCGACCGAGCGCGGCGCTGGCCGTCGGTGCGAGTTCGTGCCGGCGCTGCGTCTCGCGCACCAGTTCGGTCGTGATACCCGCGACGATGGAGATGCTGCCGTCGGCGGTGGTGGCGGTGACGATCCGGTCGGGCATCGCCTCGCACTTTCCGAGGTCGACCGCTTTTCCTCCACGAACGCGGCTCGCGTGAACGTGCTAGTCATCCACGGTCCGAACCTCAACATGCTTGGAACCCGCGAACCGCAGACCTACGGAACGACGACGCTCGCCGAGATCGACGCTCAGATCCGCGTGCAGGCCGAGCCTTTGGGGATGACGGTCCGCTGCGTTCAGCACAATTCCGAGGGCGCAATCATCGACGAGATTCAGGCAGCCGTGGGCACCGTTGACGGCATCATCATCAACCCTGGGGCTTTCACCCACTACGCGTATGCCGTGCGCGATGCACTGGCGGCGGTGCCGATTCCGGCGATCGAGGTGCACCTCAGCAACGTCCACGCACGCGAGTCGTTTCGCGCGACCAGCGTGGTGGCCCCGGCATGTCGCGGGACGATAGCCGGGTTTGGTCACGTCTCGTACCTGCTGGCACTGCGGGCATTGGCTGAACTTCTCGCGCGCAAAGCCTCATAACGTCTTGGTTTGTCGCGCTCTTTCCGGGCTTTGGAGCAGGAGCGCTCCGCTCGCCTGCCAATACCATTTTCTCGATCAGGTATGATCACCCGTATTCATATCGGAGAATTGAACATTGACGAAAGCCGAACTTGTTGAAGCCCTAGCCGAGGAGGCAGAACTTTCGAAACGGCAGGTCGGCGATATCGTCGAACTGTTGCTCGAACAGATCACGGGCGCACTGCGCAAGGGCGAAAAAGTGCAGCTCATCCCCTTCGGAAGTTTTATCGTTCGCGCGCGCAAGAAGCGCGAAGGACGCAATCCGAAGACCGGCGCGAAATTGATCATCCCCGCGCGCAAAGTCCCCGCATTCCAAGCCGGCAAGGGCCTGCGCGATGCAGTCGGGGGTGCCGCCAAAGCCTCCAAAACCGTCAAAACAGCGAAGAAGAAGACGGCGAAGCGCTAACCTGCGGCGGCCAGGTTCGAAGAGTGGAGAAGCCCCGCCGTCTACCGACCGCGGGGCTTCTCGTAACGGCTGCGTGCCGAAGTGGTCGGGCAGACAGGATTTGAACCTGCGACCCCCAGTCCCCCAGACTGGTGCGCTACCAAGCTGCGCCACTGCCCGAACACCCCGCTCTTCGCATCCCATGAGCGCAGTCCATGCAGGCGGGCGCAGGCGGGGTTGCGCGAGGCGCCCGGCATACAGATGATCGTGCACAACCAAGCCCCACCGGTTCTCCCCGAGACGTACGACCCGTCGGTCGTCGAACCGCGGCGTTACGCTCTGTGGGAGGCAGCGCGTCTCTTCCACGAAGAGCCTGATCCGGCGCGTCCGCCGTTCATCGTCTCGATGCCGCCGCCCAACATCACCGGGCGCGCGCACTTGGGCCACGGATCGACGTATACGCCGCAAGACATCCTGACGCGCTACCATCGCATGCTCGGCGAAAATGCCGATTGGCTTCCGGGGCAAGATCACGCCGCGATCGCCACGGAGGCCGTCGTCGTGCGTGAGCTTGCACGCGAAGGCCTCACCCGTGACGGTCTCGGACGCGAGGAATATCTTGCGCGTGTCTGGGCATGGCGGCACGAATACGGCGGCGCGATCAACGAACAGTTTCGCCGGCTCGGTTTCGGTCCCGATTGGGAACGCGAACGATTCACGATGGACGCGGGGCTCTCCGCGGCCGTCACCAAGGTCTTCGTCGATCTCTACCGTGAGGGTCTGATCTACCGCGGAACGCGCTTGGTGAATTGGGATCCGCAGTCGCAATCGACGCTCTCCGACGCGGAGGTCGAGAGTGAGGAACGTGACGGCTCACTCTGGCACGTGCGCTACGACGGTGAGGATGGTCGCTTCTCGCTCGAAGTCGCCACGACGCGCCCCGAGACGATGCTCGGTGACGTCGCGGTCGCCGTTCATCCCGATGATCCGCGCTATCGCGACCGCATCGGCAAGCAGGTGATCTTACCGCTGGTCGGGCGCGCCATACCGATCGTCGCCGACGCCGCCGTCGATCCTACATTTGGGACCGGTGCGGTCAAAGTAACGCCCGCACACGATCCCACCGATTACGAGATCGGCCAACGCCACGCCCTAGAGATGCCGACGGTGATCGACTTCGATGCGCGGATCACCGCGCAAGCCCCCGCCGCGTATCGTGGGCTCGACCGTTTTGAAGCGCGCCGGCGCATCGTCGCCGACCTCGAGTCGGCGGGACACCTGGTCGCCGTCGAGCCGCACCGGCACAAGGTGCCGGTGAGCTCGCGTTCGGGTGCCGTCGTCGAGCCGTTGCTCTCGCTGCAGTGGTTTTGCACGATGGAACCGCTGGCGAAGCCGGCGCTGCAAGCCTATCGTGATGGACGGGTGCGTTTCGTCCCCGAACGCTTCGGACGCACCTACGAGCAGTGGCTCGAGAACATTCGCGACTGGAACGTCTCGCGCCAAGTGTGGTGGGGCCACCAGCTCCCCGTCTGGTACACACCGGGTGACGACGTCATCGTCGCGCACTCGCAGGCCGAGGCGCTCGAGATTGCGCGTACGCAGTTCGGCACGACGGAGATCCGGCGCGATCCCGATACGCTCGACACGTGGTTTTCCAGCGGGCTGTGGCCGTTCTCGATCTTGGGCTGGCCGGAGCAGACGCCCGAACTCGCGCACTGGTATCCCAACTCCGTGTTGATCACCGGCCGCGAGATCATCTTCTTATGGGTCGCGCGCATGGTGATGCTGGGCTTGCACTTCATTGGGCGCGTTCCGTTTCACACGGTCTTCATCGCCCCGCTCGTCTTCGATGCGCAGGGGCGCAAGATGAGCAAGTCGCTCGGCAACGTCATCGACCCGATGGACCTCGCCGGCACGTACGGCGCCGACGCCTTTCGCTTCGCGATCGTGCGGCAGATGCGTCTGGAATCGCAGGAGCTGCGGTTCGACGAACGCTTCTGCGATGAAGGCCGCCGCTTCAACACCAAGATGTGGAACGCGTTGCGCTACGCGAGCAGCCTCCCGGAGGGCTTGCCGAGCGCCCTGCGCCTCCCGCCGGCACAGACGCTGACCCTCGCCGACCGGTGGATCCTCACACGTCTGCATGAGACGATCGAGCGCGTCACGACAGCCCTCGACCAGTTCGAATTCGGCGTCGTCGCCGAGACGCTGCTCGATTTCGTCTGGTACCGCTTCTGCGATTGGTATATCGAGGCGACCAAAGAGCCCTCAACGACGCGCGCAGCCGTTCTCTCGTTCGTCCTCAACAACGCGATGCGTTTGCTGCATCCGGTCTCGCCGTTCGTCACCGAAGAGATCTGGCTCGCCCTCCCGCACGATGGTGCCACGATCGTCACCGCTTCGTGGCCCGATCCGGCGGAGGTTCCGGCCGATCCGGATGCCGCCGCACGCTTCGAGGCCGTCATTGGCGTCGTGACCCGGGCCAGAAACCTGCGTTCGGAACTGGGCCTCTCGCCCAAAGAGCGAATCACGCTCGAGGTCCCCGCTGGGCTCGACCCGGAACGGCGCGCCCTCCTCGCCCGCTTGGCGGGTGCCGATATCGTCGATATGCCGACGGGGATGCCCCCAGCCGACGACCTTGCCGCGGTGAGCATGCGCGCGCCGGCGGGGGTTTTGCGCGCCCGCTACGAGCGGGAGCTCGAACGTCTGGCGGCCGAGATCGAGCGGCTGGAACGCAAGCTGCGCAACGAGCAGTTCGTGCGCAAGGCGTCACCGGACGTGGTTGCGAAGGAGCGCGAAAAGCTGGCAGGTTACGAAGGCGATCGCGCGCGAGCGCGCGAGCGTCTCGCGAATCTCGCCGCGGAAGGAATGCCCAACGGATGAAGAGCGCGCTCGAGGCGCTGCGCCAACGCACCCTCATGTCGGCTCGAGAGATCGACCGCATCATCGGACGCCTCGCCTATCAGATCCTCGAACCCGAGGATGCGCAGGGCGGCGTGGTGTTGCTGGGCATTCGCCGCGGTGGCGAGATACTCTCACGGCGGCTCGCCGCCAAGATCGAGGAGATCAGCGGTCTGCGGCCCGGCCTCGGTTACCTCAACATCAATCTCTATCGCGACGACGACGTCGCGCGCTCGCTCCCGGAGTCGGAGATCCTCGAAGATCTCACCGGCAAAGTCGTGATCGTCGTGGACGACGTCCTCTACACCGGGCGCACGGTGCGCTCGGCACTCGACGCCGTGACCGACCTCGGACGCCCGCGCGTGATTCGGCTTGCCGTCCTGGTCGACCGCGGATTGCGGGAGATCCCCGTGCAAGCCGACTACGTCGGCCGCTTCATCCCGACCGGCCGTCGTGAGCACATCGAAGTCTTTTTGAACAAGACGTTTTCGGCGGACGATCGGGTCGTCATCTCAGGAAACGACCCCGAGCATGCGGGAGCGTAGCCTCCTCGATCTCGACGACCTCTGCGCAGCCGACATTCACTATCTCCTGGATCGAGCGCGCGCCTTCGCGGCCACGCCGGCTCCGCGTGACCTCCTGCGCGACGTCTGCGTCGTCAATCTCTTTTTCGAATCGAGTACGCGCACGTACACGTCGTTCGCCATCGCGCAGGCGCGCGTCGGCGCAGACGTCGTCGCGCTGCCGCCGGGGGCGTCGAGCCTCGGCAAGGGTGAGACGATCGCCGACACCGCGATTACGCTGGCGGCGATGGGGGTACGCGTCGTCGTCACCCGCCATCCGGAATCGGGTTTTCCGTATCGGCTCGCCGAATCGTTTGCCGGTCACGTGATCAACGCGGGCGACGGCAGTCACGCGCATCCGACGCAGGCGCTGCTCGACTTGCTCACCTTGCACAGCGAGTTCGGTCGCGTCGCCGGCTTGCGCGTTGCGCTCGTCGGCGATATCGTGAACAGCCGCGTCGCCCGTTCGAACATCATCGGGCTCCGCACGCTCGGCGCCGAGGTGACGCTCGTCGGGCCACCGACCCTCCTTCCCGAGACGATGGCACGCCCCGGCGTGCGCATCGAACGCGACTTGGACGCCGTCCTGGGAGAAGTCGACGTCGTCATGCTCCTGCGCATTCAACGCGAGCGCATCGCCAGCGCCGTCTTGCCGTCGCTGGACGACTACGCCCGCAACTATCGCCTCGACGAGCGGCGGCTGCGCCTGCTCGCACCGCAGGCAGTCATCATGCATCCCGGCCCATACAATCGAGGTATCGAACTGACCGACGACGTGCTCGCGCACTCCGGGTGGCGTTACGCGCAGCAAGTCTCGCACGGCGTCCCGATCCGCATGGCCGTTCTCGACTTCTTGGTCAACGGTGTGCGCGCTCCGGAGGCGGTGCACCGGTGAGCCTCTTGCTGCGCGGCGGCCGCGTCGTCGATCCCTCTCAAGAACTCGACGCGCGTCGCGACGTGCGCATCGAGGGCGACCGGATCACCGAGATCGGCGAGCATCTCGATCCGCAGGGCGCGGAGATATTCGATGCAACCGGAGCCGTCGTCGCCCCCGGGTTCATCGACATGCACGTGCACCTGCGCGAGCCGGGGCAGACGCAGAAGGAGACGATCGCCACCGGTGCCGCGGCGGCGGTCGCCGGCGGGTTCTCCGCCATCGCCTGCATGCCCAACACCGAGCCGGCACTCGATTCGCCCGCGCTCATTGCCGACGTGCGACGCCTTGCAGCACAAGCCAACCTCGCACGCGTCTATCCGATCGGAGCGATCACACGCGGACGTGCCGGTAAAGAACTCGCACCGTACTGGAAGCTGCACGACGCGGGCGCGGTTGCCTTCAGCGATGACGGCACCACGATCGAGA
>Ga0335075_10013165_pt1 | contig 12461 bp, 11 predicted proteins | sample Lox_Sample_24_FD_206723 | JGI IMG/M metagenome (GOLD analysis project Ga0335075, IMG submission 206723) | Soil microbial communities from Loxahatchee National Wildlife Refuge, Florida, United States - Lox_Sample_2.4 | ecosystem: Environmental > Terrestrial > Soil > Wetlands | place: USA... | reverse complement strand
CAGTCTGGTGCTGGAAACAACTGGGCCAAAGGTCACTACACTGAAGGAGCAGAGCTTGTTGACCAAGTTCTCGATGTCGTTCGCCGTGAAGCTGAGGGCTGCGACTGCCTCCAAGGCTTCCAGATCACTCACTCGCTCGGTGGAGGTACTGGTGCTGGTATGGGAACATTGTTGATCTCCAAGATTCGCGAAGAATTCCCAGATCGTATGATGGCAACCTTCTCTGTTGTCCCATCACCCAAGGTCTCCGATACCGTCGTCGAGCCGTACAACGCCACGCTCTCGGTACATCAGCTCGTTGAGAACTCTGACGAGACTTTCTGCATTGACAACGAGGTGAGATCAAAGTTGTTGAAGTCTTCCCACGTGCTAAATTTGACAGGCTCTCTACGATATCTGCATGCGTACACTCAAGCTCTCTAACCCCTCCTACGGTGACCTCAACCACCTCGTCTCCGCCGTCATGTCTGGTGTGACAACCTGCCTCCGATTCCCAGGTCAGCTCAACTCTGATCTTCGCAAACTCGCCGTCAACATGGTCCCATTCCCACGTCTCCACTTTTTCATGGTCGGCTTCGCTCCTCTCACCAGCCGCGGTGCTCACTCCTTCCGTGCTGTTACTGTTCCGGAACTCACTCAACAAATGTTCGACCCCAAGAACATGATGGCTGCTTCAGACTTCAGAAATGGCCGCTACTTGACTTGCTCGGCTATCTTCCGTGGCAAAGTCAGCATGAAGGAGGTTGAAGACCAGATGCGCAACATACAGAACAAGAATCAATCCTATTTCGTCGAGTGGATCCCCAACAACGTTCAGACTGCGCTCTGCTCCATCCCTCCTCGTGGCCTGAAGATGTCATCTACCTTTGTCGGCAACTCCACATCCATTCAAGAGCTGTTCAAGCGTGTTGGCGATCAGTTCTCGGCTATGTTTAGGCGCAAGGCTTTCTTGCATTGGTACACTGGTGAAGGTATGGACGAGATGGAATTTACCGAAGCTGAGAGCAACATGAACGATCTCGTTTCCGAGTATCAGCAATACCAAGAAGCAAGCATCTCTGAGGGCGAAGAGGAATATGCAGAGGAGGAGCAGCTTGAGGGCGAGGAATAGATGCAGTCGACGGTATGAAGCTCAGACATATGTGTCTGCTTTGGTGCACCTCGACATGGCCATCTCCTTCGGCTCTCCTACCCAAGCATCAACATAAACAACGGGTGTGTAGTTGCGACTGATCACCCAATTTCCTAATATTTGTCAAGCGATGTCAGGTGGACAAACGAGAGAACGATAGCGATTCGCTTCTATGGTTTCGACCGATCAGTCTCTACACCAGCATAGATTGATACTTCTGCTAGAAGCAAGTGGGACTACTTTTCTGTTGATCAAAAAGTGTCCCCAGTCAAACAGCTTATCCGTCAAATATAGCACTTGAGCAGTGTCTTTTCTCGTGTACATTTGTTTTGTGGTTCCGCTAATTTTCGACTTACGACCCCTTCCGAGACACCTCTGTCTCTTGTTTCATCCCATCCCAAGCACACTCTCTAAGATAACGTTGTCGACTCGTGCGATATTGCTTCTCCCTTTCTATTCGCAATCTCCTTTCCTCGCTTGCTTGGAACATGGGCCTTCCTAGCCTGCCGCTGGTCGAACCTCTACAAATTTGGACCGTTGTCTCCTCCCTCAAACATTCATTATTGCCTGATCTTCCAGTTCGTCATCCTCTTCAACCTGTCTCATATTGAACCTCCTGCCGCTCACTTCCGACAAGGGTAGACACCACGACGAACTTTCTCGACTCCATCTCTGACCCTAAATAACCTTCGCTATGAAGACACATACACCATTCTCCATCACAATCCTCACATTCATCCTCTTGCCCGGTGGCCCTACCGCCTTCGCAGCCCCGGCCGCGGTGCCGAGTCCTGTCATCGCGTACCACACTCTCCCCACCGCCACGTCAGTCATGACCGACGACAACAGCCACGACAAGGCCATCGCTCGAATCCGCGCTCTCGTCCCTGGCCTTGGCAGACGAGCAGCAATTCCCGACGTCAATGACGACTGGGAGAAGTGGCACACACAGTGGAAGCGGTGAGCTTTCCCCTACGGATATGCAATCAGTGTTGTTCTTCTCGGGATGCTTTGAGCAAACTCGACGTCTTCTCGATCCCCCTTCCTCTTCTCATAATCTGACCTCTATGGAGAAACAATCACTAACTACACAGGTGTGTGATAGTCAGCAGGAGGAGCGACGGTGCAATCTATGGGGCGTCTGCGTGCGGGTGTACAAGCCGGGCGAGTAAGGGGTAGGGACACATGTTAGAGGGACGAGTGTGGATTGGCAAAGACTAGGTAGGGTTGGACGACGTCCGGGGTGGTGATTGAAAACTAGGGAGGGAGGGCTTTGGTGCGGGAAATGAGATCGGGGTGGGTGCTGGGGGTATGGGGAGAGCTGGCAAATGCAGACAGCGTGGGTTGTGCGAATACATACAGTGGGATGGAAGGTGGTGGTTGGAACAGAGATCGCATTCGTCTCTCAATCGTCACGCTCTAGTTGACAGAGGTTCTCTTGTCCCCCCAGTTCAGAGTATACGTCCGAATCAAACATACCCTACTCGGGATGTTTCGTTAAATGGTTTGTGAAACACACCAAGGTTCTTGGTCGATTCAAGGTGTTTTTGGATTAGTACCCTACAACAGGTTTGTCGTCACTGGCTCGTAAGCACAACGTGCCGGGCCGGCTGCTCTTCTTCCTGTGAAGGGATAGCTGGCACATCTAATGCCTCTGGCCAGAATACTAAATGGCGAAACCAACAAGATCCCATCCCAAAACGCCATCATACCCAAGCCCTGGTTGTCTGCCACAACACTCGATGCAATCCTAAACCTTTTCGCCGATGACAAAGATCTAGCCTCTTTAATCTCTCTGCCCATTATATCGGATTCGTCATTCCCGGACTCGGCATTGCAACTAGCATCCCATTCGTCGCTGTCGCAGGTGATACTCTTTTCTGCTGCACTGACGTCCTCTGCTCCTGCATGCGTGGGGTACTTCTACTGGCCTGGCTTCCTCCACTGCGCATTCCGGGCGTACTGCCACTTCCGCTTGCACTCGCAGAGCCACCCAATCCGCGCTTCATCATCTTCCCCAAGATGCCGACAAGCTCCGCAGCGTCTTCAAAGCTCTCGTCGTCCATGCCCTCTTGCGCATTGTACACGTCTGCGATCGAGCGTTTGGCCAGTCGACGGCTTCCCTCACCATCGTGGAGGCAGTCGTACATGTAAGCGACGTACTCGACTTTGACGGAGAGTCTAATTGGGTGGGAGCCAGGCAGGAGCCGTTCGGCAAGCGCGTTGGCTGTGACGAAGCAGTTAGTAGCGGTGGGTATGTAGTCGATTGCTGGAAGGAGGAAAGTAGCCGAGGGACTGGCTTTCTCCGGAGGCGGAGGCAGACCTGGCGGACCTCCGACTGGGCCGCCGGAAGCATTTGGAGTGCGTTGTCGTGGCGGAGAGCGAGTGATGGAGTCTCTGTTCAACTTCGACCCTCTAGGAGACAGGGGCTCCGGGAACAGAGCAAATGGGCCTCCGGCTTTGTTGACAGATGGCTGGTTGTGGAAGAGGACAAAGATGTGGTAGAACGAGGCTCGGAGCTTGTACGAGAGAACCCTAAGCTCAACATAGTTGCCCACCATAGGGAGCACGTATTGCTCGACGATCACCAGACCTTCGCGGGAGAGCCATAGGATGTGATGGTACAGGTGGCGCACACTCTTCGTGTCTCTTGTCGGGTCTAGCCGACGGCTTTTGCGTGCCCTGAGGAGCTTTTCCGAGAGTATCACAGATAGTCCGAGGACTTTGAAGAGCTGGTTACCACTTAGCAGCCAGATGGCAAGGAGGCTATCACACACAAACCATCGAGCTGAGGTAGGCGTTTGCTTCACTGGTAGTCTTGGCAAAATGGCCAAGGAACTTTTGGTCTACCTCCGACGACGCCATCCACAGTGAGAAGAGAGGAGGCTCATTCGAGACTTGCCACTGCCGGGACAGGAAGGTCAGCTCAGTGGTCGACTTGCTTTCCTCATGGGATAGTGAATAGACTGGGTCGGCCATTTTGGTTGTGAAGGAAAGGAGCGAATGACGGTCCACAGCTCCATGTGGCAGTCATTTGTGATATATTGTACCAGTCACTCAAACACCAAAATAAGGAGAGCAGATTGGGACCCCAAAACAAGTTTTATGAAGCACTGTGAAACAAAGGGACCGGGGATGACTTTCCTAAGGGGGGCGCTTACCTGACTCGCTGCTTAGCGCGCGTCTCAATCGCAAACTCTTGACAATTTCCTCTCAACCCAAAATTGGATTTTCCGCGCTGCCGCAACTGTGTCAGGGGTTTTCTTTGCAAATGAGGCTGTTTCAACGACTCTAGCCCAGACTCGCCGGACCGTGGGGGCTGGGCTGAGGCTGAGGCTGACTCCGTTTCCCTTGCTCTTTCCGAACCTAGTAGAACGCGACGAGTTTACATAAACAACCTTCCGAAGACTCTCGCCGTGTTCTTGGAAGGAGCTCGAGGGTCGGCACCACGGTTTGGGCCGACGTACACCTCTATTTGAGACGGAGGATGCGATGCAACAAGTTCGTAGATCGCCGTTGTCCAAGCTTGGGACGGATTCACAAGTGCGCAAAGACAGTTCAGGAGGGCGACGGAGGTTGTCGTATACAAATACAAGGTCGGAGGATGGTTGTGTGCAGTGGCCCTGAGCAGGAAAGGGTTGTTGATTAGATATTATACACAGATGCGATAAATTAAACTGTTGTCTTCGCCACGCCGTCAGCAATTAATACCAAGTCAAATGGTGACGTTCACATTTGTTTAAGGGAAGGCTTCCAATAGCGTACCTTGCTGTGGATCAACGAACGTGAATGCTGGAGTTGAGCCGCCAATTCGCCAAAATATTCGTCACGGAAGCCAATCAACACCAGATGTACGGCAGCGGCCGGCGGGTCCGGATATTGCGAGCGAATGTGCTGATGACCTTATTATACACTTCGATTGAGAGCAATTCATCATGCTATACAGTGTCGGTGAATTAGAGTGGGTGTTGCGCAAAGCTTGGGCGATGCCAGATTCGAGCCCAACTTCCGCCCAAACGATCAGAGCTTTGTTGCGCAGAGCCGGATGGCAAATAAATAGATGTTGCGCAAGGACTGCGAGTAGATAATTACATCAGTATGGCGTGCACTGTCAAAGCAGGACGCGACGTCGACTGTACAAGACAAGGGCAGCTTGGTGTCGGCAGAAGCAATTGAGAAAAGCGAGAAAGTGGGAAGCTTGGGTATTTTCCCACGATTTTGTGCACTGCCAAATCGTGTGTTCCGGCAAGGTCAGGTAAGACGCAGGGAAAAGATCGAGAGACAGGGTAGCTGCAGGTATGATGAGCTGTGCGTAAAATGAGATGGGAGCTTCGCTGGTCATGCAGGAGTTGGTGCATGTTTAGTTACGTGTCAAGCAACCAGAGCTGGGTTTGACTCCCAGGCGCGCACCCTGGATTGAGCTTGCCAGCTCATCAAGGCCTAGCGGATCGACCAGAACGCATGGTTCTGGTGGAGCATGACCCTACATAACACGGAGCTGGGCCTTCCATCTGAGGCTTTTTGGTCTTGCTCCTAGCGGAGGAAGCGATAAAACTGAGGGTGAAAAGTGGACAGCTTCGGAGGCGGGAAAGACCAAGGCGCTAGCCAGCTGGCAGTGGTGGCGTCACTGCCGCTGCCCCTTGGTCTTTTTTCAGAAGCGAGATCACCAGAAGCGTGCAAGGCGTGGCCACTAGATGCTTTGATAGTGCAGCCTGCCCGGGGTGGATGCGTTGCCGAGACGGACGATTCCCACATGCAATTTCAAGGGACCCGAGCTGGGGCAAAAGAGTGAGTGACCCGTTGTGCCGACCTTGAAGAGTGACTGCTGTGACATGACGAAAGCCATGTTAGAGCTATGCATGACGTTGTACGATAACCTTTAGCAAGCAACGGCCTTCGGGGGAAAGGGTTGGCCTTCCTTTAACTGGATAGTGCCTGCAGTGATGGCGAAGGCTTCCCGAATTAAGGGTCTCCAATCACCGTCCAAAGGCTCTCCCCAGCCTTCCCAAAGGACCAAGGGCGTGTTCCTGCATCGCGTCATCCTCGTCTTCCCTGCAACTCGTGGCTATGCGGTTTCTATCTGTTTTCATATCGAGGAATTCAAGATCATGCTTCAAATTGTGTCAGGATGGTCACCATTGCTATGGATCACTACCCATGTTCGCGCGAGAGGCCCGGGCAAAGTTAAAGTGAAACGGACTTGCTTCTTCCAATCCGAGATCTAAAAAGCGGTGAGCTCTCCGCTAGATGCAACGGAAATAGACTTGGGACAACTCGACCTCTGTGCATATCATGTAAATGACAGAAAGAGTGGGTGGTGAAGATGATGATTACGGGCAACGTCTACTTCAGTCCAGGTGTATCCTACCTGAGGTGATTCCCAGGCCGTCATTCGCAATATTGCCCATGTTCTATTCAACAACATTCATAGCAAAATGCGAGACCAACTTCCAGAAGTGATACACCTATAAATCAGCCGTCCGGGAAATTTAGCCTGATTCTCCCCAGCACCTTCTCGTTGGCCCCCTGTGGCTGTCGTGTCCAAGAAAGTCACCCGTAGCCGTGGATGCAAGCATGATGATGTTCATAAAGGTGAAGCGTTCAAAGAGCGAAAAAGTATTGTCAGAAGGTGGTAGAGGGAGTGTAGCGTGTCTATTCATACACATCTGAAAACGCTCTGTGCAAGTATAGCAAAGACTGCTGCGTGATATATACACTATAATTGGTAGCGATTGATATATGAGTGCAATATATTTTCCCAACAATTTTGAAGGTGCAATGCTGCCTTCAGGTACAACATCTGAAGGTCACTTGTCACACAAGCGCACGCACAGTGCTACAGCACTAACTTCCCTGGTAAGAAAGCAAGCCAGAACCATAACGCCTGCCGATGCCATAGAGCCAAATTCCGATCCGCTTGTCCGAGCTCGGTGGATATACATGGTACAGTGGAGACTGATGATCCTTATGGGCCTCTTGGGTAGGAGATCGTTGAAGCATACGCCGCCGTGAAAGATGCAACTTCGAAAGCTAGCTTGTTGCATATTCGAACACCGCATTAATTTTCGCGCTGGAGCATTTGAAGAGCCCTGTGGCCCTTACGGCTGCGTGCGCACTTGTGTTGAGGAAACGAGGGTGGTGGCCATAGCGTGGCTAATGTAAAAGAGAATGGAGTTGAAGAAGCCAGGGCCAGAGCCAGGCCCGACTCCTCCCGAAGACGTTTTCGCAAGAGGAAGAGGAGCACGACGGCCGTGACGATAGTACTCCAGTAGTTTAGTACGCAGGAATCAAACAGATGCGGCGGGAAGCTCGGAGACAAGGGAAAGGAGCTACGAGTTGCCGTCATTGTGGATGCGGTGGGTCCTCTATAACAGCTGCTCTCATAAACGGTAGAGGATTAGGTTGGATGGTGATACATTTAGTATGAAGGCGTGTCCCCGAGGCAATTTAGACGTCAGTCTTCGTTGCGTGAAAGCTGTGCGTCCTGCTTGCCAGATATTAACTGAGATACATTGAAGACATTCTGAGGGTATGGTAACAGTCCCTTGATGACGGCCAGATATGACCCCCTCCTTTGACGCCGCGCTCGGTGACCCTGGATATTGGTATTGCCCCAGAAGGATGGAAAATAGACGCTGTGACGGAGTAACTATGGGTCAACGTACAATCTGTACAAATGCCACCGATCCCATTACGATCTCTCCGGAGGTGGCCCGGCAACAAGCGCATTCACAACATGCCCTTCTTTCCAGCCCTGTGCAGCAAGCGTTTCCTTCTCGTCTAGCATCTTGCCGAGGTAGGCAATGCGGATGCGCGAAGTTTTGGCAACCTAGGAGTTCGAATCAACGTCCACACTTGATGCTCCTGGGCGAAATGACTTACATCTGTTTCTGACTGAACCCTTCTGGCGAGCGCACCGACTGTCTGGCTCCTGCCCAAAACTATCACCACATCCGGGCCACCTCTGTCACTAAGCCGGCACTTCACTTTCACGGCATCTCTTTCACTTGCTTTTCCCTTTTCCTCTCTTCTCCGCTCGATCGCCTCACTGTCCTCTTCCTCCTTCCCAATGTTTTCAATTTGTCCCGAGTCAAGAGCCTCGCTCTTCGCTTCACTCAGGCCCACCATTGTCTCCCCGTCAATGTTGCTGTTCCTATTGTACTGCCTTATCGTCTCATCGGGAATTACGTTGGTTGGATCTAGGATTATGGTCTCAGGAAGTCTGTACAAATTCCCAGCTTCATCATAGCACCCTTCTATTAGGTTCCCCGTTGGTGTGGTGACTGCAGCCGCCTCAAGAATGCCTTGCGCAGTCGCAAGCTCGCCTTCGCGTAACAGCTCCGACACATTTTTCAATGCCCCCCAGATTTCTGGCCGGCCTGTGACTCTTGTCTCGAAGAATTCGGAGCGTTCGCGTTCCAGTTCGGAGTGCGTCCAGGTCCGATCTACACTGCGCCATGGAGGCGGCAGCTGCAGCGGAACATTGTAATGCTCGTGCAGGGCAACCGGTCTGGCTGCAGAGGAATGCCTAGGAGTGGAGACGTTGGACCGAGAAGCAGTCCCTCGCGATGCAAGAGATGGAGGTTGTAGAGATCGAGGCTGCGCTGACGTAGGGGAAGCCACTACAGGCGAGGCAGAATTTATTGCTCGGGTAGACGAGGTAGCAGGACCAGAGTATGCCCGGCTCCCTTGCCCTGAGGCCGGGTGAGGACCATCTTCGTCGTCTGCAGGTCGGGAAGTACAGCTACCCTACAGAGAAAAGGCATAGCGCGTCAGTACTCTTACAGATAGGGACGCAAAGGTCGTGAATCAGCCGATTTTACTCAAATCAGTCGCTGTTGCGAAGATCCTCTGGGGTAGTTCCAGAGAAAAAGGCTCACCATGGTTCATAATGTGAGATGCGCACCAGAAGCACCGATGAGTCGGAAGGGAATGACCCCTCAGATATTGCTTGGACAATGTAGACTCCAGTGGATTTCGGAACAAACGAGTGACAGAAAACCAAAGTAGTCAGGATTTTCTCGTGAGGTAGAGCAAACGAGCAGTTCTAACTCCTTACTCGGTCATTCCCGATGAAAATGGCGATTAGTACGGTGCACACAGTGTATTCCGAGGAGGAGGAGTTAGGTGCCACTGCAATGACCAAAGGAAAAGCCAGCCTTGCGCAGGATCAAGGATTACTTCAGAGTGGAACAGCAGCATCGAAAGATCGCCTCTGTGGGGCGAATGATGAGACACACGCCTCTAATTCGATGAGACGGCCCGTAGACCTGGCCAAAACCAGGCCGCAAGAGTTGGAGCTAGCTAAGCTTTCTGGCCGCTCCGCATGGGCCAGCATCTTATTCCTAACTAGCGCGACTTAACGAGGCCCTTGTCCAGAACCACACGAGGGCGATTCCACAACATGGCTTAGAATAGCATGCATACGTCGCAAAGAGTACGCGATCTACCTTTACCTGTCGTCATAACATAGAGATAGTACTACTATCAACTAGAAATTTTCACATGAGAGCCCTCCACATTACGCTACTCATTCTCATCGTCACTACCGAAAATAGCTTTGAAGACCGCTTGCCCGGGTCTCTCCGCCTCTAGAGCGTCATTTCTTTCAGCATCCACCACGACTGGCACTTCCTCTTCGGCTTTCCCCGTGTTTGTGACCTGACTTTCCAGGCCTGCTCGATGACGAGGCCCTGATTCCAGCAGGAGTTGACGTTCCACAGGTTTCGCCACTGGAACAACGTCTGCATTCGGAGGCATCTGGAAACCGTAGGATTGGAAGCTGGGTGCCTTGGGCGCGCCGTGCTGGCTCGCATCATCTCCAGGCTCCGGCTGGACAATTGCAGGTGGCTTGACGTTGAAGCGCTTACAAAGTAGGCGAGTAGGGTAGAAATTCTGCACAGATCGTGTCATCGGTCCAAACATGCCAAGTTTTGCAGCAGCCTCAGCAGGATCCTCTGGTTTCGCGGCTGGTTTGCTCAGCAGAGAGTCTATCGAAGTCCCAGATCCCGTGTCTGGAGTACCCTGCGGTTGTTGCGAGGAAGAAGTAAACCTTGAAGCTATCAGGCCATTCACCGGCTTAAATACCTGAGCAGCTAGTGCAAACTCTTGCATCTCAATGATCCACTCATCCTTGGTCATGTTCTTTTCCCTCAAAGGCAAGCTCTCACGCGTGCCAGCTTGGGTTTCAAGATAAGCACGATATCTTGATCTCTTTGCCTCGTCTTCTGCGTAAGGCATCCAGCCACCAACTCCCCGAGCAAGAGCTTGCACAGCGACACTAGCATCAAGATGCGGGACAGAGTCCTGAAGATTTTTCGACTGTTCCTCTGCGGTCATCTCATAGCCCCGGGGAGCTTTCTCGCCACCAGCGGGAGGCAAGTTACTTTTCCCAGACACGGCAACTATTCTGGCACGTGCTGACGGCGAAAGAAAATCAAAGACTGACTTTCCGGGTAATGTTTCTTCACCTAGCAATGCAGACCTTGAGTGAGCATTCAGAGTCGATGCTTTGGCGGCATCGGCTGCAGACACATATGCCGAATCAGCCCGACCTTGTTGAGTCGTCTTCGAAGACTTCCAGTCTGCAGGTACTTCTGGTGGCTTGTACACGTCGTCTTGCAAAGAGATTGATGCCAAGTCATCGAGCTCGCTCGACAGGACAAATCCATCAAGGGGAAACCGTCCGTCGTGGCATTTTCGAAAGCCCGACACTGCTTTGGCGTCCTTGGCCTTCGTGGACCTAAAGACCGGTTTTGCTGCCACTAGCGGGTTCGCAGAACCTAGCGCGGACTTTTTCTTCTTTTCTGCCTTTTTACTGCCACCAAGAACTTTAGTGTACGAGATTTTGGGACCCATTTGGTACAGATCTTCGTCGTCCGACCCTGTGTCATTGAGGATACCGACGCCAAAACCTCCCGCCTTACTCTTCTTCATGGGATTCCGTCTCAGTCCAGCCATTAGCCCCGTCTCCTCCTCGCCATCCGACTTTGCGAATGGCTCATTGTTGGCTTGGTCTCGTGACGAAGGAAGCCGAGCTTCTCCACTGTAGCCAAGGCCTTTATAGTCTGTTTTGCGGTTGAAAGATATCATCTGAGGATCATCCGGAGCAAATAGATGCGTTTCATCCGAGAGAGCTCCTCCATCATCAGCTCTTGCAGTTCTCCGTACTTTTGGACCAATGCCTTTCCCCTCCTTCCAGCCCATCTTCTTAAGTAGTTTCACACCCACGGTATCGTTTGTCACTCTGAATATGTCAATGACGCCGCCCGTGCGCATAGCATCTTCTTTAGTCGTCCCCAGCCCAGAGAAACCTTCTGAAGTCGAAATGACCCTGGCTTCCTCTGCTTCACGTAAATCTTCTTCATCCATAAAGTCCTCCGGTCGCTGTTGGGTAGCGCTCTTCGCATCTTTCATGCGGTTCTGCCTGGAGGAGACAAAGGTCGCTGGAGTCCACCCCTCTTTCGAGCCCACCGTGTTGTAATATCTACGGTAGCTATTTTAGTCATATTGTTCTTCGAATCTAAGTAGCGTGAGCTCACCCGGCGCTGAAGCCACCGGTGAAGGCGCCGTGCAGACGTTTCCTTCCCCGGTCATCAGTAACTTCTTGCTTCCATACTGGAACGTAGGAGCCGTCATCTCGAGCGTGGTCATCTCGAGGTGGTAAAGGTGTACCGTAGAACGCATATGGCGATTCTTGCTTTTGCAGGTCGACCTCGAAGGCAGTCCGCGACCTCTTGCCAGCCATTGCTGAAAGGTGCAACGGGGGTTAGTCTGGAATTGCCCAAAATCCAGTGGGATGATGATTTCACGTCTCTGCGGGCCGTCGCGCGTAAGTGACCGATTTAACTGTAATTAGGCCTAAATACGGCAGTTTAGGCGGGGCAACTTAGTGAGCTGCACCGCCACAACTATTAGCCGCTTGTCCTGATCCTCAAACCTCTTTCACCATGCTGAATTGTCAACGAGCCATCTAGTTTGCAATCCATCAAGCAATAGAAGATCAATTGTGGTATGTGTCATTAAGCATTGTCAATGTAGCGTGCCATAGGAAGAGGCGGGCTTTGAATTAGTAGTAAATGTAATCTTCGAAAATCCTCCCAGCCTCACTAATTAGGCCTCAGCCCGTCATCCCTAGCTTGTCATCTCAAAGGAATCGAGATCCTCCGATCTTGCTAAGCAACGAATACGAGTCACACCAGCCTCGAAGGCAAGGCGGCATTGCTCTGCTAGTATCCAAAAGCCTGAGTTGTCTCGTGTCATTCGGCTTGTGGAGTGTGAAGGCCAGGACGGGTAATTGCACCTCGTCCTAGCTAAAACACTCGCGACT
>Ga0335075_10013164_pt1 | contig 12462 bp, 11 predicted proteins | sample Lox_Sample_24_FD_206723 | JGI IMG/M metagenome (GOLD analysis project Ga0335075, IMG submission 206723) | Soil microbial communities from Loxahatchee National Wildlife Refuge, Florida, United States - Lox_Sample_2.4 | ecosystem: Environmental > Terrestrial > Soil > Wetlands | place: USA... | reverse complement strand
GGCCGGTCGCTGGGGCAATAGTACAATTTCACTTGCTGGGCGCAGGCGCCGGTGTAGGTGTCCTCGATGATGGCGTTGGGCAGGTAGAACTGCTGGGTGTTCACAGTGAGCGCGCCGCCTGGGGACGAGACGTACAGGTTTTGCAAATTGGTCTGCTCGATGTAAGGCCATACGTGCGGAACCCAGGTGTGGCGTACACTATGGACCGCTCCGGGCGGCAAGGTGCCCATCGTGTCGTTGTACATGCTCATGGCCAGCCCCCACTGCTTGAGGTTGTTGGTGCATTGCGAGCGTGCGGCGGCCTCGCGGACTTTCTGCACGGCGGGCAAGAGCAGGCCGATGAGAATGGCAATGATGGCGATCACCACCAACAGCTCAATCAAGGTGAAGGCACGACTTCGCGCTGATCGATGGAGTTGTGACATGGCGAACTCTCCCGACGATACCGGATGAAGACAAAAGGAGAACTTTGTTAAGGTAGGTTAACAAATTCTCATCATCGCCATTGTCTTTGTCAAGAACATTCTTGTTTTTTTGAGGTATCGCACGGTTCATCGGAGGCAGCGGCTAGAAATCGTTGCCGTTGACCACGTAGCCATCGCTGGAAAAGTAGAGAGTCAGCAGCGGGAAGTTGCTCGGCACCGGCTTGTTACAGGATTGCTGGCTGGGATCGTCGGCCAGGCTGTTCGTCAAAAAATGCACGGAGCCGTCGCAAAAGGCAAAGTTGGCGCCGCTGGGGTGATAACTAGACCAGGCGTAGCGCGTGCAGGAAGCGTCCGGCAGGCCGGCGAACGGCGTATTGATCGGCCACGTCGGCCGGCCGATGACCGCCTCGACGCCGCTGAGAGTGCTGTTCGTCGAATCGCGCCCCGGCCAGACGGCACCCACCTGTTTTTGCATGTCGCGCTCGCCGATCATGATCGTATTGCTGGTGCCGTCCGTGATCGACGACATTGGGATCGCCGAGCCGCCGTCGCTTACCTGCTCGCTGACGACGTAGTTGCTCTTGGCATAGCCGCCAAACCAATTATTGATGTTGCCGCCGGGGTCGGACGGACACAGGAAGACCGCCAGCTTCAACGTGGTATTGGCGTTGAGGGTGAGGACGGTCTGGTAAGGGTCGAGGCTGTTGAAGAGGTTCTGCTGCTCCACGTAGGGCAGCAGCCAGGTGGACCAGCCATAGTTCGACGGCTTGGCGAAAGCGGGCGGGAAAGCTTGGTTGACATCGTGATAGCTGTGCATGGCCAGGCCGAATTGGTGCAGGTTGTTCGAGCAAGTGGTGCGCGCGGCGGCCTCGCGCACTTTCTGCACGGCCGGCAAGAGAAGCCCAATCAGCACGGCGATGATGGCGATGACGACCAGCAATTCAATGAGCGTGAAGCCGCGACGGCAGCGAATGTCAAGGCGAACATTCCAGAGCATGAATCGGCCTCTTGAGCGAACCTTGTTGGTCTGGTGTTTAATGATGACCTTCTCAGCGGGAGGGAGCAAGCCGCGGCGGTACTCATTTTTTCCGCCGCCGTCGCGGCTTGATGCCGAGCAACGCGCGGCAATCGGCCCGTACTCGCTCGGCCCAACGCAGGGCTGCCTGGGCCTGACGTTTGCTGGTGTTTACGGTCGGATAACGCGGGTCCACGGCGAAATCCGTTAGAAATATCAATCCGCGACGCAGCGATCGTAGTCTGGCATAGTGTGGAAGAAGCAGGTGCAGCAAATCGTCCAGATTGTGTGTTCGAGGAATGCTGAGACCCAGCTCTTCCAAGAGCGCTTTCAAATACTTCTCGGCGCACTGCTGGCAGTGGAAGCAAACGCCGTCATGCAGAGGCGTTTTGCCGCGGCTAGTCCGCCGCGCCATGATGCAGTCGGCTTCGGCCTTTCGCACCCACTCCCTTGTGGCTCGCTTCATAAAGCACTTTGCCTTGGGACAGGACCTCTGTGAGGAAGGACTCGCCTTCTTCGAGGAGCCATTTCACTTTTCTCGGCGTTCGGACGATGATGTGCAACGGAAACGGCGGCTGGATCGTCCAGTGAATCTTGAATGCCATGTCAAGCTGATTGCGCGCGGGCATGACAACCAGGATGTCCACGTCGCTATCCGCGTGCGGCGCGCCGTAGGCATAGGAGCCGAACAGGATGATCTTGTCCGGCTGAAAGCGCTCCGCCACGTCGCGCGCGAAACGGCGGATGACGCGCATGGGAATGTCGGCGCCGCGATACCAGCGCGGAAGAGGCTCCTTGTTGCGAGGGCGTGCTTTCTTGGCCATGGTGTTATTCTACCTCATCTCGTTCGTTTAGCCGCGAGCCGAAGGAGAGCGCGGGGCAGTCCCGCGCTCGCCTACGGCTCGCAGCTAAACGAAGTAGGATGATTCGCTCATGTACCCTGTTCCCAGCCGCTCATGTATTTGCGCTGCTGCGAGGTCAGCTCGTCGATCTTGATGCCCATCGATTCCAGCTTGTGGCGGGCGACGAACTCCTCTACCTCGGCGGGCACGGTATGCACGGCCGGCGTCAGCTTGCCCTTGTTGCAGATGCAATACTCGGTGGCCAGCGCCTGCGTGGCAAAGCTCATGTCCATGACGCTGGGCGGATGTCCCTCGGCGGCGGCCAGGTTCACCAGCCGGCCCTGACCGAGCAGATAAATCCGCGCCCCTTTCTTGAGCTTGTACTCATCGACGTTGGGCCGCACGTTGGCCGTGACGTTTTCGCACTCGCCGCGCAGGGACGGGATGTCGATCTCCACGTCGAAATGCCCGCTGTTGCAAACGAGAGCGCCGTCCTTCATTTTCAGGAAATGCTCGCGGCGGATGATGTGAGCATTGCCGGTAACGGTGATGAACACGTCGCCGATCGGAGCGGCCTCCAGGAGCGGCATCACCTGGAAGCCGTCCATCGCCGCTTCGAGAGCGCGAATCGGATCGACCTCGGTGACGATGACGTTGCTGCCCAGGCCGCGCGCTCGCAGGGCCACGCCCTTGCCGCACCAACCGTAGCCGCACACCACCACCTTGCGGCCGGCCAGCAACACGTTCGTCGCCCGGATGATGCCGTCGATGGTGCTCTGGCCGGTGCCGTAGCGGTTATCGAAAAAGTGCTTGGTCTGGGCGTCATTGACGGCGATGACGGGGAAGCGCAGTACACCGTCGCGCTCCATGGCGCGGAGGCGATTGACGCCGGTGGTCGTCTCTTCCATGCTGCCGGCGACCTGCGCGATCAGCCGCTGCCGCTCGGCCGGCGGCAGCTTCTGTGCCCACGCCCGCACCTGCGGATGCACGTCGTCGAGTCGCTCCAGGGCCACGAAGATCATCGCCGAGACGAGATCGGCGCCGTCGTCCATGGTGACGTGCGGCTCATGCGCCAGGGCGGCTACGATGTGCTTGTAATAGGTGTCGTTGTCTTCTTCGCGGATGGCGTGGACAGCGATGCCGAAATCCTGCACGAGACTGGCGGCGACATCGTCCTGCGTGCTGAGCGGATTGGAGGCGATCAGCACCACGTCGGCGCCGCCGGCTTGCAGGGTGCGAATGAGGTTGGCCGTCTCGCAAGTGACGTGCAGGCAGGCCGACAGACGCAGGCCGGCCAGCGGCTTCTCCTTGGCGAAGCGCTCGCGGATGCGGGCCAGCACCGGCATGTCGCCGTCGGCCCACAGGATGCGTTTCTTGCCCTGCGGGGCGAGCTTCAGATCTTTGACATCGTGACGCGCTTTGGTCGCGGTGGTCATGGACACTCCGTTGTAACAGGAATTCGGATCTTCACCAGACCGAGCCGCGACCGTAAGGGAGCGGTACATGCTCACGGCTCCCTTACGGTCACGGCTCCGACAGATGATTCGTCGATTGTCTTTCTAGAGAGGCAAGAGCGTCAAGGCGAACCTGCCCGTCCGCTCGGAAAGCAAATGCGATCGGTGAAGCCAGTCAATGGATCGCTCCGGGAGCACCCGGCAGAGCCGGCGGCACTTTTTTCTGGTATTCCTCCCATGACTTCTTCATTTCCTCCACACTATCGAACTCGACGATCAGATGGACACGCTCCATGGGAACCCAGACCATGTGCCCCTTCGTCCAGTTGCCGGGCTGACCATCATCGCTTCCCTTACCTACCAAAAAGGTGCGATCTGCCAACTTGCGGATCTGAGCGTTTACCATCGGAAGGGAAGTATTGGACTTCAACAGGACCAGCATGGCCTTCCCCTTGAAGGGGGTCTTTTCCGCCGAGGCGGGTGCAGCCGTGCTGGTTTTCATCAGCGGCGCCAACCCATAGGCGAAAACGAGGGGCAGCGCGAGGGCGAAGGCGATTGCGCAAGAAAAACGTCGATTCTTCACGGTGGTCCTCCTGTTGGGGCGAAGGGATTGCACCCGAATTTACCGCACCGGAAAGGCATTGGCAAACACTTTTACAAACGCGCCGCGGCTTCACGGGCGTTGGCGAGGAAGCGGCGCATTTTCTCGGCATGTTGTGGCCTGTGGCACTCTCACAACACGGAACGCATCCACCTTACGCCATAATCGGTTTCTGAGGGTCGGGGATTGTTGTTCAAGACAAGGAGGGTCAAGGGGAGTCGGACTGCGACTTGGCATTCGCCTGGCTCAGGTAATTTGTCAACGCTTGCCGCGCGGGAGCATACTTTGGGTCGATTCGCAGCGCGCTCTGGAGCCAGCGTAAGCCTTCTTGCCGCTTGCCGCCGCGTAGCAGGAGCTGGCCGAGAGTGCAGTGCAGGGCGGGGTCGGTGGGGCGCTGAGGGATCTCCTGGGTGACAATCTCGTTGAAACGCGCCAGGTCGTCCTCCATCTGCTGAAGCTGATGCCGTTCTCGCCGCAGCTCTTCGTCCTGGCCGGATTGCTCCAGGCAGCGAAGCAGGCCGTAGCGGGCGCGGTGATCCGTCGGATCGCCGCGGAGCGCCTGGCGCAGCCAGTTTTCGGCTTCGACCCATTGCCCATCCTTCAGGGCAAGCTGGCCGCGAAGCGCTAGGGCAGGCGCGTAGCCCGGCTGGCGGGCAAGCACATCGTCCGTCAGCTCCACCGCCTCGGTGTTTTGGCCTTGGCCCTCAAGGCATTCGGCCAGACCGACTTGAATTCGCAAGTTGTCGGGCTGACATTGCCGCAGGTGCTGGAGCTGCTCGGCGGCTCGGGCGAAGCTCTTGCCATCCAGTAGAGCGACGGCCAGCCCCAATCGCGCCTCTTCATGGTCCGGATCCAGCTCCACGGCACGGCGGAAGCAGCTTGCCGCCGTGGACATGGCGTGGAGATAATCGAGCTGAGCGACTCCTTCGAGGTAAAAGATCTGTGGGTTCTCCGGCTGCAATTGCCGCCACCGCTCCAGGCAACGTCGGGCCTGGCCGAGCCGATACTGCCTCAAATAGCCGCGCGTCAGCGCTTCCAGCAGAAGCGGCGCATCCGCGTCCTTCGTTTCCATACGAGACCAGCACAAATCGGCCGTCTGATCCACCTGGCATTCGGTGGCCAGCAAGAGCTGCTCGAATGTGTGAGTCTCATCGCGTCCGCGAGCCTCCCGATAGATCCGCAGCAAGCGATCGGCGTCTCCATAGACCTGAGCGCGGCGTGCGGCACGGGCGGCCAAAAGGGAAACATCGGGATCGCGCGGCCAAGTGTCCCGGCAGATGCGCAAATGGCGAATGGCCTGCGGATTATGATAGCGCTGTAGCTCCGCCCGCGCGGCGCGAAGGTGATACCAGGCCTGCAAATGAGGACGAGCTCCGGCGACGACGATGGCGATCGCGCCTACGAGGATCAGAAGGCCCAGTCGCCGGCGAACAGTGTGCGTTAGCCGGCTGGTAAGTCGCCGCGAGCGGCCGGCTGCCGCCGACGGTACGCCCATGAAGGAAGGAAATCGCATGGCGATACCGCTGTTACTGCTCATGATCCAGGGGCGCCGGCGGGTGGAGGGCCACTGGCCGATAGCTTGATATCGTAGGTCTGCGGCCCCGGCTTCACCGTGTATTTCAAACCAGAGGTGTGAGGGTCGGCATAGGCGGCGGGGATGTTCACCCAGCGCCCTTTCACGCGTTGAACGGGTTGGCCTTTGGCTTTCTTCTGTCGGGGAGACATTCCCTCTGGTCCGCCACCCCCTCCGAGTCCGCCGTTGCCCTGTAGCATCCGGTTCGACACACCGATTTCCACCTCGCCCACCGGGGCCCTGATCTGGTAATGGCCATTCTCGTCAATGATGCCGGGAGCGGCGAATCCTCCGTTGACGGCGACGAACGACACTTGGCCTCCCGGCAAGGGGCTGCCCTCAAAAAACACCTGGCCCGACACGTCCACGTGCTCCACCGATCGGGGATGGTTGCCGCAGCCGGCCATCGCCGTCATCAGTCCAATCGACAGGCAGCAGCAAGCCAGGCGAAGGCCCGGCCTTTCGTTTCCTCGCTCCCTACAAGAGACCATGCAGACGCTCCCGAAACAAATAGGTCAAGCGACGCTTTGCCAAAGGATCGGTGGACCTTTGGGCGACGCATCGCGAACCGGACACACCCTTTCACCAATCCGAGCCAAGGACTTCCCCAAGATTGGGCGTACAGGCGGCGAACCAGGTAGATCCGCTGATTCCCTGGGCCACGAAACGGACGCTGCCGTCGCCCAAGCCCACATTGGTCCCGGCTGTGTGCGGCGAAGTGACCCGGCACCCACACACGCTGAACCCACCCGAAGTGTTCGAAAGACAATAGTTCGGACTCGGAGCGACGAGCGGCACATAGGCTTGTCCATAGTATCCCAGAGGGGCGCAATCGTCCCACGCCCCCGCCCCCCAGGGGTCCGACAAGTTAGGGACCTGCATGCCGTTGTAATCCCACCACCACAGAGTTGGGGTGGGACTACCGTTACCAGTGCCCATGGAATACGTCTCGCTGAAGAAGATTGTATTGGACGTGCCGTCCGTGATGCTGGCGGGATAGTTGGACCAGCCGCCGATCCAAACGGACTGGAAAATCATGCCGTTGTAGTTGTAGCTGCCGACGGCGGCCCAGCCCCCGGCCAACCCGTTGCCCCAAGTGGGATCTGCCGGGCACTGGTAGGTTTTGACAATCTGCGATTCGACGTAGCCTCCGCCACCCAACTCCGGATCATACCCGGTGCCGTTGGCCAGCGCAGCTATGTTGTATAGGTTTTGCTGTTCGATGTAGGGCAAGAGATAGAAGAGGACACCGCCAAACGAGCTGCTGCCTCTTGTGCCGGGATTCGTGGCAACCGTCGGATAGCCGCCCATACTGGGGGGCATTTTGCCCTGATTGGTGTCGGCGCAATTCTGTACCGCTATCCCCATCTGTTTGAGGTTGTTCTGGCACTGGGCGCGGGCGGCGGCCGCACGCACTTTCTGTACCGCCGGCAGCAGCAGGCCGATCAGGATGGCGATGATGGCGATCACCACCAACAGCTCGATCAGCGTGAAGCCGCGCGATTTCCCTTCTCCGCGCGTCCGGACATACCGACTCATCCACAGGAAGCGTGCCATGAGACCCTCGCATTCCAGGAGGAACAATAAACGAAAAAAACGCGGGGCGAAGTCTCGTTTTGGGCGCCTTCCCGTACCCGCCGAAGGATCCTGTAAATACGGCAAGTCAGAGGCAAAGGGAAGCTGTTCAACCCAGTCTCTGCGCAGACAATGCTACCGTGTCACCGCACGTCGTGGCGGAGCATCGTCAAACGATTCCCGTGGGCATCCACAGAGACAAGGAAGGTACGAGTCAACCTGTCGTGGACGAAAAAATGGGCAAAGGAACTATAGTGTTATCTTGTTACCCGTGTTGGTCTCTTGTCAAGAAAAAAAGGGCGATTACGGCGCGGGGCACGGCTGGAAGCAGTCAGACGCAAGGATGGATCTACCTGTTGGCGAACAACCCCTGTGCCGAGGACGATCTGCCAAGTAATGAGATTCTTTTCATGCAAAGGCGATGCCATGCCGTGGAATTGTCCGCAGGCAAGAATGAAAGCGATGGATAAGTGCTTTCAATGCAAGCGGTTATGAGGAGAAGCACCCCACCTTCGCTTGGGCTGCCAACACCTTCTTGCCCACAGTGTAAGCAGCAGATGCTGATTGTTGAGGAAAACGCAAGGCCCCGCAAGACCGAAGCTACGACAGCCGCGCCGCGGCTTCGCGGGCGTTGGCGAGGAAGCGGCGCATTTTCTCGGCATCCTTGCGTCCTGGCGCGCTCTCGACGCCGCTGGCCACATCGACGCCGTAAGGCCGCACGATGCGGATCGCTTCGGCGACGTTGTCGGCCGTCAAGCCACCCGCCAGGATGATCGGCACGCCTGGCCGGAACGACGCCAGCAGATCCCACGGCGCCGTCTTCCCGGTGCCGCCGTGCTGGCCGGCTGCATGGCCGTCGAGCAGCAGCGCCGACGGCATACGTCCCGAGACGCGGCAGGCATCGAGGTAGCGCTGGATCGCCTGCAAACTGGCCACGTCGCGCACCGGAAATGCCGAAATCAAGTGATAGGGAAAGCAATCGCACAGCTCACGGTCCTTGCCGTGCCACTGAATGACCTGGATGCGCCGCAGACCGTGCAGAAGCTCGAAGATCGGACGCATGGGCTTATCGACAAAGACCCCCACCGCGGCGACGAAGGGCGGCAGCTCTTGCAGGACGGCCTGCACCACCGCCGGTCCCACACAGCGCGGCGAGCCTTCGTAGAAATTCAGGCCGATGGCGTCCGCCCCCAGCAGGGCCGCTTGCCGGGCATCCACCTCCGTGGTCACGCCGCATATTTTCACCCGCACATGATACGCCATGCTTGCCCCGCCTCGCCTCTCCTGTCAGATCGTGCCAGCGTGTGCCATCCGGTGTCAGATTATGCCGCCACACCGCCACTCCGCCAGCTCGCCACAGGTAGGTCTCCCCCGCCGCCCCTTGATTGCGCCACGCCATCAAGTTACCATGCTTTCATCTCTTCTTGAAGAGGCTAAAACTCATGAAAACTCAACATGCCGACCTTGCGCGAACGCTGGATCGAGTCGAGGAAGACTTCATCGGATTGTGGCGGAGCATGAGCTCGTTGTGGGGCATCAGTCCAACCATGGCGGAGATCCACGGTCTGCTCTTCATCACCGGCGCCGCCCTGTCGATGGACGACATCATGGCCCGTCTGCGCATCTCGCGCGGCAACGTCAGCATGAACCTGAGCAAGCTGGCCGAGTGGGGCCTGGTTCGCCGCGTCCACAAGCGCGGCGACCGCCGCGATTACTATGAATCGCTCAGCGATGTCTGGGAGATGTTCACGCTGGTCGCCTCGCAGCGCAAGCGCCGCGAGATCGATCCCATTCTCAATACCTTGCGGCAGTGCCGCGAGCGCCTGTCGCCGGAGACGCTGGGCGCCTCGGCGGAGGACACCCAGGCGGCAGACCAACGCCGCCGCGTCAACGATCTGCTGTCGTTCCTGACGCTGATGGACAGCCTGGCTCAGCGTTTCTTCGAGAGCCATCGCGGACTGCGCGCCGCAGTGGAATTGCTGGAACAAAAAGACAAATAACCTGCCGGATCGCGCACGCCAAAACACCAGGAGGAATGCCATGAAGCGTCAGGGGCATCCGCTTCGAGCATCGGGCTTCGTTTGCGCTCTCCTGGCGGCGTCGATGATGTTAACGGAGAAGCCGGCGACTGCCGCGGACGAGACGTTTTTCCGCAAGCAGGTGGCGCCGATTTTCGAGCAGCATTGCCTCCGCTGTCATGGCAAGAAATCCCAGCGCGGCGGACTGTCCCTGGCGACTGTGGCCGACTTGCACACCGGCGGCGACAGCGGCCCCGTCGTCGCCGCCGGCAAGCCGAGCGAAAGTCTCCTGTTGTCCCTGGTCTCCGGCGCCAACCCGAAAATGCCGAAGAAAGCTGCTCCCCTGACTGCGAACCAAGTCGCCATCCTCGAAAAATGGATCGCCGAAGGAGCCAATTGGCCGAAGGACGTCGTTCTCCGCGAGTCCAGGAAACAGCGCGAAACGTGGTGGTCGCTGCGGCCGCTGGCTCGCTCATCGGTTCCCACCGTGAAGACATCCGGTTGGGTGCGGACGCCCGTGGACGCCTACATCCTCCGCCGTCTGGAGCAGCAAGGCATGAAGCCGAGTCGCGAGGCGGATCGCCGCACTCTCGTTCGCCGGCTGTCCTTCGATCTCCTCGGCCTGCCGCCGACGCCCGCGGAGATTGACGCCTTTGTCCGCGATCGTTCGCCCAACGCTTACGAAAAACTGGTGGATCGGCTCCTCGATTCGCCGCGCTACGGTGAGCGCTGGGCGCGGCACTGGCTCGATGTCGCCCATTACGGCGATACCCACGGCTACGACAAGGACAAGCTCCGCCCTCACGCCTGGCCCTATCGCGATTACGTCATCCGCGCCTTCAACGAGGATCGACCCTATTCGCGATTCGTAAAAGAGCAAATTGCCGGCGACGTGTTCTATCCCGACACGCGCGACGGCATCGCCGGCCTGGGCTTCCTCGCGGCGGGTCCGTGGGATTTCGTTGGCCAGGTCGAGCTGCGCGAGGGCACGCTCGACAAGAAGATCACTCGCAACCTCGACCGCGACGACATGGTCGCCACGGTGATGAACACCTTTACCAGCCTCACGGTGCAATGCGCGCGCTGCCACGATCACAAGTTCGATCCGATCACGCAGGAAGATTATTACAGCTTGCAAGCGGTGTTCGCGGCCGTGGACCGAGCCGACCGGCCATACAAGGGCGCTGCCGAAAGGCCCACCCTGGTGTACGCTGCCGCCACGCACTTCAAGCCGGCCGGCAGTTTCAGGCCGACCAACGGCAAGCCGCGTCCGATCTATCTCCTCAAGCGCGGCAGCGAGAAAAATCCCGTCCGCGAGGTCGGTCCCGGCACCGTCGCCTGCCTTGCCGCTCTCCCCTCGCGTTTTCCGCTCGCCGGCCGACCGGAGGGAGAGCGCCGCGCCGCCCTGGCCCGCTGGATCACTGACGAGCGCAATCCCTTAACCTGGCGCTCGATTGTCAATCGCGTCTGGCTGTATCACTTCGGCCAGGGACTTGTGGACACGCCCAACGATTTCGGCCGCATGGGCGGCAAGCCGTCGCACCCCGAATTGCTCGATTGGCTGGCCATCCACTTCCGCGACAACGGACAATCGATCAAGCAGCTGCATCGCCTGATCGTCACCAGCTCCGTCTATCGACAGGTTTCGCGAAACAACGCCGACCATGCACGCATCGACGGCGGCAATCGTCTGCTGTGGCGCATGAACCGTCGCCGTCTCGACGCCGAATCGATCCGCGACGCCGTGCTCGCCGTCAGCGACAAGCTCGATCTGAAGATGTACGGCCCCGGCTTCCGCACCTTCGGCTTCCTCGACGATCATTCGCCGCACTACAAATATGAGGAGTACAATCCCGACGATCCGGCCGGTCATCGCCGTTCGGTGTATCGCTTCCTGGTGCGTTCGGTCCCTGATCCGTTCATGGAGACGCTCGATTGTCCCGATCCGTCGCTGCGCGTCGAGAAACGCAACGAATCGCTGACGGCACTTCAGGCGCTGGCGTTGCTCAACGACAAGTTCATGCTGCGCATGGCCGAGCATTTCGCGGCGCGTGTCGAAAAGAGGGGTGGTGAGCTGCCGGCTCAAGTAGCCGCGGCATATCAGCTGGCGCTGGGCCGCGAGCCGACGGTGAATGAGGCCCGCGTGCTGATGGGCTATGCTCGCAAGCACGGCCTGGCGAATCTGTGCCGATTGATCCTGAATACGAACGAGTTTTCGTTCGTTGATTGAGGGGAGGAACATCGTGCGCTACGTAGTCAGCCCAAGAAGCCTGGTCGCCTATCAACGTTCGATTTCGAGGTTCGGCCGCGCCATACGAAGATTCGCCACCCCTTGATTCGTCACCTCGGTAGGTTTGAGCCTCAGCCTCCGCAGGTTCTTGAACTCCTTCAGTTCTTTGAGTGCCGCGTCCGTGACCTGGGTGAGGCTAAGGTCCAGGTCGCGCAAGCCTTTGAGTTCCTTCAGTTCTTGGAGTCCCGCGTCCGTGACCTGGGTGCCGTAAAGGTCCAGCAGCTCTAAACTCTTAAGTTCTTTCAATTCTTTCAGTCCCTCATCCGTAACCTTCGTAAAGGCGAGATGCAAGACTGTTAAGCCTTTGATTTCCTTCAATTCCTTCAGTCCCGCGTTCGTAATCTCGAGGTTATTGCCGACATTCAGCTCCTGTAAGCCCTTGAGATGCTTCAATTCTTTCAATCCTTCATCCGTGACATAGGTGCCGTCGAGATTCAGAATATGTAAACTTTTCAACTCCTTCAATTCCTTGAATCCCGTGTCCGTAACATAGGTATGGTGCAGGTCCAACTTCTGCAAGCTCTTGAGTTCCTTTAGTTCTTTAAGAGGCTATCCGGGAATCGATTTATTCATAACGTAAGGGGGAGTTGCAACTTAGGAAATCTGGACAAAAAGACAGGCTGTCATGCGGAAACCCTACAAGACCGACTTGACCGATGAACAATGGGC
>Ga0335075_10013162_pt1 | contig 12463 bp, 11 predicted proteins | sample Lox_Sample_24_FD_206723 | JGI IMG/M metagenome (GOLD analysis project Ga0335075, IMG submission 206723) | Soil microbial communities from Loxahatchee National Wildlife Refuge, Florida, United States - Lox_Sample_2.4 | ecosystem: Environmental > Terrestrial > Soil > Wetlands | place: USA... | reverse complement strand
TCGTCGGCGAACGGCACACGCGGAGCGACGACGGACGTTTCCTGCGTCTTGCGGTCCTTCACCTGGTACTCGCCGCTGCCATCGTGGATACCGGTGAAGCCGAGGCGCGTCTGGCCGAAGAACGCGGACAGCCCCTGGAAATCCGCCTGTTTCCACTCGGCATACGGATGATTGTGGCACTGAGCGCAGTCGAGGCGCAGGCCAAGAAAAGCACGGGTGACGCGGCCGGCCAGCCGCACGGGATCGGGCTGGTTCTTGTTGTCCGGCTGGACGGTGACGCTGACGAAATTGGTCGCCGGCCTGTCCGTCCACAGCCCCTCCGAGACGATCAGATCGCGCACCATCTGATCGTAGGACCGATTCTTGGCGAGCTGCTGGGCCAGCCAATCGACAAAGCGCCGCCGGCGATAGAGGATGAACGGCCCCTCCTCGGTGCCGACGAAAGCGCGAGCGAAGCGCTCGGCAAAGCTGTCGGCGAAGCGGCGATCCTGCAAAATGTGATCGATCCACCACGGCAGCCGCTGATCTTCCGGCAGGTATTCGAGCTGGCGGATTTCCTCCAGCGAGGGAATGGTGCCCATCAGCTCCAGCGCCAGCCGGCGGGCGACGATCAGGTCCGGCGCGACCGGCGCGAGTCGCAGCTTCTCTTCGCTCCAGACGTGCCGAAAGGAGACATCGACGCGCTGGACGACAGCGGCGAAATCGGGTGCCTGGTAAGCGCTGGCGTCGAAGCGTGTGAGCGGCCTGGGCTGGCGCGGCGGCATGAGGCCGGCGCCGAGGGCGAAGACTCCGCCGCCGATCAGACACAGGAACAGAAGATTTCGCCGCCACATGGTGTCGATTCCCCGCGGGTGGTATTCCGAGATAATCTACCATAACGCGATCGCCCGTGTTTCAGAAATGCCGGCGCACAAGCTCAGGATCCCACCATTTCGCTGTCACTGCATAAAAGGTGGCAAACGCGAATGCGAATTCCCCATAGTGCCAGAAGGTGTTGAGGACCGCTCTCGCTGGTGCTTCTGAACTGTATTCCCTTTGCAAATGCAATTGCACGAAGACCGACAGGATCTCTCCCACCCGATAAGCAGAAAAACCGCAGGATACAATCGGCACAAGAATCGAAAACGAAAGGATATCGCTGTTCAAAGAGAAAAACGTCACGGAATAAGCTATCATGAGGAGTGCCGCGGTCAGCACGATATACCAATCCGTTGCAAGGCGGAGGAGCGATTCAGCGGTTTTCGGTTCTACCTCGGCACTTCATTTCTTCCATGTCTTAAGGAGTAGTGGAACAACGCAGCGGTAGATCACTCGCCAGCAGGATCGCGAGAAGATGCGTTTTGCTACGATGGAAAACAGCCCATCCTCTGGTGTTACGTTAAAATCGTTTGCGGCCTTCACTTCGCGTTTGATGAACGCTTCTGCTACCGGCGTCATTTGCTACCCCAAACCGGAAAAAGGGACATCGTAGCGGTCTCCGAGAGAAATCTACGATATCCGAGAGAAATCTACGATATCCCTTTTTCTTCTCTTCCGAACTACGAATCGAGCGTATCGAGGAACCTCCGCCCAGCTTGGATCGCATCGCCAAGAGAGGCAGATGCCATGATTCTCCTCCGTCTTTGCAGCCGAATGCCCAGGCTAAGCTGCCGGGGCCGCCTGCTAGGGTGGAGAAGCGTCAAGCACCAGGATGGCGGCCCCGGTCAGCTTCCGCCGTTGGTTCGGCCGGGGATGCATTCCCATTTTTCGCAGACGCGCCGGACTCGGCTTCACCTGCCTTGCGCAGCTGGCGATTCAGCTCGTCCTGGTCCTCGGGGTTATCCATGGTCAGCTCGAAGACCTGGATGCCAATGCCGCTCGACCGTTGGTCCGGTTTCTGGCTCATCGTACTCTCCACTAGGTCAATTCGAGACGCTGATCGACCACCCACACGCCATCATACCACAGCTCGAGAACGTAAACACCGCGCTCCGGAAAGATGCAATCGTACAAGCGGACGCAGAAAACGGTCGCCTGGGCGGGATCCGTGTGTCGGATGGTGATGGGGCGGAAAAAATAGCGCCGCCCCGAGTCGGCACGCATAATCGCCAATCGTGCTTCCCCGGCCTCCTTGTGGTCCGACAACTGGGCGAACAACCACAAGGACAACTTGACAGGGAAGGGAGCCGTGCAAGCGATCCGGGAAAGACCTGCTCCGTGCAAGTCTTTCTGATCTGGGTTCGCGGGGTTGTCAGTGATGTCGTTGCAAAGCACAAACGCTTTTAGCATGCGCCACTCCGTCGCCTACGCCGCCGCATCGAGATCCTCCGCGAGATAGCGCCTGGAAACCTTACGGGAGCCTTCCTGGAGATAGTAATTGTACCTGCGATCTTATGAGGTCAAACGATTGCGCGAATCGTCCCCTCGTGGATGCCAAGAAGCCTGCCGCCAAGGTCTAGAAACTGCTGAAAGGGAAGAAGTAACGATCATCACAACACCCCGCTTGCCAAGAGGTTTTTCCTCGACAAGCCGGGGACACGTGAAACCGCTGTGCGGATAACGGGTATTTTCTCTCATGGCCGACACCAGTGAGACGAGCTCAACACCGCCGCGGGCGGCGCGGGCCGCAGCTTCTCTTCGCTCCAGACGTGCCGAAAGGAGACATCGACGCGCTGGTGGACGCGATGCGGAGAGACATTCAGAAGCTCCGCAAGGTCATCCAGAGGAAAAGCCATAAACATCATCCGTATTATATTCATATGTCCCCGCGCTGGTCGCGTCAAATCACACGATCCCGCCGTTGCTCGATCTGTTCGATCGCCCACCGCGCCGCCTCCCGCACCAGCGGCTCCGGATCGTCGAGAGCGCGGCGCAGCGACGGCAAAGCGTCAGCATCTCCGGTGTTGCCCAAAACCAACGCGGCATTGCGGAGCAGACCGCGACGCTTCGTTCGCAGCAAGGCCGTGCCGCGGAAGCGGCGCCGAAACGCCTCCTCGGACAATCCCAGCAGCTCGATCAAATCCACCTTTTCCAGCTCCGGCCGTCCTTGCAGCGCCGGCTCCGTCCCCGGCGGCGCCTTGCGGTTCCACGGACACACCTCCTGGCACACATCGCAGCCGAACAGCCAATCGCCCAGACCCGAACGCAGCTCCTCCGGCACGTCGCCGCGATGCTCAATGGTCAGGTAGCTGATGCAGCGCCGCGCATCGAGCAGGCCGGGAGCGGCGAAGGCCTGGGTGGGGCAGGCGTCCAGGCAAGCGGTGCAGGTGCCGCAATGGGCGGCGGTGTGCGGCGGATCGCAAGCCAGCTCCAGATTGGTGAGCAGAGCGCCGATAAAGAAATAGCTTCCCAGGCGTTTATTCAGCAACATGGTGTTCTTGCCGAACCAGCCCAGCCCCGCGCGGCGGGCAAAATCGCGTTCGAGCAGAGGCGCCGTATCCACGACGCCGCGGCCGAGGCAATCGGGGCGCTCCTGGCGCAGCCAGTCGAGCAGGTGGTTGAGGCGATCGCGCAAAACATCGTGATAGTCCGCTCCGCGGGCATAGCAAGAAATGCGTCCCTGCTGCTTGCGGCTTAGCGTTTCCTTCTCGCCGGCGGGACGATAATTCATCGCCACCATGACGACGCTGCGAACCTCGGGCAGAATCGAGGACGGATGGCGGCGGGCGTCGCCGTGACGCTGCATGTACTCCATCGTGCCGGCAAAGCCGCGTGCCAGCCAGTCGCGCAGCCGATCGAAGCCGTCGGACCCCGTGGCCGGGGCGATGCCCACCAGCTCGAATCCGAGCGTGCGTGCTTGCTGTTTCAGACGATCTTCCAGGCTGGCCATGACTTCATCTTAAACCGCGGCTCGACGGGTCGCAGCGCCGGCGGGCGTGAGCAGAGAATGGATTGCCGCAAGCGCCCCTCGCCCATATCACTTACCCCGGTAGAGACATCGGGGAAGGCGGATCGAATACACGAGGTATCGTTTCCGTCGAAGATTGAGGGATTTCGTGCGCCGCGCGGGACGGCGTCGAACGATGGTTCCGAAGACCTGAGGGATGGACGAATGCGTACAGCGAAGTATTTCGTGATGACGGTGATGACGATGGGCCTGGTGGCCGGCCTGGGCGTGTTCCGGGCCGCCGAGGATGCCAAGCCCAAGTATGACATCGGCGAGATCATGGAGAAGGCCCACAAGCCGCCCAAGGATAGCCTTCTTGTGCAGGTCAAGACCGGCAAGGCGACCGCGGCACAAAAGAAGGAATTGCTGGAGCTTTATCAAGAGCTGGCCAAGAACAAGCCGGAGAAAGGCTCGGAGGCCGATTGGAAGAAGCGAACCGGCGCTTTGGTAATGGCGGCCAAGGGCGTGGTGGCTGGCAAGCCCGGCGCCACGATGGCCCTTGCCAAGGCCTCGGCCTGCGGGGCCTGCCACAAAGTACACAAGGGAGACTAATCCCACGGCGATTCGACCGCTTGCGGCTCCGAGGGGGCCGCAAAGCGGTCTCTTTCCAGAGGCGCAGTCATGTTCGATGGTCCCTCCGTGGTAGCGGCCCTTGAAGACTGCGGAGTGACGCATGTGGTGTGGCTGCCCGACAGCGACATCGGCCGCTGGGAGCCGGCGTTGGGCACGGCCGCTCGATTGCAGCTCCTCCGCGTCTGCCGTGAAGGCGAGGCCGTCGCCCTGGCAGCCGGCCTGCTGCTGGGTGGGAAGCGGCCCATCGTCCTCATTCAATGCACCGGCCTGTTCGAGGCCGGCGATTCTCTGCGCAACATCCTCTACGATCTGCACCTGCCGCTCTTCTTCGTCATCGGCGTCCGCAGTTATTACGCCCACCAGCGCGGCGCTTCCGTCGATAGCTGCCCTGTCTTCACCGAACCGATCTTGCGCGCCTGGCAGCTGCCGCATGTCCTGCTGAACGACAATCACACGGTCGCTGACCTTGCCTCCGCCTATCGGCAGGCGCAGGCGAAAAACCAGGCGTTTGCGGTCCTGCTCGCGGAGTGAGCTGCTCCATGATGACGTTGCACGAAGCCCTGGTAATCGTGGCCGCTCATCGCGGACAGAGGGTTGTCATTGCGGCCATGAGCGCAGCCGGCGTCTGGCCGAGCCTGTCGGATACGCCGCTGGATTTCATCTACATTCCGTCGTCGATGGGGCAGGCGCCATCGCTGGGTCTGGGACTGGCGCTGGCACAACCGCAGCGCGGCGTCATCGTCCTCAACGGCGACGGCTGCACGCTCATGAACCTGGGCTGCCTGGTGACGATGGCGCAGCATCCTGCCAACCTGTATTTGCTGATCGTCGATAACGGGTTGTACGAAGTGACCGGCGGGCAACCGACGGCCGGCGCCGGCCGTGTCGATTTTGCCGGCCTGGCTCAAGCCGCGGGCATCCAGCGCGTTTACAGCTACGATAGCGCCGATGCCTGGCGCGCCGGCGCGGCCGAGGCGCTGGCTGGAGCGGGTCCGGTCGTGATCTGCCTCAAGGTCGAAGGACGCATCGGCCAGAAGACGCCGAAAGCGCCGCGGCCAATGGCCGAGCAGCTCGCCCGTTTGCGGCAAGCCCTATGAGCAGTTGTCAGTTGTCGGTTGTCAGTACACAACATCCGGTTACTGACAACTGACAACTGCTCAGACACCCATCGTGTTGTAGCCGCAATCGACATAGAGAACGTGGCCGGTGATGCCGGACGCCAGCGGGCTGCACAAGAAGGCGGTCGTGTTGGCCACCTCTTCCGGCGTGATGCCGCGCGGCAGCGGCGAGCGCTGGGCCGCGTAGTCGATCATCTGCTGAATGTCGCCGATGCCCTTGGCGGCGCGCGAGGCATACGGCCCAGCGGAAATGAGGTTGATACGGATGTTCTTGTTGCCGACGTTGTGCGCCAGCTGCTTGGCATCGATCTCCAGGGCGGCCTTGGCCGTGGACATGCCGCCGCCGTAGTGAGGCACCACCCGCGCGCCGCCAAGATACGTCAGGCCAACGACCGAGGCGCCGGCCGGCCGATTCTCCATGAGCGGCAATCCCGCTCGCACAAGCCCGATCAACGAGTAGGCGCTGATGCTGATCGCCGTCCAGTAGCCCGCTCGCGTGGTATCGACGAGCTTGCTCTTGATCTCCGGCGCGAAGGCGACGCTGTGAACGAGGGCATCGATGCCGCCGTGCGATTCCTTCACCGATTTCATTAATCCTTCGATCGAATAATCTCCGTGCTGCTCCTCGACGCGCTTGTATCGGCGATCGTTCCGCGTCGCTTCGGGCACATCACTCATCTTGTCATAGCTGACATCGCAGGGCAGCAGCTTCTCGACCGTAAGGCTGCCGCCGCCGTGGGGAAGCTTTCGGCTTTCGAGGTCGGCTGGCGCGTCGCCGCTGAGAAAACCCTCGACGATGCGGATCATCCGCGGATGGACGGCGAAGATCAGACGTGCTCCCGCCGCTTGCAGTGCCTTGGCGATGTACCAGGCAAAGCTCTCGTTATCGCCGACTCCCGTGACCAGTGCCACCTTGCCGCTCAGATCGATCGGAATCATACCGCCCCCCGCACTCCAAACGTGCCGTCTCGCTTCCTCAGTTGCGTGAACGTCGTAAGGTCTAGCAAAAGAGGGAGATTCGCACAAGATGAAAGCCGCTAAGGGTCTGGCGAGGAGACCCCAGCATGCCGGGATGCCCGCGATGCCGACTCTCTGAGCAACGGCGTTGACAAATTGGCGATGCCTGTGGTACTTTCCTAACAAGCCTCGCAAGGTATTTGATGACACTGACCATGCCGCAGGAATTGAGCACCAATCACGAAGCCGAGATTCTGGATGAGTGCCAGAAAACGATCGGTTACCAGTTTCGCCAGCCGGAGCTGCTCCGCGCCTCGCTGACGCACGCCTCCGGAGCCAACACGCGCTTGGCCTCCAACGAACGCATGGAGTTCCTCGGCGATTCCGTGCTCGGTCTGGTGACGTGCGAGCAGCTTTACCTGCGTTTCCCCGATTATCAGGAAGGCGACCTGACCAAGATCAAGTCCGTGGTCGTCAGCCGCCGTACCTGCGCCCGTTTCAGCAAGGCGCTCAACCTGGGCGCGTTCATCTTTCTCGGCAAGGGCATGAACCACCTGACCGCCTCGGCGGTGCCGTCGAGCATGCTGGCCGACGTGTACGAGTCGCTGGTAGCGGCCATCTATCTCGACGGCGGTCTGGAGGCGGCGCGGTCGTTCATTCTCAAGCAGCTCGGTCCGGAGATCGAGGAAGTGGCCGAGGGCGCGCACGGCGGCAATTTCAAATCGTTGCTCCAGCAGGTCGCCCAGCGCGAGTTGAACGCCACGCCGCAATACATCCTGCTCGACGAGAAGGGGCCGGACCACAGCAAGTGTTTCAAGATTGCCGCCGTGATCGGCCGGCACACCTACGCCGGCGCCTGGGGCCGCAACAAGAAGGAAGCTGAGCAGCGCGCCGCCATGAACGCGCTGGCCCAGGTCAACGGCGATCCCGTGCCCTTCGAGCACGATTGAGGCATTTCGCCATGCCCATGTCGTCTTACCTTGTTCGCTGCTCCAACCCCGGCTGTGAGGAGCCGGCCGTCTACAAGATCGCCGCGCGCTGGAGCGACGGCGTCACGCAGGAGTTGAAGACGTATGCCCTGACCTGCTCCGCGTGTCTGGAAGCCTCCTTCCGCCGCAGCCGCGCCAAGCAGGCCGCCTGCCGTCTCGCTCCCGGCGAGACGCTGGAGTCGCCGGGCATCTACGAGCTGGCCCGCCGCCGCCGCGATCCGCAGCTCCTTCGCCGCGACGATCTCGAACAGCAGCTCTTGACCGAGTAAGCGCCGTGAGCCGAGCGGCGCCTGGCAGTCTCCTCTCGTTTGTGCGACAATCCAGTCTGAGGCAGGGACCAATCATTTTCTCGTCGGCGCACGGATTCCGTCCGTGCCCGGTCCATCGCTCGATGGATCGCGACAGAAAGGAATGCATCGATGAAGCTGTCGCATCGAACCCTCGTGGTCGTCACTGCTGGCCTCTTGCTCCTGCCGGCTCTCGGACTCGAAAGCGCGCGTCCCGCCGAAGACCAAGAGAAGGAAAAAGCTGCACCGTCTCCACTCGCGACCGACGCCGGAGCCGCCATGCAGCTGCAAGCGGCCGCCGACTCCATCCAGGAGGAGGATTGGAAAAGCGCTCTACGCCTTTTGCAACACCTGCTCGACGACAAGCGGAACACGCTGGCTCGTCTCGGTGGAGGCGCGGGCAAGGCGGAGCGAATCGTCAGCGTTCATACCGAGGCGGAGCGATTGCTGGCGTCGCTGCCGGAGGCAGGCCGCAAGGCGTATCAACAGACCTACGGTCCTCGCGCCGCCGATTTGCTGGAATCAGCCCGTACCGTACACGACGATCAGCTGTTCGCGCGCGTCGTCGCGCGCTATCTGTACACGGACGCCGGTCCCGTCGCTCTCCGAGAGCTGGCGCGACAGCACTACAAGAAGGGACGGCTGCTCTTGGCGACACTCGGCTACAGCCGGCTTCTGGAGCACGTCGGTCCGGCACGCTGGTCGAATGACGATCTTTATCAGGCCGCCGTCGCTTTTCACCATTGCGGCACATCCGCTCACACCGAACAGATGCTGAAGCAGCTGCGGGCACGTACAGAGCAGAACATCATCCGTCTTGGCAAGCGAAAGCTCACGGTGGAGGAGCTGCGCAAGGAGATCGAGCGTGCGGCGCCCTCGCGACAAGCACTCCACTGGCCCGTTTATCGCGGCGATTCCGCGCGTAGGAACCGAGGAGCCGGCGACCCTCCGTTGCTCGAAGCGATGTGGCGTCGATCGATGTTCTACGGAAAGGATTTCGCGGAGAGGGCCGCGAAGGAGCGCGTTCAGCAAGCCGAGAAGACGCTGCAATCCCAGAAACAGCCGATCATCTCCGCCTTCTCTCCCATAGCGCTTACGGCCCGCAATCACAGGGGCGAGGAGAAATCTTTGCTCATCTACAAGAATTACTTCGGTGTCATGACGGTCGATCTCAGCAACGGCTCACTCGGCTGGCTGTCTCCTTCAAACGGAACCTTGCAACGGATGTTCGAAGCGAAGGGATCGAAGCAGACGACAATGGCTCAGTGGCTGAACTATTTCAAGAACCAATATCCGCAAATCCTCTTCGAGAACTCGACGGTCGGCACGTTCAGCACCGATGGAAAGTTCGTTTACGTCGTTGAGGATCTCGCTGTTCCACCGCCGCCGCCGTCGAACCTCAACAATGGCAGATTCTTCCCTGGCGGCATGCGCACTCCGCCGAGTCTCGACAGAGACCTGGAGGATGCTGTCTCGCACAACAGCCTGTTCGCGCTGAGCCTGGCGCGTTCCGGCGCGTTGACCTGGGCCTTGGGCGACGCCGTGAGCGACGAGGAGAAAGCGAAAGATCCGTTCCGCGATCACTACTTCCTTGGGCCGCCGCTACCGTTGGCCGGCAGATTGTACGTGCTGGCCGACAAGCAGCAGGAGATCCGCCTCATCTGTCTGGAAACGATCGAAAAACGCGGGACGGGCGGGAGACCGTATTATACTCCTCGCGTTGTCTCGACGCAGACGCTCGGCAATACGCAGGATAGCATACAGGACGATCCGCTGCGCCGTACCTGGGCCGCCCACCTGGCCTACGGCGAAGGAATACTGGTCTGTCCGACCAACGCCGGGACCGTCTTCGGTGTCAGTCTGCTCGAAAACAGCCTGGTCTGGGCTTACCCCTACCGCGACAAGAGCGACGCCGGGCAGCCAGGCGCGGGAGTCATGCCGTTTCGCGGCCGTACTCCAGAGGGCTGGCAGCTGGGCCTGGATGGTATGCTCCACAAGATAGTGGCGACACAGTCCCAATGGAAGCTCAGCGCCCCGGTCATCTCGGACGGCAAGGTCGTTTTCGCCGCTCCCGATTCGCGCTCCCTTCACTGCATCAACCTGCGCGACGGCTCTCCGGTCTGGCAACGTCCGAAGCTCGACGACGATTTGTATCTGGGCAACGTCGCCGACGGCAAGGTGCTGATCGTCGGCAAGAAGACCGTCCGCGCTCTCAGCCTCGCCACCGGCGAGACACTATGGACGCGGGAGACCGGCATTCCCTCCGGCCAGGGTATCGCTACCGGCACCCTTTATTATCTGCCGCTCCAACGCGGCGCGCACACCAAAGAGCCGGAAATCCTCGTTCTCGACATCGACAAGGGACGAGTGATCGCCCACAACAAAACACGGTCTCGCACGCCAGGCAATCTCGTGTTTGTCGAGGGCAAGCTGATCTCGCAGTCGCCGTGGGAAGTCGTCGTGTATCCGTCGCTCAAGGGCAAGCTCAAAGAAGCGAACGAGGGCGTCGAGAAACACCCCGGCGATCCGGCTCGCCTGATTGACCGTGCTGTCCTGCGTCTGAGCATCGCCGAACAACAGGGAGCCGTCGAGGACTTGCGAGCGGCGCTGAGCAAGAAGCTGGACAAGGAAACCCGTCATCGGGCACGCGCGCTGCTGTTCGAGGCGCTGAGCGAATGGCTTTCGAGCAACCTCCCTGCCGCGGAAGCGGCCTTGAAGGAGTACAAGGAATTGACGGAGGTAGACCTGGAAGGTCTGACGGGAAAGGATTTGTCGGAACGTCGCGCCGAGCAGCGACGACGACAGCAGCGTTACTATCTGCTTGTGGCCCGGCTGCGCGAGAGCCAGGGACGCTTGACGGAAACGCTGCAAGCCTATTTCGATCTGAAAGGGTTCCTGTCGAGCGAGGAGATGCTGCCGCTGCCGGATGATCCGGCCGTCAAGGTTCGGCTCGATGTCTGGATACGCGGCCGCATCGCCGAGGTGCTAAAGAAAGCGACGCCGGAGCAACGCAAGCAGATGGAAGCGGAGCTGGAGCGCCGGCTAAAGGAGATCCAGGGCCGCGATGACGAGCAAGGGCAAGCCGTTCTGCGCGGTGCGATTCAATCCTCAAACCGGCGTCGTCGAGTATCTCAGCGCCAAGGTTAAGATCGTGTGTCAGCCGCAGCCGTCGCGCGACGGTAAATAACCATCGCCCTCATCTCAAATCATCCGTCGCGAGCCGGAAGCAAACACGCTTCCGGCTCGTTGCATTTCCCATCGTATTGGAATGGCGATTGCAACAAATCAATAAGTTTTGTTTGGCATCGTCCTTCTCTTTGGACGTTCACGGAGGCCGTTATGTCTGCTGCTCCTCCTCCTGCACCGTATCCGGGATACCAAGGCCAGCCTGCGGCAGCGGCACCCGCCGTCCCGGCCGCTCCTGCGGCGCCTGCCAGCACCTATCCGGCTGCTCCGGCTCAACCGGCCCCGCAGCCGCAAACGCCCGCCGCGCCGGCTCCCGTACACCAACAAGAAGAGCATCCGCTGGCCCTGCGCATCTACAGTCACTCGACCTTCTTCTACTGGTGGCCGGTCTGGCTGACGGGCTACATCATGGCGGCGATCACGCGGCTCGATGGCCAGCACCTCCAACTAGGCGATACCGGCATCTGGGTGTGGATGCACCCCAGTAAGAACCTCGGCGTGCTGTTCACGTTGCTCTTTTTCCTCGTCATTCTCATCACCAATGTCAGCCTGCGCGGCCTGGCCTCGGTGGTGGCCCTTCTCGCCGCCGCGTTCGGCGCCCTGCTGCTGGCCTATTTCGGCTGGTGGGAAGAGGTCCTCAACTGGATGGGCCGGGTGGCGATTTACATGAACATGGGTTTTTACGTGTTCTTCTCCTCCCTGGTTTTCCTGGTCTGGGCCTTCTCGGTTTTCGGCTACGATCGCTTTAGCTACTGGCGCGTGACGCCGGGCCAGCTGACGCACGATCAGGTGATCGGCGGCGCCCAGAAGAGCTATGACACACGCGGCATGGTCTTCGAGAAACATCGGCAAGATCTCTTCCGTCACTGGATCCTCGGCTTCGGCTCCGGCGACATCCAGATTGCCACGACCGGCGCGCGACGAGAGACTTTTAGTATCCCCAATGTGCTTTTCGTGGATGCCAAGATCAGCCACATCCAGAAGATGATCGCCATGCAGCCGGATGAATTCCAGGCTCCGATGGCGTGATCGGCAAGCGCTTCTTACGAGGAGGAAAGGGGCGGTGTTACCACGCCCGTCACGCTGCCGAAGCCGACGCGATAGCCGTCGCCCTGGCACCAGGCCATCATGGTGACGCGATCGCCGTCGAGCAGAAAGGTGCGCGTTTCTCCACCCACGTCGATGGGCTGCGTGCCGCGCCAGGCCAGCTCCAGCAGACTGCCATACGAGTCCGGCGTCGGGCCGCTGATCGTGCCCGACGCCAGCAAATCGCCCGGCCGCAGATTGCAGCCGCCGACCGTGTGATGGGCCACTTGCTGGGCGAGCGTCCAGTACAGATGGCGGAAGCTGGATGCGCAAATCCGCTGTGCTTCGGCCATTTTCTCGCCTTGCAAATGCACTTCAAGCTGAATGTCGTAGGTTGTTCGCGCTGGCTCAAGCAAGTAGGGCAACGGCGTCGGATCTTGCGGCGGCACGGCAACGCGGAAC
>Ga0335075_10013160_pt1 | contig 12464 bp, 11 predicted proteins | sample Lox_Sample_24_FD_206723 | JGI IMG/M metagenome (GOLD analysis project Ga0335075, IMG submission 206723) | Soil microbial communities from Loxahatchee National Wildlife Refuge, Florida, United States - Lox_Sample_2.4 | ecosystem: Environmental > Terrestrial > Soil > Wetlands | place: USA... | reverse complement strand
GCGCCCGCAGGGCGGGCGCCATCTGCATGGCACCGCCCATGGTCCAGTCCATGGAGTTGCGCACGGCCTGTTCGTCGGCGAGATCCTGGTAGCGCCGCACCAGGGCATCCGCTTCGCGGTCGGTGTCGGCGCAGACGACGGCGGCCGACATCCAGACCTGAAGCTCGCGGCCGTAGGCTTCGGCGCGGTTCCGCACCTCCCGCGCCTGCGGGGCTGCGGCGTCCGTGGTGGCGGCGGAAACGAACGCGATATCAGCGCAGCGGGCGGCGAATTCATGCCCGCGGGGAGAGTTAGCGGCATTCATGACCGGTGGCCGCGGTCGCTGGACCGGCTTCGGCTGCAGGTAGCCGCCGTCCAGGGACAGCCATTTCCCCGAGTATTTGACGTCGCCGTCCTCTCGCCACAGCGCGCCGACGATGTCCATCCACTCCTCCAGGTACTCGTAGCGCTCGTCGTGCTCCAGATGGTTCACGCCGAACATCGCCAGTTCCCGCTCGAACCAGCCCGCCACGACGTTCAGCCCCGCCCTCCCGCCCGCGATTGCGTCGACGGTCGCGAGCTGCTTGGCGGCAAAGACGGGCGAGACGGTCAGGACGTGGGAGGTGGCGAACACGCAGATGCGCGTCGTGTGCGCGGCGATGCCCGCTGCCCACGTGTAGGTCTCGAAGCTCCGGCCCCAGGGGTTGGTCTCGCCTTCGAATCCCCGCCATCGGGCGAATGGGATCGCCGCTTCGAATCCCGCTCGCTCCGCCTGCTGGACCGGGCGCACGTTGCCGTCCCAGTCGATTTCGTGCCGGCTCGGATCTTTGGTCAGGCCGCCCGCCGCGGAGACGTTAATACCGAAGATGCCGAGCTTCATGCCCTGCTGGTCGAACAGCGGGCCTCGCGTGTTGCCGGGTGACGGGGCACCGGGAACGGGATTGCCTGGCATTGCGGGTCCTCTTCCAGTTGAGTCCCCGGATGCTCCGGCCTGTGCCGTCATGCGCCGGGCTGGCCGATTTGCAGGTGCTCCGCGAGCAGCGGCATGACGTCCGCGCGGAATCGGTGCAGTCCCTCGATGAAGTCGGGGAACATGAGCAGCACGCTGTCGACCTGCCCTTCCCCGGCCAGGTCGGCGATCGCCTCGGACACCTCGCCGGGGCCGCCGATCAGGGGTACGCCGAAGTAGAAGCGCTGCTCCTTCATGCGCGCCTCCGCGCGTTGCCGGGCGGTTTCGCGGCCCTGGCCGCGCTGCAGCCCGCCCATGTTGACCAGCGCTTCGAGGTCCGCGCCGTTGCCCAGGTACGCCGCGTACGATTCCGCGGCCGCCTTGGTGGGGCCGCTGACGACGTTGAGTCCGACCGCTGTCTTGACCAGCTGCCCTTCCTGCGAGGCGATCTCCTTGACCCGCAGCGCGAGCTGCTTGGTGTCCGCGACGTTGCCTCCGGTGACGAAGCTGTAGTCGGCGTGCCGCACGGTGAAGCGAAGGCCTTCGTCGGACGTGCCCGCGCAGACCAGGCTCGGGTAGGGGCGCTGCACCGGCTTCGGCCGCGACACGCAGTCGGTCAGGTGGAAGAACTCGCCGTCGAAGTCGACGCTGTCCTCGGTCCATATCCGCTTCAGGACCGTGACCCATTCTTCCGCGTACTCGTACCGGCGGCGGTTGTAGTCGAGCGGCACGATGCCCATCTGGGCGTACTCCTCGATGAACCCGCCGGTGATGATGTTCAGCCCGATGCGCCCGTCACTGACGTCGTCTACGGTTGCCGTCATCTTGGCGGCCGCGGCCGGGTGCAGCAGGAGCGGGTTGACCGTGGCGATCAGCCTTATCCGCCTGGTGGCCGCCGCGAGGGCCGCCATCAGCGAGAACGACTCGAGCGACGCGTCCCACATCTCTACCGACCCGCCGAACCCTCGCCACTTGGCCATGGAGAACACGTAGTCAAGGCCGATCTCCTCGGCGAGGCGCGTGATCGCCAGGTTTTCCCGGTAGGTCGGCTCGTAGGCCGTTGAGTTGGCCGAGAACACGAAGCCGTTGCGGGCCACGGGGAGGAAGACGCCCAGTTCGAGGCGCTTGCGGGGGCGGCCCGGCAGGCCTCCCTGCGCGTCAGCGTTCTTGACGGAGCCAGGTACTTCGGTCATATCATCAGACTAATCTTGCCAACCTGGTCTTGCAATACTGGGTTGTTGACCGTGTGCGGAAGGGGAGCTGACCATGCTCGACGAGACTGAAGGACGTGTCGCGGTCGTCACCGGGGCGGGCAGCGGCATCGGCCGGGAGCTATGCCGCCAGCTCGGCAAGCTGGGGATGCGGCTGGTCCTGATCGACATCGACGCGGTCCGCATTGATGAGTCAATCGACCTGCTGGGCCGGTCAGGCGGCGCGCGCGGGTACGCCATCGACGTGGGCGACCAGGCGGCAGTTGACCGCGTGGCTGGCGAGGTCCTCGGGGAGCTTGGCCCGCCCGCGTTCCTGGTGAACAGCGCCGGGAGCCTCGGCCCGTTCGCCGGGCATGCCTGGGAGTACACCGGGCAGGAGTGGCAGGCCCTGCTCGGGGTCAACCTGTACGGGCCGGTCAACACCATCCGGGCGTTCCTGCCGGCCATGCGGCAGCTCGCCGAGCCTGCGCACGTCTGCGTGATCGCGTCGGGCGCTGGCCTCATCCCGGGGAACAGGACGGCACCGTACTACGCGAGCAAGCACGCCGCTGTTGCCTTCACCGAGAACCTCGAGATCGAGCTGAGGGCCGAGGGGTCGCCGGTCGGCGTGTCCCTGGTCTGCCCCGGCGCCGTGCGGACCAACATCAACCTCGCGGCCCGCGAGGCGGGGAAGTTCAACAGCCCGTCATCGGACTGGCTCGAACCCGAGCAGGCTGCCGAGGTAATCCTGCGCGCCGTGCGCCGGGGCCAGTTCTACGTCTTCACTCACGACAGCCTGCGGGACCGGGTCACCGCCTATCAGCATCGGGTCCTCGCCGCCTTCGACGAACGTTGAGCTGCGAATTCGCCAGCACCCGCCGCTCGCGAATACCTCACAGGGCCCAGGCGCTGGCCTCGAAACCGGGGGGAAGGGAGGGCGGGGAGATCGCTTGCCCTGAACGAACTGAGCGGCTTTCCTTCAGATGATTTCCCGCTCGGCGAGGTCGAGCACCTCCTCCGCGCTCAGCCCGAGCCAGCCGCTGAAGACCGCTTCGTTGTCCCGGCCAAGATCGGGGCTCGGGGTAATGCCGACCTGGTAGTCGCCGATCCGCAGCGGCGAGGCGGGCACGGTAATGGATCCGAACTGTGGGTGCTCTATCCGCTGGAGCATCCCGCGTTCCAGCAGGTGCGGGTCGGCGGCGACTTCCTCGACTCCGCGCACGGGAGCGCACGGCACGTCGGCACCACGCAGGTCGCCGACAAGCTCGTCGCGCGCGAGGCTCCGCGCCCAGGCCGCCACGATGGCGTCGACCTCGTCCATGTGTGCAACCCGGCCCGCCCGGCTGGCGAGATCATCCCGTTCCGCCAGGTCGGGCCGCCCCATCGCCTTGAGCAGTCCGGCCCAGTGGCGGTCGGTCACGCAGAACAGCGCGACATAGCCGCCGTCCCGGGTTTCGTACACGTTGTACGGTGACTCGGCCAGGCCCGAGTGCCTGTTGCCGGTACGCGCGGGCGACTCCCCGGTGCCGCCGAAGAACAACCCCAAGCTGGACGTCAGGGTCGGGTAGACCGCGTCCAGCATGGCGACCTCAACGTCCGTACCCGCGCCGGTGCGCTCGCGCTGGTACAAGGCGGTGACGATCGCGCCGTACAGGTGGATGCCGCCGAGGAAGTCCCCGACCACGGCACCGGACTTCACCGGCGGGCTGTCGGGGAACCCGGTCACCGACATCACGCCCGACATCGCCTGGATGGTGAGGTCCATGGCCGGGAAGTCCCGGTACGGCCCGGTCGACCCGAATCCCGAGCCCGATGCGTACACAAGCCGCGGGTTGGTTTCGCGCAGGCTCGTGCCGGTGAGGCCGAGGCGGCCCATAACCCCGGGCCGGAAGTTCTCGACGAGCACGTCGGCCCGGTCAGTCATCCGCCGCAGCAGCGCCGCGCCCTCCGGGTGCTTGAGGTTCAGCGTCACGGCCTGCTTGTTGGAATTGAGCATGACGAACGGGGCGCCCGCGCCGCCGACCCGCCCGCGCCCGCGGAGGTTCTCGCCCTCGCGTGGCTCGACCTTGATCACCCGCGCGCCGGCGAGCGCCATCAGCAAGGTGGCGTACGGGGCGTTGTAGATCTGGCCGAGGTCAATGACTGTGACGCCGTCGAGCGGCCCCGCCGGACTGCTGGTGACCTGGTCGTTGTCCAATGAGCCTCATTCTCCGGTGAACTGGGGGGTGGTACGGGCGAGGCCGGCGGCGATGCCCTCCCGGCTGTCGCGGGTGCGCCAGAGCCGGGTCTGCTCGGCCAGTTCGCGCTTCAGCGCCTGGCGGACCTCGCCGGCCAGGCGGCCGCGCTGTGTCTGCTTGATCGACTGGACAGCGAGCGGGGCCGCCACCGCAAGCGACCGGGCCAGTTCCATCGCGCCATCGCGCTCTGCGCCTGCCTCCGCCAGCCGGTCGGCCAGCCCCAGCGTGAATGCCTCGGTGCCCGCGACCCTCCGCCCGGTGAGCAGGAGATCCAGGGCCTTCTGCTCGCCGACGATGCGCGGGAGCGTCACCGACAGCCCGAAGCCGTGATGGAACCCGAGGGCGGGAAAGTTCGCCTGGAAGCGGGTTCCGGCTGAAGCGACACGGAAGTCGGCGGCGCACGCCAGCCCCAGGCCCCCGCCGACCGCCGCACCTTGCACGGCGGCAACGACCGGCAGCTCGATCTCGAACAGCCGCGCGCCCTGATCGTACAGCAGGCCCGCCATGTGCTCGCGGTCGTCCTGCAGCGCCTCCGAGCCGAAGTCAGCACCGGCGCAGAAGTGCTTGCCTGCCGAGCAGAAGACGATGACCCGGCAGTCGCGGCGTGCTTGAAGCTCGGTCGCGGCATCGGCGATCGCCGCGATTAGGGGCGGATCGAAGTAGTTGGCCGGGGGCCGGTCGATTTCGAGCACCGCGATCCAGTCGGCCAGCGACACCCTCAGGCTGCCCGAGGAAGCATTCAGGCTGGCCACGGGCTGTCTCCAGGTGCGAAGCCGGCGAGCACCTCGGCCACTGACGGCGATAGCGGCAGTTCTTCCGGCGGTGTGTGACCGAGCCGACTGCGCGCTGCCCACCCGAATGCTGCGGCCACGCCGTTGAAGAGCTCGGCGGGCAGCCCCGCGTCGGCCTGGGTGCGCGCGATCTCCGCCATCTCGTCGGCGAACCGGCCCGACTTGGTCGCGGCCAGGGCGATGTCGAGATGCCAGGAAGGGACCCGGTCGGGCCACATGGTGGCGACATCGGCCAGGAACGCGTCGAGCACGCCGTTCGCGTCCGCGGTCAGCATCGCCTGCATGACGAGGGCGTTCGTGCCCTTGTACATCGACGCGGTGCACATCTTGAGCGCGGACGCCTGCCCGGCTTCCCCGTCGAGGACGGTGACCGACGTCCACGGGCTTGCGATCGCAGCGAGCTCGCCTGCCCGCTCGCCGCTCAGGTACACCCGGGTCGGCCGCCGTCCTGTCGCGGGCGGCAACCCGGAGACCGACCCGTCCACGAGATCGATGCCGGCCTTGCGCAGGACATCCGCCGCGTCCCGCACTGTCGACGGCGCCACGGCGTTGAGGTCGGCCACCAGCGGCTGAACGCGGGCGCGGCCCGCGGCGTCAGCGATGAGGCGCGCGACTGCGACGGCGTCCGCCGGAGGCACGACCGACACCACGATGTCGGCCCGGAGCACGTCCTCCAAGGCCGGGACCATCGTCAGCCCGGCGCGGGCCGCCAGCTCGCGGGTTCGCGCGCTGCGCCCGGCCAGGCAGGTGACGATCTCGGCACCGCCCTCGCGCCAGCTAGCGCCGAGGGCGCTGCCCATGGCGCCGGCCCCCACCAACCCGATTGTCACCATCGATTTCCTCCACCACTAGTTAGGGCTCCGCAGACGAGTCATTGCCGGGCTGCCGCGAGCGCTCCGATCGCTGCCATTGGCACGCCAGCCATAAAACCGCCGTCGATAACGATCTCCGCTCCGTTCACGAAGGCGGCGGCATCGCAGCACAGGAAGCCGATGACCGCCGCCGCCTCCTCGGGCGTGCCGACCCGGCGTGACGGCGTAACCTCCTCGAAGGCGGCGGCGACCGCACCGCCTGAGGCGCGCGCCATCTCGGTGAGAATCGCCCCGGGGTGCACCGCGTTAACCCGCACCCCGAGCGGGCCGAACTCCAGCGCAGCCGTCTGCGTGAGCCCGCGCAGCGCCCACTTCGACGCGCCGTAGGCCGCGGACGGCGAGCCGAACAGTGCGGCGCCGGACACGACGTTGACGATCGCGCCGCCGCCATGGTCACGCATGACAGGCACTACCGCGCGCATCCCGAGGAAGGCGCCGACCAGGTTCACCCGGAGCACGCGCTCAAGCTCGGCGTCGGTAGTGGCGAGGATCCCGCCGCGCAGGTTGACGCCGGCGTTATTGACGAGGATGTCCAGCCTGCCGTAAGTGTCCGCTATCTCTTCGGCGAGGGCCGCCCAGCGCGCCTCGTCGGTGACGTCCAGGGACGCGTAGGCGACGGTCCCCTGCTCGTTCCTGATGGTGTCGGCCGTTGCGGCCCCGGCGTCGTCCAGGATGTCCGCGATGATCACGGCCGCACCTTCGCGGGCCAGCCATCCTGCCGTGGCGGCGCCGATCCCGCGGGCACCACCTGTCACAATGGCGACCTTGCCCTTGACCGCGTTCATGCGAGCCCTTCGTACGTGGCGGAGCGCAGCACCCGGCGGGCGATGTAGTTGCGCAGCACTTCGACAGAACCGCCGGCGATGCGCAGGACCTTGACGTCGTGCAGCAGCTGGCCGAAGTCAGCGGAGGTGTAGAGCCCGTGCCCGCCGACAAGCGCGAACGACTCGTTCACGGCTCGCTCGGCCGCGTCGATCGCCAGCTTCTTCGCCACCGAGGTCGACAGGGCCGGGTCGAGCCCGCGGTCAAGCACGGAGGCAGCCTGGTTCCGCACGCCGGCGGCGGCGAGGAGGTCAGCCCACCGGTCGGCGACGACCCACTGAATTCCCTGGAAGTCAGTAACAAGGTGCTCGCCGACCTGGCGGGTCTTCGCGTAGTCGATGGCGTGGGCCAGCGCGCGCCGCCCGAAGCCGATAAGCTCCGAAGCGTTGCCGAGCCGACTGACGTTGAATGTCGACAGGAAAGTGTCCATGCCACGGCCGGGCTCGCCGAACACCGATGTCGCCGGCAGCCGCACGTCGTCGAACCACATGTCCGCAGTCGGGATCAGCCGCAGCCCGATCGGGTCGGTCTGCTCGGACTTGACCCCGGGCAGCGCCATGTCCACGAGGAACGCCGACAGGCCTTCCCCGGTCATCGCGAACACCATCGTGACATCACTCTGGTGGCCGAGGTTCACGTGCGTCTTGCGGCCGTTGAGGATCCAGTCCGAACCGTCCCGGCGGGCGGTGGCCCGCATCTGCTTCAGCGACGACCCGACACCCGGCTCGGAGATCGACTCGGAGAAGATCATCTCACCCCGGGCAATGGGCCCAAGGTACTTTTCCTGCTGCTCCGGCGTGCCCCAGTCCATCAGCCAGCGCTGTCCCTGCGTCGAGATTTGGGGTGACACCAGGCTGTGCCTTGCGACCTCTTCGGCGATCACGCAGTATTCCGCGATGCCGCCGCCCAGGCCGCCGGCGTCGGCGGGCGCGAACGGCGCGAGCCAGCCGCGACGGCCCATCTCACGGTAGAGGCCGCGCGGGAAGGTTCCCGCCCGCTCGCAGCGTCGCAGTTCTTCCCGTGCTTCCCCGGCGAGGGACGCTATCGCCGAGGCCACGCGGTCGGGAAACCCGTCCACGCTCGTGATCAGCCCCTCATACATGCATCCTCCGATTCCACAGCGGTCCGCGACCGCCAGCCGGACAGCCCGTCGTTAGCGAACAGTTAGGTCAGGACGGCTTTACGATCGCGCTGATCAAGGGGTTAAGCACTCCTGGCGGCGCGCACGAGGGCTTGCCATCCTCCTCCACCAGGAACCTGCCGTCTGGGCCTATCTTCCAGACGAAGTTGCAGTAGAGCCGTGCAGGCTGGCCCCGAGTGAAGGTCAGGGGCTGCACGAGTCCGCCGAGGGTCTCGTTCTTCAGGCTGTACAGCCCGTTGCGCACCGATTGCGAGGTGAGCGGCCCGCTGGTCCCCCGCGACGCAGCGGCGAGCAGTTGGCCGCCCGCCCAGACCCACATCCCCGATGAGTTATCAAGGCTGGTTCCTATGATGCTGGGCGCATATTTCTTCAGTGCGTTCCGGTACGCCCGCTCCGCGGGCGTGTTTGTTGCGAAGTAAGGAACCGTGTAGTCGACGACGGGATCGCCGCGGAAAGCGGCGTCGGTGCCCCGGAACGGTGCCGCTGTGCCGGCCGTCAGCAGCTGCGGGATCCGCAAGCCCTGCCTGTAGCAGGTGTCCGTGATTCTCTCGTCCGCCGCTGAGGCGAAGGACGCGTAGTAGCTGGAAACATTTCCGGCCATCTGGGCGCATACCGATGTGTAGTCGGGCACACTCGACGACGCGCCGATCGTCCTGGACAGGCTGATGCCCAGTGATGGATCAATGACCTTGAACAGTGCGGCGGCGCCGGCGCCGGACGCGATCTCCGAAGCGTAGAGAAAGCCGAACTTAGGCCCGTAGGTCTTGGCGAGCGCGGCGAGCGAGTACACGGTCGCCGGAATCGAGCTGATTACCGGGAACACCCCCGGATCGGTCAGTGCCGAGGTGTAAGGCCCGCTGACGATGACTGGCACGTTCTCCTTGTTGGCATACGGAAGCCAGGTCGCGTCGTCAGGCGCGCTATCGAAGTCAATTATGGCGACAGCGTGATCCTGCGCGATCAATTCCTTAGCGTCCGCAAGGCCCGGTTCCGTACCGGTTCCCGTGTCCTTGACAACGATCCGCACCGGCTCGCCGCCGAGGCCGCCGGCCGCGTTGACAGAAGACGCCCACGCGTCCAGGACATCCGGGAGGCCGCCGAAGCTGGACGCGGTGGCGCCGGAGACCGTTCCGATGAACCCTACGGTGACTGTTCGGCCCGCCGGTGCGCCGCTTGCCGAGACGGCGCTGTTTCCGCCGGAGGAACTGCAGCCCGCTGTCGCCGCCGACATGGCGATGGCGGCGGCTGCGACCGCAGCGAGTCTTGGCCGACTGACGCTCTTGCGGATCATACCGGTCAGTCCTTCAGGCCGGAGAGGCCGAACTCGCCGCAGACCGCCTCTAGCGACCCTGCCCAGATGCCGTCCCCCTGGTCAGCGGGCACGATAGTGGCTCCGCCGGCCTTCATGATCTTCCAGGGCCATTGCGTGTCACCTTGGATGTCAGGGCGCCCCACTTCCTTGTCGGGCATGCATCTCCTCCAGCGCTGCTCACTCGTACCCGGCCGGGGAGGCGGGCGAGGCCGACCTTGCGCGGCCCCGCTTGCCCAGTGCCAGGGCAGGCATCACTTTGGTTGACCAAAGTTTAAGTCACATGATATTCCTAGTCAATAGTTTGTTACTGTTTTTTATCAGACCAAAGATTGTACTAGGGGTACCCGGGTGCATCCTGTGTAGTTTCGGCGGCGTACGGCTCATCATGCAAGTCTGGCTTTGTCAGGTACGATTGGTGAATGACGAGCGAGCCGGATGCCGGAGTCATCGCCGCGACCCTGCGGGTGAGTATCGGGCTGCTGCGCCGGCAACTGCGCCAGAAGCACGCTGAGGGCGAACTGTCGCTTCCCGAGACGGCAGCGCTGGCCCGCCTCGACTGGCTCGGGCCGACCACGACGGCGGCGCTGGCACGGTTTGAGCAGATCACCCCGCAAGCCATGGGCGTCACGATTGCCCGGCTGGAAAGGGGTGGCCTGGTCAGGCGCGATCCCGATCCCGAGGACGGCAGGCAGGTAGTCAACTCGATCACCGAGGCCGGGCTTGCGGTCCTGCGTGACAAGCGGAACCTCTGGACTGACGCCATGGCCAAGGCGCTGGCCAAGGAATTCACGAACGATGAACTGCGGCAGATGGAAGTAACCGTGCCGCTCATCGAGCGCCTCGCTCAGCGCCTCGCCATGTGACCGGCTTACGTCATGAACAGTGACGATGACCGGGGCCAGTTTGCTGTCACTGTCTGGGGACGCGCAGCAAGAGTGCGTCGCCCTGCCCGCCGCTGCCGCACAGGGCGGCGGCACCTGCTCCCCCGCCGCGTCGGCGGAGCTCCAGGGCGAGCGTGAGGGCGAGCCGTGCTCCGCTCATCCCGACCGGGTGGCCAAGGGCGATGGCTCCGCCGTTGACGTTGACCCTGGCGCCGGGCACGCCAAGGTCGCGGATGGACGCGAGGGCCACCGCGGCGAACGCCTCGTTGATCTCGATGAGGTCCAGGTCCTGGACGCCGAGGGTGCCGTCGCGCCGGAGCGCGTCGCGGATGGCGTTGGCGGGCTGGAGCAGCAGTGACGGATCCGGCCCGGCGACCGTGCCGTAGGCGCCGATCTCGGCGAGCTGCGGCAGGCCCAGTCCGGCCGCGCGCTCGGCGCTCATCACGACGACCGCGCACGCGCCGTCGGACAGCGGAGACGATGATCCCGCGGTGATGTTGCCGTCCGTCGCGAAGGCGGGCGGGAGCGCGGCGAGCTTGTCAGCGGTGGTGCCCGGCCTGACCCCCTCGTCGGTGTCGACGGTCACCGTGCCCTTGCGGGCGGGCACGGCGACCGGGACGATCTCCTCGGCGAGCCGGCCGTCCTTGATCGCGGCGGCCGCCCGCGCGTGCGACTCGGCGGCGAACGCGTCCTGCTCCGCGCGGCTGATGCCGAGTCCCGCCTGGTACCGCTCGGTCGCCGCGCCCATGGAGATGCCGTCGAACCCGCAGACGAGGCCGTCCCGGTCGAGGGCATCGGCGAAGGTGGCGTCGCCGTACTTGATGCCGTTCCTGCTGCCGGGCAGCAGGTGCGGCGCGTTCGTCATCGACTCGGTGCCGCCCGCGACGACGATCTCGCTGTAGCCGGCCGCGACCTGGGCGGCCGCCTGGGCGACCGCGGCCAGCCCGGACAGGCATAGCTTGTTGACCGTGACCGCCGGCACGCTCATCGGGATGCCGCCGCCGGCCGCGGCGAGCCGGGCCGGGTTCGGGCCGACGCCGGCCTGGATGACATTGCCGAGGATCACGGCGTCCACCTGGTCCCCGGTGATCCCGGCCCGTTCCAGCGCGGCCGCGGTCGCGGCCGCCGCGAGCTGCGGGGCCGTCAGCGGCGCGAGCGCGCCGAGCAGCTTGCCGATCGGGGTACGTGCCCCCGCGACGATTACCGGCTGCGGCATGGAGCCTCTCCTTCAAGATTGAGTTCAGGTGATGCAGAACGGGTCCGGCTTACTCCTGCTCCGCACCCGGCTCGGCGGGGCGCGGGGCAGGCGGATCACCCGTCGTTCTGGCTACTTATGATTTTGGCCCTGAGCTTCGCGGAGCTTGACGGCGCGGACGAGGAGCTGGGAGACGTCGATGACCTCGAGACTCTGCTTGGCCTGGCCGGCGGCTTTCTTGGCGTTGACGGCGTCGCCGAGCATGACCATGCAGTAGGGGCAGGCGGTAGTGACCGTGTCGGGGTCCAGGGCGAGGGCCTCGTCGATCCGTTCCTCGTTGATCCGCTTGCCGGTGCGCTCTTCGAGCCACATGCGGGCGCCGCCGGCGCCGCAGCAGAAGCCCTTGCCCTTGCAGCGGTGCATTTCCTCGGCGGTGGTGCCGGGGACGGCGTCGATGATCTGCCGGGGCGGGGTGTAGATCTTGTTGTGCCGGCCGAGGAAGCAGGGGTCGTGGTAGGTGATCTTCTCGTCCACCTGGTTGACCGGGGTGAGCTTGCCCTCTTCGACCAGGCGGGCTAGCAGCTGGGTGTGGTGGATGACCTCGTAGTTCCCGCCGAGCTGGGGGTACTCGCGGCTGATGGTGTTGAAGCAGTGCGGGCACGACGCGATGACCTTCTTCCCGCTGCCCTCACCCACCCCGGCTTCGTTGAGGGTCTCGACGTTCTGCTGGGCGAGCATGCTGAAGACGAACTCGTTGCCCAGGCGGCGGGCCGGGTCGCCGGTGCAGGCCTCCGCCCGGCCGAGCACTGCGAACTTCACCCCGGCCAAGTGCAGCAACTCCGCGATCGCCTTGGTGGCTTTCTTGGCCCGGTCTTCCAGCGCCCCGGCGCAGCCGACCCAGTACAGGTACTCGACATCGTCGGGGATGCGGCCGTCCAGGACGGGGACCTCGAAGTCGAGCTCGGTGATCCAGTCGGCCCGCCGGTCTTCGGCCATGCCCCAGGGGTTGCCCCGGCGCTCGAGGTTGTTGAGCATCGTGGTGGCCTCGGTCGGGAAGGCGGACTCGACCAGGACCTGGTGGCGGCGCATGCCGTT
>Ga0335075_10013159_pt1 | contig 12466 bp, 7 predicted proteins | sample Lox_Sample_24_FD_206723 | JGI IMG/M metagenome (GOLD analysis project Ga0335075, IMG submission 206723) | Soil microbial communities from Loxahatchee National Wildlife Refuge, Florida, United States - Lox_Sample_2.4 | ecosystem: Environmental > Terrestrial > Soil > Wetlands | place: USA: Florida... | reverse complement strand
GAGCAGGCGCTCGATGAGATCGTCGTCGACAAGCTGCGACTGCAAGTGCCGCAGACCGACCTCACGGAATGGCGCCAGGTGGTGAGCGCCAGGGCGAACCCCGATGGCCAGGTCGACGTCGCCATGGTCGGCAAGTACGTGCAGATGCGCGACTCCTATCTGTCGCTGCACGAAGCGCTGATGCACGGTGGCCTGAAATCGCGCACCCGCGTGAACATCCATTACGTCGAGTCCACCGACGTCGAGCAGCACGGCACACACGCCTTGAAGGGCATGGATGCGATTCTCGTGCCGGGTGGCTTCGGCGAGCGTGGCATCGAGGGCAAGATCCAGGCGGTGCGCTACGCCCGCGAGCAAGGCGTCCCCTACCTCGGCATCTGCCTCGGGATGCAGGTGGCGATAGTCGAGTTCGGCCGCCACGCACTCGGCCTCACGGGCGCCAACAGCACCGAGTTCAATCGCGCGACGCCGCACCCGGTGATCGCGCTCATCAGCGAGTGGCAGGACCAGGCCCGCGGCCCCCAGACCCGCGATGAGAGCTCCGCCAAGGGCGGCACGATGCGGCTGGGCGCCCAGGAGGTGCTGCTCGGCGCCGGTACCCGCGCCCGGGAGATCTTCGGCAAGGACGCGATCTTCGAGCGCCACCGCCACCGCTACGAATTCAACAACAACTTTCTCGACCGCTACCGCGTGGCGGGCATGCGCTTCTCCGGCTTCTCGCGCGACGGGCTGGTGGAAGTCATCGAGATTCCCGGCCATCCCTGGTTCGTGGCGACGCAATTCCACCCGGAGTTCACCTCGACGCCGCGCGACGGCCACCCGCTCTTCACCGGCTTCATCCGCGCTGCGCGCGCCCAGCGGGCTTCGCTCCTGCCGCAAGCCGCGGGGGCATAGTTTGAAGCGCTGGATCCGGTCATCGTGCCCGGCCCAGCGCGGCTTTGGGCAAAAAGCGTGGTTTTTGCCCAAAGCTCCGCCACCTGCGGCGGCGGGGCACGTCCTTGTGCCTGATCTCCCATGAAGCTCGCGGGACACGAGATCGGCATCGGCCGTCCGCTTTTTCTCATAGCGGGTCCCTGCGTCATCGAGAGCGCCGAGCTCACGCAGCACGTGGCCGGACGCCTCAAGGAGATCACCGGCCGCTTGGGGATTCCGTTCGTCTTCAAAGCCTCCTTCGACAAGGCGAACCGCTCCTCGCGCAAGAGCTACCGCGGCCCGGGGATGGAGCAGGGCCTGAAGATCCTCGACGGAGTGAGGCGCAGCATCGGCGTGCCGGTGCTCACCGACGTGCATGAGGACACCCCGCTCGATGAAGTTGCGGCGGTCGTGGACGTGCTGCAGACCCCGGCCTTCCTTTGCCGACAGACCAACTTCATCGTCGGCGTCGCCTCCCGGGGCAAGGCCGTCAACATCAAGAAGGGCCAGTTCCTCTCTCCCTGGGAGATGGACAATGTCGTCGACAAGGCGCGATCGACCGGAAACGACTCGATCCTCGTCTGCGAGCGCGGCTTCTCCTTCGGCTACAACAATCTGGTCTCCGACATGCGCTCGCTTGCGGTCATGCGCTCGACCGGCTGCCCCGTGGTGTTCGACGCCACGCACTCCGTGCAGTTGCCGGGCGGCCTCGGCGCGGCTTCCGGAGGCCAGCGCGAGTTCATTCCCGTCCTGGCCCGCGCCGCCGTGGCGGCGGGCGTCTCCGGGCTTTTCATGGAGACTCACCCGGATCCGGCGCATGCGCTTTCCGACGGCCCCAACGCGTGGCCTCTCGACCGCATGGAGCCGCTGCTCGTCACCTTGAAGGCCCTCGATCAGGCCGTGAAGGCGTCACCGCTGGAGGAGAGCCTGTTGTGAGCGTCGTTCGATCTTCTCGGCGCATCTTCGCGCATAAGGAGTAATACCCGATGACCCGAATTGCCGACATCCGCGGCCGCGAGATCCTCGACTCCCGCGGTAACCCGACCGTCGAAGCCGACGTCATTCTCGACTCCGGCGTGATGGGCCGCGCCGCCGTACCCTCGGGCGCCTCCACCGGCACGCGTGAGGCGGTGGAGCTGCGCGACGGCGACAAGAAGCGCTATCTCGGCAAGGGCGTGCTCAAGGCCGTGGAGCACGTCAACACGGTCCTCAAGTCCGCCGTGCTCGGCGCGGACGCGCGCGACCAGGCCGGGATCGACCAGACGATGATCGAGCTCGACGGCACCGACAACAAGGGGCGCCTCGGCGCCAATGCCATTCTCGCGATCTCCCTCGCCACCGCCCACGCCGCGGCGCGCGATGCCGGGCTGCCGCTGTACCGCTACCTCGCCCAGAGCCTCACCGCCGGGCGCGAGCCGGTGATGCCCGTACCGCAGATGAACATCATCAACGGCGGCGCGCATGCCAACAACAGCCTCGACATCCAGGAGTTCATGATCCTTCCGGTCGGCGCGCCGAGCTTCCGTGAGGCGTTGCGCTATGGCGCCGAGGTCTTCCATCACCTGAAGAAGATCCTGGGCGAGAAGGGCTTCTCAACAGCCGTCGGCGACGAAGGCGGCTTCGCGCCCAATTTGGGCTCCAACGAGGAGGCGCTCGGGGTCATTCTGCAGGCCATCGACAAGGCGGGCTACAAGCCGGGCCGCGACATCTACCTCGGACTCGATGCCGCGAGCTCGGAGTTCTTCCACGACGGCAGCTACGACCTCAAGGGCGAGAAGCGGCGCTTCTCGAGCGCGGAGTTCACGCGCTACCTCGGGGACCTCGCCGGGCGCTATCCCATCGTCAGCATCGAGGACGGCATGGCCGAGGCCGACTGGGACGGCTGGGCGCAGCTCACCCGCGCGCTCGGGGAGAAGCACCAGATCGTCGGCGACGACATCTTCGTCACCAACACCAAGATCCTGAAGGAGGGCATCGAGAAGCACGTCGCGAACGCGATTCTCATCAAGCCCAATCAGATCGGCACGCTGACGGAGACGCTGGGCGCCATCGATCTCGCAGACGATTCCCGTTACGCCGCTGTGATCTCCCACCGCTCCGGCGAGACCGAGGACAGCACCATCGCCGACCTCGCGGTGGCCACCGCCGCGACGCAGATCAAGACCGGCTCGCTCTCGCGCTCCGACCGGATCGCCAAGTACAACCAGTTGCTGCGCATCGAGGCCGAGCTCGGCAAGGTCCGCTACGCCGGCCGCGATGCCTTCCCGGTGAAGGTGTGACCGGATGGGGGGCTGCGCAACCCTGCATGAAAGGGGCTCGCGTCGGCGAACCCCGTTAGGACCTGCGCGCAGCGCATGAGAATCCTTGCCGCAGCCCTGGCTGTCGCGCTGATCCTGCTCCAATACCGGATCTGGGTCTCCGACGATGGCATGCGCGGCGTCGAGCGTCTGCAGCATGCCGTCTCCGCGCAGCAGAAGCAGAATGCCACCCTGACTGAGCGCAACAGCCGCCTCGCCGCCGAAGTTGAGGACCTGAAGTCCGGCACCGCGGCCATCGAAGAGCGCGCCCGCAGCGACCTGGGCATGATCGGTCCCAACGAGACTTTCTACCAGGTCGTCGAGCCGCCTCCGGCCGCGACGTCATTGTCTCCCGCACCCTCCAAGTGAAGGAAGGCCCGCAGCGGTAGACGATAGGAGGGAGAGGCGCCGCCATGAACATCAAGAAAATCGTCATCCGCGCGATGCTGCTGCTCATTGGCGTGCCCATCGTGCTGGTCCTGCTGCTTTTCGGATTCTTCTATTCCGTCTTCTACTTCCCCAATCACAGCAGCGCCATCCCGGGAACCATCGTTTCTTCTGGCCAGAAGCGCGACTATCTGCTGTACGTTCCAGAGAGCTACGACCCGTCCAAGCCGACGCCCCTAGTCATTACGCTACACACCTCGATGTCCTGGGACAGCGCCGCGATGGCCATCAGCGGGTGGAATTCCGTGGCGGACCAGAATGGATTCCTCGTCGTCTATCTGGGTTTGGTCCCAAGTCTTGGGAGATGGAGGGGGAAGAAACGCCGTCGCGCATGCCGGATGTCCTTTTCATCTCAGGGTTGATCGACAAGCTGGAGGCGTCGTACAACATCGACAAGCGACAGATCTACGCCAATGGCATGTCAAACGGAGGCGGCATGGCGTTCGTCCTGTCGTGCACGCTATCGAGCCGGATCGCGGCGGTCGGGATGGTCTCGGCCGGGCTCGATCCGGACTGGAGCTGGTGCACGGACAAGAAGCCGGTGCCGGTGATCGCTTTTCACGGAACCGCCGATCCGGTCTGTCCTTATAACGGCGGCCCGTCCAAGCTCGCCGGCGGCACGTTGCCCAACGTCCCGGAATTTTACGCCAAGTGGTCCCGGCGCAATCAGTGCGGACCGAATGGAATTACCTCGGTAATTGCCGCGGATGTCACACGCCTGCAATACACGGGCTGCGCAAACGACGCCGATGTGTCGTTCTATACGATCAAGGGAGAAGGCCATCAGTGGCCCGGGGTAGGCGGATCGCGGCGGAATGGATGGTCGGGCCCTACAACCGCAGCATAGAGGCGACTCGGCAGATGTGGGCGTTCTTTCAACAACATATGCTCACGAACGAGTAATCTCGTTGAACTCAGGTCGGAAGCCGCGCCCGCGCCTTCTTCTACTTCCCCGACCTCCAAGGTCGCTAAGGAAAGCCACGGCGGCAACTGACAGGCGTAAGTCACCGAGTTGGGGAGGGACTCGTCGAACGCGGACTTGTGCTCTGCCCCGGCGGGATATAGACTCAACTTAACCTATGGGCGCCCCCGGCAACAAAATGCCGGCGCCCCAAGAAGAAGCCGAGGGAGATTGGTCTAGCGACAGATCCAATCAGCAACAGGTGAGGGCAGCGGCAACGCGAGGGCAACTTCGCGCGCCGGCGGGGGCGAAGGTATGCAGGCCGCGCTTGAAGTTTGCGCAGTGCCTCCCGAAGTGATCCCGTACGGCATTCGTTTAGCCCGACGACTTGATTGACGGCGCAGTGCAACTGACGCCGGCGTGGCATCTTTCGCGGTGCCGCGATGGTGTCGTATGCGCGTGTAAACGGGATGGGGATCGCGAGGTCGGCGGAGTAACACCGTGCCCAGAGGATCGCTCGAAGTTATCGAGTATGTAGCGCGCCCGGCTTCGTCCGAGGCGATCCCCGCAGGTCGCGCCTTTATTTCTGAAGACCTCTTGAGCCGGCTCCGTCTGGAGCACCGGACGTTGACGAGTTGTGCGGCTGCCGTCGTAGTTGTCGCACTGCATGCCCTCGTCGTTGTGCCTGCCATCTGGGCAGGCGGTGGTTCACGGCAGCCGCTGGAGCGGAAATATCAGGGCGACTCGGCCATGCAGGTGGTGGTCCTCGAGGATTCAGCGGGTAGGTCCGGGGCTATCACGCAGCGATCGCTCCCGACGTTGAGGGCGATCGGCGTGACTGATGCGCTAATGACGCATCCTATGGCCGCGCTCCCTGCAGAGGTTTCAGACTCCAGTAGCGCGCAACCCGATGGTCAGACGGGCTTCGGGGAGAAGTATGGTCGCTACCTCGGCCAGATACGGGCCCGGATCGACCGCGCCTGGCAGCGCCCGCGGACTGCAATCGGTGCGCCGATTTTCCAGTGCCAGGTACAGGTGGATCAGGACAGCTTGGGTAGGGTCCAGGAAGTGACGCTGCTCGATTGCAATGGGGACGCACCGTGGCAGCTTTCGCTGGTGCGTGCGATCGAAGCGGCTTCTCCGTTGCCGGCGCCCTCCGACCCGGCTGTCTTTGTACACCACGTCCTGCTTGCATTTCGCGCCGTCGCTTATTCGCCCGGCGAGCCCGCCGCGCTCTATGAGCCGCCGAGCGCTGTGCCGGCGAATGACGAGTCGCGCGAGAGCGGCAACGAATCCCAGAATGCATTCCGGGCGCTTCGCGAAGCAGCGCAAGCGCCGAAACCGGGGGTACTGAAGCTTCAAATCGAAGGCTCGAAGGTAGACGTCGAGCCGGATCGTCAATAACGACTGATGTAGTTTCATCGGAGAGGGTCTCATGAAGAGCTGCGTCAGCGGTAGCCGCCTTGCGGCCGGCATCTTTGCGCTCGTTCTGTTCGGGCAATCCTCGGCAGTTTTCGCAGCCGCGGGGCGAACGGTCGGGACGTACCAGGTGTCTCCCACCGGGGCCGCGACATACACGATTCCCATCTGGGCGCCGCGGGGCCCGAACGGCCTGCAGCCGAACATATCCCTCGTCTATACCAGCCAGCAGGGGAGCGGCTACGTCGGAATCGGCTGGTCGGTAGGCGGCATCAGCTCCATCTATCGCTGCGATCTCACTTACGCCCAGGATGGCAGTCCAGCACCCGTGGCCCTGGACACGGGTGACGGCCTCTGCCTCGACGGGCAGCGACTGCGTCTCACCTCGGGCACGCAGGGCGAGGCCGGGTCGACTTATCAGACGGAAGTCGCGAACTTCGAGAATGTCGCGGCCTACGGGACCGCGGGCAACGGGCCGGCATATTTCGTCGTCCGGGCCCCGAACGGTACGCAATACGAATACGGTAACACCGCGAGCTCGCAGGTGCTGGCGAACGGCACGACTACGGCCTTCCAATGGTACCTCGATAAGGTAACCGATACGGCCGGCAACACGATGACGTTCTCCTACAATATCGCGACGGGGGCCGTGGTCCCGGCGACCATCTCCTGGACGCCAACGAGCTACGACGCGACGACCTACAACTACACGATGAGCTTCGCTTATGGGACGAATGCCGATTCGAGCTCCATCAACGGCTATATCGCGGGCACAACCATCCAGAATACCAATCTTCTGCAATCGATCACGATTAATTATTCGGGGAGCGCGGTCAAGTATTACGCGCTGACTTACACGCAATCGCCAACAACCGGACGCGATGAGCTAACCAACGTCGAGGAGTGCACAAACAGCGGTGAGACCAACTGCCTTGCGCCAACTACCTTCGCATATCAGGATCCATCGGCTGGCACCGCAACGAGTGCAACGACCGCACTATCGGGTGCGCAGACTCAGCTTGACTGGCACTATGATTTCAGCGGTGACGGCTTCGATGATCTCGCTTACTGCAATTCGAGCGCGCAAGTCGAGGTCGCCTTCGCCTCCAGGAGCGGCTACGGCACCCCTGTCAACACGGGAATAGCATGCACCGGCTACGTGCTATACGGTGACCTTCTCGGAAGCGGCAAGGATGGCATCCTCGCGGACAACGGTGGCACTTGGTATTATTATCAGTGGAACGGCAGCTCCTTCGTCGGCCAATCGACGGGACTCGCCTATCAGGCCGCAACACAGTACGTGCTTGCCGACGTCACTGGAGATGGACTGCCTGCACTGGTTGAGTCGCAGGCCACCAGTACGGGGGCAACCATTTACGTGCGGCTCAACACGAGTTCGGGGTCTACTGTCTCCTTCTCCTCAACCAACGCGGAGTGGTGGAGCACGACGTGGAGCGGTACAGCTACCTACGAACTCGTGCAGCTGGAAAGTACCTCGGACGGGCAGGCTGGGAACGTTCGGCATCTTCACTTCACCGGAGACGGCCGCGAAGACCTGGCGATGCAGGATCAAGTGGAAATATGCACAGAGGAGAACGGGCCAGGAGGAAAGCCCGAAGAAGTTTGCCATTACACGGAGAGCGCCAATGAGCTCATTTCGACGGGTAGTAGTTTCACTGACACGCAGATCGCGTATCTAGAGGGGTCGAGCGCGGCGTGGCCGATCGTGGACTTTCTGAATTTCAACTCGGACGACTGTACTGATTACCTATACAACAGCGTAATCTACATCTCGGGCTGCGACGGGACAGCGGCGACCACCGTAACGGTACCGTCTTCGGCTATCGTCGGCGTCATGGATTGGAACGGCGACAACCTGGACGACATTCTCGTCAACAACGGCGGAACAATCGGTGTCTACGAGTCCACCGGTACAGGCCTCACGAGCCTCATCTCAACCTCTGTACCATGTAGCGCTTCTGACCAATACTTCGCCTTCAATCCTTACGGTGACGGCTTGGACGCTCTCGGGGCCTGGGCGGCGTCTTCATCGCCATACGCCGTAACGTACTATCCCCATAACGGCGTCGGCGAGCTGCCGGATCTCTTAACATCGGTCACGGACGGGTATGGGAATTTCGCGAAGCCTACGTACGTCTCGCTGGCGCAGTCTGTGAACTCGACCTATTTCGAGTCGAACGACGCACAGTTCCCCTATGAGAACTATCTCGGAGCTCTTTACATCGTAAGCGTTACGTACTTCAACGATCCAAGCAATCCGCCGAACGGGAGCTATTGGCAGTCGGATTACTACGCTGGCGCATGGATGAATCTTCAGGGCAGGGGGTTTGCCGGTTTCGGCGCCCATCAAGTTGCGGATTCGAGAAACGGCACCTGGGAAACCTTTGATTATAATCAGGCGTTTCCATATACAGGCATGCTTGTCTCTGATGTGGACACGCAGACTAACTCGAGCAGTGAGCCGATCTTCAATCGAAGTTATACGCTTTCCGATACGGAGCTCGACAGTACGGAGTACGAGGAGCGGTACTTCCCGTACGTGTCAAGCTCCACGGAATACGATTATGAGGTTGGCGGGACGGAAGATGGGGAGCTCGTCACAACGAAAGCCGCGAGTTACTCCTACGACAACTACGGAAACGTGACCTCCGCGAGCCGGACGGTCACGGATAACGACAGTGGGTCGCCATACGACGGGGACTCCTGGACGACGACGATTACCACTACCCCGGACGCGGATGAGGATACGTGGTGCCTCAGGCTCTTGAGCGAGTCGCAGATCTCCTACACCGCATCGAACGGCAGCCCCTCGGTGACGCGTATTCGGGACTACACCCCCGATACGACCCAATGCCGCTACACGCAGATCGAGACCGCGCCGAACAGCAGTTACGAAGTGACGGAGGCGCTCGGCTACGACGACTTTGGGAATATCGATAGTGATTCGGTGACAGGCACGGGCATGACTGCCCGAGTGACATCCGCCAACTGGGGAACAACGGGCCAGTTTCCGATGTCTGTCACTGATGCATCGGGAGCTGAGACGCAGTTCAACTACGATTTCAGCTACGGACTCGTCAGCAGCGAAACCGATCCCAATGGACTGACGACTTCCTGGCAGTACGGTGATGGGTTCGGCAGGGTCACTGAGGAGATCCGGCCAGATAGTACTTCCACGACGTATGCTTATAGTCTCAATAGCACGGGCCCGCTGGCGGCGCGCCTGGTTGTCACGGAACAACCGCGCGATAGCGGCGACAACGTAATTACCACGACCGAATTATATTCCGACATGCTCGATCGGCCCATGGGCCGGATCGATACTCTGTTGAATGGTACGCAAGCGTGGACGACGCTGCAATTTTACGATTCTCTTGGGCGCATCGCGAGTACTTGTCCGCCGTACCTTGTGGGTTCCTCATCGGCGGGGTGCACGACCTATACGTACGACATCTTGAATCGGGCGACTCAAATGCAGCGCCCGATCAATCAGAGTGACAGCACTCTTCAGACGACGAGCTATGCCTATGCCGGGGACACCATTACGATCACGGACCCGAATTCCAATATCAGAACCCTGATCAAGGACGTCAATGGTTGGCTGAGGCAGACCAAGGATGCCATAGGGTACGCAGTTACCCTGGACTACGATGCGGCCGGGACCAAGACGTCCGTGACCGATAGCCTCGGAAATACCCTTTGGACAGGAACCTACGCCTATGGAATTGCTCCCTTCCTCGTGGGGGAGAGTGACATGGATCGGGGTACCTGGGGCTATACGGTGGATGCTCTCGGAGAGCGCACGGCCTGGACCGACGCCAAAGGACAGCAGTTCTACGCGAGCTACGACGCACTCTCCCGCCCGCTCACCCGGACGGAGCCGGATCTTTTCACGCAGTGGACCTGGGGATCGAGTGCCGCAAGCCACAATATCGGCAAGCTTGCGGGCGTCTGTACCGGAACGGGAAGTGCCTGCTCGTCTTTGGACTACTCCGAGAGCGAGGCTTACGACAGCCTGGGCCGCCCCTACCAGCGCTCGATTGATATCCCTTCGATGGGGACGTACACCTATACCTGGCAGTACAGCGCGACGACAGGACTCCTCAGCACTCTCACCTACCCGACCGGTAGCTCGGGCAAGGCGCTCGAGCTCCAGTACGCCTATCAGAACGGCATCCTGCAGTCGATCACGGATATCCTCGATTCCCCGAACGTGACGATCTGGCAGGCGGACGCCCAAAACCCGGCCGGACAGATCACCGAGGAGACCTTGGGCAATGGGCTCGAGACGAACCGCGCCTATGATAGCGTGACGCAATGGCTCTCTTCCGTGCAGTCAGGGCCTGGCGGTGGTGCGTCGATCCAGAACCTGAGCTTTCTTTACGATGAGGTGGGCGATGTCACCCAGCGCCAGGACGGTATTCATGATCTCTCGGAAAATTTCTACTACGACAACGACTATCGCCTGAGCTACTCCACCCTCAACGGCACGCAGAATCTCTCCCAGACCTACGACTCCATGGGGAACATCACGAGTAACACCAATGTGGAAAATGGCGCCACATGGACTTACAGCTCTGTTCACCTGCACCAAGTGACCGAGGCAGGGGGTACGGCGTACAAGTACGCCTACGACGCAAACGGAAACATGACGTCCTGGGCCGGCGAACCGGTCACCTGGAGCAGCTACAACTACCCGACCAAAATCGTCGGTGCATCCTCTACCTTTACCTTCTCCTATGCGCCGGATCGCTCGGTCTGGCTCGAAACAGAAACAGGGGGTACGGGGGATACCACTTACCGTTTAGGGTCCCCGCTGATGAGCATTGTGAGGGGCAGCAGCGGCACTACGGATCGGAACTACATTTATGGGGGCAGCGAGCCGGTGGCGATCGACGAGCGCACGAGCTCGAGCAACACCTTTTACTACCTGCTTACGGACCACCAGGGGAGCATCTCCGGCATCACCAATTCCAGCGGACAATTGGTGGTGGGCGAGAGCTTCCATCCCTATGGAGCGAGACGCAACCCCACCACCTGGACGGATCCCATTTCGACCTCGGACCTCAACACCATCGCCGGCATAACGCCACGCGGATACACTTTCAAGGAAACGCTTCAGTATATGAATCTCATCGATCTCGGAGGCAGAATTGAAGACTCTGTCACGGGACGATTCCTTTCGGCGGACCCGGACATCACTGACCCTACTGATCCGCAAAGCTACAATCGATACAGCTACACTATCAACAATCCGCTGACATATACGGACCCGACGGGGTTCGATTACGAGGTGGATGATGATGGTGGCGGTGGCGGTGGCGGTGGCGACGGAGCGCCGTTGCAGACCTTGCCGCCAGTCTGCATATGTCAGTCGGGGGACGATGGTGCGCTTCAACAATTCTGGAACTTCCTTGCCTCAATGAACGGCCTTGGTGCTCCAGGAGTGCCCCCAATGTCCGGAGCTCATCCGGCAAGCCCTTCAAGCCCGACACAGCCTTCGAGCCCGCAGCAAAGTAATCCGCCAACGGTGACTATCCCGGGACTACAGGTAACAATCTCAGCCACGAACGAATTACCTGACTCTGCGTACACCTTTGCAAGCAACGAAATTTATAACTGGGGCGTGGACCCATGGTTCGGATGGGCAAATTGCTTTGGTGGGGCATGCTCAAACGGACAATTGGCCTTCAGGTTTGCGCGAGGGCCGTTGAGTATGGCGGGCGGCGTAGTTGGAGGGAAACTACTTGCGCCTGTTGCGTCCGCAGCGGGGACGGCGCTAGCCAATGCGGAAGCGCAGACCGGACCTGTGGCTGCTCTGGCTTTGTTGATGCAACTGTCCCCAGAAGCCACAGTGGGTCTTGCGAACGCATTGAATGTGCAAGGAGCCGAGCAAGTCGAGCAAGCCATGGAATTGCAAACAGCAGAGGAATTGATGAGTGAAACTAACGTTGTTGAAGAGGCTGCCACGCAAGGAGGGCAGTAAACCGACATAGATGTGCAATAGCGAGAATTATGGAGCAAAGATGTGGCGCCGCGGCGGTGGCGCGATGCCGCTGCACGTCCCGAAGGAGGGGCGTTACATCTTTAGTTCGCCAGATGAAAATGGATTGGTCCAAGTAAAGACGGAACTCGAGCGTCTTTCAAGTTTAGGTTCAATGTGGGCCTCGTCCGCATTAGGTTGGCTATGTATCTGCAAGGGGAGAGACGGGACGCGTGATCCTCATCGCGCCATCAAGTTTTGCAGAGACCCGGCTGCAAAGGGCGATCCCTATGCGAGCTATGTTCTTGCGTGGGCATTGGTGCTGGCTAATCAGAGCACTGAAGCGGTCGATATGATGAAGAGAGCTGCCTTGGCCGGCTTCCTGCCAGCGAAGTTGGATCTTGTCACGTTCGTTTGGAACGGGCGGGATCCTACGAACCGCAATCGACGTGTCGCCTACGACCTGTTGAAGCACGCCGAGCGTCA
>Ga0335075_10013156_pt1 | contig 12470 bp, 8 predicted proteins | sample Lox_Sample_24_FD_206723 | JGI IMG/M metagenome (GOLD analysis project Ga0335075, IMG submission 206723) | Soil microbial communities from Loxahatchee National Wildlife Refuge, Florida, United States - Lox_Sample_2.4 | ecosystem: Environmental > Terrestrial > Soil > Wetlands | place: USA: Florida... | reverse complement strand
GACGGTTTGTGGCGCCGCAGGTTACCCCACCAAAGGCGCCACCAGCGGCGTCCGGAGAGTCTCCGCATGAACTTGCGCTTCCCGGCCGCACCTTTGGGAGCGGTCTTGTTCACCATGCTTGTGGCCGGTCCGGCCTTGGCCCAGTTGCCCGGCCACGGCGGTCCGCCTTCGGTCGGCGTGGCGCGGGCAGAGAAACAGCCGATCACCGAGACCTCCGAGTTCGTCGGCCGCATCGCCGCGATCAACCGCGTGGCTTTGGTGGCCCGGGTGACCGCGTTCCTCGAGCAGCGGAAGTTCGTCGAAGGGTCGGAGGTGAAGCGGGGCGACCTGCTCTACGTGCTGGAGCAGCCGCCGTTCCAGGCGGACCTGGAGGCCAAGCAGGCGGCCGTGCAGGAGGCCCAGGCGCAGGTCGTTAACGCCACGCTTGCCTACCAGCGAGCCGAGAAGCTTTTGAAAACCCCGGCCGGGCAGCAATCAATAGTTGATAGCGCAAAGGCCACGATGCTGTCGGATGCCGCCCAGGTACTCGCCGCCCAGGCACAGGAGAGGCAGTCGGAGATCAATCTCGGCTACACCGAGATCCACGCCCCGATCGACGGCAAGATCGGCCGCACCGCGGTGACGATCGGCAATGTCGTGTCTCCCAGTTCGGGCATTCTGACGACGATCGTCAGCCAGGACCCGATGTACGTGGTCTTCCCGGTCCCGACGCGCACCGCACTCGAACTGCGTCAGCGCTATGCCGCCAAGGGCGGGTTGAAGGCCGTGAAGATTCGGCTGCGGTTGCCCGATGGGCGGCTGTACGGCCAGACCGGAGCGCTCGATTTCATCGACAACACCGTCTCGACGAGCACCGACACGCTGATCCTGCGCGGGACGATCCCCAACCCGCTGCTCACGCAGGCAACGATGAACGGCGCGGTGCGCGAGCTGGTTGCCGGTGAGTTCGCCACTGTGCTGTTGGAAAGCGCCGAGCCGGTCTCACTGCTGGCGGTCCCGCGTGCGGCAGTGCTGTCCGACCAGCAAGGCGACTATGTGTTCTCGGTCGGACCGGGGAACAAGGTGCAGGAAAGCCGCATCACCATGGGCCAATCGACGCCCGAGGTTGCGACCGTGCTGACTGGCCTCGAGGAAGGCGAGATGGTGATCGTCGATGGCGTCCAGAAGGTGCGTCCCGGCGAGGTGGTTGCCCCGGGCCCGGCTTCGCCCGAGACTGGCGTGAATCCGGCCACCATGAAGGGCCATACCGCCGCAACCGACGACGGGCAAAGCCTCGCTGCACGGCAATGATCTCGGCGATCTTCATCGCCCGCCCGCGGCTGGCGATCGTCATTGCAATTGTAATCACGATTGCCGGGGCGATCGCGATGACACGCATCCCGGTCGCCCAGCTTCCCGATATCGTCCCGCCGCAGGTCTCGGTCACCACGAGCTATCCGGGCGCCTCGGCCGCCACGGTGGAAAGCGCTGTTGCCCAGCCGATCGAGGCGCAGGTCGTCGGCGTGGACAAGATGATATACATGAAGTCGAACAGCGCCAACGACGGCAGCTATGCGCTGACCGTCAGTTTTCAGCTCGGCTCCGATCCGGACATCGATACTGTCAACGTCAACAATCGGGTGCAGACCGCGCTGGCGCAGCTTCCGGCCGAGGTGCAGGCCGAGGGGCTGACGGTGCAGAAGAAATCGACGTCGATCCTCGAGTTCCTGGCGTTTTACAGCGACAATCCGAACATGGACCCGCTGTTCGTGACCAACTACGTGCTGATCAACGTGTTGGATACGCTGTCGCGCACACCGGGCGTGGGCCAGGCAAGCCTGTTCTCCAAGCTGAACTACTCGATGCGGGTCTGGTTTCGCACCGACCGGCTGACCAGTCTTAATCTGTCAGCGGCCGATATCGTGAATGCCATCAACTCGCAAAGCACGGTGGCGCCAATCGGGCGGATCGGGGCGCGACCGATCGGCACCAACCAACAGTTCCAGTTCAACCTGCAGACTCAGGGCCGGTTGATCACGCCGGCACAGTTCGGCAACATCGTCATCCGCGCCAATCCGGACGGTTCGGTGCTGCGGCTGCGCGATGTGGCGGATATAGACCTCGGCGCGCAGAACATGGACAGCGAGACGCGGCTGAACGGCAGGCCGGGGGTGCCGGTCGGGATCTATCTCTCGCCGGGCGCCAATGCGGTGCAGACGTCGGCTGCCGTCGCGGCGGCGCTGCAACGCCTGTCCGTGCGTTTCCCGCCAGGCCTGCACGCTATGGTGATGTATGATTCGAGCAGCTTCGTCAGGGATACTGTGCGTGAAGTGATCCGTACGCTTGCCGAGGCGTTTGCTCTGGTCGTGCTGGTGGTGTTTTTGTTCCTGGGCAACATTCGCGCCACAATCATTCCGACAATTGCTGTGCCGGTCAGCCTGATCGGGACTTTCGCCGCGCTGCTGGCGCTTGGGTACACGGTGAACACCGTCTCGTTGCTGGCGATGGTGCTGGCGATCGGCATCGTCGTCGATGACGCGATCGTGGTGGTCGAGAACGTCGAACGCGTCATGGAGGAGCATCCGGAGCTGAGCACGGCCGAGGCGACGCGCCAGGCAATGGTGCAGATCACTGGGCCAATCATCGCCATTTCGTTGGTGCTGCTCTCGGTTTTCGTGCCCATTGGCTTCATCCCTGGGCTGTCGGGGATTCTGTTCCGCCAGTTCGCCGTAACGATGACCTGTGCGATGCTGATCTCGGCGACCAACGCACTGACGCTGTCGCCGGCACTTTGCGCGGTGTTCTTGCGGCATACGGCGCATCGGCAGCGGGGGCTGATGAGGTTCGTGCTGGGAGGCATCGACCGCGTGCGCAACGGCTACGCCGCCGTGGTGCGCCGGCTGGTGCGCATCTCGTCACTGTCGATCCTGCTGGTGGTGCTGTTCGGCGTGGGCGCCGGCTGGATGATGAGCACGACGCCGACCGGCTTCCTGCCTGAGGAGGACCAAGGAGCGTTCTTTATCTCCGCGCAGCTTCCCGACGGCGCGTCGGTGGCTCGCAGCAGCGAGGTGGCGAGCCGGATCGAAGCGATCCTGAAGACAATGCCGCAGGTGCAGGACACGCTGGCGATTATCGGGTTCTCTCTGCTGGACGGCGCGCAAGAGCCGAACGCGGCGTTCCTGGTGGCGCGGCTCAAGCCGTTCGCCGACCGGATTGGCGCCGCCAATTCGGCCCAGGCGTTGGTCGGGCGCACCTTCGGTGCGGTGCAGAGCATCCGCTCGGCGGTGGTGTTCCCGTTCAACCTGCCGCCGATCATCGGGCTGGGCACCGGTTCCGGCTTCGAGTACGAGCTGGAGGCGCTGGAGGGCCAGGATCCGGTGCAAAACGGCCAGGTCATGCGCGGGCTGGTCGCGGCGGCGAATCAGAACCCGGCGCTGACGCGGGTGTTCTCGACCTATACCGCGAGCAATCCTTCGCTTTATCTGGACATCGACCGGGTCAAGGCGCAGGCGCTCGGGTTGAATATCAACGACGTGTTCACGGCGCTGCAGGCGACGTTGGGCGGCATCTACGTCAACAATTTCAACCTGTATGGCCGCACCTGGCAGGTGAACGTCGAGGGTGCGGCCATCGACCGCAACGACATCGCGGCAATCTGGCGCATCTTCGTGCGCAACAGCAGCGGCCAGATGGTGCCGATGCGGTCGATTGCGTCGTTGCGGTTCGTGACCGGGCCGCAGGTGATCACGCGCTATAACAACTACCGCGCGATCACCATTGATGGGGGGCCGGCGCCGGGGGTCTCGTCGGGCACCGCGCTGGCCGCCATGGCCGCGATCTCCGACACCACCCTGCCACGGGGATACGGCTACGAGTGGACCGGCACCGCTTACCAGGAAGAACTGGCGGCCGGCCAGACCGGCGCCATCCTGGGCGTCGCGGTGCTGTTCGCTTATCTGTTCCTGGTCGGTCTGTATGAGAGCTGGACCATCCCGATCCCGGTGCTGCTGTCGGTCGTGGTGGGGGTGTTGGCGGCGCTGATCGGCATCGTGGTCGCGCACCTGTCGGTCGATCTTTATGCGCAGATCGGGCTGGTGGTGCTGATCGCGCTGGCGGCGAAGAACGCCATCCTGATCGTGGAATTTGCCAAGGAGCGACGGGAAGAGGGAGTCGAGATCCGCGAGGCAGCAGTGCTCGGCGCGCGCACGCGGTTCCGCGCGGTGATGATGACCTCGTTCGCATTCATCCTTGGGCTGCTGCCGCTTGTTGTCGCGCAGGGCGCGGCAATGTTGAGCCGGCGGGATGTTGGCACGGCGGTGTTCGCCGGGATGATCGGGGCGAGCTCGGTGGGGATATTTCTGATCCCGATGCTTTACGTGGTGTTCCAGTCGCTGCGCGAACGGGCGAAGGCCCGGTTTGGGCGGAGCGGGCGAGCGCCGGCTGCCTCGCCGGGGGAGTGAACGGGGCGCCGGTGAGGTCTTGGGCGGCGGACGAGACGGATGAAAGAACTCGTTGTACTCGGTGGTCCCAATGGCGCGGGCAAGACCACGGCGGCTCAGGTCGTAGTGCCACGGACATTGGGTATCTCGGCCGGACGCGCGTATCCTCTACGAGGATCTGTGCGCGATCAGCCTGCGCAGCGCTGCCCGGTCGCGCGACCGCGAGTTGCTGACCGATGCCGACCTCTACGACGAGAATGGCCCTGCTGCCGGAGACGCAACATGGATAAAGCCGGACGCCCTGATCGCTCGGGCAGGGGTGCAGGTGGTGGCGCAAGATACCGAACTCATGGAAGCCGCGCGGGGGCTTTCCTGGGCTATGGCAAAGGCCCGCATCCGGCTGGCCTGAATCTTGGCGATTGCGCGTCCTACGCGCTCGCCGGGCATCGTGACCTGCCGCTGCCGTTCAAGGGCGAAGCGCGCCTCCTTCGATGCCCACGAGGAAACGCATGACCCAGCTTGCGCCATTGGACCCCACTGTACTGCCGCCGGAAATCCGGTCCCGCTTTGTCGAAGGGATCAACGGTCTCCGCGTGCACATCCTGGAAGCCGGGTTCGAGACACCGCAGCGTCCATGTGTGCTGCTCCTGCACGGCTTTCCCGAGCTGGCGTATTCCTGGCGCAAGGTCATGCCACCGCTGGCGACTGCGGGTTTCCACGTGATCGCGCCCGACCTGCGCGGTTACGGCCGCACCACGGGCTGGGACCCGGACTACGACGCGGACTTGCGTCCGTTCCGCTTGCTCAATGCCGTGCGCGATGCATTGGGCCTGGTGTTCGCGCTGGGATATCGATCGGTCGCCGGGGTCGTTGGGCACGATTTCGGGTCTCCGGTCGCTGCCTGGTGCGCTTTGGTAAGGCCCGATGTGTTCCGCTCGGTCGTGCTGATGAGCGCGCCTTTCGCCGGCCCTCCCGCACTGCCTTTCGATACCGACCGCAACCCCGCATCATCATCATCATCATCATCGCCGCCGCAGCAATCGATTCACGATGCTCTGGCGGCGCTGGACCGGCGGCGCAAGCATTATCAGTGGTACTATTCCACCCGGCCGGCCAATTCGGATCTGATGCGCTGCAAGCAGGGCGTGCACGATTTTCTGCGTGCATATTATCACCACAAGAGCGCCGACTGGACCGAGAACCGGCCATTCCGCCTCGCCGGCTGGACGGCGATGGAGCTGGCGAAGATGCCGACCTATTATATCATGGATCTGAATGAAACCATGGCGACGACGGTAGCGCCGCACATGCCCCATGCCAGCACGATCGCCGCATGCCGTTGGTTGCGGGAGTCCGATCTGGCGGTATACAGCGGTGAGTATGAACGCACCGGTTTCCAGGGCGGGCTGAACTGGTACCGCGCCCGAACCGGCGGGACCGAGACGTCGGATCTGCAGAATTTCTCCGGCCGGACCATCGATGTCCCTTCGTTGTTCATCGCCGGTACGAGCGACTGGGGCGTCTATCAAAGCCCCGGTGCGTTCGAGGCGATGGCTGAAGTTGCGTGCACCCGGATGCAGGATCGGCATCTGGTCGATGGCGCAGGCCATTGGGTGCAGCAGGAGCAGGCATCGCGGGTGGCTGATTTGCTGATTGGCTTCCTGCACGGCTCGTGATTCCGCCCCATCGGGTCGATGCGCTCACGTTGCATAGGTTTTCTCGGGTCATTGCTTTTATGATCGAGAGTCCTGCTGCCATCCCGGGCAACCTGTGCTGTAGTCGGTCTATGAACAATGTTTGCATTGCAAGCTCTGTCGTACCGACCGGCCGGTCGATTGACTCGTGGACGGTTCTTACGGTCGTCACAAAGAGAGACGTGGGATAGACGGGCCAAGCCTGGCCATGACGATGGGAGGGAACTGAAGGCGTGATCCCGCTACTCCAAGTCGAGGGGTTGCGGAAATCCTTCGCCGTCGGCCGCCCCGGTTGGTTTGGTCGCCCGCAGGCGCACCTGGCCGCGGTCGCCGGCGTCTCCTTCGCGATCGACCGCGGCGAGGTGCTTGGGTTGGTCGGAGAATCGGGGTCCGGCAAGACCACAGTCGGGCGGACCGTGCTCCGCGTGCTGGAACCGGACGAGGGCCGCATCGAGCTCGACGGCACCGATATCGCGCACCTCCCCGCACATGCCCTTGCGCCGTATCGCCGGCGGATGCAGCTCGTCTTCCAGGATCCGTTCGGCTCGCTCAATCCGCGCATGACCGTGGCGCAGACGGTGGGCGAACCGCTGCTGGTCCAGCGGCTGGCACCGAATCGCGCCGATCGGCGGCAGCGTGTGGCGGCGCTGCTGCGTCTGGTGGGTCTGCCGGCGGACGCGATGGGCCGATACCCTCATGAATTCTCCGGCGGCCAACGCCAGCGCATCGGCATCGCCCGCGCCTTGGCCTCGGAGCCGAAGCTGCTGGTCGCCGATGAGCCGGTCTCCGCGCTCGACGTGTCGATCCAGGCGCAGGTGGTGAACCTGTTGCTGGACCTGCGTGGGCGGCTGGGGCTGGCGATGTTGTTCATCGCCCACGACCTGGCGGTGGTCGAGCACGTCGCCGACAGGATCGCGGTGATGTACCTGGGGCGGATCGTCGAGCTGGCCCCGGCGCGGGAGCTGTGCCGCCACCCGCTGCATCCGTATACCGAGGCGCTGCTGTCGGCGGTGCCAGTGCCGGAGCCGGGGGCCGTGCGGCACCGCATCGTGCTGGCGGGCGAGGTCCCAAGTCCGCTCAACCCACCGTCAGGATGCGTGTTTCGCAACCGCTGCCGCTACGCGGTGGCGGCCTGCGCTGACGCTACGCCGGCGTTGCGCGAGGTGACACGGGGCCATTTCAAGGCGTGCATCCGCGACGATATTCTATAGCGACTGAATAGCGACCGCGGGGCTCTGTCTCGCACGCGCCGGTTTGCCAACCTCCTGGGCTGCGCGCCCCCGCACCACGTCATTCCTGCGCCAGGCAGGAATCCATTGCGCTGCCACATTGACGGATCGGCGCGGTGAGTTTCGAGCCAAGAAACTTCCGTACTATAGCGTGGAGATGGTGGGGGGACTGGGTTCGAGCGGTTACGTTTCACGAGTTTTTAACGTCAATACGGAGGAAGGGCCAGGGTTACCGGCAACCACGGAGTTGCGGCTATGCTTATCGCTGCGGGTCCCGAACAGCGGGCGGCATCAGATGCCTACATTGACTTGGAAGCGATTTTGGTACACTGAATGTTCGTCCGTCGTGGGAACCGGCGCCAACTGATGCGATCGGGATCGACCCGAACAAGGGGTAAGGAAGTTGGACCATGGAAAGCCCGGAGGTCGTGCGGCTGCAAGAATTTCAGGATTTTTATAAGAAGGCGCGCCAAACGTTCGGTGGCGGGATCTCGACTGCCGATTTATGGTTCGTGTTTAAGCATAAGCCCAATATCAAGATATCAAGGGTTGGTGGACATGATGATAGCCGCGGCGACCTAGAGGGCGATAAATCGCAAAAGGGTGGAGGCCAGTCCAGCGACTCGCACGCCATCAACCAAGGAAAGGGGTGGAGCAACTGGATCGAGCCGGTCCTGGACGACCTCAGTGGCACGGGGCCAAAAGTGCAGGGCGAATTTAAAGTTCTTAAGAAGCTTTGCAAAACGTATGGCTGGCAGCTTGATAATACCGTCGGCGTTAAGCCGAGCGGAGGCAAAGAGGACGGCAAGCCAGACAAATCAAGACGCAATGAGGAGCTGGGCGAGAAAAAGCAATTCGAGAAAGACGGCGAAAAGGTGATTGGGGAATTGTATTCCGCTGCTTATGAGGAATGGGTAAAGACAAAATGTCACGGCGAAAAGCCACAGCCGAAAGATGCAGAAAATTTCAAGAAGGACTTCAATAGGAAATTTGATGACGAACTCAGCCTTAATATAATAGCCGACGAAGATGAAGACATCGAAGAGCTGCGGCAAGAGAAACTTGAACAACTGAAAAAAAAGAAATCAGCAGTGGTCAACTGGGGCAAGCAGCAATCAGGCCCGGTCGTGGAGGCTGAGGCGACCGCTCACGCGAATTTCGACGACGCGTTTTCCGCGTGGGTCGGGGCTAGCGGCGCCAAGAGCAATGCAACAAGCAAGAAGACATTCACCGACGACGTGTGGGGTAAACTGGCCCAAAACGTACGTGACAATAAGAAGACCGTCAAGGTGGTTGTTGCGCAATATGACAAGAACGGCAACAAGAAGAGCGGGAAAAAATGAACGCTGCGGTGGCGACGGACCACCTCTGACAGCTCGCCGGGGAACCTTTCCGGCATCATACGTGCACGCATCAGGAGCCCCGATTGCCACAGAGCGATGGGTTAATCGAGCGCCCGATTGTTGCTCTGGACCGCACCGGAAGGCGGGTTCCACTGGCACAGAACCTCATAGTGAGCTTCTTGATGACTGCTTCTTTTGTCTTTGACGGAGCCGGGCGATCGGTGCAGAACCGCCAGACGAGTCCGGCGGGCTGGTTTCCGGGAAGCGTCCGTTGGGTGGAGACGTGATGTCGGAACAACGCTGGGAACGCGACGGCTGGGTTCTCAAGGTGCTGGGCTTCGATGTTGCGACCTCGGCGCCACCGAACGCCTACACCGTCCAGCGTGCAGAATTTGAACCTCGGCTGCTGGCGGCGATGGCCGCCAATCCAGAGAACCGCACCGCCCTCTCCGCGCTGTTGTCGGCCGCCGACCAGATGGCAGCAGCCGGCAAGACCGATCGCGCGCTGGCCACGCTCTCCCGGATCGCGGACGAACTTGATCGGATGCCGTCGAGCGGTGATGCCGGTCGTGCCCGCGCCATGGGGATCGAGCCCGGCCTGGTGGCACGGCGCCGCGCCGATTTGGAAGCCGAACTGCGCAAGCGGATCGAGGCATCCGAAGCGGAGGTGGCCGCCCAGTTTGCCGGCTTTGGCCCGAGCCTTGAAGAGATCATCGAGGATCCGGCCGCCTTCTTATCCGCCGTCCGGACTCATATGGACGGGCTGTTCGAGCGCCTCCTGCAGGAGATTCAGGCGACTCTGAAGCGAGATGACGACCTGGCCCGGGCGCGTCAGGAGATTGCCGCGCTGCAGGACAGGATCGCCGGCGATCCGGCGTTGGCGGCGCTGGCCAAAGCGGCGTCGGTCTTCAAGCTGGACGATCCCACAACGGCCATTGCCACAATGTTCGCGGACGCCCAGGTGATCCTGGACCGGCAGCCGGCATGACAACGGAGTTCCATCACATCTCTCTGCTTGCGGATCTCGCCGAGGCAGTGCCGGTGCTGGCGGAATGGATCTGTCGGACCTGGCCGCAGGATTGCGACCCGGGTCCCGATGCGGCAGCGCGCCAGATTAGCCGCTGGTGCGGCCGGGATAGTCTGCCCATGGCGCTGATCGCATGCGATCCGCACGGCGCGCCGCTGGGATTCGCGGGGCTCGTCCCGGGCCTTTCGCCACAGCGGCAGGACATTGTCTTGCTGTCCACGCTTCTGGTGGTGCCGCTTGCACGCCGGCGCGGCATCGGACGATCACTGTGCACCGAGGCACGGGTGCGGGCAGCGCAGTTGGGTGTGCCCGTGCTGCACCTTTACACGCTGGACAGGCACGCATTCTTTCGGCTGCTCGGCTGGCGTCTCCTGTCACACGCGATCGTCGGCGCGCCCAACCGGCCGCGAGGGGCAGCTTTCATGCAGATCGATACCGCGGCTACGCCAACGGAGGAAGGCCACGATGAATAACCTGCAAGACGCAAACGCGACGACGCCCACCGAGGAACAGGGCGCGATCCTGGAACTCGCATTTGCCGTGGGACATCAGGTGTCCTTCCTTTCGGGCTTGCCGTCGTTGCAGACGGAGTCCAGCCTGTCCGTCACGACCGGCGACCGTGGCGACGAAGCCAGTAATCAGAGAGCGCTGACGTTCGACAGCAACGGCAAGTATGTGATCGATCCACCTGACCAGCTTGTCAGCCAGTATATCGAGGACATTCGTAAGCCGGGTACTTTTCTTCAGGAACTGGAAGGCGATATCGCCGCTACTGAACTGGAAGTCGTGGCGGAGGTGTTTCGCGGTCCACGGCGCTACGATCCGATGACCGACGAAGAACCGATACGGATCCAAAGCAACATAAATTTCGGCCACGGAGAGGAAATCAACGGCACTCTGCTGCACATCAACGGCAATCACTACATCGCGCTTGATGAAACAGACGAGAACAATGCCGAATATGTCGACGAGAATAATAAGTTCTACGCCGAGCGATTGAAGACGCGCGAGGATGGCAGTTGCATGCTGGACGCGCTCCACATTGTTGCAACCGGCGAGCCGATCTCCGAGGAGAAAATCGCGGAACTGCGCAGCACCATCGCGGATGCTGTCGAGCCGGAGAATGTCAAGGCCGCCCTGGTTCAGATGATCGCGGCTGAACTCAACACAGGCGAGCAGCCTGCTGGCCTCGGCACTGCGACACGGGCGCTGATCGACAACGATCCGACGCTTGGGCCGGTGCTGGTACAGCAGGCTTTGGAGCGAGAGCAGAAAGCAGCCGAGGCGGCCGAAGAGCCCTTGATACCCCTGGCCGATCTTGGCATCGCCGAACTGGACGACGAGGCAAATGGCAAAAAATTCCTGGACGCCAAAAAGGAGCTGCTGAAGTTTCGCAACATGCTGATGGAGCTTGGGTCAGGCGACGCCGGCAAGAAATACTCGAAAGAGATCGTCAAGGCAGTGGATGACCTTGCGACGTTGCCGAACCCGACCAGCAGGGCATCAGCGGACAAACCGGTGGGCAGCGACGCGGTCGCCCAGTTCAACGGCCTGCTCAACACTGTTGCGAAACTGTTGGGCGCCATACAACATGAGCAACAGCAGGCCGAGGCCGACGAGGTCATCGGCAGTCCCGGCGAAGAGCAGTCGTGGCGCGGCATCCAAAACCCGGACCTCATCAGCTACATCCAAGCGCAAAGACTGACCGCCGATCCGCTGGTGAATGAGAAGCTCACGACGTATAGCGGGTCTTTCGGCTGGACCAATGTCAAAGGGGCTGTCGGCGAATTCTTCGCCGGCAAGCAGATAGCGGAAATCGCCGCGGATCGGACCAAGAAGAACGGCGGGGAGCGAAAGATATGCAGCCTTGAGATCATGGAGGGCAAGACAAGCATCAGAGAGATAGATCACGTCATTTTACTTAAGCAGAAGAAACAATGGATGATTGAGACGGTGTTCGAGTCCAAATCGGACGCGGATGCGATCCCGGAAGCCAGGCAACAGCTTACGAAGAAGATCGATGCGCTCAAGAAGCTCTCTCCTGGCCAGCAGGTCTTTGTGAAAGAGGGCAGCCGGCACACCGAAGACATAACGAACAACCTTGTAGTTACGGAGCCGGAGAAGTCTCCGATTGGCCCGGCGGATACCAATAAGGGTTCGCGCAAGTTCAGCCCTGAGTCCTCCTACAAGCTGACGGACAGCAAAGGTCAGCCTACCACTCTTGAGAAGTTGACCGATCAGCTCGCAATCATGTGGCTGGAAGAAGACCCCGCCCGGACAATCGCGAATGTCTCTTTCGGTTCCGGTGCAGAGAAGTCGGAACTAAACAAGCGGCCGACTGCTGAGAAGGAGGAAAAGTCGCAGAAGACGAAGTCGGCGCGCGCCGCTCAGCCAAAGGCAGCGACGGCGGACAAGCAGAAACCCACTTCGAACGCGCAGCCGACTGAGGAGAAAGACAAAAAGCTGCAGAAGAATAAGGGGAGAGTCAAGAAGTAGGGTGATCGCATCGCTATCCGCTGGCGGGCCGGACAGCGTTTCCGGTCGCGCGACGCTCCGCCGCTCAATCGCAGTTTGATTGCAGCACGGGTCACCGCTGCGTGAGACGCCTCACGTCACAGTCACGGCCGCGCTGGGCTTCCGTTCGCGGTGAATAGGCAGAAGTGAGGGGTGGGTTTTGGTACAAAGCGTTGATTTGCTTGCAATCTGAACCCGTAGTTGGCGCCGATCAGCGCTAAAACCTAGACACACGACTGGTCGTA
>Ga0335075_10013155_pt1 | contig 12470 bp, 11 predicted proteins | sample Lox_Sample_24_FD_206723 | JGI IMG/M metagenome (GOLD analysis project Ga0335075, IMG submission 206723) | Soil microbial communities from Loxahatchee National Wildlife Refuge, Florida, United States - Lox_Sample_2.4 | ecosystem: Environmental > Terrestrial > Soil > Wetlands | place: USA... | reverse complement strand
ATTTCCGCGCTATTCGTCACTCACCGCGCCTGAATTGATTACCGTCCGCCCTCGCGCCTTTCCGCCTTCGCCGGCCGCCTTTCCGCGCCTGCCCTCGCCGCCCGCCGGCCGCCTCGCGCGCCTGCCCTCACCTGGCCGCACGCCCTCGCGGGGCCGGGCGGGCGCGGGCAGGCGGGCACGGACCGGGGGGCGGGAACCGGGCACTGAACGGATACATTGCCACGGACAACAGAGAGGGAATTAACGTACGTCACGCATGTCCGGCCCGCCACGGATGATTGTTTTATAAGCTTTACGCTTATATCAGTCTGGGAGTCCACCGGAAGGTTTATTACCGCCGTGTCCAGCACGTCCGCCACTGAAATAGGGCTCCGGTGTCGGCAGGAGTACGTATTAGCAAGCAGGTTAGCTGGCGACGTGGAGGGGTCACAGGTTCGCGAACCCGGATAAACGGTCTGCCATTTCCGCTGACCGTCTTTGCCGCCCCGAGGGCACCCGGGGCGGCGGCCCTCCGTGCCGACAGCAGGCGACCCCGTCGCGAACCGGCCGAGCGGGGTGCCGGCCGCAAGCCGGCCGCCCGTGGCCGGCGCGCCCGTGCCGGTAGGTTGCCACACCTTCGCGGTGCCTGTCGAGCCGCCGCCCGCCCTGCCCTCCGCGGACCAGGGAGCCGGCCGACGCGGAGAGGGGAGCTGGGGTAAGGCGGCGTGGGCGGTTCCTGGCGGCAGGCTCTCGCCGGCGCGGAGCTGGCGCAGCAGCTCGGAGGCGGCCTGGTTGGAGACGCCGAGGCGGGCGCGGAGCTGGTCGCGGGTGATCGGCTGGCCGTGGGCGCCCTGGTGCTCGGCGGCGGCCCGCCGCGCGGCTGCAAGGAGCGCCTCGTCCCCGCCGTCCTGCGCGTCGTCCCCGGCTTCGCGAACCGGGGACGGCCGTCCCCGCCAGGACGGCTCGCCGGCTTCGCCGTCCTGGCCGGCAGCGAGGAGGGGGCGGCGGGCGGCACGGCGCTCGATCATCGAGACCGCGACCAGGAACGCGGCGGGCGGGACGGCGGCCACGATGCGGCCCCAGGCGGTCGGCTGGGCCTGGGCCAGGTTGGCGGCCAGGCTGAGCAGTATCCCGCCCGCGAGCACCGCGGTGGGCCATGACAGCCGCCGGGTGACAAGGCCCTGCTGCTTGTCGCGCTGGCGCTCGCGGGCGGCCATCACGCAGGTCAGGTCGATGCACACCGCCACGGCCCAGGACATCGGTCCGGACTGGCCGTGCTGGGCGGCGGTGTCGCGGATGTGGGTGAACGAGCCCGCCCCGGCGATGGCCGCGAGCACGGTGACGGGCAGCGCGTCGGCGACCGCGAGCAGGCGGCGGCCCGCGCTCACCAGCCGTCCCGCCGTCCTGGCCGTCCCGGACGGCCCGGCGGGCCGTCCCCGGCCCAGTCCTGCCTTGCCCGGTGGGCGCTGTGCCCGAGCGGGGCCGCCCCGGGGAACGCTGAGTCCTTCACGCCTGGTTGCCTCCTGAACACGCGGCCGGCCCTGACCCGCCGGCGACCGCCGTGCCGCCGGCAGCGAGAGAGGCGCGCTCCGGGCGGGCCGGGGCGTGGCTCCCTCCATCTACAGAAATCGGGTTTTTGAGGCTTTTTTCACCTTCAGGCCCGAAATCAGGTGCCAGAGGGGCAAAGTTTGCCGGCTGTTACAGGAGTTCCGTGTACCTGGCGTGTACCTTTCTTGGACCTTTCATATACCTCCGATATACCTGGGGGCGCCTTTGCGCCGGTCCCGGCCCTCGCACGGCGGCGGTCCGCCGACCGTCGCCTTGCACGCGCGGGGCGGGCCTGAAAGGCCGCTGGCGCCCGGCGGGCGTCAGGTCCCGCTCGTGTTCAGCGCCTGGGACTCCGCGACCCGGAACGCCGCCACGGCGGTCGTGAACAGCGGCGCCAGCACCCCGCCCGCACCCCCGGCCCCCTGCCAGGTGACGTCCCAGGTGATCGTGGCCGTTGCCTGGAACGCGCCGCCCGGCTGCCCGGCGCTGGAGCTGGTATAGGTGTGCCCGCAGTCCGGCGACGCCGCCGCCGGGTTATCCGCGCCCGTGTACGGGGTGCCCGCCCCCTGGCAGGTCACCGTGCTCCCGTCGCCCGGGTGCCAGGTCACCGACACCGGGGTGGCGGTCGCGGTCACGCTCTCCCCCGGCACCGTCGCCGTCTTCGACTCCGGCACCCACTGAGCGGGATTGATCCACAGCCACGTCGGCAAGTTGGTCAGCTGCAAGGCGTTCTGGGCGGGGCTGGAACGGATCCCCGGGCTGGGCAGCCCCAGGGTCTGGCGGGCCAGCGCGGCCAGCACCGCCGGGTCCGGCGGCGCAGGCCCGCCCCCGGGGGCCGGGGCGGCCGGGGCCGCTGCGCCGATCGGGCACGCCAGCGTCTGCACCGTGACCGTGCAGCCGGCCGGGACGCAGCCGAACGTCTTGTTCTCCGTGCCCTGGCACCCGCCAGCGGCCCCGCCCCCGGCAGTGGTCCCGGCCTGCGGCTGGCTGCCCGCCTGGGTGCCGGGGCTGGCCGGGGTGCCGGCCGACGGGCCTGTCCCGGCCGTCACGTCGCACTGCGGCGCGTACGACTGCCCGCACGTCACGTTGCCGTACGGGTTCACCCCGCCCGGCCCGCCGCCGGCCAGCGCCGCCTGCTGCCCGCCGACCAGCATCAGCGCCACCGCCAAGGCGGCGGCCAGCGCGAGGGCCAGGGCGCGGGTCAGCATGACCCGGTCTTCTCTACGACGAGGTAGGTCACCTTCCAGGTGCCGTCGAACGGCTGCACCTGGGCGCTGATCGCCTGCCGCCCCGGTGCCTCCCCCGCAACGGGCTTGCCGGACTTGGAGTAGGCGACGGCACCGGAATCGTCGGAGCAGTCGGTGACCTTGGCCTCGGGCGTTCCCAGCGACGTCTTCGTCATCGTCACGGTCAGGTCGTGCGACGGCGTGCCCCGGGTCACGATGCCCTCGCGGTAGTTCTGGTACAGGCCGCGGATCAGCAGCTCCAGCGCCGAGCCCGCCGCATAGCGGTCCAGCGACGGCGACTGGTAGTCCGCCGTCTGCGACGCGGTGAAGAACGCCTGCCACATGCCCAGGTACGCCTGACGGGCCAGCACCTGCGGGTTACCCGTCGCGGCCGTAGAGGCGGGGGCCGACAGCGTGGGGTCCGGGAGCGTCGACGACTGGCTGCCAGACGTGCCCGAGGCGCACCCGGCCAGCCCGGCCGCCGCGCAGCACGCGAGGACCGCCGCGCGCAAGGTTCTCCTGCCACCGCGCAATCCAGACCACCTCCCATCGCGGAACCCCGGAGGTGACTACCGTGATAGCACCCTGGCGGATGGCACTTCAAAGTGCGATCGAACACACCTCTGGGTGCGATCGGCGCCCTAGTGCTGTGACTTTGCAGGGAAGATGGCCATTTTGCAGCTACTTGGCCACGGGCTTTGAAGATGAAAATCGCACCGCAGTGATTAGTGTTACTAGATTTTTTTTAGAGAATTATGCGTCAAGTATGCTTGAAGGGTACCGGAGGGACTTTTGTCGATGTGTGGCGCAATCCGGTGACCGTACCTTGCGGCACCCGATCGTGAACGCGGTCACCCCGCCTCTCCGGCGCCTTCGACAGAAGCCCTGGGCGAGCGGCATAGCGGGAGCCGCTTGCCTCCACCAGCACAAGGTGCCACCCGTCCCGCCGAGGACTTGACCACGTATTGGCCACCTGGCACGTTCATGATGACTTTCTGGTCATAGTTGACCGCCAGACCTAAACCCCTAAAAAAGGACACCGGTCACATGCAGGCAACCAAGCGACAGACGGAAGCGATCCGCGCCTATGTCGAGGGGCAGGCCCATGAGCAAGTCGTGCACCTGGAGAAGGCCGCTTCGGAGTTGGTCGGACCTGTTCGGCATGACATCTGGGACGTTCATTGTGCGGATAGCCACTGGTGGGTCATCACAGAACCGACCAACCTGTACAGCCAGGAGGACTTCAAGAGCCGGGATGTGGCGCTCACCTTCCACATCGGGTTGGCAATTCGTGTCTCCTACCTGCATGAGCGGAAGGTGCCGGTCAAGCCACAGTCGGCCGATCTCCTGCCTGGTTCGTGGCGGCGGTGGGAGCAAGCGTTTGAAGCCTACGATTCCGGAGACGAAGCGGAAGCCTTCCAGTCTGTTGGTGTCCGCTTGCGGGAGTGCCTCGTCTCGTTCGTCGGCGAGACGGCCAACGACGAGATGGTGACCGACGGGCAGGAGCCGCCCAAGCGTTCCGACTTCAAGGGCTGGACGGACTTGCTCGCCAACGCCCTGGCGGGCGGCGACGCCAGCGCCTACTTGCGTTCCTACCTCAAGAAGGTGTCAGTCGAGACGTGGGCGTATGTGAACTGGCTGACCCATGCGAAGAACGCCATCCGCATGGACGCCGAGATCGGCCTGAAGATGGTGGAGCACCTGCTCGGCGTCTTCACCGCGGCCAGGCTTCGATTGGGACAGGACCGGTTCCGCTGCGCGGCCTGTGGTTCGTATCGACTTGCGGCCGGAACATGTGACAGTTGCGGCTGGGTTGATGAAGAATACAAGCCGGCGGAGTCGCCAGCAAGGCGAAGGCGCCGTAAGCCAAGAGGCGAATGCGTGCCCTCGTCTGACATCTCGACATTCATTAGGCCAGAAGACATGATGTAGCCGTCTCAGGAGCCCTGTGTTCAGTCAGTCCGGTTTCGGCCCGGTTCTGACCCATTCGTCAAGCGCCTGGGCGGCCTGCTCATAGGTCGTGTTCTGGCTGAATCGCCGTGTGTAGTGGCGATATTGATAGTAGAGGTTGCCGTGCCAGTCCACCCACCGCATGATCGGCGCAGGCTGGAACAGCTGGGAAGAGACCTCGGCCCAGAACGAGTAATAGATACGCTGCTCGTCAATGACTGGCTCGTCTCCGGAGTGCCCGTACGGCAGTATCCCGAGGCCGCCGTTGGTATTGTGCGCCAACCGGCCGTCCACTTGCTTGACAGGGTAAGCGTGCGGCGTGCTCAGAGTAATGCGACGGTTGAAGTCGTGGCCTGGGACGGGGTGGGGCTTCTCCTCGACGGTTACGAGTACCTGTCTGGCTTCGTAGTCCTCGCGAGCGATGCGTTCAGCTTGCCCGCGCCGTTCTAGCTGTTGGAGCTGGTCTTCCCGCAACTGGTCGTCACGCGCTCGGTCCTCGGCCCGCTTGGCGTCGTCATGGCGGCGATCGGCTTTGCCGGTCGTGACCGTCACTCGCGCGAGGGCCGTGGTGGCGGCGGCCAGGGCGAGGGTGCCAATTGCTGTCCAGGCATCCCAACCGAGCACGATCTTACTCCTTACCCCTCGCCGACCGGCTGCGCCTCTAGTTCGGCACTCAGCTTCTGCAAATTCTCCACGCCATTCCCGATGAACTTCTGGGCGCACTCGACACAGTAATGTTCATGGCCACGACCGACTTTTACCTTTAGCCTCAGATCGCCCTTGGCGATAACATGCCTCTTGCTGTGGTGGCACTTGTGGCTCTTCGCGGCGCGATCTACCGACATTGACAGGATGAGGGACTTAGGAGCGGCCATTGAACAGCTCGCTCTCGACGCTTGCGACGATGCTGTCAAGTCGTTCAAGAATCAGGTCAATCTCTGCCTGGCTGTACTGGTCGCGTTCGCTGGTGCTGCGGCTAACGGTGGTGGCGGCGTGGATGTCAATCGCGGCTTTAACTACGAGCCAGTTGCCCCGGCCGAGGCGCCTGGTGTCCAGATCACGGCCTTCATGATTGAGTCCGTGATCTTTTACCAGGCGGCCGGCCCGTGTCTTGATTATCTCGTCCAGCAGCAGACGTGACGCTTGGCGATGGGCCTGCTTGGTTACCGGGATGGGCTGGAGCTGATCGGTAGCCCTGCCGTATTCCTCCGGGGTAACGCCGGCCTGCTTCAGGGTGGCGAGCGCTTCCCGCAGGCGATCGTCGGACAGGAGCGGCAGCTCTTCGAGGCTGACCGCGCCTGGCTTGGTGATATGAACGGGGTCGGGCTCCGGTTCCCTGCGCTCCATGTCCTCGGTCGGGTCGACCGCGCGTGGCTTGTCGCCAACCGGAACCTGCTCGGTGAGGAGCTTGAACCACTCCTGGTCGGCCTCGGCGAACACCTTGAAGTCGTCCCACGCCTTGATCGTGTTCGCGCCAGCATGGAACACCACCGATCCCTCGTTCAGCGGATGGCCGGGCGCGTTGTGCTCAATGACCCTCATGATGCGGCCTACGAACTGGACGAAGGGCGACAGCGTGGCGAAGATACTGAAGACTGCCGCCACGGACAGGTAAGGGTGGTCAAAGCCCTCGCCGAGCATCCGGACCTGAACGATGACATCGAGTTCATGACGGTCGAGTTTGGCGAACACCTGGTCGTTGGACTTGGGGTCCTCAAGGCTGTGGATGTGGCTTGCCCGCATCCCGCGCTCTCGGTAAGCCGCGACAATCTGCTTGGAGTGCTCCATGTTCAGCGCCGAGGCGATGATCTTCAGGCGGGATTCGCCGGTGGCCTCACGCAGACGCCGCAACTCGGTGATGGAAGCGTCCACGATGGTGGCGAGGCTCTCCCGGGAACTGACGATGCTACGCCGGAAACCCGCGTCCTCCGCTCCGAGCCGGCGAACCTCCTCAAGGTCGACTTCTACCTCTTGGCTGTCTTCGCGCCGGACGTAGCGCAGCGAGGATGGGTTGAGCACCAGGCCCTTGATGTGCTTGACGAAGCCCTTCTGGACAGCCCGGTAGATCGGATAGGTGTAGATGATCTCGCCCGCCATGAGCCGGCCATCGGCGCGAGTGGGAGTAGCGCTCATGCTAATGATGCGAGCGGCGGGGAACTTCATGCGAAGGACATCCCAGCTCTCGGCCACATTATGGTGGCCCTCATCGAAAATGATGAGGTCGAAGTAGTCCTCGGGAAGATCGGCCAGCCACCTGTTGTCGGCCCCGCCCCTCTGAAGCTGCTGGATGTTGGTAACAACGACATCGGCTTCATCCAGGTCACTGCGATTCGCGGACTTACCGCGGATCTCGGCTGGCTCCGGGTACTCAGGGCCGGGAAGCAGCGAGCACTTCCGGTAGAACATGCCCTGGTTCGTGGGATTGAAGTCGGCAAGCAGCTGGCCAGCGATCCGTAGACCGGGGGCGATCACCAGGACCTTACGCGCCTGAGTTGCGAACGGAGCGAGTGTGATGAGGCCGGACTTGCCGCATCCAACCGGCAAGACGATGCCCGCCTCACGATGCTTCTCCGGGTCGCTGAAGTGCTCGCTGAGCACAGCGTACGCCTCACGCTGCGGGTCCCGCAGCCGGACATTGTCCGCTACATCTGGCGTTAGGCGCTGAAAAAGTGACTGGCTGTCCAATTTCGTTCCCCGTTGCTGGAGTTATGCCCCTAGACCGCAATCATAAGATTGCGCGCACATTAGGAAATCATTTGAAGTCTATTCAACGGCAATTAGCCGTAGGCGTCCCAGACTTGGTGCATGCCGCGAAAAACCCGGCCAAGGGAGCCCTTCGGGTTACGTGCCCGTTGACCAAAAAGATCGTATCGTAACTTCCGCCAAGGTGCGGGCGCCCATCATCCGCTCCCCGAAGAAGCAGGTTTCCCCTGCACCGTCAACGCGACACGCCGATTGGCCGCCACGGAATCCCCATGGCGCCGCGACGGCCCGCAAGTACATTCACAAGTATTGTGGCAACGGCTACGTACGTGTCGCATGTCAGCTCCGCCACCACCGTCCGTGACGGCATGCGGAAGTCGTCAACTCCTGCCGTCACGACGAGCACCGGGGCGCCGGCCCGGCAACCGAGACCCCTGGCCAGGAATCGCGCAAATCTGGACCAGTAGGCCAACTGCTGTGCAAAATCACCACGTTGTAGCCCAAGGTCCAGGTCCACCTCTGAGACGGTTCCCGCAGGTAACGGCCGATGTCCCGCACCAGTGTGGCCAACCAGATTGCAACGTAGCGGCCATCTTCGCTGCAAAGTCACAAGTGCCCGCGACATGGCGCGCATACCCGCGCTGAGCAGCGCCTCTGCAGGCCGGCGGCCGACGCGGCCCGGCTGGCGCGTAACGCGATTTTCCTGAGCTGCCTACGCCGTCTGCTGCGCCTGTTGCCGGCCAGGCGGACTGGAGAGGCGTTTACAGCCGCCGCTGCCCCCCCCGGGCCTGTGACTTGCCTGTGCCCGACGGCTGTCGCGGTGGCCTCGTCCGGGACTCCTCCCTGGGCGCCGTCCGGGGAGTTGCGGCCGACTGGTCACTTCAGCGTGAGAGGCGCTGGCGGCGGCCCGGAGGCGAGGATGCCCCGGAGCAGTTCGGTGAGCTCGGCCGGGTAGATGGTCTGGCTGGTGGCTCTGAGTTCCGCCAGGGGCCACCAGCGCCACTCCTGGATGTTGTCCGGGTTGGAGGCCGACTGCGGGTGCACGTTCTCGGGCCGCACCCGGGCCAGGTAGTACTGCTCGGCCTGGCGGACGTCCCGGCCCGCGACCTGGTGGTCCTTGGTGCGGGTGGCCAGGTGCGGGCCGAGGTCGACGTGGCCGACGCCGAGTTCCTCGCGCAGCTCGCGGACGACGGCCTGCCGGTGGTCCTCGCCGGATTCGAGCGACCCGCCCGGGGTGGCCCAGAACCCGCCGTTCTCGTCGTAGCGCAGCAGCATGACCCGGTCGTCGGGGTCCAGGACGATCGCCCGTGCTGCTTCCCTGAGTGCTGGTGCCGTCACCCGGCGATGATCTCACGACAGGTCTTCTCCGCGAGGCAGCCCCCGATGCACAGCGCGTCCAGGTCGCAGTCCTGGAAAGTGGCGAGCGCTAGCACCGAGATGTGAACCAGCAGATGGACTGCTTCAGCCCGTCTTCCAGGCTTACGGTTGCCTGCCATCCGAGGAGGTCGCGGGCGCGGCTGACGTCGGGCCGTCGTCGTGAGGGGTCGTCGGTGGGCCGGGGGATGAACCTGACCGGGGATGATGACCCTGTTAGGCCAAGGACGAGGGTGGCGATCTGGAGGACGGTCATCTCGTGGTCGCTGCCGATGTTGACCGGGCCGGGATGGGGGCTGGCGGCGAGCGCGAGGATGCCGTCGACGGTGTCGTCGACGTAGCACAGTGAGCGGGTCTGCTGCCCGTTGCCGGTGATCGTGACAGGCTCGCCTGCCAGCGCCTGGCGGATGAAGGTCGGGACGGCGCGGCCGTCCCCTGGTCGCATCCGCGGCCCGTAGCTGTTGAAGATCCGGGCTATCGCGGTGCTGACGCCGTATGCCCTCGCGTAGGCGGCGGCAGTCGCCTCCCCGAACCGTTTTGCCTCGTCGTAGGGGCTGCGCGGGCCGGTGGGGTTGACGTTTCCCCAGTACGTTTCCTGCTGGGGATGTTCCAGGGGCTCGCCGTATACCTCGGAGCTGGACGCGAGGACGAACCTCGCCCCCTTCTCCCTCGCCAGTTCGAGAGCGCAGATCGTGCCGATGCTTCCGGCTTTCAGGGTCTGGACGGGCAGGCGCAGGTAGTCGGTCGGCGATGCCGGGGAGGCCAGGTGGAATACGTACTGCGCCGGGCCCTCGAGGTCCAGGCCGTCGGTGACGTCGTGGTTGATTAACGTGAACAAGGGACTTGCCATGAGGTGCGAGACGTTCGCGGGCGACCCGGTGATGAAATTGTCGATGCAGGCGACGCGGAACCCGCGTGCCACGAGGCGCTCGCACAGGTGGGAGCCGAGGAAGCCCGCGCCCCCGGTGACCACGGCTCGCGGACCGGGCTGGGGGGAAGACGCTGCCATCGCCTGATCTCCTCGAAGGTCGGCTGTGCCTGGACGCCGTACCCGGGCTGGTCGTCGGTGCCGCCCCGGGATAGCTAAATCTTGCCCCTTTCGGCACGGGCCTGCGCCCCTGGCGCGGCGGGCTTTTTCGTACAACTGCCCGCCTCGGCTGACCGGGCGGGGCGAGGGAGGCTTTGCGTCAGGAGTGAGTCAGCGGCGTGTCAAGCGATCGTTCGAAGGTCCGCCAGGCGCGGCTGACAACCTCGTCGTCGCCGTTGGCCAGGCCCCACCGCAGGCCGCTGAGGGCGTCGAGGATGGCGTAGCAGAAGAGCGTCTCGTCTTCCTCCAGGGTGAGAGCGCGCCCGTACCCCGCGAAGAAGTCCTCGCGGAGATCGGGCCGGCCGTCCCAGGGACCGTACTCCAGCCGGACCAGATCGCGGACGGCCGGCGCGGGCTCTGCCCGTTCCCAGTCGATGATCCCCAGCCGGCCGCTGGCGGTGTCCCAGAGCCAGTTACGGGGCTGGAAATCCCCGTGGCTGGCCACGGCCGGGATTCGCGGCCCCAGCCAGGCGAGCCGGCTCGCGCAGTCGCGCACCATCGCCCGCTGCGCCGACGTGAGCAGCCCGCCGGCCTGGTCCAGGTGGGCGCCCACCCGGCTGGTGAGGCGGCTGGCGTCCTCGCCGGCCCCCGGGACCAGGCGGTTTTCGTGCAGGCGGCCGAGCATCTTCCCAGCTTGCCGGTACACCTGCTGCTCCTCGCGGGTGCTGAGCTGGAGGCCCAGGACAGGTTCCCCGGGCACCGCCGTGACGACCATGGCCAGGATCTCTGGGTCCGCAGCGGCCAGTTCGGGGACGCGCCCGGGTCCGAGCGCCGGCGCCCAGTTCCGCAAGGCGGCCACCTCGCGTTCGTGGAAGCGGCCGGAGGAATGTCGCTTGAGGTACCAGCAGCCGCCGGAGGCGCTGCTCAGCCGCCATACCGCCGAGGTGTCCCGCTGCCAGGAGCAGTCGGTTACGTCTGTGATCTGCCCCGCGACCTGACACGCCAGCGCGGCGAACTGCCCAGGCAATCTCGACACGGCTCCGCATCCTTCCAGGGAGCGGGCCTCGGCCGTGCGCAAATCGCTTAACCGGCGGTCGCTGCTGCCTGCCTCGCCAGTTCGACCACGGCGAAGCCGTGGCGGCGCAGCCAGTACAGCAGCGAGAACCGCGCCTCGCCGAAGGCCAGCGCCGCTGCGGACGCGCCGTGGCACGCGCCCAGACCGTAGGCGCCGAGTAGCTGTACCGTCTCGAACAGCACCGCCATGGTCTCGATCTCGCGGCTGGACAGCGGCCTGGCGGCCAGGTACCCGCCGAGGAACGCCTCTGCCCTGCCCTCGAACGCTGATCGCGGCCCGGAGGGCCTGACGCAGTAGATCAGGGCGCGCATCACCTCGTACGCGGGCGGCGCGTACCGCGTGCGGTCGAAGTCGATCAGGCTGATCCCGCGGGTGCCCCGGGTTCCCGGCGACGGCGAGGCGAGAACGTTGCCGGGGTGGACGTCGCCGTGGATGACCTGCTGGGGCAGGCTTGCCAGGGTTTCGAGAACTGTCCCGCTCAGGGCATCGGCGCGCCGGAGCTTCGCGGCCAGGGCCTGCCTGGCCGTCGCGTGCGCGCACGCGCCGTGGTCATGGGCCGCGTATGCCGCACGCAGCGCGGCGCCGGGATCTGCCGGAAAGGCCAGGTGCGGGCCGGCGCCGGGCGCCGAGAACCCGGCCAGGGCGCTGTGGAGGCGGCCCAGCGCCAGCCCGAGCCCGGCGCATGCGCGCGGGCCGGGAACGGCGTGCCGGTCCCAGGTGCTCCCCGCGTACTGCACGAGCTGGAAGTACCGCCCGCCGTCCAGGGTAAGGCGTTCCCCCTCGCCGTTGGCGAGGACGGCCGGAGCACAGCCGGCGCGGGCCGCGTGATGGTGAACAGCGGTTACCAGACGCGCCCGCTCGGCCGTGGTCCCGGGCGGCAGCCGGCGGAGGACGAAGCGCGGGGCTGGCATGCCGACCAGCCAGGTGCGGCAGGCGCCTGAAGGCGCCAGCTCCGAGGCGACAGCCGCCCGTGCGAGATCGCGGTCTAGGTAACGAGCCAGCACGGGCCAGACGCTGGCTGCCGGGATAGCCGTTGTGCCCGGCACGTGGTCACGGCCTCGCTGGCCGCACGGTCATCACGCTGCCTCACTGTGCCGCCGGCGCGCCATGGGCACCAGTAGGCGGACCCGCGTTTTTTCGTACAAATGCATACGAGAGTTGACAGAGAGTAGCAATCGGGAGGGACGATGGGAGGGCAATACAGGCCGCGATTACCCGGAAGCCGGTGGATGACCGCAATGGACGCGCCAGCCATGCCCCGCAAGCTCAAGCAGTTCGTTCTCAAGCCGACGGTGTTCTGCTTCCACCGTTGCCCCTACTGCGACCTGCGCCAGGACTACTACCGCGACATGGTCGCCGACCGGAAGAAGACGCTGCCGCTCGCCGACGCGCCCGGGGCGCGGCGGCCGAACCCCGGTCACATGCCGCTGGACATGGCGCTTCGGACGATCGACGAGGCCGCCGCGCTGGGCATGGAGGAGCTGCAGCTCAGCGGCGGCGACCCACTCCTGTACCCGCACCTGGTCGAGGTCATCCGCGCCGCGAGGAAGCACCCGGGCGTGTTCGTGCTGATGAACTCGGTCGGCAC
>Ga0335075_10013154_pt1 | contig 12473 bp, 12 predicted proteins | sample Lox_Sample_24_FD_206723 | JGI IMG/M metagenome (GOLD analysis project Ga0335075, IMG submission 206723) | Soil microbial communities from Loxahatchee National Wildlife Refuge, Florida, United States - Lox_Sample_2.4 | ecosystem: Environmental > Terrestrial > Soil > Wetlands | place: USA... | reverse complement strand
CGCTGCGTGCGAGGCCGGGCAGCATTTCCTCCCGCGCCAGCCATTCCTGCAGTTGCCGCGCCTCGACATCCCAGTCATCGACGACCAGAACGCGCGCCCCGGCAACCGAAGCGACCTCGGCCGGCGTTGCGGCAAGACCGAGCGCGCGTGCGGTTGCCGCGCGGGCCTGCCACTCATCCAGCATGCGCTTCAGACGAATGAGCCCGCGCAGGCGCGCCAGCAGCATATCGAAGGCGACCGGCTTGGTCAGGAAATCGTCGGCTCCCGCCTCGAGTCCACGCACGCGTTCGTCAGGCTGGTCGAAAGCGGTGACCATGACGACCGGAACATGGGCGGTGAGAGGGTTGCTCTTGAGACAGCGGCAGGTCTCGAAACCGTCCATGCCGGGCATCATCACGTCGAGAAGGATGATATCCGGCCGCCATTCGGCGGCGAGCACGAGTGCGCTCCGTCCGTCCTCGGCGAGCATCACCAGGCAGGATTCGGCGACCAGCCGCGCCTCGAGCAGGCGCGCGTTGGCGGCCACGTCATCGACGATCAGGACCCGAGCCGTCAAACCAACTCCGTCTCCCGCCCGGCGTTGGAGAGTACGCACGCGCGTGGTGGCGCTGAGCCGGGCATGCGTTGCCCCGAGCCGATCAACGGCGGAGAAGAATCCGGCATCACCTTTTTGCCCAGGTTCCAGGGCCACCCCATGAAGGTCAGATCGTGGTTAACGCTGGGTCAATCCTCAACCCTGGCGCGGAAAATCCGCGAAGGGGCGAGGGACCGTAACAAACATAGCCGAGCATCACGAGATCAGCGCGTGGCAAACTGCCGCGCGCCGAACAAATTTTCGCGTTCGACATCGCTGATGGCCCCGCGGCGCTGGCGGTCGGCCAGCACGGCAACACCGCGCTCAACGGCGGGGCGCGCGGCGATGGCGTCGTGCCAGCGTTTGACGGAGGGATAGGCGGCAAGATCAACACCTCGACGGTCAGGATTGCGGATCCATGGGAAGGTCGCGATGTCCGCGATCGAGTATTCCGTGCCCGCAAGATATTCCGATGCCGCGAGCCGCTTCTCCAGCACGCGATGCAGCCGTTTCACTTCGTTGCTGTAGCGTTCGATCGCATAAGGAAGCTTTTCCGGAGCATAGGCGGCAAAGTGGTTATACTGGCCGAACATCGGACCGATGCCGCCCATCTGGAACATCAGCCATTGCAGGCAGGTGTGGCGCGCGCAGGGATCGCTCGGGATCAGCCGGCCGGCCTTTTCGGCGAGGTAGATCAGGATCGCTCCGGATTCGAAGAGGGTGATCTTCTGCCCGCCCGGGCCGTCGGGATCGACGATCGCCGGGATGCGGTGGTTCGGGGTGATGGCCAGGAACTCAGCGCTGAACTGTTCGCCCTGACCGATATTGACCGGGATGATGCGCCAGGGGAGGCCAAGCTCCTCAAGGGCAATATGCACCTTGTGCCCGTTCGGGGTCGGCCAGGTCCATGCCTCGATCATCGGACGGGACTCCTTCCGCTGGTTTGCAGGCGCGTTCAGGCCGCGCCGGAGAGGAACTGAAGCGCTGCCTGCACGCCGGCCGGCCGATGCGGGATGGAAGCGAGGGCGAGGCCCATCTCCACCCCGCCGAGCGTTGCGATCAATTCCAGATCGCCGAAATGGCCGAGATGGCCGATGCGGAAGACACGGTCCTTGAGTGGCCCGAGCCCGTTGCCGAGGCTCATATTGAAGCGTTCGAGGATGAGGGCGCGGAGCGCATCGGCGCTGCTGCCCTCGGGCAGGCGGACGGCGGTGAGGGAGGAGGAGTAATCGCGCGGCTCGGCGCACTGCACCTCGAGCCCCCAGGCGCGGACCGCCCGGCGGGTTGCCTCGGCATGGCGGGCGTGGCGGGCAAATACCTGGGGAAGGCCTTCCTCCTCCAGCATTTCGAGGGCGACGCGCAACCCGAAGAGGAGATTCGTTCCCGGCGTATAGGGAAAGTATCCATCGACGTTCGCCTTCAGCATGGCCTGCCAGTCCCAGTAGCTGCGTGGCAGCCGGGCGGTCGCAGCCGCGGCCAGAGCCTTGCGGCTGATGGCGTTGAACGAGAGCCCCGGCGGCAGCATCAGCCCTTTCTGCGAACCGGCAACCGTGACATCGACGCCCCATTCGTCGTGCCGATAGTCGATGCTGGCCAGCGAGGAGATCGTGTCCACGAGCAGCAAGGCGGGATGATGCGCGGCGTCGATGGCGGCCCGGATCGCGGCGACGGGGCTGACGCAGCCGGTCGAGGTTTCGTTGTGGACGACGCAGACGGCCTTGATCCGGCCATCGCGATCGGCGGCGAGCGCGGTGGCGATCGCCTCGGGATCGGCGCCGCGGCGCCAGTCCGTTTCAATGAAGATGGGATCGAGGCCGAGCCTCTCCGCCATCTCCTTCCAGAGGGTGGCGAACCAGCCGGTGCGGCACATGAGGACGCGATCACCTGGAGACAGCGTGTTGACGAGCGCGGCCTCCCAGGCGCCGGTGCCGGACGCGGGGTAGATCACGACCGGGCCGGTGGTGCGGAAGACCGACTTGAGCATGGCCAGGATTTCCCGACCGAGCCGGCCGAAATCCGGCCCGCGATGATCGATGGTCGGGTTGTCGATGGCGCGCAGGATGCGCTCGGGAACGTTGGTTGGGCCGGGGATCTGCAGGAAATGCCGCCCCGCTCGCGGTTCCACGGCACGATTGCGGGCCGGCGCCGTCCGTTCATCCATCGACCCACTCCCCTGCCGCCGGCCGCACTCGCTTGAACTCTTGTCCGGCCGGCCGGGCAACCCGATGTCGCCCAAAGAGACGATACGGCAAGGCGCTCATGCGCGACCGTGAGGACGATGAGGAGCCGCCCGATGCCGGACCGATTACGGCGGGATGGCAAGCGATCCGCCGGCCATCCAGGCCATTCCTTTGCCAAAGGCGGGCGTTGGCTGCAAGCAACGGTTCTGGCGATCGCTCTTGGCTCCGGTGCGGGGGCGGCGCGCGGCGCCGCGCCCGAAGCGCGGGTCTATGTCATCTCGAACGGATGGCACACGGAGATCGGGGTGCCCGCCGATCTGCTGCGCGGGCCGCTCGCGATGGTGCGGCGGAGCTTTCCCGGGGCGCCGTATTTTGCCTTCGGGTGGGGGGAACGCGCCTTCTACATGAACCCCGACCCCACCTGGACCGAGGCGCTGCGCGCGCTGCTGCCGGCCCGCGCCGTGCTTCTGGTACTCGCCCTCGACAACGTGCCCACGGATGCGTTCGTCAAGGGGATCAGCGTGGTGGGCTTGCCGCTCAGCGCGCCGGGCGAGGATGCGCTGGCCGCCTTCCTCTGGCAGAGTTTCGCCCGCACGCAAGCGGACGCACCAGAGCGGCTGAGCGGCGGGCCGTATCCGGCAAGCGCATTCTATGGCGCGCGCGGCACCTACGACGGAGAGCACACGTGCAATAGCTGGACCGCGGAGGCGCTCCGGCAGGCGGGGCTTCCGGTCAGGACCGCGGGGGTGGTTTTTGCCGGCCAGGTGATGCGGCAGGTCCGCGCTCTCAGGGCGGACCAGGTGCGTGCGGCGATGTCACGATAGCGTTCGGGAGGGTGCCCGATCACGCCCAGTGATGATCACACCCAGTGATCATCACGCCCAGTGGCCGGGGACCCAGTGGCCATAAGGACCCCAATGACCGGGCACCCAGACGGCGGCAGGGCGGGGCGGCGGCGGGGCGTAAACCGCGCAAGCGGCGAGCGGGAACGTGAGTGCGAGCGCGAGCGCAAGAATCCTGAAACCGACCATCAGACCCTCCTGTGGCGCCACAGTGCCTCGAAAGGCGTGTCAGCCCCACCCCTCCGGCGGGTTTCGCCGACAGTGCGACAGCCGTTCGAGTCGAGACAAGCAGGGGTTGAGATGGGCGGGTGGAATGTCGAAAGAATGGCGCGGGGCTGCCGGCAATAGGGCAGGCGTCAGGGGCGATGCCCCGCAGCAGCAATGTCAATACCTGCGTCATCCCATTGGCATCGTCCCATTGGCGAAAGCGGGGCGACGGGTCTATTGCTGCAACCGCGAAAAGGCACCCGGATGCCAGGCTGGATTGCAGCATGGCCGGGCGCGGGTGACGGGCGGTCGGACGGCAACGAAGATGGATGATCTCCCTCTGCCACAGGTGTCGCTGATCCGGATCGTGCTGGAGGGCGAGGCACCGAGCGGGCTTTCGCATGAGGTGGAAGCGGACCGTGCCCAGGCGATTGCCGATCTCGAGCGTGAAAACAGGTTCGAGCCGGTTGGTGTCCCGCCGGGACCTTATGAGCTGAGGCTCTCGATCCAGGAGGGACGGCTGGTATTCGACATCCGGGATGCCGAGTCACGGCCGCTGATCGCGCATCTGTTGGCGCTTGGCCCATTTCGCCGGTTGATCAAGGACTATCACCTGCTGGTGGAAAGCTACGGCAAAGCGGTCCAGGAGGGCCGGGAAGCCCGATTGCAGGCGATCGACATGGGCCGGCGGGGGCTGCACAACGAGGCCGCCAGGCTGATGACCGAACGGCTGGCCGGCAAGGTTGCGATCGATCTTGAAACGGCGCGGCGCCTTTTCACGCTGCTGACCGTCCTGCACCAGCGGACGTGAGGACGGTTGCTTCGTCCCCTGGCGTCAATCGAGCACTTCCTTGTTGACGACGTTTTCGCGAACCGGCCGGCCGTCGAAGACGCTCAGGATGTTGGCGACGGTGGTGCGTGAGGAGCGGGCAATGGCTTCCACCGTCACGCCGGCCATGTGTGGGGAGAGAACGACCGAGGAAAGTTCGAGCAGCGGATTGTCCACGGGCACCGGTTCGGTCGAGAAGACATCGATGCCGGCACCGGCGAGCCGTTTGGCGGTGAGCGCGTCGGCAAGCGCGACTTCATCGACGATGCCGCCGCGGGCGGTGTTCACGAGAAAGGCGGAGGGTTTCATCAGGGCGAGGCGCCGGGCATCGATGAGGCCGACGGTTTCGGGCGTCTTCGGGCAGTGGATGGTGACGAAATCCGCGCGCGGGAGGGCGACGTCGAGATCGGAGACGGGTTCGCATCCGGCGGCACGGATCGTGCTTGCGGGCACATAGGGATCCGAGACCAGCACCGTCATTTCCATGGCGAGGCAGCGCGCGGCAATGCGCGTGCCGATGCGGCCGAAGCCGATCACGAGGACGGTGCGGGCGGCCAGATCGATGGGCATGTCGGCGTAGCGTTCGTTCCAGCCGCCGGTGCGGACCAGGGGATCGAGCACCATCGAGCGCTTGGCGAGGGTCAGCATCGCGAAGAGGGCATGCTCGGCGACGGTGACGGAATTGGCGGTGCCGGCGATCATGAGGGGAATCCGGCGTGCCGTGAGGGCGGGCACGTCCACGGCGTCGTAGCCGACGCCAATGCGCGCCACGACCTGCATGGCGGGCGAGGCGGCCAGTTCGGCGGCGGAGTATGGCGTGAAGGAAAGCGCGACGGCGTGGGCGTCGGCGAGGAAGCGATGGAATTCGGCCATTGGCAGCGACGGCGGGTAGGTGAGCGGCTCGACGTCGTCGCGGGTGTGGATGAGGTCCCATCCGGCGGGGGCGAGATTGGCGGGCAGCAGGACTTTCTTGCGGTTGGCCGGCATGTGTCGGGTCCCTATCCTTTCGATGCGGAGAGAAGGCGCGGCTCAGCCGCGGCGGCTTTGCGCGGCGATGTAGCCGCGGTTCCAGGTGGGGGTGATCAGGACCTCGTTGATGCAGACATGCGGCGGCAGACATGCGACGTAGCGAATGAGATCGCCGCAATCCTCGGCCTGCAACATGCGCGCGCGGTCTTCCGGGCTGACCGGGACGGGTCGCCTGTCGAGGATCGGGGTCGCCACCTCACCGGGGCAGATGGCTGTCGAGCGGATGCCGTTCACGCACTCTTCCATGTTCAGGCTGTGGCTCATCGCGACGACGCCGTGCTTGGCGGCCGTATAGGCGGCGCCGCTCAAAGGGGCGACGAAGCGACCGGCCATGGATGCGGTATGGATGAGGATGCCGTCCTTCTGCTTGCGCATGAAAGGAAGGGCGACCGTGACACAATAGAAGGCGGAGGCGAGATTGGCGCTGATCACCTGCTCGGCGCCGGCGGGAGTCAAGCGATGCCATTCGCGCTCGGCGATATTGGCGCCCGCGTTGTTGACCAGGATGTCGAGGCGGCCGAATTTTTCCTCGATGAAGCGGCCGATCTCGGCAACGGAGGCCGGGCTTGTCACGTCGCCGGCCCTGGCGTGCGCCTCTCCTCCGGTGGCGCTGATGCGGCGGGCAAGTTCGGCCAGAGGGGACGCGCGCCGGCCGGTGAGCACAAGGCGCGCCCCTTCGCCCGCGAGCGCGAGCGCGGCGGCTTCGCCGATCCCGGAGCCGGCGCCCGTGACCCAGGCCAGGCGGCCGTCGAGTTTTCCCAATCGTTCCTCCGTCAGGCTGCGAGCGCGGAACCATCAGGCATGCCGGCCGGGGGATCAAGCCCGCCCCGCTGGGGTGATCTTGCGGTTGCGTTGCCGCTGTGCTTCGGATCATCAAGAGCGAGAAAACGGCGGCCCGTGCGGGCCGGAAAGGTGGAGGAACGAAATGAAAATCAGCCATGTCGAGACCCTGCACTGCGACGCGGGGTGGCGGAATTTTTCGTTCCTCAAGATCGCGACCGCGGACGGGATCGTCGGCTGGTCGGAGTTCAACGAGGGGTTCGGCACCGCCGGGCTCGGGACGGTGGTCGAGGCGCTGGGGCAGAGCCTGATCGGCCAGGACCCGCGGCGGATCGGGCTGATCACCTCGACGCTCTACACCAAGGTCACACCGGCTCGGGGCGGGCTCAATCACCTGGCCATCGCGGCGATCGAGAATGCGCTGCTCGATATCAAGGCGAAGAGCCTGGGCGTGCCGGTGTACGACCTGTTCGGCGGTGCGATCCGCACGAAAATCCCGCTCTACTGGTCGCATTGCGGCACGTACCGGGTGCGCAATGCCGAGCTGTGCGGCACGCCGGGACTGCGCACCTATGACGATCTCTTCAGGCTGGGAGAAGAGGTGCGGCGGCGCGGCTTCACGGCGCTCAAGACCAACATCCTGATGCCCGCGGAGGACGGCTTCACGAGCTACAATCCGGGGTTCGGCCGGAGCCCCGGCTTTCCCGAGCTGAACTGGGGCCCGGCCGTGCTGGAGGCGGCGCGGCGGCAGTTGCAGACCTTCCGCGACGCGATCGGGCCGGAGGCCGGACTGCATCTCGACATCAATTTCCACTTCAAGACGGAGGGCTTCCGGCGCGTGGCGGAGGCGGTGGCGCCGTTCCACATGAGCTGGCTCGAGCTCGACACCTACGACCCCGACGCCCTGGCGTTCATCCGGCGCGGCGCGCCCTGCCCGATTGCGTCCTGCGAAGTGCTGACCTCGCGGCGCGAATTCAAACGCTACTTCGAGACCTATGCGGTGGATGTGGCGATCATCGACGTGCCATGGAACGGGCTGATCGAATCGGTGAAGATCGCCGCCATGGCCGAAGCCTATGAGATGAACGTCGCGCCGCACAATTTCTATGGCCACCTGTGCAGCATGATGAGCGCACACTTCTCGGCGGTGGTGCCGAATTTCCGGATCATGGAGATCGACATCGACAGCGTGCGGTGGCGTGACGAGTTCTATGTCGGGCTGCCGGTGATCGAACACGGCATGCTGCATTTGCCGGAACGTCCGGGCTGGGGGATCGAAGTGAACGAGGCAGCGGTCCGCGCCAGGCCGCCGCAGGGCTGAGGCGTACGATGCCGGGAGTCTCGATCCGCGGGGTGCGCAAGTCCTTTGGCGCGCTCGAGGTGATCCATGGGGTCGATGTCGAGATCGAGGACGGGGCGTTCGTCGTCCTGGTCGGGCCGTCCGGATGCGGCAAGACGACGCTGCTCAGGATGATTGCCGGGCTCGAGAACATCAGCGGAGGCGAGATCGCGATCGACGGACAGGTCATCAACCGGCTGGCGCCGAAGGAACGGGACATTGCGATGGTGTTCCAGAACTACGCGCTCTACCCGCATATGACGGTGCGCGACAACATGTCGTTCTCGCTCCGGCTGGCGAAGGCGCCGACCGAGGTGATCGGGCATCGCGTGGCGCGGGCGGCGGAGATCCTCGGCCTGACGGATTATCTCGACCGCTATCCCCGCCAGCTTTCCGGCGGGCAGCGCCAGCGGGTGGCGATGGGACGGGCGATCGTGCGCGACCCGAAGGTGTTCCTGTTCGACGAGCCGCTCTCCAACCTCGATGCCAAGCTGCGTGTGCAGATGCGCACCGAGATCAAGGAATTGCATCAGCGGCTCAAGACGACGACGGTCTATGTCACGCACGACCAGATCGAGGCGATGACCATGGCGGACAAGATCGTCGTCATGCGGGGCGGCTATGTCGAGCAGATCGGCGATCCCTTGACCCTGTACGATCGGCCGAGCAATCTTTTCGTTGCCGGATTCATTGGCAGCCCGGCGATGAATTTCATCTCTGGAACCGTCGAGCCGGATGGCTTCCGCGCCGAGAGCGGCACGCTATGGCCGCTCGCGCGGGAGCGGGCGGCACGGTATGCGGGACGGAGCGCGATCTACGGGGTGCGGCCCGAGCACCTGATGCTGGCGCAGCAAGGTCTTGCGCTCGAAGTGCAGGTGGTCGAACCGACCGGATCGGAGACGCAGGTGATCGGGCAGATCTCCGGCCGGCCAGTGGTTTGCGTGCTGCGCGAGCGGTTTGCCGCCCGTCCGGGCGAGAGCATCCGCGTGGTGGCTGATTCGACAAATGTACACCTGTTCGATGTGGAGAGCACGGCAAGAATGGACGCGAGCGGAAACTGAAAAAAAGACGTCGGAATTGCCGACAGGCCGCATGAGGTCTAGGGTTGCCGCGAACGGGCGTTCGAGAAGGATGGGCTCGAGGAGGAAATGCAGAAGATGGATCATCTGACACGCCGCCAGTCTCTGATTCTGGGCGCGGGTGCGCTCGGGATGGCGACATTGCCTCGGCGCGGCGCGCTCGCCGCCACCATGGAGGCAGGGGTCCCGGTTGCCGACGTCAAGCCGCCGAGCTTCGCGATCGAGAAGGGAGCGACGCTGAGGGTGCTGCGGCCGGCCAAGTTCATCGCTCCCGACGAGACCTGGTTCCGGGCGAACACCAAGAAGTTCACCGAGCAGACCGGCGTTCATGTCGAGCTCGATTTCATCAGTTGGGAGCAGCTTCGCCCGCAGACGGCGGTGACCGCCAATACCGGGGCGGGGCCGGATATCATCGTCGGCTGGAGCGCCGATCCGCAGATCTATGCGAGCAAGCTCGTCGATCTCACCGATGTCGGCGACTATCTCGGCGCGAAATATGGCGGCTGGTTCGACCTTGCCACGCTCTACGGCACGAAATGGGGTTCGGGCGGCAAGCAATGGATCGCCATTCCGCTCGGCGGCGGCACCGGGCCTTCGGTCTATCGGATCTCCTGGGTGAAAGAGGCCGGTTACGACAAGATTCCAAACGATCTCAACGAGTTCCTGACGCTGTGCCAGAAGCTCAAGAAGATCGGGCATCCGTGCGGGTTCGCACTCGGCCACGCGGTCGGCGATGCGAACGGGTTTGCCAACTGGCTGATGTGGTCGCACGGCGCCTACGCGATCGACGAGCAAGGCAAGGTCGCGATCGATTCGCCGGAGATGATCAACGCGCTCAATTACTGCAAAGAGATGTACCCGACGATGATCGCGGGCACGACCTCCTGGAATGATGCGAGCAACAACCAGGCCTTTGCAGCCGGCGAGATCGGCCTGACGTTCAATGGCGTCTCGATCTACTACGTACTGAAAAACTCCAAGGACAAGCGCCTGAACACGATCGCGGCGGACACCAACAACGTACTGCCGCCATACGGGGTTTCGAAGGGTCATCCGCCGATGTCGGCGCTGGTCATCAACGCCATGCTGTTCCAGCACAGCAAATTCCCGAATGCGGCCAAGGACTATATCCGCTTCATGATGGAAGCGCCGCAGTACGGGCCCTGGCTTGCCGATTGCTACGGCTACTGGTCGAATCCGCTCAAGGCGTACTCGGAGATGACCATCTGGGACAAGGACCCGAAGATCGCGGCGTACAAAGAGGGGATGAACACGCCCTACTATGACGGCTACAAAGGGCCGATCAGCGCCAATTCGAGCGCCCTCGCCGCCAACTACATCCTCGTCGACATGTTCGCCAAGGTCGCGACCGGCAACGCGAGTGCCAAGGAAGCAGCGTCGTTCGCGGCGAAGCAGGCGGAACGGTACTACAAGGCCTGATCGGGACGGGGCCGCGGCGCTTTCGGGCGCCGCAGCCCGCCCGATGCTGGCCGAGGCAGGGAACGCCATGGACGCAACGACTGCCCAAACTGCCGTCCTCACCTGGAGGCTCGAGCGGCGCCCGGATAACTGGGTCACGCGCCTCTTCGACAACAAGAAGTTCCTGATCGGCCTTTGCCTTGCGCCGGCGATCGGCCTGCTGGTTGTCTTCCTGACCTATCCGCTCGGGCTTGGGTTCTGGCTGGCGCTGACCGATTCCACGATCGGCCAGCGCGGGCACTTCGTCGGGCTTGCCAATTTCATTTCCGTCTTCAATGATCCCGTTTTCCAACTTTCCGTCTTCAATACAATTTTCTACACGGCGGCGGCGACGGTGGGAAAATTCGCGCTCGGGCTCTGGCTCGCGCTGCTGCTCAACCACCACCTGCCGTTCAAGTCGTTCCTCAGGGCGATCGTGCTGCTGCCATGGATCGTGCCGACGGTGCTTTCGGCGATCGTCTGGTGGTGGATGTACTCGCCACAATTCTCGATCATTTCATATATCCTGGTGAATGTCCTGCATCTGCGTTCGACCTACATCAACTTTCTTGGCTCCGCCTGGCCGGCGCGCTGGTCTCTGGTGGCGGCGAATGTATGGCGCGGCATCCCGTTCGTTGCCATCATCACGCTGGCGGGGCTGCAGACGATTCCGCCTTCGCTCTACGAGGCGGCGCTGCTCGATGGAGCGAGCCCGTGGCAGCGTTTCCGTTTTATCACCGTGCCCCTGCTGCTGCCGATTCTCTCGGTGGCGCTGACGCTCTCGACACTCTTCACCTTCTCGGATTTCCAGCTTGTCTATGCGATCACGGATGGCGGGCCGTTCAACACCACCCAGATCATGGCGACCCTCGCCTACCAGGTTGCCATCCCCGGCTCGGAGCTTGGGCAGGGCGCGGCGATCGCGGTTGCCATGATTCCGTTCCTGGTGGCGCTGACCGCGATCAATTATTTCGGCCTGGCGCGGCGCAAATGGCAGCAGGGCCCGGCCAATGAGTGAGGCCGCGGCGGGCGACGAACTCCTCTCGTGGGATTCGCGCGCGCGGCGCGTGGTGACGGTTTATGTGCCGCTGGCGCTGTTCGTGATCGTGCTGCTGTTCCCCTTCTATTGGATGGCGATCACCGCCTTCAAGCCCGACTCGGAGATGGAGGACTACGCGCATCACAGCCCGTTCTGGATCAGCTCGCCGACACTGCACAATTTCAGCGTCCTGCTGTTCCATACGCAGTTCCCGCGCTGGATGCTGATCACGATCTCGGTCGCGGTGGGTGCGACGATCCTTTCGATCTTCTGCAGCGTGCTTGCGGCCTACGCGATCGAGCGGCTGCGATTCAAAGGATCGACCCATGTCGCGCTGGCGATCTATCTCGCCTATCTGGTACCGCCGACGATCCTGTTCATCCCGCTGGCAACGATGGTGGTCCAGTTCAGACTGTACAACAGCCCGCTCTCGCTGATCCTGACCTATCCGACCTTCCTCATTCCGTTCTGCACCTGGCTCCTGATCGGCTATTTCAAATCGATCCCGTACGAGCTCGAGGAATGTGCGCTGATCGATGGCGCCTCGCGGCTGCAAATTTTGCGCCGGATCGTGCTGCCGCTCTCGGTGCCGGGACTGATCTCGGCGGGGATCTTCGCCTTTACCCTCTCATGGAACGAATTCATCTACGCGCTCGCCTTCATCCAGTCGACCGGCAACAAGACGGTGCCGGTGGCGGTGCTGACCGAGCTGGTGACCGGGGACGTTTATCAATGGGGCGCGCTGATGGCGGGTGCCCTGCTTGGCTCGGTGCCGGTGGCTCTGTTCTATTCGCTGTTCGCCGAATATTATGTTTCGAGCCTGACCGGCGCGGTGAAGGAGTGAGCGCCGGGCGAGCCAGTACGGGAGGGGATGGAGTGGCACGGTTCAAGGTGGTGACCCCGGCCGGGGTGAGCTTCTCGGTTGCCGGTGGCGGATATGGTTACGAGATGGAGGCGCTTTCACGCATCGATGCGGAGATCGTCGAGGCGCCGGGGGCAACCGCGCAGGAGTTCATAGCCGCGGCGCGCGATGCCGATGCGCTATATGCCAAGGGGATTCCGATCACGAAGACGATCATCGACCGCCTGGAGCGCTGCAAGGTGATCTCCCTTGGTT
>Ga0335075_10013153_pt1 | contig 12473 bp, 11 predicted proteins | sample Lox_Sample_24_FD_206723 | JGI IMG/M metagenome (GOLD analysis project Ga0335075, IMG submission 206723) | Soil microbial communities from Loxahatchee National Wildlife Refuge, Florida, United States - Lox_Sample_2.4 | ecosystem: Environmental > Terrestrial > Soil > Wetlands | place: USA... | reverse complement strand
CGATGACGCGGGCAGAGTGGGACGAGTGGATGCCGCGCCAGCTCGCCGGATACGCCCGGCACATCGCCGACTCGGGCGCGATGCCGGAGGAGGAGGCGTGGGCGAAGGCGAAGGCCGACACCGCCCGCAGCTTCCACGCCGGCTTCGTTACCCCGGGGCAGCTCGTATTCCGGATCCTGGCCGGGAACGAGCCGGCCGGGTGGCTGTGGCTGTCGGTGCCGGGACCCGACCCGGACCGGCTGATGGCGTGGGTCTACAACGTCGAGGTCGACCCGGCCTTCCGCGGCCGCGGCTACGGGCGGGCGGCGATGATCTTGGCCGAGGACGAGGCGCGGGCGCGCGGCATGACCTCGCTCGGGCTCAACGTGCACGGGCAGAACACGGTCGCGCGGTCGCTCTACGACAGCCTCGGCTACGACGTGACCGCGCTGCAGATGAAGAAGCCCCTGTAACCGCGGACGACGCGCAAGCGGACGGACGGCGCGCCATCCGCGTCGAGAGTAGTTTCGGCTGGTAGATTCCGGTCTAGAACATGCGTTTGACAGCCGAACATGTTTCCGTCATAGTTGACCCAAGCGTGATCAGCGCAGAATTCTTTTTCCTGAAGGGGTCAGGACATGGGTCAGAAGACGGTTCGGTTCAGCGATCTCAGCGGACAGCTCATCATGCGCGATGACGTGCTCGCGCGCATCATCATCCAGCAGCACCCGGACCTGGGCGACGGGCCGGTCGAGATCGAGACCCTGGCCGACGAGGCGCTGGCGATGGAGAAGGAGACGCTCCGGGTCGCGGTCCTCGACGTGTTCCTGCCCGGCGAGGAGCAGCCGCGGCGGGTGACGATGGACGCGGACGCGTTCGGCGCGCTGGTGACGGAGAAGTCGGTCGGCGAGATGCTGACCGCGGCCAGGCCGGTCAGGCGGGCCGGGCGGCCGCGTCTGCAGAAGTCGGCGTAGCCGACGCGGGCGGCGCCGCCGGGTCGGTGGACAGCTCGACGTCCTGGCGGGACCGGGACCTGAAGGCGATGACCGCGAGCAGGATCATCAGCGCGATCCCGACCAGGACGTAGGCGTTGCCCGCCAGGTCCTGCAGCCAGGTCCAGTGGTACTCCTTGAACCAGGGCAGGTCCCCCCTGAGAACGTAAATCGTGACCTTGGTGAACGGGCCGTCCCAGATCAGGCCCTGGGTGAAGTTGCCTGCGCCGGTGTTGTGGACGCCCCAGAGGTTGCCCGGCCAGGGCGCGAAGATCAGCAGCAGCGCGACGATCAACCCCGAGCACCAGTAGGCGGCAGCGCGGCGGCGGGCCTGCCAGGCCCGGGCGGCGTAGTGCCCGGCCGCCATCATCGCCGGCATCACCCACACCCAGTGGTGATCCCAGCTGATCGGCGAGTCGAGCAGCCCGACCAGCGCCGCCGTGAGCAGGCCGAGCATCAGGTGCCCGGCCCGGTCGAGCTGGGCGGCGGTGAGCAGGCCGACCACGGTCGCCACCAGCGCGAGCACTACCCAGGGGGCGGTCCCGGCGTCGATCGACCCGGCTAGCCGGGTCGCGACCGCCCGCAGCGACTGGTTGCCGGTCCAGCCGACGAACCCGGTCCGGCCGTCCTGGATGAACAGGCCGTTGAACCACCAGTCCTTCGAGTCCCGCGGCAGGATCAGGAAGCCGAGCGCGATCGTGAACGCGAAGCTGCCGGCCGACACCGCCGCCGCCCGGAACTTCCTGGTCAGCAGCAGGTACGGGATGAACACGAGCGGGGTCAGCTTGATCCCGGCCGCGAGACCGGTCGCGATCCCCTTGAACCGCCTGGTGTCGGGCTGGGTCAGGTCCCAGATGATCGCCGCCATCAGCAGCAGGTTGATCTGCCCGAGGTACAGCGTGCGGAAGACCGGCTCGGTCAGCAGCCCGGCCGAGAAGCCGAGCAGCGCGCCGCCGAGGCGCACCTTCCTGTCCTTGTAGCCGAGCGCCCCCATCGTGCACCAGGCGGCGATGAACAGGAAGACCAGGTTCGCGACCTGGACGACCCGCGGCAGCACCGACCACGGGATGAACGAGACCGCGGCGAAGAACAGCGCCGCGAACGGCGTGTAGGTGAAGTTGAGGTACCCGGGCCCGGTCCAGTCGTAGAGCGGGAACGGCTGGGCCCCGAGCTTGGCGTTGTAGGGGCCGATCTGCCGGACGATCAGGCCGCCGTCGCGGTACACCCCGAGGTCCACCGGCCACAGCGTCGAGAACGTGGGCTGCGTGAACGCGTAGATCATCCAGCCGCCGAGCACGACCACCAGCGCCGCCAGACCCACCAGCAGGAACCGGTTTTTTGCGACGGTTTCACGGGGTGTGGCAGACCCAAGACGATCAAGCACCGAGCTCACCAGCGGAACCTTACCGGATCTTAGGACTCGTTGCGACCGTCTTAACGTTACGGATGTTAACTAGCCGTTATGTGCCCAATGACTGGTAAAGAGCTGGAAAATCCCTGAGTGAGTCGAGCACGTCGGCCGCGCCCGCGGCCGCCAGCTCGGCGCCGGTGAACGACCCGGTCGCGACGCCGACCGGGCGCGCCCCGGCCGCGACCGCCGCCGCCATGTCGGCCGGGGTGTCCCCCACGTAGACGCGGGCGCCGATCGACGTCAGCACCGCCGCCTTCTCCGGCCCGTGCACGTTGCCGTAGACCGCGTCGGGCTCGAGGCCGAGCGCGTCCAGGCTGAGCCGGGCGGTCGCCTCGAACTTGGCGGTGACCACCACCGTCTGCGCGCCGGCCGCGCGGACCGCCGCCAGCGACTCGACCGCGCCCGGCAGCAGCCGGGTCAGCGGGCCGGCCAGCCGCCGGTAGTGCGTCCGGTAGATCGCCATCGCGGGCTCGATGTCGGCGGCCGGCATCCAGTGCGCGAGCTCGTCCTCGAGCTTGATGCCGAGCCGCCGGTCCACCCCGGCCGGGTCGATCGCCACCCCGGTATCGGCCGCCACCCCCGCGAACGAGGCGAGGATGGCCGCCCGCGAGTCGATCAGCGTCATGTCGAGGTCGAACCCGACCGGCCTGGTGTTCATTGCGATTCTCCTAGTTCCGGCAGCGTTCGCGGCCGCGCCGCCAGCAGCCCGAATACCAGCAGCGCGCCGGTCAGCGCGAACAGCGCCAGCACCGACGCGGTCCAGCTCCCGGTCGCGGTGTGCAGCAGGCCGACCCCGAGCGGGCCCGCGCTCGCCAGCAGGTACCCGGCCGCCTGCGCGAACGCCGACAGCGAGGCGGCCGTGGCCGCGTCCGGGCTGCGGGCGGCGGTGAAGAAGATCCCGAGCGCGAGCGCCGCGTTCTGGCCCGCGCCGAGGATCAGCGCCCACGCCACCGCCGAGCCGAGCGGCGCGTAGACCAGCCCCGCCAGCCCGCCCGCGAGCGCGGCCACCGTCGGCACCACCAGCGCGTGCTGGGTCCGCAGCCGCTGGGCGATCATCGGGACCACCAGCGAGACCGCGAGGTTGCCCACCCCCATCAGCGCCAGCAGGTCGCCCGCGGCCGCGGCCGATTCGCCCCGGTCGCGCAGGATCGTCGGCAGCCATGACAGCGTCGCGTAGTAGACCAGTGACTGCAGGCCCATGAACAGCATGACCTGCCAGGCGAGCGGGTAGCGGTGCACCGCCAGCCGGCCGACGGCGGTGCGCGGGGCGGGACCGGAGCCAGCCGGGACCGTTCGGCGCGATGGGTGTGATGCTCTTGACTGTGACGAGAGCTGGGGCAGCCACAGCAGCGCGGCGAGAGCCGCCGGGGCGGCCAGCCAGCCCAGCGTGACCAGCAGCGAGCCGGCCGTGGCCTGCCACAGCGGCACGCTGACGACCGAGCCCGCGATCGCGCCGAGCGACAGCGCGGTGATGTAGAGGCCGATCAGCATCCCCGCCCGCTCGGGCCAGCGCCGCTTGATCAGGCTGGAGAGCAGGACGTTCATCACCGCGATGGCGGCCCCGGCCAGGATCGTGCCCGGGAACAGCGCCCACGACGTGGCGGCCGCGCGCAGGATCAGGCCCGCCGTCAGCGTGAGGATCGCCGCGAACAGCGCCCGCTCCTCGCCCAGCCGGCGGGCGAACGCGGCCGCGAAGCCGGAGACCACGCCGAAGCAGATGACCGGCGTCGCCGCCAGCAGCGAGATCGTCGCGCCGGACAGGCCCAGGCTGGTCTGCAGCTCGGGGAAGATCGGCGGCAGGCTGGTGATCGCGCCGCGCAGGTTGAAGCCGAGCGCGATCACGCCGATCACCAGCAGCGTCCGCTCCAGCCGGGCGCGCGCGGACTCCGGCGCGGGCACGGGGGCGGCACCCGACGGCGCGGGCAGAATGCGGGTCACGAGTAGTTAACGCTACCCGATCGTCCCTTATCCGCCGGCTTGGGCGGTCGCGTAGAGCTGCGCGACCGCGGGGCCGAAAACCGCCGCGTAGGACACCTGGGGGGTATCGCCGCCCTGCTGGTAGCCGCCGATCACGCCGATCACGGTGCCCTGGCCGGTGGCCGGGTCGACGCCGGCGAGGAACGGCCCGCCGCTGGTGCCGGTCGTGTAGCCGCCGCAGTCGAACTCGAGCTGGGTGGCGCTGAAGCCCTTGGCCTGGCCGGCGCACCAGACCGGCGCGGCGGCGGTGTCCGGGTAGCCGATGACCTGCACGGTCTGCCCGGCCGAGATCCCGCTGCCGAGCGTCTCGGCCCCGGTCAGGTTCTCGATCGGGGTCCCGTCGGCCGCGTCCGAAAGCCGCAGGAACGCGACGTCGTGGTCCGGGTCCTGGCTGGCGTCCCAGGCGGCGTCGGTGTAGACCTTGGTCACGGTCCAGATCCCGTACGGGGTCTTGCCGTTGGCGTAGCCGGGGACGAACACCAGCGTGCCGGTGCGGCCGTAGACGCAGTGGGCGGCGGTCACGGCCAGGTCGCCGGCCACGGCGTCGACCACGCTGGCGGTGCAGAAGTGCGCGCCGAGCTTGCCGTTGGCCTCGGTGAACAGGGCGCCGACGGCCGCGACGCCGTTGAACGTCGCGCCGTTCCCCTCGGGGGCGACGGTCGCCGCGGGCGCGGCCTGGTCGAGCGCCAGGCCCCGGCCGGCCGCGAGGACCGAGCGGGTCCGGTCGGTGCTGCCGGCGGTGCCGGACGCGAGCGCCAGCAGGGCGGCGGAGGCACCGACAGCGGCGATGGCGGCGGTCAGCAGCCGCGCCCGCCCGCCGCGCGCGCGGCCTGCCCTCACCCGCATCCATGCACCTCCACGGCGCCTTCGCGCCACGCTGTTCGCGACTCCGATACTCAATCGTTACCTTGAAGCCCGCTCATAGTATCCACCGTTTCTGCAGATTCCCTTAGAAGCGACCAAGAAAATCTCACGGCTATGCTGTGGGCGTGCTCGACCTGGACCGGCGAATCGCCGCGCTGGCGATTCCGGCCCTCGGGTCGATCGCGGCCGAACCGCTCTACAACCTGGCCGACACCGCGATCGTCGGCCACCTGGGCCGGTCGCCGCTTGACGCGCTGGCGATCGCGGCCAGCGTGCTGTCGGTGGTGGCGTGGCTGGCGATCTTCCTCGCGACCGCGACCACGACCGAGGTGGCGCGTAATTCCGCCACCGGGGCGCACCGGGCGGCCGCCCAGGCGGTCGGCGCCGCCTACGCGGTCGCGGCGGTCTGGGGTGTTATCACCGCTTTGGTTTTGGCGGGGGTTGCCCCGTACGCGGTCGCGGCGCTGGGCGGGCGCGGCGCGATCGGCCCGGCCGCGACCGAGTACGTGCGGATCTCCGCGATCGGGCTGCCGTTCCTCTACCTGTCGTTCGCAGGCAACGGGCACCTGACCGGGCAGCAGGACACCAGGACGCCGCTGCGGATCGCGCTCGGGGCCAACGTGGTCAACGTCGCGCTCGAGGTCGTCTTCGTCTTCGGGCTGCACGCGGGGCTGGCCGGGTCGGCCTGGGGCACGGTCGCGGCGCAGATCCTGGCCGCTGCCGCTTACGCCCGGGCGTCGCGGCGGTCGGCGCTGCCGCCGTCCGCTCCGACGCGGGCCGAACTGCGGGCGCTGCTGCGGGACGGGCACCGGCTGTCGGTCCGGACGATCGCGCTCGGGGTGGTGCCGCTGGCGGTGACCGCGGTCGCGGCCAGGCTGGGGCCGGTGCCGCTGGCCGGACAGCAGGTCGCGTACCGGGTCTGGTACCTGCTTTCGCTCTCGCTGGATGCGCTCGCGGTCCCGGCCCAGGTCTACGTCAGCGCCGCGCTCGGCACCGGCGACCGGGAGGCGGCCCGGCTGGCGGCGCGGCGGACGCTGGTGCTCGGGCTGGCGGCCGGCGTTGCGCTCGGGGTGATCACCGCCGCGCTGGCGTTCTGCGCGCCTTCTGCCTTCACGTCCGACCCGGGGATCCGTCACCAGGCGATGATCGCGCTGCTGGTGGCGGCGCTGACGCAGCCGCTGGCGGCGCTCGCGTTCGTGTACGACGGGGTGATACTGGGGCTCGGCGACTACACCGCGATGCGCAGGGCGATGGTGCTCGCGATCGTCGCGTTCGCGCCGCTGGCGCTGCTGACGCTGCGGTTCCACGGGCTCGGCCTGCCCGGCGTGTGGGCGGCGCTCGGCTGCTGGATGGCGGCGCGGACGGTGCTGCTCGGCCGGCGGTGGGCGCGCGCGATCGGGTCCGACCGCTTCAGCCGACTGTCAGCCGTAGGCGCTGACGCCGAGCTTGACCGCGAGTCCGAATCCGGCTAGCGCGACCACGGCCCGCAGCAGGCTGACCGGGAGGTGGCGGACCAGGTGCTGGCCGGTGAAGCTGCCGACCGCGAAGCCGAGCGCCAGCAGCGGCACGTACGTCCAGTCGACGGGGGCGTAGCAGGCGAAGATCAGCGCGGCGACGAGGTTGGCGGCGCCGCCGACGACGTTCTTGATCGCGTTGACCCGGATCAGCGGCTCGGTCACGGTCGCGGCCAGGATCGCGAGCAGCAGCACCCCGCCCGCGGCGCCGAAGTACCCGACGTACACCGCCACCCCGAACAGCGCCGCCAGCCGGGCCGCGGACCGCTCCGCCCCCGGTCGCGGCGCCAGCCGGCGCAGCCGCGGCTGCAGCAGGAGGGCGACCGAGGAGCTCGCGATCAGCACCGGGACCACGTAGCCGAACGCGCCCGGCGGCGCTACCAGCAAGACCGCCGCGCCGACGGCGCCGCCGGCCGCGGTGACCGCGCTCAGCCGCAGCACCCGGTGCCGCTGGCCGGCCAGCTCCGGGCGCGAGCCGAGCATCCCGCCCGGGACCGCGAACACCAGCGCCATCGTGTTGGTGACGTTGGCCGCGAGCGGCGGCAGCCCGAGCGCGAGCAGCGCCGGGTAGGAGACGAGGCTGGCGACGGCGGCGACCGATGCGGCGATCCCGCCGCCCACTCCGGCCGCGATCAGCGCGGCCGCCGTCTCAATCGTCATAGCCAGCATCCAGCATGACCGATCGGGACGGTTTACCCCTACCGGGACAGGCTGTGACATTGGCCGCAGCGCCGCCGTCGCGCTTTCGTCTGAAGTCAAGATCAACTTCATTTTCAGCTCGAACGGTTCGTTGCTCTGCCCCAATCCGCCTGCTCACACGTTGTGATCGTGGTGTGCTTGGAGGGTGACCACCCTCCGCGACAGCAGTACGCCCATGCCCGCGCTGACCTCGTCTGTGGTGACCGAGCCCGTGGTGACCGAGCCCGTGGTGACCGAGCCCGTTGTGGTCGTCCCGGTCCGGGCGGTGTACCGGCGGCGGCTGCTGGCCGGCGTCGCGTGGGGGGCGGCGGCGGTCGGCGGGTTCGCCGTCTACCTGCGGCTCGCGAGCACCCGGGCGGCGGACTCCGACGGCGCTTCGCAGGCGCTGCAGGCGTGGGACATGCTGCACGGGAACCTGCTGCTGCGCGGGTGGACCACGTCCGACGTGTCGTTCTTCACCACCGAGGTGCCGCAGTACGCGCTGATCGAGCTGGCGCGAGGGCTGAACGCTGGTGTCGTCCACATCGCCGCCGCGATGACGTACACGCTGGTGCTGCTGTTCGCGGCGTTGCTGGTCGCGGGTCGCGCGGGCGGCGCGGGCGGCGCGAGCGGCGCGAGCGGCCGGGAGAAGGCCGCGCGGATCGCGATCGGCGTCGGGATCATGCTCGCGCCGCAGCTTGGGTCGGGCACCAACGAGCTGCTGTCGTCGCCCGACCACATCGGCACCTCTGTCCCGCTGCTGCTGATCCTGCTGGTCATCGACCGCTGGGGCGGACGCGCGCGGTGGTGGCCGCCGGTGGTGGTGGCGACGCTGATCGGGTGGGCCGACCTGGCGGACTCGATCGTGGTCTTCGCGGTGGCGATCCCGCTGGCCGTCGTGTGCGCGTTCCGGGTCGCCCGGTCCGGTGACCGGCTCGCTGCCCGCTGGCCGGAGATCGCGCTGGCGGCCGCGGCGATCGCCGGGCTCGGCCTCGCGCAGCTCGGCTACCTGGCCATCCGGGCCGTCGGCGGCTACGCCGAGCTGCCGCTCGGCAGCCCGCTGGCGCGGCTCGGCCAGATCCTCGGGCACAACCTCCGGGTCGCGGGGCAGGGGCTGCTGCTGCTCCCGGGGGCCGACTTCCTCGGCCTGCGGCCTGGCGCCAGCACGTTGTTCGTTTTGCTGCACCTGGCCGGCGTGGCCGCGGCGGCGGCCGGGATCGCGCTCGGGCTGTGGCGGTTCGGCCGGCGGGACGCCGATCCGGTCAGCCAGCTCCTGGTCGCCGGGATCGTGATCGACGTCCTCGCCTACGTCGCCAGCACCAAGGACTACGACGTGGCGTCCGCGCGTGAGATGGCGCCGGCGCTGCCGTTCGCGGCCGTGCTGGCGGGCCGCTGCCTCGCCCCCTTCCTGGTCCGTCGGCGGCGGCGCGGCGAGGTGGCGCGGTTCCGGCCGGTTGGGCTCGCCGCCCTCGCGGTGATCCTGGCCGGGTACCTGGCCGGACTCGGCCTCGAGCTCACCACCCGGGCCGTGCCGCCGCAGAACGCTTCGCTGACCACGTGGCTGGAGCAGCACCCGATGGGCGGCGCCGGCCTATCCGGCTACTGGGCGTCCAACGTCGTGACGCTGACCAGCGGCGGCCGGGTCCCGATCCGATCGGTCACCATCGTCAACGGCCGGACCAGGCCCACCCCCGGCAACATGAAGGCCGCGTGGTTCGACCCGGCCCGTTCCCGGGCCGACTTCGTCGTGCTGTTCCGCGGCATCCCCGGTTTCGGCGGCTTCACCGACCGCGCCCTCGTCCTCGCCACCTTCGGCCAGCCCGCCCGCACGTACCACGTCGGCCAGTACACCATCCTCTGGTGGCCCAAAAACCTCCTCCCCGACCTCCGTTAGCCCCGAAGCCCGCGCCCCGATCCCGCCGTGTTTGCGCGCAAGCGCGCTTCTTGCTGTTATCAGGGTGGGATTAGCGGGCGGGAGCGGGCGGGGGCAGGAGCTTGTCGATGGCGGCGAGCTGGTCGTCGGTGGGCTGCCACTGGCCCGCCGCGGCGTTGGCGCGGACCTGGTCGGACGAGGTAGCGCCGGCGATGACCGAGGAGCAGCCGGGCTGGGCGGCGAGGCCGCCGATGGCGATCTGCAGGAGCGAGACGCCCTGCTCCTCGCCCCACGCGAGCAGCGCCTCGACCGCGTCGAGCTTGGCGTCGGTGACGTACCCGGCCCGGCGGGGCTCGGCCAGCCGGGTGCCCTCGGGGACGCTCGCGCCGCGCCTGACCTTGCCGGTGAGCAGGCCGTTGGCGAGCGGGAAGTAAGGCAGCACGCCGACACCGAAGTGCAGCGCGGCCGGCACCACCTCGCGCTCGACGTCGCGCTCGAGCAGCGACCAGTGGTTCTGGGCGGAGATGAACGGCGTGCGGCCGGCCGTGACCGCGCTGTGGGCCGCGTCGGCGATCTGCCAGCCGGTGAAGTTCGAGTGGCCCAGGTAACGGACCTTGCCCTCGGTGACCAGGTCGTCGAGGGCGGCCAGGGTCTCGTCGATCGGGGTCATCGGGTCGGGGGTGTGCATCTGGTACAGGTCGATGTAGTCGGTCCGCAGCCGGGTGAGGGACTTCTCCACCGCGACCTTGATGTAGTTGCGGCTGCCCTTCGCGCCTGCGGCCTGGCCGTAGCCCATGTCCGAGTTCTGGTGGCCGAACTTGGTCGCCAGCACGACCTGGTCCCGGCGGCCCTGCAGCACCTCGCCCAGCGCGAGCTCGGACGCGCCGTCGCCGCCGTACGTCTCGGCCGTGTCGAGGAGCGTGATGCCCTCGTCGAGGGCGGCGTCGACGACCGCCCGGGTCTGCTCGACGTCGAGGCGGCCGCCGAAGTTGTTGCAGCCGAGGCCCACGTTGGATACGAGCAGGCCGGAGTCACCCAAGGGTTCGTAGCGCATGGTTCCGCATCCTACGCCCGGCCGTCGGCGAGCCATTTATCGGGTAATACAGCGATTCGGGCGGTAAGCTGTGCGCAATTGCTTGCGCCCAATGCTAACGCGTGAGTTAATTGCTGCTCAGCCCGGTTTCCGCCGGCCGCAATTCACCGCGCAATTACCTGCGGCGGTGGCTCGGACGCCGGCGGTCGGGCGGACCCGCGCGGGCGGCTGTGCATGCACGATGCGGCACAGCGGGCGGCGCCCGGGCCGGAGCCGAGCCCGGTCTCGGCGAGTTGTCAAGACCCCCGTCCGAAGCGCGTGCGGCGGCCGCCGCCGAGCGCTACCGTGAAGAACGGATAGCCGACCTGGAATCGCATATGCGATATCATTAGGCGACACTGCAAGGGCCGGGCCCCGCCGGCGCAATGGCGTGCCAGCCGCGTGGTTCTGGAACGCGCGCATCGGAGACAGCGTGTTTTGGGGACAGTGTGGTTTGAAGACACCGAGGAGGTCGGTGACGACGTGTCTGATTCTTCCGAGGGGCCTACCGTCCTGCGCATCCTGCTTGGCACTCACCTGCGGCGGCTCCGCGAGTCGAAGGGCATCACCGCCCGGCAGGCGGCGGCCAAGATCCGGGCGTCGGAATCCAAGATCAGCCGTATCGAGCTTGGCAGGAACGCGATCCGCGAGATCGACGTACTCGACCTGCTGACGCTCTACGGGGTCGACGCGCGCGAGCGCGAGCAGCTGCTCAACCTGGCCGAGCAGTCCAACAAGCCCGGCTGGTGGCACCGCTACAACGACATCCTGCCGGACTGGTTCCAGGCCTACGTCGGGATGGAGGAGGCGGCGCGGTCGATCCGGGTGTACGAGGCGCAGTTCATCCCCGGGCTGCTGCAGACCGAGGAGTACGCGTCGGCGGTCATCTCGCTCGGCGACTTCCCGGTCGACCAGGCCGACCGCCTGGTGGTGCTGCGCAAGGAGCGCCAGCGGCGGTTCCGCGACGACCGGCTCAAGCTCTGGATCGTGCTCGACGAGTCGGCCCTGCGCCGCCCGGTGGCGGGCATCAAGGCGCAGATCGACCAGCTCCGCTACCTGCGCGAGGTCTGCCAGAGCCCGACGCTGACCCTGCAGATCATCCCCTACGGCGCGGGCGGGCACGCGGCGCCGACCGGGTTCAGCATCCTCCGGTTCGCCGAGCGCGACCTGCCCGACGTGGTCTACGTGGAGAACCTGACCAGCGCGCTCTACCTCGACAAGCAGGCCGACGTGGACCGCTACCTGCTGGCGATGGAGCGGCTGTCGATCGTGGCGCGCGAGCCGAACGAGACCACCGCGATCCTCGACGAGATCATCGGCCAGCTCGAGAGCGAGCTCGCCGAGGACGACTGAGCCGGAACGGACAGCGGCGGGGTCCCCGGCCAGGGAACCCCGCCGTTGCTCTCTCCCCCCGGCTACGCCAGCGGCAGGTCGAACTCGCCGTTCTTGGCACCGACCAGAAACGCCTCCCACTCGCCGCGAGTGTAGACATGCGGGGCCTTGACGCGGTCCTTCGAATCGCGGACGGCAACCCCGCCGCCCGGCATGTGCGCCACCTCGACGCAATTGCCGGCCGCACTGGCACTGCTCTTGAACCAGTGCAGGTTGCCTAGTTCGCTCTCCATCCGTTTCCTCCCTCCCAGTAATTTTCCTATTTCTCCTCTTTCTTTTGATGCGTCCCTGGCCGCCACCCCAGTGGCCAGGGCCTCAGCGAAGTTCGTGCGCGGCCTGGGCGATCATGTCGGCCGACGCGGCCGGCGCGAGCGCGGCCGCGATCAGCCGGTCGAACGCCTCCGACCGCAGTCGCATCTCCCGGTCCTTCTCCAGGTAGATGTAGCCCGCGACCGACTCGACGTAGGAGACCTGCGAGTCGGACCGGTTCGGGAACTCGAGAATCGTGAACGGGCCGCCGTGGCCGGCGTGGGCCCCGCACGAGAACGGCAGGATCTGCACGGTCAGGCCGGGCCGCTCCGCCATCGCCAGCAGGTGCTCGAGCTGGGCCCGCATCACCGCCGCCCCGCCGACCGGCCGTCTGATCACCGCCTCGTCGAGGATCGCCCAGAGCTCGAGCGGCGGGTGCTCGTCGAGCCTGCGCTGCCGCTCGATCCGGAGG
>Ga0335075_10013151_pt1 | contig 12474 bp, 11 predicted proteins | sample Lox_Sample_24_FD_206723 | JGI IMG/M metagenome (GOLD analysis project Ga0335075, IMG submission 206723) | Soil microbial communities from Loxahatchee National Wildlife Refuge, Florida, United States - Lox_Sample_2.4 | ecosystem: Environmental > Terrestrial > Soil > Wetlands | place: USA... | reverse complement strand
CTGCTCGACCGCGTCGATCCCGGCCACGCGCTTGATCTCGACCGCGATCCACCCGTCCTCCGCATCTCGGCACATGAGATCGACCGGTCCGATGTCGGTCTGCCACTCGCGGCGCACCAGCCGGAAGCCGTCACCGCACCAGTGCGGCTGCTCGGCGAGCAGCTCCTGGAGGTCGGATTCGACGCCGTCCTTTGTCAGCGCATGGTCCGCGCCGGGCGAGCCCATCTCGATCGTCTGGTCGGAGATCACCTCGTGCAGCGTGATCTCGAGCTTGTCCTCGGTCTTGCCCGCGTACTTGCGGACGATCACCCGGTCCTCGTGCTCGTCGATCACCGTCGGCGGCGTCATCCAGTTCAGCGGCTTGACCGCCTGCCCGCCGTAGTCCGACCACACCATGAACGTTCCGTCGGCCTTCGTCATGAGCAGCCGCGTCGCCTCGGCGAGGTGGGTGGTGAGCCGACCGGTGTAGTCGATCGAGCAGCGGGCGACCATCAGGCGCATCGCCGTCACGGTAGGGGATCCAGCGGTCGGCGATCGGGTGCGCCCGTGCTCGGTGCGATCTTTTCGTCCCCCCAGGGCGCCGAGGCCGACAACACGAGGCGACCTATCCTCTGCGCGATGCGCGACCAGCTACGGCCCCTGTTCGACCGGATCGTGATCAAGGAGCTCGACCCCGACCGCGTCCGCCGCTCGGGCCTGCTCGTCCCGCCGGGCTCCGACGAGCCACCGCCCCAGCAGGGGATCGTGCTCGCCGTCGGCCCGGGCCTTGACTGGTGGGAGCACGTCGGCGTCAAGATGCCGGTCCGGCCCGGCGACCACGTCGTCTTCCCCTCATCAGCCGGCGCCTGGGTCGAGATCAACGAGGAGCGGCTGCTCGTCTGCCGCGTGGGCGAGCTGCTCGGCGTGCTCGACCAGGTCGAGGCGATCCCGGACTAGAGAAGCGGCCGGTCAGGCGGCGCTGCGCGTGGACAGACCGCGCGGGGCGGCCGCGTCGATCCGCGCCAGCAGGTCCTCGACCTCCGGGTCGGGACCGAAGGACAGCGCACGCCGGCAGGCCTCCTCGCACTCCGAGATGCGGTCGGTGCGCGCGAGCGCGTGGGCGTAGGCCGACCACGCCTCCGGCGCCTCGGGGTCGATCTGGGTGGCGGCCTCCGCAGCCGAGACCTCGGCGCCGACGTCACCGGCCAGGTGGTAGGCGAGTGCGAGGTCGAGCAGCCCCTCGAGCGTCGGGCCGGTGAGCCGGGCGCGCTCCAGCGCGGCGATCGCCGCACCGGGGTCCCCGAGCCGCAGCCGCAGCCGCCCGACCCGCTCCCACGCCGACGCATCGGCGGGCGCGCGCTCCGCGCACTTCAGCGCGGCGTCGGCGGCGAGGTCGACGGCGCCCATGTCCTCGTAGATGCGCGAGGCGTAGCGCTCGGGCGTCGGTCGATCGGTCTCCACGCGCGACCAGTCGCGGACGGTGCGCGCCGCCGCCGGGAGGTTCCCGGCCTGCCAGAACGCCGCGGTCAGCAGCCGCAGGACCGCAGGATTGTCCGGCTGGGCGTCACGGGCGTAGACCAGACGCTGGGCGGCCAGCGACGCGTCGCCCTCGGCGAGCGCGTGCTGGGCGGCGGTCATGAACCGCTCGACGCGATCCGCGGCGGGGTCCGGGCGCGAGAAGTCGACGAACTGGAGCGATCCCGCGGGGATCGTTCGCACCCCGACCTGGAAGGAGACGCGCGCCCACTGCTGGGAGTTCTCCTCGTCGCCTGAGAAGTAGATGCCGGTCACCGTGCCCACACCCCACTCCGGGTAGGAGACGCAGCGCGCGTAGCGGTGGACCACCGAGTGGTCCGGGACGCGTGAGCCGAACGGGTCGTGCTTGGCCCGGTCGGCTGCCTGCTCGCGCTCGCGCTGCTCGTTCTCGTAGGCGCGGCGCCCGGCGTCCTCACGGGCGCGGCGGGTAGCAGCGGCGGACGCCTTGACGGCGTTGCGGCTGACCGTTCCCCCGCGCGAGGCCTCGGCCAGGCGCTCGAGCTCGTCGGCGGCCTCGTTGATCGCCTGCAGGTGCTGCTGGTGCTCGTGGCGGCGACCCGGGGGCGCGATGTCGGGGTGCCAGCGCTTGGCCATCCGCCGGCGTGCCAGCTGGACGGCGCGCTGGTCGAAGGGAGGCTCGATCTCGAGCAGGAGCAGCGCGGCTTCGACGTCCAGGATGCGAGGCATGGGGACGCTGAACGTTAGCGGCAGCACCCGCTCCGGGCCAGCCTGCAAGCCGGCCCATCAAGGGCCTCAATTGCAACGATTTCGTCTCAGTTGTTGAGCGATTGGAGGGCCGGACCTACCGTCGCGGCGATGACCGTCGCCGCGCCCTCCGATCGCCGCTCGCACCTGGGCCCGGCCGTGGCGACGGTCCTGGGCGCGCTGCTCGCCGCCGGGCTCGGTCCGCTGTTCCTTGTCGGCCTTGGCGGATCGGTCGGGCGCAGCTCGTGCCCGGGAGGTTCGAGTGCATCGGCACCGCTCGGTCCAGGCGCGGGCGAGCGGGTCGGCGCCACCGAGTACGGCGGACCCGGCGATCCCAGCAGCGGCTCGGTCGGCGCCTCGGGGGTCGATCTCGACACCCATCCGGACAGCTTTGCGGAGCTGGGTGGGACCACGTTCCAGACCGCGACCGCGATGGGCGGGCTCCCGTACGACACCCCGCTTCGGATCAGCTGGGGTGCGCGTTCGGTGATCGCCTACAAGCGCGACATCGGGCTCGGGGGCGGTCCGGTCGACGGCCTGCCGCGGGACATCGATCTGTGGTGGGAGCTTGCCGGGGCGCTGCGCATCCCCTACGAGGACGGGCGCTGGTCAGGCGCGGTCCGGGTCGCGCGACCGCCGGCCAGCGGCGCCGGCCCGCTGCTCGGCGACGCCGCCGAGATCTCGCTCGACGGTTCGACCGGCGGCGCGGTCCCAAGCGGGGTGTGCGGGGCGCCGGCGGTCGGATCGACCCCGGCGCCGGTCACCTCCGGGCCACGGGCGCAGTTGTTGTCCGACGGGCTGGCCGCGGCGCCTGCCGGGGCTCCCGCCGCGGTTCGCGGCATCATCGCCGCCGGCAACCAGATCGTCGGCACGCCCTACCAGTACGGCGGCGGACACGGGATCCCGCTCGACCAGATCGCCTCCACCTACGACTGCTCGTCGAGCGTCGCCCACCTCCTGTACGGCGGCGGCCTCGTGCCGGTCGACTTCGACGCCGACTCCTCGACCCTCATGAGCTGGGGCGAGCCCGGGCCCGGACGCTGGGTGACGCTCTACGCCAGTCCCGAGCACGTGTTCATGTACGTCGCGGGTCTGCGGTGGGACACCCACAACGCCGCCGGGCCAGACGACGGAACCACGGGGATCGGCTGGCATCCGCTCGTGCGTGAGGACGATGGTTTCGTGGCACGACATCCGGCGGGGCTGTGAGCCGGCGCCGGCACGCGTTCGCACTCGCGCTCGCGCTGCTGCTGGCGGCGGGGCTCTCCGAGTGCGCCGTGCTCGGCGGCGGGGCCCCGGGAGCCGGGCCCTCGAGCGCCGGGCCCTCCAGCGCCCGGCCCTCAAGCGCCCGGCCCTCAAGCGCCCGGCCCTCAAGCGCCCGGCCCGGCGCGGGCTCGGTGTCTGCCGCGCGGCGCGCCGCCGCCCGGACGGTCGCCCGCGCCGACCGCACCCACGAGGTCCCGACCCCCGCGCCGCGCGAGCGCGTGCCGAACGGCTGGGCCACGCCCGAGCAGGCCGTGCGCGCGTTCGCCGCTGCGTACGTCAACTGGACCGCCGCCACCGTGTCCGCGCGACTGCAGGCGCTCGCCCGTCGCAGCGTCGGTCAGGCGCGCGCCACGCTGGAGCTCCAGGCCCGTGAGGTCGCCGCCGACCGGGAGCTGCACCGCGGCCAGATCGCCAACGCGGGCACGGTCGAGGCCGTTGGCGCGCTCAGCGGCAGCCCGCACCAATATGCGGTCGTCACCCGCGAGCACACCAGCGCGGCCGATGACGCCGCGTATCGCGGCTTGGCGCCCGAGTGGCACGTGTCGGTGGCGACGGTGACGCTCGTCGGACGACGCTGGGTGCTCAGCGGATGGCAGCCCGAGAGCTGACCGCGCGCGGGCCGCCCACGTCGCCGCCCGCCCAACCGCTCAGGACGCGTTCGCGTTCCCGTTGCAGGTGCCCTGTCCGTAGAACACGCAGTACGACGCGCGAGGCTGGCCCGTGGCGTCGACCAGCCCCGAGTCCCAGTTGGGCGCGCCCTGGAACTGGTACCAGAACAGGTGTGTGATCGGGACCGCCGAGGCGACCTCGGGGAGGTTGAAGAAGGCGGTCGCATCGGCGGCCTGGCGGTCGGGCTGACCGCTGATGCAGGCGCCGAGCGTGCCGGCCCGGTCGACGCCGACCGCCGGGCAATCGCCGCCGCGTAGCTCCGAGGTGAGCACCGTCCCGGCCTCGGTGACCCACAGGCTCCGCGCCCGGCCCTCGGTGTCGCGGGCGAGCGCTCGGTCGAACGAGGCCAGCTCGCTCGGGCTGACTCCGGAGTACGCGTCGGTGACCTCGCGGTAGTCGTGTACCGACCAGGTCCGCGGGAACGCGGCGCCGGGCATCACCTTCTCCAGTTGGCGCACGTAGGGCGCGAGATAGCTGGTGTAGGGGTGCTTGAACGTCCCGGCGATCACGGTGTCGTGTTCGTGGTCGGCGTACCCATGGATGACGTGGCTGGCGATCATCTCGACACAGGCCGCCTTCGCGGGCCCGTTCGGCTGTGGCGAGGCGCCGACCGGGCAACCGGACGCCTCCTGGCCGTCGGTGCTGCGGAAGATCTGGAACCCTTCGGGCTCGTTGAGCGCCTCCCAGACGTGCGGCTGCTCCCAGGCCGGCAGCCGGCCCATCACGCCCAGGATCCCCTGCAGCCCGCAGCGGTAGTCCCAGTAGCCGGCGGTGGTGGTCGGATCCGGGAACGGCGCGTCCCCGGGAGGGGTCGCCGACGCGTAGGAGAATCCCTCGACCGAGACGACCGGGGTCAGGCCCTCGGCGCGGGCCTCGATCACCCCCGCCACCAGGTCGTCGATCGACAACGCGGCGGTGTGCCAGCCGTTGGCGATGTCGTAGTAGGGCCGGTCGACCGTCGGCGAGTATGCGCACCCGGGGGCGGTGGTGGAGCCGTTCCACGTCTCCACCGCGTCGTAGTCGACGAAGAACCGCACGTCTCGCACCCGGTGCGCGCTGGACGGGGTGAGCAGCTTCAGGAACAGCGGGTTGTCGAAGTACCCGCTCATCTGGGAGAGCGCGCAGTGCGCACGCTGCGCCGAGCAGCAGGACGGGTTGCCGGTGACGCAGCTGGCGAACTGCCCCTGGGCGTCGCCCATCCCGTAGGTGACGTTGTGATTGCCGGCTCCGGTCGCCGGCACCGTCGTCGACGCCGGCGGCGTCGCGTGATGGCCGCGGTGACGGGTGGAGCCGCAGCCGCACAGCGCCGCTGCCGACAGGCAGGCGGCGAGCAACGGCAGGGCTCGTCTCAGCATGCGGATCATGTCCATCCAAAGCGCTCCGCGGCGCGCGCCCGGTCCGCGCCGGCGGTCCCGTGCATCGAGGGTAGTCGGCCCTCCCACTGCCACAACCGATGAGGAGGCCCTACCCTCACACGCTGATCCAATGCACATCAGCCGCTGACAACCCGCACGCAAAGGCAGCCGCGTCCATGAGCTTCTCAGAGCACGAGTTCCTGTTCACCTCCGAATCGGTCACAGAAGGTCACCCCGACAAGGTGGCCGATCAGATCTCCGATGGCGTGCTTGACGCCGTGCTCGCCGATGACCCAACAGGCCGTGTGGCCTGCGAGACGCTGGTCAACACCGGCCTGGTGGTGGTCTCCGGTGAGATCACGACCTCGACGTACGTCGACATTCAGGAGATCGCACGAGAGACGATCCGCGCGATCGGTTACACGGATGCAGACCTGGGTTTCAGCGCGGATTCGTGCGCGGTGCTGAACGCGATCGACAAGCAGTCGCCCGATATCGCCCAGGGAGTCGACAACGCGTATGAGCGCCGCAGCGACTTGAGCGACGAGGACGAGCTCGACGTGGCGGGCGCGGGCGATCAGGGGATGATGTTCGGCTACGCGAGCAACGAGACTCCGGAGCTGATGCCGCTGCCGATCGCGCTGGCGCACCGGCTCTCCAAGCGGCTGGCGGATGTGCGCAAGGACGGCACGCTGGGCTACCTGCGCCCCGACGGCAAGACACAGGTGTCGGTGCGCTACATCGATGGGCGCCCGGCCGCGATCGAGAAGCTCCTGGTCTCCACCCAGCACGCGGAGGGCGCCGAGTCTGGGATCAAGGATGACCTGTGGGAGCACGTCGTTCTCCCGGTCCTCCCGGAGGATCTCTATGACGCCGCCGGGCTTCAGAAGTCGTTCCTGGTCAACCCGACCGGCCGCTTCGTGATCGGCGGCCCGGTGGGCGACTGCGGTCTGACCGGGCGCAAGATCATCGTCGACACCTACGGCGGCATGGCCCGCCACGGCGGCGGGGCGTTCAGCGGCAAGGATCCGAGCAAGGTCGATCGCTCGGCCGCCTACGCCGCTCGCTACGTGGCCAAGAACGTCGTCGCCGCCGGTCTGGCCGACCGGGCCGAGGTCCAGGTCGCCTATGCGATCGGCGTCGCCCACCCGGTCTCGGTGATGGTCGAGACGTTCGGCACCGAGAAGATCGGCCGCGCCCGGATCGCCGAGCTGATCGGCGAGCACTTCGACCTGCGCCCCGGCGCCTTCCGCGAGTACCTGAACCTGCACCGGCCGATCTACCAGAAGACCGCCGCCTACGGCCATTTCGGCCGCGAGGAACCGGAGTTCACCTGGGAGCGCACCGACCGCGCCGACGAGCTCAGGGCGGCCGCCGGGCTCTGACGCCCAGCGGCCCGCCAACCGGTTACCTCTTCAGGTACCCGTCGCGCCGCAGCAGCGCCTCCAGCTGAGTGATGAAGCGCGTCCCGCTCGCCGCGTGGGGCAGCAGTGCCGAGCGCAGCCGCCCGGCGCGCGCCTGAGCGACCAGGTAGGCATGCGCTGAGCTCCAGCGCCCGAGGCGCGCCTCGTCGGCTGCCCAGGGGGCGATCAGCCCGACGTCGTTGTGGCCGTGCGCCTTGCGGTAGGCCGTCATCCAACGGGTTGCGTCGAGGCGGACGAGCCCCGGATAGCTCGAGGTCACATCGACGAACTTCACGCCCGAGAGCCGCAGGATCTGCAGCGGCAGCCCGGAATCGGCGAAATCGGTGAACACCGTCGAGAAGCTCGGATCGGCGGTCACGAACACGCGACGCCCGTGGAGGCGCTCCAGGCGATAGCCGGCGTAGGCGAAGTTGTGCGAGGCCGAGAGCACGTACTGGCCGCCCAGCGCGGCGCTCGGGCGGAAGAGGTCGAGCACCGAGCAGCAGTTGGCCCCGCCGCTGTAGAGGTTGACGATCACGTCCTTGGAGCCCGCGCCGTCGAGCGCCGCGAAGCGCACCGGCGGATCGGCAGGCGCCAGCGAGACCACGCAGCCGGTGCCGCAGGCGTGGTTGCTGACCGGCCCGTGGAACAACCTCGCCGTGCCGCTTGCGCCCTGATTGGTGATCGTGAGCGTGGGAGGCACGGGGCGGGCGAGCGTTCCGGTGGTGGTGACGACGGCGTGCACGGACCCGTCGCGGGCGGTATAGGTCTTGGCGCCGGCAGCGGCGGGAGCTGCCAGTCCGGCGGTGAGTGCGAGAGCGATAACGGTTCGACGAAGCATGCTCCTATCCTGACAGGCCGCATGTCCTCCCAGTACGTCTACTCCACCCATCGGCTGAGCAAGCGCTATCCGCCGGACAAGCAGGTTCTGTCCGACGTCTCGCTGTCGTTCTATCCGGGCGCCAAGATCGGCGTCCTTGGCTACAACGGGGCGGGGAAGTCCTCGCTGCTGAAGATCATGGCGGGGATCGACACCGAGTTCGACGGGCAGGCGGTGCTCGGCACGAACGTCACCGTCGGGATGCTCGAGCAGGAGCCCCACCTCGACCTGAGCAAGGACGTGAAGGGCAACGTCGAGGACGGTGTCTCCGAGATCCGCGCGCTGCTCGATCGGTTCAACGAGCTCTCGATGAACTACTCCGAGGAGACCGCCGACGAGTTCGCCCGGCTGCAGGAGCAGATCGACGCCGCCGACGCCTGGAACCTGGACACGACCCTCGAGTACGCCATGGACGCGCTGCGCTGCCCGCCCGGCGACGCCGACGTCAACACCCTCTCCGGCGGTGAGCGCCGTCGCGTGGCGATGTGCCGGCTGCTGCTGCGCCAGCCCGACCTGCTGCTGCTCGACGAGCCCACCAACCACCTCGACGCCGAGTCGGTGGCCTGGCTGGAGCAGCACCTCCAGGACTACAAGGGCACCGTGGTGGCGATCACCCACGATCGCTACTTCCTCGACAACGTCGCAGGGTGGATCCTCGAGCTCGACCGCGGTCGCGGGATCCCGTACGAGGGCAACTACTCCGGCTGGCTGGTGCAGAAGCAGAAGCGCCTGCAACAGGAGGAGCGCCAGGAGTCCAACCGGCAGAAGACGATTGCCCAGGAGCTCGAGTGGGTGCGGATGAACGCCTCCGCCCGCCGCGGCAAGCCCAAGGCTCGCCTGAACGCGTATGAGGCGCTGCTCGCGGAGGACCGCAACGTCAAGCTCGACCAGGTCCAGATCCACATCCCGCCGGGACCGCGGCTGGGTGAGGTCGTGATCGAGGCGGAGAACCTGCGTAAGGGCTTCGGCGACCGGTTGCTGATCGACGACCTCTCGTTCACCCTTCCGCGCAGCGGCATCGTCGGCGTGATCGGCCCCAACGGTGCCGGCAAGACGACGCTGATGCGGATGATCGTCGGCGACGAGACACCCGACTCGGGCTCGCTGACGATGGGCGAGACGGTGCAGCTCGCCTATGTCGACCAGTCGCGCGACGCGCTGGACCCCGACAAGACCGTCTGGGAGGAGATCTCCGGCGGACTGGACGAGATCCCGCTCGGCGAACGCTCGGTGAACAGCCGCGCCTACACCGCGGGCTTCAACTTCAAGGGCACCGATCAGCAGAAGAAGGTCGGCAAGCTCTCCGGCGGGGAACGGAACCGCCTCCATCTCGCCAAGCTGCTGCGCTCGAACGGCAACCTGCTGCTGCTCGACGAGCCGACCAACGACCTCGACACCGACACGCTGCGCGCGCTCGAGGAGGCGCTGCTCTCATTCGCGGGCTGCGCGGTGGTCGTCTCCCACGATCGCTGGTTCCTGGACCGGATCGCCACGCACGTCCTCGCGTTCGAGGGCGACTCTCAGGTCCGCTGGTTCGAGGGCAACTTCGAGGCCTACGAATCGTTCCGCCACGAGCAGCTGGGTGCGGCCGCCGAACGGCCGCACCGCATCACCTACAAGAAGCTCGTCCGCAACTAGGCCGCCCGCTCAGGCGGTCGCTTCGGCGTCGAGGGCGTCCAGCCCGCTGGTCACGCGCTCGTGTAGCTCGCGCCGCTCGGAGTCGTCGACCCAGGCAGCGTCGACCGCGGTGAGGCAGATCTCCCGTACCCGGTTGCGGTCCCAGCCGGCGGCGGGCACCATCTTGGCGAACTCGGTCCCGATGTCGGTGTGGAACATCGGCGGATCGTCGGAGTTGAGGGTGAGCCGCAGCCCCTGCTCGGCCATCGTCACGATCGGGTGCTCGGTGAGATCGTCGGTGAAGTAACAGACGGCCGTCGCCGTCGGGCAGGTCGTGAACACAATTCCCTCGTCGCGCACGCGAGCGACGACCTCGGGGTCGCCGAGCACGTGGTAGCCGTGGTCCAACCGCTCGCAGCCGAGCACGTCGAGGCAGGTGGTGACGTTCTTGGCCGGAGCGTCCTCGCACGCGTGCGCGGTGAGTCGCAGCCCGCCCCGCTTGGCCAGCCGGTAGGCCTCGGTGAACTTCTCCGGCGGGTCGGGTGCCTCCGCGCCATCCATCCCCAGCCCGATCACCTCGTCGCGACGGTGCTCCAGCACCTCCCTCACCATGTCCTCCGCCTCGCCCGCGGAGTCCTGACGGTAGACATCGGCGATCAGGCGGCAGCGCACACCGAGCTCTGACTCCGCACGGCGGCAACCGTCGATCAGCCCGTCGACGACGGTCGCGTACGGCACCCCGCGCTTGGTGTGCAACGTCGGGTTGAAGAACATCTCCCGGTAGACCAGGTTGCCAAGCTTCACCCCGTCCTCGATCGACTCGAATGCCGTCCGGGCGAAGTCCTCCCGGTCGATCAACGTCGAGGAGACCTGGCCGAAGATCTTGAGGAACTCGTAGATCGAGTCGTAGTCGTAGAGCCGGGCGGGGTCGTCGCCCGACAGCGTGACGCCGTGCTTGGTGGCGAGCTCGGCGAAGGTCTGCGGCCGCACCGTGCCCTCGAAGTGGCAGTGCAGTTCGACCTTCGGTACCCGGCGCAGGTAGTCGTCGAAATCCATCGTTCCCTCGGGGTCGCGGGGCGGGGCCGCATCCTATCCCGCGGCGTTAGCGACGCGTTACCGCTGCCGAAGATGAGAGACCGCTTAAGGAACGGTGCGTAGGCTCGCTGCGGGGCAAAGCGGACCGAGTTGAGAGATGAGCGCCACGCGAGCAGACAGATACGTCCACGCCAAGGTGCCAGAGGACATCACCCCCTGGTTCTGGGCCACCAAGATCGCGATGACCGCGACGGGAGAGGCGATCTCTGACGCGATGAACCAGCAGCTCGGCCCGGCGATCGCGGTGCCGATCATGCTCATCCTGCTGGCGGTGACGCTGCGCTGGCAGATGCGCCAGGACCGCTACCGGACCCTGCCGTACTGGTCGGTCGTCGCCGCGGTCTCGATCTTCGGCACCTCGGCCGCTGACGCCTTCCATGTCGGGATCGGCATGCCGTACTGGTCCACGACGCTGATGTACGGGGTGATCGTCACCGCGATCTTCATCTTCTGGTACCGCCACGAAGGCACGCTCAACATCCACAGCATCGTCAACCGGCGGCGCGAGCGCTACTACTGGCTGACGGTGCTCGGCTCGTTCGCGCTCGGGACGGCCACCGGCGACTTCACCGCCACCGGGCTCCACCTGGACTACCTCGGGTCGTTCCTGGTCTTCGGTGCGGTCATCCTGATCCCGCTCGTGCTCTGGCGCCGTGGCGTCAACCCCGTCTTCACGTTCTGGTTCGCGTACACGATCACCCGCCCGTTCGGTGCGTCCTGGGCCGACTACAGCGACATGCCGATCCATCAGGCCGGCCTCAACCTGGGGCAGATCCCGACCGCGATCTACCTCGGCCTGATCACCGCGGCGCTCGTCGCCTACATGCAGGCGCGGCGCATCGGCTACCACGACGATATCGTCGTCCCGGCAGCCGAGGTCGCGCCCGAGCCGGCCTAGCGGCGACCTGGACCGCACGGCGCCCGCGCCGTCGGATGGACGACAATCGGCGCGTGATCGTCGTCGCCGGAGAGGCACTGATGGACGTGCTCGCCGAGCCCGACGGCCGGCTCGTCGCGCTGCCGGGTGGCGCGGTGTTCAACGTCGCGCGCGCGCTCGGATGGCTGGGGGCCGACTGCTCCTACCTCGGGCGGATCTCCGACGATCGATTCGGAACCGAGCTGCGCAGTCGGTTGACCGAAGCCGGCGCACGCCTGGCGGTGGAGGAGCCGACGACCGTTCCGACGACGCTCGCGCTCGCCGAGCTCGACGACGGCGGCTCGGCACGCTATCGCTTCTACCACGTGCAGACTTCGGCCTCGCAGCTCGAGCCGGAGGTGATCCCACTCGATCTGCTCGACGGCGCCGACGCCTTCCTGGTCGGGGGGATCGTGCTCGGACTCGAGCCGGTCTCCTCGACACTGCTGTCCCTCGTGACGGTGGCGCCCGAGTCGCTCACGGTCGTGTGCGACCCCAACTGCCGGCCGAGCGCCATCGACGACCTGGCCGCCTACCGCCGCACGATCGGGGCGCTGATGCGACGGGTCGACATCGTCAAGGCGAGCGTCGAGGACCTCGCCCTGATCTGTGAGGGCGACGCCCCGCACGACGCGGCGCGCCGCCTGATCGCAAGCGGTCCATCCGCGGTGATCATCACCGATGGGCCCGGGCCGGTGGCGATCATCACCGCCGAGGACGCCGACGAGATCCCCGTCCCCGAGGTCGAGGTCGTCGACACCATCGGCGCGGGGGACGCGTTCGTGGCGGGGCTGCTCGACTGGTGGGTCGCCCGCGGCACCCCGAGGAGCTCGGCAGGCGATCTGGAGACCCTGCGCGCCGCCACCCGCTCCGCGGTCGAGGTCTCCGCCCGCGCGGTCCGCGTGCGCGGCGCCGGACTCGCACCGGCCTGAGCGTCCTCCAGCGGCGCGTGTCAGCCGGCCAGCATCTCGCCGAGGACCTCGGCCAGGTCGCCCGGCCCGGCCACCGCGTCGGCCTCGGCCAGGTCCGAAGCCGGGTGCGGTCCCGTCGCGA
>Ga0335075_10013150_pt1 | contig 12474 bp, 15 predicted proteins | sample Lox_Sample_24_FD_206723 | JGI IMG/M metagenome (GOLD analysis project Ga0335075, IMG submission 206723) | Soil microbial communities from Loxahatchee National Wildlife Refuge, Florida, United States - Lox_Sample_2.4 | ecosystem: Environmental > Terrestrial > Soil > Wetlands | place: USA... | reverse complement strand
CCGCCCCATCCGCCTTGCCCGCCCCATCCGCCTTGCCCGCCCCGTCCGGCCCGGTCGGCCCGCCCCGCCGACGCAGCTTCGCGGCCAGGGCCGCGCCCCCGGCGATCGGCACGCCCGCGGCGACGATCCCGTTGGCCCCGAAGATGCCCAGGTCCGGGTCGGCGATGTGCATCGAGCCGCCCAGGCCCTGGTTCGTCCCGGTCGCCCGGGCGAGCAGCTCGGCCATCATCGGCTCAGGGGCGAGGCCCTTGGCCAGGCAGTGACCGTGGCCGCGGTGGTTGGAGGTGATCACGTCGGTGACCGCCAGCGGCCAGCAGGCGCCGACCGCCGAAGCCTCCTGGCCGATCGACAGGTGAACGAAGCCCGGTACCTCGCTGTTGCGGTAGAGCTCGGACACCCGCTCCTCGAAGACCCGGATCAGGGTCATCCGCCGGTAGGCCTCGATCAGGCTCTCGGTCGGCAGCTCAGGGAGCTCCGGCGTCGCGCTTGCTGGGACTGAGGTTGCCTGCACGTGGTTACCCCTCTGCATTGCGGTTGAGCCCGCTGACCTCGCGCAGCTGGCGCTTCAGCACCTTGCCGGACGCGGTCCGCGGCAGCGTTTCCATGAACAAGACCTGCTTGGGCGTCTTGAAGCCGGCCAGCCGCGACCGGCAGTGCGCGATCAGCGCCTGCTCGGTGATCTCCTGCCCGGGCCGCAGCACGACGAAGGCCCGCGGCACCTCGCCCCAGCGCGGGTCGGGCATGGCGACCACGGCCGCCTCGAGCACCGCGTCGCACTCGTACAGGACGCGCTCCACCTCTGATGTCGCCACGTTCTCGCCGCCGGAGACGATCATGTCCTTCTTGCGGTCGTCAATGTAGAGGTAGCCGTCCGCATCGAGGTGGCCGATGTCCCCGGTCAGGAACCAGCCGTCGTCGGTGAACGCGGTCGCCGTGGCGTCGGGGTTCTTCCAGTAGCCGGACACCACCTTGGGCCCGCGCAGCGCGACCTCGCCCTGGACGCCAGGCTCGGCCGGGGCATCGTCCGGGCCGAGGATGCGCACGTCTAGGTTGACCACCGGCTTGCCGACCGAGCCGATCTTCGACACCGTGTGCGCCTGGTCGTTGAACGTGTCGCCGGACACGGTCTCGGTCAGCCCGTAGGCGTCCGCGAACCGCGCGTTGGGGAAGGCCGCGAGCAGCCGCTCGATGAGCGTCACCGGCGTCTTCTCCCCGCCCCCGGTGATGAACCGGATGCTGGCGGTGCTGCGCCGGCCGAGCTCGGGGGACCGGGCGATCTCGTTCAGCGTCGCGTTCACCATCGCCGGGGCCAGCCAGACGTTGGTCGGCCGTTCCCGCTCGATGGCGGCGAGCAGGTCGGGCACGTCGAAGCGGGGCAGGATCACCAGGCTGCCGCCGACCCACCAGGTGCCGATGCCGGGCAGGTCGAACGCTCCCACGTGGTACATCGGCCCGGCCATGAGCGTGCGGTCGGCTGCGGTGAGGCCGAACTCGGCGACGTGCCCGATCGTCTTCCAGTAGAAGTTCCGGTAGCTGATCGGCACCCCCTTGGGGTGCGCGGTCGTCCCCGAGCTGTACATGAGCCGGTGCAGGTCCCCCTCATTGACATCGGCCGCGGGAGCGGAGGCGCCGAGGTGCGCGCCGAGGAACGACTCGTACGGGACGCCGGCCGCGGCGGCCCCCTCGCCCTCGCCGGCCACCACGACGGTCCACGGGGTGGTCAGCCGGCCGCCGATGGCGGCGACCGGCCCGGCCAGCCCCGGTTCGGTCACGATCGCGGTCGCGCCGGCATGCCGGATGATGTACTCGAGTTCGGGCTCGGCCAATCGCACGTTGAGCGGCAGGAACGCCGCGCCGACGCGGTTGACCGCCAGCGCGCTCTCCAGGAACTCGGGGCAGTTGCCCATCAGCAGCGCCACGATGTCGCCCCGGCCGACGCCGGCCGCGCGGAAGGAGGCGGCCAGCGCGGAGACCCGGTCAAGGAGCTGCCGGTGGGTCAGCCGGGTATCGCGGAAGATCACCGCGGCCTCATCCGGCGTGCGGTCCGCGTTCCGGTCGAGGGACCGGGCGAGGTTGAACATGACCATCTCCTTCGACGTCGGGTCGGGCCCGGTGGACGTCAGCTCGGGATCGAGCGTCACAGCAGCGAGTAGCCGCCGTCAACGGTGATCGTGGTGCCGGTGATGTACGCCGAGGCGGCGGAGGCCAGGAACAGGTAGACGCCCGTCAGGTCGTCCGCCGTCCCCCAGCGGCCGAGGGCGGTGTGCGCCGCGATGTCCCGCTCGCGGTCGGTGTCGCGGTGCCAGAACGCGCCGAGCCCGGTCTCGAACCAGCCCAGCGCCACCGCGTTGGCGGTGATCTGGCGGGGCCCGAGTTCCTGCGCCAGCGACCTGACCAGGGCATGGACGCCGCCCTTGGACGCCGAGTAGGCGGCCAGGCGCCCGTGCGGCCGGTCCCCGAGGACCGAGCCGGTGACGATGATGCGGCCGCCCGCGCCCATCCGCGGGACGGCCGCCCGCGCGCCGAGGAACGTCCCGGTCAGGTTGGTGTCGATGACGTCGCGCCAGGCGTCGGGCGACAGGCGGGTAATGTCCTGGTCCTCGCGCGACACCCCCGCGTTGGCGATCCACACGTCGATGCCGCCGAACCGCTCGGTCATCCGCTCGGCGACGGTCTCGTTGAACAGGTCGTCCCGCACGTCACCGGGGCAGACCAGGTGGCCGTCGGCCAGCCGCCCTGCCACCCCGTCGAGGGCGGGCTTGGACCGGGCGACCAGGGCCAGCCGCGCGCCCGCGGCGTCGAAGGCGCCGGCCAGCACGCTGCCGAGGCCGCGCCCGGCGCCGGTGATCACCACCCGCCGCCCGGCCAGGCCGAGCGGGTCGGCGGCGGGCGCGTGGGCGGCGGATCTCTCGTCTGCCACGGTCGCTAGCAGCCGAGTTCGCGGGCGATGACGAGGCGCTGGATCTCGTTGGTTCCCTCGCCGATCTCCAGTACTTTCGCGTCGCAGTAGAACCGGGCGACGTCGCTCTCCAGCATGTAGCCTGCGCCGCCGAAGATCTGCACCGCCTCGCTCACCACCGACGTGGCGACCTGACTGGCCTTCAGCTTGGCCATGGCGGCCTCCTTCTTGAACGGCTTGCCCGCGTCGCGCAGCGCGGCCGCGTAGTAGGTGAGCCAGCGGGCTGCCTCGATCTCGGTCGCCATGTCGGCCAGCTTGAACTGGATCGCCTGGAAGCTGGCGATGGGGGTGCCGAACGCCTCGTGCTGTTTGGCGTAGGCCAGCGCCAGCCGCATCGCGCCCGCCGCGGTGCCGATGGCGAGGGTGGCGACCGAGATCCGGCCGACCTCGAGCGCGGAAAGGAACTGGCCGAGGCCGCCCCCCGGCTCGCCGACGACCTGGCTGTCGGGCACGAAGACGTCGTCGAAGAACAGGTCCCTGGTGTCGGCCGACTTCCAGCCGATACCGCGCAGCTTCGGGCCGAGCGTGTACCCCTCGGTCCCCCGCTCGACGATGAAGCTGCCGAAGCGCGGCTTGCCGTTGGCGTCCTCGCCGGTGCGGGCGAGCACGGTGACGCCGAAGCTCATGTCGGTGCCCGCGTTGGTGATGAAGGCCTTCTGCCCGTTGAGCACCCAGCCGCCCGACACCTGCTCGGCCCTGGTCCGCAGCGACCGGACGTCAGAACCCGCCCCCGGCTCGGTCAGCCCGAACGCGCCGAGCTGCCGCCCCTCGGCCAGCGGCCGCAGCCACCGCTCGCGCTGCTCGTCGTCGGCGAACAGCAGCAGCGGGAGGCTGCCGATGGTGGAGTGCGCCTGCCAGGCGGTCGCGATCGACGGGTCCACCGTCGCCAGGGTCTCGAGCAGGGCAACGTAGCCCACGGTGGTGGAGCCGATGCCGCCCCACTTCTCCGGCACCAGCGAGCCAAGCAGCCCGAGCTCGCCCAGCCCGCGCAGCAGTTCGGTCGGACAGCGCTCCTCGTGCCAGGCCCGGGCCGCCACCGGGGCGATCTCGCGCTCGGCGTAGCTGCGGCCCAGGTCACGCAGCTCGCCCTCGAACTCGGTGAGTGTGAAGTCCATGGCCCTCTCGCCTGCTACCTACACTGACTGGTCAGTACATAATAGGAACAGCATGGCGGCCAGCGCAATGAGCAAACGGAGTGCGCCCCGTTGCGATCCGTCGCACTCTGATTGATTCGACTGACCAGTCAGCTGTACCCTGGGAGTCGGCGGGGTGTCATTCGGGGTGTCGGTCTGAGGCCGGCCCGTCGAAGCACGTCATTTTAGTGGGCACGGAAGCTCCCGACTAGATGAGGCAGCAGAATGCCGCAGACCAGGATTAAGGACAAGCAGGGCAAGAGCGCCAAGTGGCAGCAGCGCCGCCACGAGATCGTGGACGCGTCCGCCAAGGTGTTCGCCGCGCGTGGTTACCACGCCACCAGTACCAACGAGCTCTGCGACGCGAACGGCATCGGGAAGGGCGCCCTCTACTATTACATCGGCTCCAAGGAGCAGCTGCTCGCCGCCATCCACGACCGCGTCATGGATGAGGTCATGCTGGGCGCGGACCGGGCCGACCTGGCCGGCGGCACCCCGCCGGAGCGGCTGGCGATGCTCGGCGAGGAACTGCTCGACGTCATTTTCCGCTTCCCCGATCACGTGTGGGTCTTCCTGCACGATTTCCCCGCGCTGACCGGCAAGAACGCCGAGATGTTCCGGCAGCGCCGCCGCGCCTACGAGCGCCGGGTCGAGGCCGTCTTCCAGCAGGGCATCGAATCGGGCGACTTCCGGCCGGTTGACACGAGGCTGGCGGTCACCGCCTGGCTTGGCATGCACAACTACACCTATTTGTCGCTGCGGGCGGGCGGCCATTTCTCGGTGAAGGAAGTCGCCAAGTCCTATGCCGACATCTTCGTCTGGGGCATCGCCACCCGCGGATAACCCGGCCAGCCCTGACCGGTCAGTACACGATCCACCTCGTTCCCGGCCACTACTCCCCGGCTGCCCGCCCGATTCTCGCCAGCCGGGCCAGCGCCGGGCGCGCGAGGACCTCGTCGATGTCGTGCAGGGCGACGATCAGCTCCTCCACCCCGTCCAGCGGCGCTTCGGGATCCCGGTTGAGCAGGAGGTGGCGGTACTCCTGGGCGGAGACGGTCCGGCGGGGGAGCTCGATCGGCTCGTCGTCCGCGCGGAACAGCGTCGGCACCGAGGCGTCCAGGGCCAGCGCGAGGGCGGTCAGCTCGGCCGCCGTGAACGATCGCTGGCCGCGTTCGGCCTGGTGGACGGCCTGCCTGCTCCACGGCTTGTCCAGATACTGCCCCAGCGCCTCGCCCAGGTCGGTCAGCGACAGCTGCCGTCGTGCCCGCAGCCGCGAGATCTGCCTTCCGATGGCCTCTTCGACCCGCACCACAACCCCTTAGTGTCATCGCCAAGGATGACAGTGCAGTTTCCGCTTTGACACTCACCGCCGACGGGGCTATCGTAGCGCTGTATATTTACATGTCAATCCCTGGAATGACAGATGTCATCGAGAGACGGACGGTGGACGAGCGTGCAGGACTTCACAGTGGAGATCATCGGCCCGATCGGCGACTGCGCCGTCCTCCAGATCAGCGGGGAACTCGACGCCTACACGGCGCCGTTCTTGCGCGACCGCATGCGGGATCTCACCGCCGTCGGCGTCCTGCACGTCATCGCCGACCTGCGCCGGGTGGACTTCCTCGACTCGACCGGTCTCGGCGTCTTGGTGGGCGGCCTCAAGCGATTCCGCGAGCACGGCGGATCGCTCGCGCCGGTGGTCACCAAGACCAGCATCCTCAAGATCTTCCAGATCACCGGGCTCACCAGCGTGCTCCCGCCCCGCTCCTCGGTCGCGGACGCCATCGACGTCGACCCTCGGTGGCGGCACGCGGTCGAGGCCAAGGCCGGCAGCGCAGCCGAATGGTGCAGGCAGCACGACCTGGTCTGAGCAAGCGCTGTCACATTGCCGCGGCCGGTTCCGTCAGACGGACGTAACCGCAACCACGGCAAGGAGATCACCATGCAGGCCCGCCTCAACTACTACGGCAACCCGGTCGGGGAGAAGTTCCAGAAGTACCTCAACTCGGCCGGCCGCGCCATCGAATCCACGCTTCCGGCCGAGACCGCGTTCCTGTGCATGATCCGGGCCAGCCAGATCAACGGCTGCTCGGTCTGCACCGATATGCACACCAAGGACGCGGTTCACGCGGGGGAGACCTCGGACCGGCTCAACCTGGTCGCCGCCTAAGGGAGGCCACCGTCTTCACCGACGCCGAGCGGGCCGCCCTCGAGCTCACTGAGCAGGGCACCCGCATCGCCGACGCCGGCGGCGGCGTGCCGGACGAGGTCTGGGCGAACGCGGCCAAGCACTACGACGATGACCAGCTCGCCGCCCTGGTCTCCCTGATCGCGGTGATCAACGCCTACAACCGCCTCAACGTCATCGTCAGGCAGCCCGCGGGCGACTACCAGCCCGGCCAGTGGTCATAGCCCTCGGGACGAGCTCGGCAGCGTGCGCGGCAGACCGAAGTGCGGGGCCAGGCCGCCGTCGATGAACCGGGTGATCGCGGAGATCCGGTCGCCCTCGATCGTCAGCACCAGGATTCCGTGCAGGTGCGAGATCCTGGCGCGGGAGTCGGGCACGTAGCAGCCGAACGCGGGCTGGCCGTTCGCGCGGGTCGGGACGAGCCGGGTGCGCCGGCCGCCGCGGTAGCGCGCGCTCTGCGTCAGGAAGCTCGCGATCGCGGCCGGACCCTGGTACTCGAGGTTGGCGGGCGGCATGCTGAACCAGGCGTCGTCGGTCAGCAGCGCGATCACGCCGTCGATGTCGTCGTCGGCGTAGGCGGTGGCGAACCGCTGCGCTAGGTCTCGTTCCTTCGCGGACCGGGGCAGCGCGGCGCGGTCGCGATCCCGGGCGGGCAGCACCGCCGTCATCGTCGCCCTGGCTCGCTGCAGCGCGCTGTTCACCGACGCCTCGCTGCTGTCGAGGATGTCGGCGACCTCCGGGGAGCGGAAGCCGAGGGCGTCGCGCAGCAGCAGGACCGCGCGCTGCCGCGGCGGCAGGTGCTGGACGGCGGAGACGAACGCCAGCGCGATCGTCTCCTTGGCCTCGTAGACCACGTCGGGGCCGAAGGCGGTGTCGGGCAGGCCGTCAAGGAGGGCGTCCGGGTACGGCTGGAGCCAGACCGGCTCACCCCGGCGGGTCGGGGTGGGCGGTTCGAACGGCGGCTCGGGCGGCTCCGGCCGGGGGCGGCGGCCGCTGCCGCGGAGCGCGTTGAGGCAGCGGTTGGTCGCGATCCGGTACAGCCAGGTGCGCAATCCGGCCCGGCTCTCGTAACCGCCGAGGCCGCGCCAGGCCGCGAGCAGGGTCTCCTGCAGCACGTCCTCGGCGTCCTGGACCGAGCCCAGGATCCGGTAGCAGTGCAGCCGCAGTTCGGTCAGATACGGACCGGTGAGCTCGCCGAAGGCCCGGTCGTCGCCGGCCCGGGCCCGTTCCAGGGTCGTGTCAGTCGTCACCTAGGTACCGACACCGGCCGCAGCAGAAAGTCATCGCTCAGCTGCCGCGCGGCCGCGTGTCTGTACCTCCGACGACAGACCGCGGGAGGAAATATGGGAACGGAACGCAGGCGCCTGACGCCCGGGCCGGGCTGGGTGCTGGCGCTGACGTCGGTGGCGTCTTTCATGGTGTCGCTCGACACCCAGGTGGTGGCCACGGCGCTGCCGGTGATCAGGGTCCATCTGCACGCGTCGCTGGCGGCGCTGGAATGGACGGTGAACGCCTACACGCTGAGCTTCGCCGTGCTGCTGCTGACCGGCGCGGCGCTGGGCGAGCGGCTCGGGCGGCGGCGCATGCTGGTGGCCGGCCTCGCATTGTTCACCGCCGCGTCGGCCGCGTGCGCGCTGGCGCCCAACGCGGGCGCGCTGATCGCGGCCAGGGCGGCCCAGGGGGCGGGCGGGGCGCTGGTCCTGCCGCTGGCCTTCGCGCTGCTGTCGGCGGGGTTCCCGCCGCACCGCCGGGCCTGGGCGATCGGCATCTTCACGAGTGTGACCGGGCTGGCGGTGGCGGCCGGCCCGGTCGTGGGCGGCGCGGTCGCGCAGGGCATCGCCTGGCCGTGGATCTTCTGGCTGAACGTCCCGATCGGACTGATCCTGATCCCGCTGGCACTGCTGAAGCTCGCGCCGACCGCGCGGGCGGCGGCCGGCCTCGACCCGCTGGGCCTGGTGCTGGCCACCGGGGCCGCCCTCGGCCTGGTCTGGGGGCTGATCCGGGCCAACAGCATCGGCTGGGCCAGCCCCGAGATCGTCGCGGCGCTGATCGCGGGGGCGGTGCTCACCGGTGCGTTCATCGGCTGGGAACTACGGGCGGCTCAGCCCATGGTCCCGCTGCGGCTGTTCCGCTCGCGCGCGTACTCGGCCGGCAACGCCGCCTGCCTGTGCGTCTTCGCGGTGCTGTTCGGCCTGGTGTTCTTCATGGCGCAGTTCCTGCAGACCGGCCTGGGCTACGGGCCGCTCGGGGCCGGGCTCCGGCTGGTGCCCGGCTGGGCGATGCTGACGGTGATCGCGCCGTTCGCGGGCGCGCTGATCCGCCGGTTCGGCGAGCGGGCGCTGATCGCGGGCGGGCTGACGTTGTTCGCCGCCGGGCTGATCTGGATCGCGCTGATCGCGCGGGTCGGCCTGCCCTACGCGGAGCTGGTCGTGCCGCTGGCGCTGGCCGGCGCGGGCGTGTCGCTTGCGATCGCGCCGACGCAGAGCGTGGTGATGACCGCGGTGACGCCCGCCGACATCGGGAAGGCGTCCGGCACGTTCAACATGCTGCGCCAGCTCGGCGGGGTCTTCGGCGTCGCGATCTGCGCGGCGGTGTTCGCCGCCCACGGCGGCTACGCCTCACCGGCCGCGTTCGTCAGCGGCTTCGGCCCGGCGATGGGCGCCTGCGCGGGGCTGGCGCTGCTCGGGGCCACGGCCGGCCTGATCATCCCGCGGCGGCGCCAGCCCGCCGCCGCCGCGCCCGATTCCCCCGACTCGCGCGACCGCGGCGCGGTGCCCGCGCCGGCGACCGAACTCAGCCGATAGGAGACTGACATGCAGCAAGACCTGATCCGCTACCGCACCCGGCCCGAGCGGGCCGACGTCAACGAGCAGCTCATCCGGGCGGTGTACGAGGAACTGCGGGAGATCGAGCCGGACGGGCTCAGCTACGCGACGTTCCTGCTGGCCGACCAGGTGACGTTCCTCCACCTCGTGCGGACCGAGCGGGCGCCGAGCCCGCTGCTCGCCGTCCGCGCCTTCGGCGTGTTCCAGGCGGGCATCGCCGACCGATGCGATCAGCTTCCGGTCCGGGAACAGCTGTCGACGATCGGCTCGTACCGGATGTTCGCCTAGCTCGCCGGCACCCGGGGGCGCCGCCTCAGGCTCAGCGTCCCCGAGTCACCGGCTCGGCTGGCCGGCGTCGAGGATGACGCGCAGCGCGTGCCGGAGCTGGGCGCGGAGCCAGGCGTGGGCGGGGTCGGTGTCGTTGCGGTGGTGCCAGGTGACGATCACCGGCACCGGCGGAACCGGGAACGGGAGCGGGCGCGCGACCAGGCCGAGCCGGGTCCAGACCGGGCGGCAGACCTGCTCGGCGACCGTGCTCACGAGATCGGTGCAGGCGACCAGGTCGAGCGCGGCGGAGCTGGTGGGCAGGGCGGCGACCACCCGGCGACTCAGGCCCCGTTCCGCCAGTGCCTCGTCGATGACGCCGTGCAGGCGTCCCCGCCGGGACAGTCACGTGGACGGCGGCGGCCAGCCGTTCGTTGGTGAGCTCGCCGTCGGCCAGCGGGTGGCCGGCCCGGACGATGGCCACCATCTGGTCGGCGCCGATCGTCTCGGCCGCGATCTCGGGCCGGGCCGGGTCGGCGGCGCCGATCTGCACGTCGGTGTGGCCGCGAGCCAGGTCGGCGACGTCGACCGACGGCTCCGCCAGCAGCCGGACCTGGACGCCGGGGGCGGCGGCGATCGCCGCCGTCAGCAGCGGGGCGAGCGCCTGCCCGAATGGGCCGTCACGGTGACCTTGCTGCGTGACGGCGGGCCGGTGCTGACCGTGGTGCGCCAGCCGGCCGGCGACCTCACCTACACCGCGGCCCGTGGCGCGGGCGCCTACCTCAACGGACGGCCGTTGCGCGCGTCCGCCAAGACGGACCTAGACGCCGCCATCGCCGCCACCGGACAGGCGGAGGCGGACCAGCGCGACACCTACCGGCGAATCGGCGAATCGATCACCGCCCTGCTCGGCCGGGCGCTCCTGGTCCGGACGTCGGTGCCGTCCACCTTCCCGATGCTGCTGGTCGCGGCCGGCCACGCCGACCTGTTCTGGCAGTACGAGCCGGTGCTGCCCGGCGTCGCGGCCGGCGCCCTGCTCATCACCGAGGCGGGCGGCACGGTCAGCCGGATCGACGGCTCGGCCTGGGGCCCCGGCAGCCCCGACATTCTGGCCGCCGCCCCCGGCCTGCACCAGGCGGCCGCGGACGCCCTGACCGCGGTCGGCTGACCGCAGCCGTCCGATCCCACCACCCCACGCAACGGCAGGACATCACCATGCAGCTGACCATTCTGGCCGCCTCCGGCGGCACCGGCGCCCGGGCCGTGACCGAGGCGCAGCCCCAGCGCATCGTCTGGCTCGGCGCCATCGGCACCGGGCGGTCAGCTCAGGCGGGCGGCGTGGCGGCCGACGCCATCGTGCTCCGGGCCGGCGGCACCGTGTTCCACGCCGGCCCGGAGCGCAACGGGCCGCTGAGCCCTGGCCGCCGCACCGTCGGGCTCGACGCCTACCCTCGGCGGATCTTCCCGGCCGGCGTCAGCCGGGCGACGGTGGCGGCCGCGATGCTCGACGAGGCCGAGACACCCCGCTACCAGGGCGCGATCGCGATCCCGCTCGAACGCGGGCCCAGCGCGCAAAAAACAACGGACCGCGTGTTAAAGCAGCGCGTAACCGGGGCGCATGAATTCTCCACCCCCGGGCAGACGTGGGTGGCATCGCAGCACCGGCTGCGTGTTCCAGAAGGAGTGGTGCGATCGTGGCCTGGTTTAGACGGACCAAGCGCAGTGACCGGGCAACCAGGAAGCCGACCCTGCGGGAGACCCGCGCCGCCCAGCGGACCGCGCGGGCCGAGAACGCGCTGGAGGAGACCGAGCACAAGGTCCACGAGCTCGCCGACCAGGTCCGCGAGGACCTCAAGGGCTCCGCCTGAACCGCCGGATCGAAATCACCCGGGCGGGCTGATAGCGTCCATCGGGTGATCATTCGCGAGGCGTGGCCCGACGAGTACCCGGCCATCGGCGAGCTGCGGGTGACCGCCTACCGGGCACTCGGACTGCTCCCCGAGGGCAGCGATTACATCGACACGCTGCGAGGATTCGGGTTCGGGACCGACTGCGCGGTGCTCGTCGCAACCGACGAGTCCGGCAGCGGCCCGCTCGGGACGATCGCGATCGAGTGGTTCGACCCGTCGAGCGAGCTGGCCAGGGACGAGACCGAGGCGGACGTCCGCGCGTTCGCGGTCGCCCCGCAGGGTCAGGGCCGGGGCGTCGGGCGGAGCCTGCTGCAGGCCGTTATCGAGCGTGCGGACAAGCGCGGACTGCGCCGCCTGCGGCTGTGCACGAACCCGGCCATGCAGGCCGCGCAGCATCTCTACGAGACGACCGGCTTCTCCAGGACCCCCGATCTCGACTGGTCGCCGGCCCCCGGGCTCATCCTGCGGGCGTACGAGCTCGGGCTGCCAATCCTCTCGTAACCGGGGACTGCCCGGGAAGAACACCGGGCGGTACATTCGATTCCAGCGACTTTCATCGAATTCAATTGCGCGCAACTTCCGGAGCCTCCAGTGACGCAGACCCCGCCCTACCAGGTAACCGACCCCGCGACCGGCAAGGTCGCGCAGACGTTCCCGTTCGCGACCGACGCTGAGGTCGAGCAGGCCCTGGCCGCCGCGACGGCCGCGTTCGCCCAGTGGCGCAAGCGGCCGGTGGCCGAGCGCGCCGCGATCGCGACCCGGATCGCCGAGCTCTTCACCGAGCGCTCGGCCGAGCTGGCCGCGATCATCACCAAGGAGATGGGCAAGCGGCCCGCGCAGGCGGTCGGCGAGACCGAGTTCTGCACCGACATCTTCGGCTACTACGCCGACAACGGCCCCGGCCTGCTCGCGGACCGGCCGCTGCCCGGCCACGACGCCGCCCGGGTGGAGTACCTGCCGGTCGGACCCGTGCTCGGCGTGATGCCGTGGAACTACCCGTACTACCAGATCGCCCGGTTCGCCGCCCCGAACCTGATCGTCGGCAACACGATCATCCTCAAGCACGCGGAGAACTGCCCGACCTCGGCGCTGGCCGTCGCCCAGATCATGAAGGACGCGGGCCTGCCCGACGGCGTCTACAACAACATCTTCGCGACCCACGAGCAGGTCGCCACGATGATCGCCGACCCCCGGC
>Ga0335075_10013149_pt1 | contig 12475 bp, 17 predicted proteins | sample Lox_Sample_24_FD_206723 | JGI IMG/M metagenome (GOLD analysis project Ga0335075, IMG submission 206723) | Soil microbial communities from Loxahatchee National Wildlife Refuge, Florida, United States - Lox_Sample_2.4 | ecosystem: Environmental > Terrestrial > Soil > Wetlands | place: USA... | reverse complement strand
TGCAAATCTCCCTCCATGCTGGTGTAGCAATGTGAATGTTTGATTTGTTCAATCGGTCCGTAATAATAAATCTTCATCATTTCCAAACAGGGAGGTAAGACACGTCAGCGTTCGATTCCAGATTGAATAAACAATATATAAATACATGAGCTCTTCTTTCTCGCATATTTTATCAACATGCACTGTCAGATATCATCATGTCTTCTACTTATAGTAACAATTTATCATCATCAATTCACTCCGTCTCTCCCATACCGTCCTGAAAAATCGTATACCGTGGCCAAAGGACAAATCCTTTACCTTCCATGTTGTCATTGCTTATATCTTTAAAAATGAGCCCGATGGAGCAGAGGAGTTCCATCGCACCTGCTATCTTGTTCTCAAGCATCTGAGCAACATAGGCATCTCAAATATCCCAGATCTATTGCAGTATCTCCCAGCACCGGAGTCCAAAAACTTCCCGGAGCAAGCGTTGGGTCTCCAGCTGCTGCTCGACCAAGGCCCACGATTCTCACTTGATGGCATTAATCAGAGGTACACAAATGCCTACTTTGATGATATATCCCTAAAATTTTCAAACAACTTCACTCACTCTCGGAAGTCCCCAGACCGGATAGTAGGGCCAGATAGATCGAAGAAGTAGGTGCTAGTTTCGAGTATTGGGTTTTCGCCAGGTTCTGGTTCATGGCACCATTTGCACATACTAAGGACGTCCATTGCCAGGATGTACAGAGTGCCATGGCTGAAGAGTCACGATTGGCAGTAGAAGAGGTTACTAAGAAGACAGACCCGTATGGTGCCACGAAGGATGCTCTAGAGAAAGATGTGTATGCTTTCAGCAGGGAATATAAGAACTTCTCGCAACGTCCGGATGTCAAGATGGAGGAGTTTGTGTTTTGGTTCTTGATGATTTTAATGCGCATCCACCGATCATCAGTACATTTGGGAGGTATCCAAATAGGAACGGGGCAATGGGAAGGGAGAACACGCCAAGAGAACTGGAATGGTTGGAGAAGACGGATCATTTTTGGGAGATTGAGCCAGAAGTGATGAAGAGAATTAGAGAAGAGGTTCTTGCAGGTATATGGACTCCATTAGGGGAATTTTAAGACGGCGCTGGATATTTATTTTAAGTCATCCGCAATTCATTCGCAGCAGTAGAGGATATGTGGTCAAAATTAGATCATGACAACTGTTCATGCGATGCGGATTATCGCTTCCTCCAGTTAGCAATTCAAAGTCCGCCGAATACTCTCAACTAAGTTGAATAATATCCTATACCGGGCTGAAGGCCCGGTATCGATACACTAACATGTGTTGCCTATTCCCCGCAGGCAGCACCCCGAAAGGTACGGGACCGCTGCCTCAAAGTGCCTTCTACTAATATCTCCATTTCCAGGCAAAAATGAACCAAAATCCGACAAGGCGCAACGCCACGAGAAATATTCCCGTAACAGTCATCGCTCTGTTGTAACCTCGGTCTACGTTTGCGTTTTAATAGAAAGGCCAATTCCTGGATCAGCTCTATAGATATTGTTATGTTCAAGCCGAGAAGAGCTGAGTTGATTTGACTCCTCCAAGGCTCAGATTCCATTATTTAGTATCTCGTCCTTGGAGAATGAAATACACCTTCCAATATGTAAACCAATGGTATAGTCATGCATGGAATGGCAGAATTAAATTCAAACCCCTTTTGTATAGTGAGCCATAACGACCCTACTATATACACTACCCACCCTTACTGCAACAAGAGGTTTCCAAGGTATTGCAGACTGATGTGCAACGTGATGGGGGGCTACGGAACTAAGAATTCCGCAGTGACCCATGAGGCTGTACTGAAGATAAAACTTCCTCAATCAGACGTTGTCTTTAACACTTCAGTACTGCCCCAAGTTTATTTCTCCGTTTCGTCTTTATGATTGCATTGTTTTGCTGGTCGGTGGATTTCGGATGTATGACGTGTAACTCTTGATGACGTGACAAAGCTTGGTTCATGGGAAAGCACTTGGGCTCATTTCGGAGAGACTTCGCCTCCATCAGGAAATGAAGTCAATGAACTGTTCCAGAGAATTACATACTTATTTGTATATATTTAAGTCGAAGCTGTAAATAGTCAGAATTTTATGCTTGCTTGTCAAGTTGCCAATATGGAGGAAGACTGCCCGAATGCTATGATGCAGCAAATAGAGACTTCCGTACAGCAGAACCAATTAAAGAATGACAGTTTTCACTGAGGAAATTCTATAGTCAATTGTTTAATGGATTGAGGAACTTTCTCTGGTAAGGGGGTAAGTATCTGGTGTAGGTTGAGTTCATCCAAAAGAGGAACGAACAAGCGTGAGCAAGTTGATTGATCCCTGTCAAACGCGGTAAGTCGCGTCTCCTAAGTAGCTCCAATATTGCACGGTGCGCGCGAACATGTGATCGCAACGACGACAGGAATAATGGGCAGCAGTGGGGAAGATTATGATGAATTTGGGGGAGATTTGATAGAAGAACCTAGTCAGCCTTCGCAGACTCTTCCTACTCATACAAACTACTCCCGGTCCTCGAAGAGAAGGAAGATTAGCACCTCAGATGACGATTCCATTGAAGATTTCATTGACGATGAGTTCTATGAAAGCGCTACGATAGGGAAAGGGGGCAGACGAGTCTCGATTGAACACAGTTCTCTTGATGAGTTTGATGACACGGAAGTCCGGAAAAGGAAGTCCAAATACAAGATTCACATCCCAAGAGACAATGCCTTCCCTACAACCACAGTACAATACGGCACACAGCAACAGGATGACCTGGATTCCAGTCCGTATCGAATAAGGGGAGCAAAGTGGAAACTTCCAAAAGTAGCGGCTACGAAGTCACCAACATCCAGAACCCCAAAGTCGAGGGAAGGCAGAACTGAACCAGTACTCAAGATCAGCATCCATAAGCGGCCACCGCCCTCAAACACGTCGGTGTCAAATTCAACTAAGCCGAAGCGGACCACAGCTTCATTATCACCATTGGAAGATAATGGCGTCAATATCTTGGCGCCTCTTGCAGGACCATCTGCAGCAGACATTGCCCGGGAGCTTGATGATCTTCCTTCCGACGCCTTCCTTTCATCCCCTGATGGTAGCCCGTCAATACATCCAATTAAACCGCCATCTCAACCGAAGCAAAGGCTTATAGGGCCTCAAACTGGTCTTCGTCAGATGACGCTCTTTGGTGGCCGAGCGCTGGAAGAGGATATACCATCGTCGCAAATTAACAAAGTCTACAACTATCGCGTTGACATGGTCCCAGAGGCTCCTACGCATCACGAACTTGATCAGGAGGCTTTGAAGACGTGGGTGTATCCCACAAATCTTGGGCCGACTCGCGATTACCAGTTTAATATTGTTAGGCAAAGTCTGTTCAATAACATGCTTGTCGCCCTTCCTACGGGTCTCGGCAAGACATTCATCGCAGCAACAGTTATGCTTAATTACTTTCGATGGACAAAAGACTCACAGATCGTGTTTATGGCTCCAACTAAGCCATTAGTATCTCAGCAAGTTGATGCTTGTTTCAATATTGCCGGGATACCAAGATCCGCAACTACCATGCTCACTGGTGAGATCCCACCAGCTGTACGGGAAGAAGAATGGCAAGAGAAGCGAGTGTTTTTCATGACACCTCAAACACTTGATAACGATTTACGAAGTGGTATTGCTGACCCAAAGAAGATTGTGCTTTTGGTGGTTGATGAAGCACATCGAGCAACGGGCAACTACTCTTATGTCAAGGTTGTCTCTTTTATGCGAAGATTTAGCAAGAGCTTTAGGATACTGGCTTTGACCGCTACCCCTGGTGCATCTGTAGAGGCCGTGCAGGAGGTGATTGATGGTCTCGAAATCTCCAAGGTCGAGATTAGAACCGAGGAATCCATGGATATCCAACAATTCACCCACCAAAGAAGGATTGAGCAGATACTCCTAGATCCATCAGATGAGATTATCATGGTGAAAGATTTGTTTAGCAAAGCTCTTAAACCCCTGTTGGACCAGTTATGCTCTCAAAATGCATACTGGAACAAGGATCCGATGTCTCTAACGACTTATGGCTTGATGCAAGCGCAGAAATCATGGTTGATGTCTGATGCAGGCAGGAGAGCCAACCCTGGGCTCAAGGGAATGATGAGGGGTCTCTTCAGCATTCTTGCCAGTGTAGCACATGGGATTAAACTCCTTAATTTCCATGGTATCGGTCCTTTCTACGGGGCTATGAAAGACTTTAGGGCAGGTGTCGAGGAAAGAGGAGACAAAGCAGGGAAATATCGACGGCAGATCAATGATAGTCCACACTTCAAGACATTGATGAATCGAATAGAGACATGGATTAACAAAGACGACTTCGTTGGACATCCCAAGCTTACATACCTGTGCGATACTATTCTAAATCACTTTCTCGACGCCGGCGAAGGAAGGTTACTGAATGGTGCTTCTGGCACCCGAGTGATCGTATTCGCAGAGTACCGTGATAGTGCCGAGGAAATATGTCGTATATTGAACAGGCATAAGCCCATGATACGGGCCTCAGTGTTTGTTGGACAAGCTGACTCTAAACGGTCGGAAGGCATGAATCAAGCTAAACAAATTGACACCATCAGCAAGTTTAAAGCCGGCACTTTCAATGTTTTGGTTGCGACGTCAATCGGCGAAGAAGGCCTAGATATTGGACAAGTGGATCTGATAGTCTGTTACGATGCATCAGGGTCACCTATTCGCATGTTGCAAAGGATGGGACGAACGGGGAGGAAAAGAGCTGGGAACATTGTGCTATTGTTGATGCGTGGAAAGGAAGAGGAAGCTTTCGCGAAGTCTAAGGATAACTACGAGCAGATGCAAAAGATGATAGCATCTGGAACGCGGTTCAATTTTCGACATGACTTAGCAACGAGAATTCTTCCAAAGGACATCTCTCCAACAGTGGATAAGAGGCACGTCGAGATACCCTTAGAGAACACGCAAGATCATTCGCTACCTGAGCCAAAGCGTAGGCCTTCCAAGGCCAAGAAGAAGTCTGCGAAAAAGTTTAATATGCCTGACGGCGTTGAAACTGGATTCCGGAAAGCCTCCATGCTGGCGAAAGATGATGGGTGCTCAGAAGACAGCGAGTAAGTCACGCTTCTATGATTATTATGGGCCAGTCATTGCTGACATGAAGAAATAGTGGTGAAATTTTCGAAACTTCTGACGACCAACTCGTGCCAATACCAGAGATTGAGTCTGTATTGCTTAGCGCAACTGATTTGAAAGACTTAGAGCGGTCTTACCAAAATGTCCATGGAGACGATATGCAAGAGGTTAGCATGCCAGAAATGACATCTAAGCCAGAGTTTCAGCGATCCCTTGGTCCCTCGACGTTTGTACAGCATGGTAAGGCTACGAAACGTTTCGTTTCCATGATAGGAGCAATGCGAAACGTGAGTGAACTCATCGTGGATGGGTGGGGGCAGATTTATGAATATGAAGGACCTATATCTGTGCAACAGACCTCGGCGGGACGATCTCCAGTTCCATCACTCGTATCCTCGGTGACCTCATCGTTCACACTCATGGAGGAGCGACCCGGGCCAAAGGATCTACGAAGTCAAAAACGATCTGGAAAAGATGCCAAGACCCAAAGGAGAAGACCTCTATCTTCATTGTCTGAGGACCTGAGTAACACCGCCGCTAGTTCAGAAGATGACGACAACGATGATGATGACCTTGCTGGCTTCGTAGTTCAAGATACGGAGCCGCTTTACACGAGCCATACAGCTTTCCCTCTTTCTTCTTCATCTCCTCCAGACCTTCCGCCACCTAAAACGAAACCATTTTTTGAACCGACACTATTCACAGCAACTCAAGGGACTAATGATGACGATGATGCCATGCCGGATTTATCTGATTTACTAGGGAGCAAAAATGCGCAGCCCTTGCGGTCCCCACTCATGCAGAGTTGTGCACATGATAAGTTAGAATCTGGAAGGGGTCGACGAGGAAGACGCAGGCGGATCTTGGAGGAAGAAGATAGTGATGAGTGAGACTTGCATCTTTGTCCGGTTATACAGCGTAGGTGCTTGGTGGAAGGCGTTCCTGCATATTGCCGACCTGTGGTAGATATGACCGTGACATACATCTTTCTATTCATCTGGAAAGGTGTGCATCGGGGGAAGCATTCCAAGTGACGTGTTCATATCTGTGAAACCATAACCTGCTTCCGCAGTCCGATACTCCGGATGCTGCAGGAGGCTGATCCCTTAGGGGCTGGCGTTAGAAATCAGAGTCTCACCGGACTCATATTCAGGCTGAATTAGGGGTGCAGTGTGTTTCATGGGAACATTTAGTGCAGCCTTGAAGTAAGAATGACTTGCATATTCAGCGATGTAATTAGATCTTGGTACGCCGGATGCCGAATCTGGGTGGGGGAAGCAGACCTGAATGAATGGGATTTGTTTGGGGGGTAGGGGTTATAGCGCAGGCAATATATCTGTTGGAATGGGAATCTGCAGGCTGAGCCAGGGTCAAGCAGTTCTCTGCCGCATAGTAATGATCACTGCGACATCGATTCGTATAGGCTCATGTGTGTGTCAATTATCCAGCATGCAATTGCAGTTTGCAGTAAACGCTACGTTGCATCGAAGATAGGCTCAACAAACCCTCAACAAGAGTTCATCAAGAGCTTCAATTTTACCCCTTCGTTTTCCTTCACGGGAGGACGTGCCGGAAGCCGAAGGAGCGGCAGAGCGGAAGCAGCCGAGGAAGGGCCTATTTGTCCTCCCTATTTCCCTATTTCTTGCAAGCCAAGAACGCCCCGGGCCCACTAAGTTACGGTTGAAGGCGGCCTTCGACAGCTCTTCTAGAAGGGCCAGTCCAGTGCAGGCAACCCCCCTGAGAAGGCCCGCCACATGGCAGATTGCAGTGCATGATGGGCATGTCTCAGGAACCACACACACATATGCACACATCTACACCCACAGCATTAATCGAAAAGGGGCTGCAAAATAATTGAGCGATAATAAAGCATCAGAAAAAGGCCAGCCTGTACAAAGACGGAGGAAAGGAAAAGGGGAAGGGAAGGGAGGGGAGGGGAAGAAGAAAACAGATGCCGAAGCCTTAGCGGGCCAGGACGTCACCATGATCAGCTCATGCCTCGCTAAGATCCAACCTTTTTTGTAGAATAGGGCAGACATTTTTGATGCAGGCAGGTATGGCCAGCCCACACTCACTACATCTTTCATACCGTAGTGCATACATACTACCCTTTTCTTGCCTGCTCTGCCGCGCCTTCGGCCGTGCTTGCATGCACGGCGCATTGCCGTCCAAGGGCTTCAAACGAAACCTCCCTAACAACGATCGAACCCATTTCTATTTTCATTGCCGGGCCTGTGCTCTGTGTGTGTATGCGTGTCTGTGTGGGATGCACCTCACCCCCTCCCCTTTCCTCCCATGAACCTAACCTTCTGGGGAGTGAGATTTGCTTTCCCTTGCGAGACACTCCCTGTGTCTCCTTGAGTGAGTGAGCGTGTGCGCGCGTGTGTGCATATGATCGCCTACTTATATCAAAGCCCTGGAGCCCATCTGTGACCTCTGCGCGCAAAACATTCCGTACTTATTGTCTCTGTGCGGGATCTCTCGGTGGCGACTTCATTTCCCATTCAGGAAGTTTGTTGCGCCCACGACCGAGGACCGGCCTGTGCTGGAAGGAGGACGGCATATATATATTGCGTTCGTGCCTGCTGGCCAATCTTCCTGCTGGAGTACGCCCGAGATAATGGCTGATGTTGCAGGAAGAGAGAAGCCCTCGGTGTTGATCATTGGGGGGCTAGGCTATATTGGACGCTTCCTGGCTCTGCATATTCACAAGAATAACCTTGCGTCTGAGGTGCGACTCGTCGATAAGGTCTTGCCGCAATTGGCTTGGCTGGCGCCGGAGTTTACGGAGGCGTGCTCGCAGGACAAGTTCATTCAGGCGGATGCCTCAAGAGAACGTGAGTCTGTTCTTTTATCAAGGCATTGTTCTAACGGCCTTGTTCTTAGAGTCCGGCAGGCATTATTGCTGGGCTCAGCATCAATGCCAATGACTGTCGGTTATGAATGAAGCTTCTTACGTACATGGATGGCTGATATACTGTGTTTTGGCAGAATCACTCCCAAGGATATTTGACAGGCCAAACGGGACACAGTGGGACTATGTCTTCAACTGCGGAGGCGAAACACGATATTCCCAAGAGGATGAAGTATATAAGGTCCGGTCATTGGCATTATCGTTGGCAGTGGGAAAGGAGGCCGCCAAACGGGGTGTCAAGGCCTTTGTAGAATTAAGCACTGGCATAGTCTATAAGCCCAAGGCAGCTGCGAGAAAAGAGACGGACAAGATTGAGCCTTGGATGCGAATTGCACAATACAAATATCAGGCTGAAGAGGAGCTATCTAAGATTCCCGAGTAAGTGTTTAATCATCCTGGAACAACCTCTCAGATCAATTCTGTCCCCGAACTTACTTGGCAAGGCTAACAAGAGGCTAGATTAAATCTAATCATCGTGCGCCTGGCACACGTATACGGCGACTACGATACGAAATTTGTGGGAACTCAACTCGCGCTGGCTCGCGTATATCAACATCTCGAACAAGAGCTGAAATGGTTATGGACGAGGGAACTTCGGGTTAATACTGTACATGTTCAGGACACAGTGCGAGCATTATGGGATGTTGCCGAATGGTATGTCCACGGAAAGCCGAGTTGGGATGAGAAAGCCTACGGCGCAGTCCCCATATTCAACATTGTCGACAGAGGGGACACATCCCAAGGAACTATGTCAACCCTCATCGGTGATATTTTCAAGATCGAGACTGGATTTCAAGGGCAACTGATCTCGACTTTTGCAAAGATGAATATCGTCAGTGTGGTTGATGACGTGAACGATGAAACCTTGGGACCATGGGCTGACCTCGTTGCTGAAGCCAAGATTACGAGACCAGGACCGCTTAACCCCTTCATTGAGAAAGAGCTTCTGAAGGATGCGGATCTGTGTCTGGACGGTAGTAGACTTGAAAGTGTGGTGGGCTTCACGTATCAAAAGCCGAAGGTCACTAAGGAAGAGTTAGAGAACATTATCGAGAGCTACAAGAGGATGAACTGGTGGCCATGATGAGCATTACGTTCTCGACCAAGCTCTCGGAAATGCAACGGACTATCCCCTACTTTGCCTCCTCGTACAGTTTCAAACGTCATCTAGGGATTTGAATGTTTTCCGTGTAAGGTATACAACGGCCGGAAATGAATGACGATAAAATGAGTAGCGGTCTCACACCACGACGAATTATCACTTCCTTTTTGTCATGCATTGCGAAAGGCTTGGGTGTGTGAGTACACTGTGTCTCGGAGCTGTATGCATGACGATAAAATGGGATGGGGTTTGAAAATGGTGATTGTAATGTATAGTGGTCTTCCTTTCTACTTTCAACACGAGAGTGCCATCCTCGCCGTGCAGGATATTCCTGTTATAGCTCTCCAGTGTTGCCTTCTTTTATATAATTTGGAGCAATAGAATAAAATACGAAAACGGACATAGAGTTTGCATGTGATAGAATTGAGACGAACATGCCGGAGTAGTACCTTGCAGCTGTCGGATTGACTAAAATAGTGCTGTTCTTGCCCTGGCTCCAGATCCCGTAGTGATCCTTCAGGGACAGAAGCGAAAGACGGTGGGCAGCCCCGCAGTAGGAAAGTAGGATGGCCAGCCACGAGTGTCATTTAAACATGCCTCGGCGACATTTTCACATTCTCTCAGCTTACGACCTATCGATACCTCTATATTCTCTCAGCTCACGACCTGCCGACACGTATATATAACGACCTCCATTCCTTCCTCCTGTTGCTACGACACCAATTCCTCTCTCTTCGATTAATAGCTGTATCTTCATCCTCATCGTCCAGGTAGCGAGTTTGACCCCACTAGTCCAGACCCATCCACAACACCTAGCAGCTGGAAAGCCCCCAATCGTGACGGAGCACAAAGTACCAATCTACCCTCGCAATGGCCGCCCCCCCAGAAGTCACCCTGAAAGACATCACTGGCAAATGGATCATGGTGCGCCCGCCCTCAATCTGCTCCCCTCCGGCCCATCCCAACAACCCACTAACCTCCCCTCCACCACACAGAACAAAACACTCTCTGACGATACCGATGCCGTCCTCGCCCTCCAAGGTATTGGCTGGATGATGCGCAGAGCAATAGCCTGGGCGACCATCACGCTAGCCATCAAACAGTATACCGATGACGCAGGCATCACGCACATCGACACAAACCAGACCGCCACCGGTGGCATAAAAGGCACCCAGGAGCTGCGACAGCTCGATTGGATCGAGCGCCCGCACGACGACCACATTTTTGGTAAACTCAAGGGTAAGAATCGCTGGATTGCAACAGGGAGTCCAGAGTATGAGGCGGTCAATCAGTTCATGAGAGAAGGGTGGCTTGAAGAGGGCGAGCAGGCGGGGCCGAATGGCGAAACTCATGTTCAAAATTTCGTTGTGAATGAGGAGAAAGGGTGGACGGCGGAGCAGATTTGGGGGTTTGCGATCGTGGAGGAGAAGAGGTACTATGTGAGGAGGGTGGTAGTTACGAAGGGGGCGGAGGTCTTGAGCGTGAGGCTTGTGTATAATTGGCAGGGTAAGGAGTAGGGAGTGTTGCGTCTTCATTTTTCCCGCTGGATGACTTATGAAGTGCTGTATTGCGCATGGAATAGAGCAGGAATGAATACTGCTGCTGCTGTATGAAGCTTATAGAGAGCTAGGCAATGGAGGGTATCCTTCTGCGGAGCACTGCTATCGCTTCATCGAATTGATCATCTCCTGATGCGTAGCCTTCTCCTTATTCGTCTCCGTCAACGGCGCGACACTCCTTAAATCCCCTACCACATCCTTAGCCTTGCCAAAATAAACTTCTTGCAACAGATTCCGCATCTTGAGCTCCATATCCTCGACCAGCTTGCCGATATTAGCGATGTGCGATGTGTCATCCTCGACTGGCAAGTCGCTCTCGATCTGTCGCGTCATATTTCCGCTCAGGTCCATTTCCCCAAGGTTATCATTGGAGGTCGAAAGATGCAATATCACAGTGCTGGTGAGCTTGTAGTGTGCTGTTCGCGCGCGGTCAATAGCTTCGAAGACGTGAATGGAGTCCCAGGCTCCCTGGCTCTTGCCCGAAGCCGGCGCAACTATCATTCCCCCTCGTCAGCGAATTCTCATGCCATGCCATTCTCTCAGAAGGCTCTGGAAGGATTTCCCATCCACGCAGGAAGAAGAAGATAGCAAAGCAACCTACCTTTCTTCAACAACACCACCCCCGCAAACCCATCGTCCAGATTCCAAAAATAAACACTGCTAACCCCCCCTTCATAATACAACTCCCTGTAAATATCAAACGCCTCATTTGCTCGAATCTCCATTTTTCTCACCCTCTCGCTTGGCACCGCGCCTTCCCCGGCCCCCTCATTGCCATCCTCCCCTACTCCCCCAGCACCCGGTTGATCAAGAGGCGGCTCAAACTCTCCACTCCACGGCGAGCGGTAGCTGTCGCCGTCGCGGTTATAGTCGCACAGCAGGTAGTCACGGCCAGTTTTCCCGCATCGACGCACGGTTAAGGGTTGGTCGACGGAGGAGAGGAGGTCTTCGGTTAGGGAGGGGACGAGGGTTATGAGAGATTGGAGATGGGTGGAGGTGTGTTTGGGGTCGAGGCGGCGGAGGAGGTCTCTTGAAGGAGCGTCAGCAGGTTATGGGGAGGGGAGGAGGGAGCTTACAGAGCGCTATCAAATTGGTCTGCTGAGGCCATGGTAGGGATGGGGCAGGTTTGGAGTAGGGTCTGTGGAAAGTCTGGAGCTTCGGCTTGGAGGGGCAAGTCTGGGGACGGAAAGCTCCGAAAGGCGCTAGGCTTTAATCCAGGTATTACCCACTCGAAATTATCAATCTATCTAGATCCTTTTATGTTCGTGGAAGAGGACTTTAGAGCTTCGTTCTTATGAATTATGGTGCTTCTTGTTATGTTTTAGAAAATCAATGGTGTTGAGATGCATCTTGGTGTCCATTAAGATCGTCAAGAGTCATGGATATATTCATTGAATTCTAAAGGCTGTCTAAACCTAATGCAATCTGATGTCGCCATGTGGGTCTCTAGTTGACCGTGCTGGATGGTTAGGAGTAATGGAAAGCTAGCGGCCACAGCCACGGATGCAGTTATCCATAAGATGATATTCCTAACCAACCCATTCTTGTCCTGTGCTGAATGAGGTGACCGACCCTGATGTACAACTGTATGTGAGTATTTCCATTCAGACGGTTGCAGGCCCGGGCTACTAGCGCAATCGTCAACAAACTCAAAAATCCCAATCTTCAGTGTCTTCAACAGACTTGATGGCCCAGTTGAATTTCTCGCGTAAAGTCTTAGAGAAGAACTTCTCGATCGGAA
>Ga0335075_10013148_pt1 | contig 12475 bp, 12 predicted proteins | sample Lox_Sample_24_FD_206723 | JGI IMG/M metagenome (GOLD analysis project Ga0335075, IMG submission 206723) | Soil microbial communities from Loxahatchee National Wildlife Refuge, Florida, United States - Lox_Sample_2.4 | ecosystem: Environmental > Terrestrial > Soil > Wetlands | place: USA... | reverse complement strand
GATGTAAAATCCCGAGGCCTGCGCGCCTTCCGCGATTATCTGACGGAATATGTCGCACTTGTTTCCTTCCGCAATCTCGTGACGGAAGGGGTCAAGGTGAAGACGGATCTTTCCAATATCAGGTACTGCCTGCTTATCAAGGATAGTGAAATCACGGTTCGCCACTACAACGCCGAGAGCGATTACACCGCCTCTGTCGAAGAGACGTTCGAGAAATTCAGGCGCAGCGATGTGGACGACTATGCCGTCAAGACTCGGAGTTGGGAGGGTATGAACCATATCCAAGCTGAAGTGCTTGACCGGGTAGCGCTACTTCATCCGGACACGTTCACCGCTCTCGAGGCCTTTTGCACGGCGCACGCGGGCTATGTCGACGACAAGATCTCTAGGTTCGATCGAGAGATACAGTTTTACGTTGCCTATCTCACGTATCTCGAAAAATTCCGGCGAGCCGGACTAAGTTTCTGCCAACCGCAGCTCTCGCAAACGTCCAAGGAGGTGTGTGGCCGCGAGGCCTTTGACCTCGCGCTGGCGTCCAGGCTTATCGACGAAAAGGCTATGGTCGTCTGTAACGATTTCTTTCTGACCGGCCCGGAGCGCGTCTTCGTTGTTTCCGGCCCGAACCAGGGTGGCAAAACGACATTCGCGCGCATATTTGGCCAGATGCATTATCTGGCCAGCCTGGGTTGCCCGGTCCCGGGCGTAGAAGCTCGGCTCTTCCTATTCGACCGCATATTCACGCACTTTGAGCGGGAGGAGGACATCACGAATCTCCGCGGCAAGCTGCAGGATGACTTGGTTCGGGTTCACCAGATACTTGAAGAAGCTACGCCGAACAGTCTGCTCGTCATGAATGAGATCTTCGCGTCGACGACGCTCAAGGACGCGGTCTATTTGAGCATGAAGATCATAGAGAGAATTTCCGCGTTGGACCTGCTGGGCGTCTGCGTCACTTTTCTTGATGAATTGGCATCGTTCAACGAAAAGACAGTCAGCGTTGTCAGCACAATCGATCCGGACAATCCAGCCGTTCGAACCTACAAATTGGAGCGAAGACCGGCCGATGGATTGGCGTATGCGCTTGCAATCGCCGAGAAGTATCACGTGACGTACAACTGGCTCAAGGAGCGCCTCAAGATATGGAAGCTCTCCTAATGCACCGAGACCAGGATTTCAATTTCCAGCAGGCATTACCGTGGAACGAGCCAGTTCTGACGCAGGATCTTGAACTGAACACGCTGCTGCGCACGATGGCGGGCACAGACCTGTTTCTGTTCGACGTGGTACGGAAGGCTTTTCTCTCCGGGCTGTCTAGCGATATTGACACGATTTTGTATCGACAACAGGCTCTGAAGGATTGCCTGAAAAACCCAGCCGTAGCCAGGGAACTGTATGGCCTGACAGTTGAGGCAAGCGAAAAAGCAAAGAAGCAGTGGTGGGGCATTTCCAGCCACTATCCGTCCTCAATGCTATACAGCTCTATCGAATCGCTGCAGTTGTTGTTGGGCATGCTCAGGAAGCTGAGAGAAATCGGCGAAGAGGTAGCCTGTCGATTCGAATCGGAGGCCTTCATCGCGCTCTTCGCGATGACCGCGAAAGAGCTGGGCGACGAATACCTGGCAAGAATCCAGAATCACCTTACGGAATTGAAATTCCGCAAGGGCGTCTTGCTGAGCGCAGAACTAGGCGAGAGTAACGAAGGCATCGACTATGCGCTGCGCCAGACCCACGAGAGGGAGCGGAACTGGTTCAAGCGAATGCTTGCCAAGGGACCCCCAGCCTACACTTTCCATATCGCCGATCGCGACGAGACCGGAGCGCAGATCCTATCGAACATGCGGGATCGGGGGATCAGTCGAGTTGCGACTGCGCTCTCCCAGTCTGCCGATCACGTCCTGAGCTTTTTCAAGATGCTGCGTGCGGAGTTAGCTTTCTATGTCGGTTGCCTGAATCTGTACGATCGACTGGCAGCTAAGGGAGAGCCGGTGTGTTTTCCTATTCCGACACCAGCTGGCGAACGCAGGCTATGCTTCAGTGGTCTGTACGACGTATGCCTGTCACTCCAGATGGAGCGCAGAGTGGTGGGCAACGCGGCAGACGCCAACGGCAAGAGCCTAACAATCGTGACCGGTGCCAATCAGGGCGGAAAGTCCAGTTTCCTCCGCAGCATCGGTCTGGCGCAGGTGATGATGCAATGCGGTATGTTCGTCGGGGCCGAGACCTTCAAGGCCGAACTCTGCCCTGCCTTATTTACGCACTACAAGCGCGAAGAGGACGCGACGATGATGAGCGGGAAGTTCGATGAGGAACTCGCTCGAATGAGCGAGATCGTCGATCACATCGAGCCGAACTCGATGCTGCTCTTCAACGAATCATTCGCCGCGACGAATGAGCGGGAAGGATCAGAGATTGCGAGACAGATCGTCTGCGCGCTGCGGGAGAAGCGCGTAAAAATCTTTTACGTCACGCATCTGTACGAATTCGCGCGTGGCCTGTTCGATCAAAAGATCGACGACGCCATTTTCCTGCGCGCCGAAAGAAGGGCCGATGGAACCAGAACCTTCAAACTGCTCGAAGGCGAGCCGTTGGAGACCAGTTATGGAGAAGACTTGTATCACCAGATTTTCGGATCAAATGGCAATTCCGGAATGAGCGGCACGGCGGCGCAAATTTGACCGACGCGGGCTAGACTGTTCCACTCAATCTCAACGCGCCGCAAGAGTCGGTTCAGACGTTGCTCCTATGCTGCAGTCGATGGATCCAGGCGGAGGCCAGATTCCGCAGACTTTGCGACCTTAATTAGCAGGAGGCGTGAGCGTATGATTGGCTGAAACATTCGTGAAACTGATATGCTCTCCTGTGCATCCATTAGCGTGGTTGCACAAGGCGAAGGGGTTCGCCTGAAACTGCTGTTCCTTCCTGAATAAAATGGATGGACGGATGATGACCCCTGACGAGGTTTCGTCAGGCGGTTTCCCGCCCATACGAAAAGCCTCGGCAAAAACTTGATCCCGCCAGCGCTGTCAGAACGGCTGCGCGCGGAAAGGCTGAGGTGGCTTATGAAGATCGTTATCATCTCCGACATTCATTCAAATTTGGCGGCTGTTGAAGCGCTTCCCGAACACGATTATGACCAGCTCTGGTGCATCGGTGACCTAGTGGACTATGGCCCCAAACCGCGTGACGTCATCCGGTGGATCGAGGATCGCGCCACAGTTACAGTCCGTGGAAATCACGACCATGCAGTTGGGTTCAATGCAGAACCACGGTGTTCCGCGCCCTTCCAGCGATTAGCTGCCGAGACGCGCCGCTTCACACAGAATGTCTGTGCGCCGGAGGACGTGCAGTTTCTGAGAAATCTTCCTGTTCAAAGAAAACTCACGGTGAACTCGACGAGCTTCTATCTGGTTCATGCCATGCCCACCGATCCTTTGTTCGGGTACTGTCCCGAGAACGCAGAGCGCTGGCAGACGGAGATCGGATGGACCGATGCCGATGTACTTGTTGTCGGTCATACGCATACGCCCTTCATTCGGAAAATCGGGAAAACGACCATTGTGAATCCCGGCAGTGTCGGCCAGCCTAAAACCGGACGTCCGCTCGCATGCTATGCGCTCTGGGAGGATGGAGAGATTTCCCTGAAGGAATACAAATATCCGCTGATCGATACCATCCACGACATTCGCAAAATGCCAATATCAACCGATGATCAGGATGCATTGGTTGCTGTGCTTGAGACCGGCATGTCGCCGACCCAGTATTCGATGAGAGCGGCAGGGATTGTTTCCTGAGAGCACGCACGTATCGAAAAGGAGGCCAGGAACTAATGTCCCAATCCATCCAGGCGAAGAGAATCAAGGCGTTTCACTCTCTTTTTGAGGGGTATAACGGTCCTCCTTTTTCCATTCGTCTCTGGGACGGCTGGCGCTGGTATTCTTCGTCAGCGAACGAGCAAGCGTGCACGATCGTCTTCCATTCCGCTAACGCTTTGCAGTCCCTGATCGCTCGACCGAGTGAGATCACCCTGGGCGAGGCCTTCCTGTCGAAAGACATCGATGTTGAGGGAGATCTCTTCTCCGTCTTTGCCGTGGCGGAGCACGTGTTTCAGTGCCCGACTGGCCGGCGTCAACGAATTCTGGAGGTAATCTCAGGGTTTTTCTTCGGAATTGGTCAATGGTGGAAACAGGGAGAGCGCCATTCGGCTGAGAGAGACCGTACTGTCATCTCTTATCACTATGACCAGTCGGTGGATTTCTTTAGGCCATGGCTGGGCGAGTCTCTTACTTACTCCTGCGCGTATTTCCAGTCAGAGAATGACGGCATCGATGTTGCGCAGACCAACAAACTTGAGCTGATCTGTCGGAAGCTGCGCCTGCAGCCATGCGATCGCTTTCTTGATATTGGCTGCGGCTGGGGGAGCCTGATCCTACATGCTGCATCGAGACACAATGTATGCGCCAAAGGAATTACCATTAGCCGCGAGCAGGCAGCGGTTGCGGAGGCGCGCATCAAGAAAGCGCGGCTAACCCAGAGTTGCGAAGTAGAGCTACTTGATTACCGTGAAGCAGCGAGCCGGCTTTCCACTTTTGACAAGGTCGCCAGTGTAGGCATGTTTGAGCACGTTGGGCTGAAGAATCTGCCTTACTATTTTCAAACCGTCCATAACCTGCTGAGACCAGGGGGCGTTTTTCTCAACCACGGAATCGCGCGGTCTCAGGTGTCGCATAGCCGGAACTCGTCGTTTCTTGACAGGTCCATCGTACCGTTCCTGCGTGATGTTCTTCTGCTCCGGCGTCCTCGCAACTCCTCCTTCATCGACAAATATGTTTTCCCTGATGGTGAATTGGTCACCATTTCACAGGCGGTGCGGGCCGCAGAATCAGCCGGTTTTGAAGTCCGTGACGTCGAGAATTTACGCGAGCATTATGAGCTTACCCTGCGCCGCTGGGTCGAAGGATTGCGGAGAAACGCCCCCACTCTTCTGAAACAGATACCGGAATTCACCTACCGCGTCTGGCTCTTGTACATGGCAGGGTCGGCGGCGGCATTTCGGAAGGGTGATATCGGCGTCTATCAGGTGCTCTTGAGTCGTCCCGACCGGGGAAACAGCCAACTTCCCTTGACGCGCGAAGACTGGTACTCGCCAAGCATGAGCGGAGAGGAGGTTGAGGTATGAGCAACTCGTTGCCCGGAATGGGCGATGCACAAGTGGAAAATCTGATTGCGGCGCTGGATTCAATTGTTGATGGAGAACTCGCCGTCACAACGCTGGTTGCGCATGGAGATCGGGCGGTGCCATACCTTGAGCATTTCTTGCTGGCGGGATCGCCAAGAACCATCGCTTTGCCTCGCTGCCGTGCTGTGCACGCTCTTGGGGAGCTTGGAGCCTATTCAACATTGATCTCCTACTTCCGCGAATACGAGTTCCCACGCGATGCAGAGGTTTTGTTTGCCGAAGATGCGGTGCGCAGCGCCGTTGCCAGGGAACTCCTCGGCTGGAAGTCCGATGAAGTCTTCCACGTGCTTTTGGATGCCGCAAAACAGCGGGCCACCGGCGGCCTGATCCTCGCGCTCGGAGAATTTCATCGATCCGAAAGTATCCCATTGCTCTTCGAAGTACTAGAGGATGATTTATGCCGCGAAGAAGCAAAAGACGGGCTCAGGAAGGTTTCGGAAACTGCCCGTCAATATGCCATCCTCTCGGTTCGAGGCCTGACCGATACTCAGTTGCACGGCCCCTCCGCATTGCGTCGCCTCCGCGCCACGCTGCTATTGCTCGGCGAGTTTGGCGTTTTGCCCGAGGAGTGGCAGGATCTCCGGAATTTCCTTCTGGAGAGGGATGCCGATGTGGTCATCGCTGCAGCGAACATCGGATCTGCGATCGGTCCAAACGACGATCGGCCACAGATACTTCATGAGCTGTTTCGCATCTCCGATCGCCTTAACTGGGCACAGGAAGACCAGGTCTCGACAATTCTCGACGCTCATCAAGAACTCGCCCGTGAAATTGCTCGAACGATAGCCAAAGAACGAAGGGCAGGTGGCGAGCGGCCCAACTGGCTTGTGCCGTTCTGGCGAATTCTGAGGCATGTTCTGGGCGTAGAGCTGGAAAGAGGTCACCATGGAGCATCGTGAGATTCGCCTGTTTATCTCGGACGTCGACGGAACCCTACTCAATCCTCAGAAGGAATTGAGTCCGGCCACTATCAAGGCGGTCCAGCGGTTGCAATCGGCCGGCGTCCATTTTGCCCTCGTCAGCAATCGTCCTCCAAAGGGATTGGAGTGGATCATCGAAGTTCTGGACCTGCGCGGTGCCTGTGCAGCACTGAATGGCGGCTTGATCATGGTGAGAGATTCAACTCTTACCATTCTCTCGGAGAGAAGTCTCCGTCCGGCAGTTGCGCAAGAAATTATCGGGACGATTGAGCGATACGCGCTTGATCCCTGGATATACACGAGAGCCGAGTGGTACGTGTCAGATATCGACGGCCCTCACGTTCGCCACGATGCCGAGTCCGCAAAGTTGCCTCCTCACCCATTTGAGACCCTGGGCGACATTCGCGAGCCTGTGATCAAGATCATGGGAGTCAGCGACAATTACACCCAGGTGTCCGCTTGTGAAGACGAGCTTAGACGCCACTTTGCAGATCAGCTCTCTGTGTCTCGTTCTCTTTCCAATCGCCTGGATATTACGCATCGCGACGCGAATAAGGGAGCCGCCGCAGACGCTATTGCCGGCGTGCTTGGCCTCTCAATGGAATATGTAGCCACAGCAGGAGACTCTGAAACCGACATCTCGATGTTTCTCAGAAGTGCGATGAGCATCGCGATGGGGCAGGCTTCTGCCGAAGTTCATCGCGCGGCAACCCATACAACCGTCTCCAATGCACAGGATGGGATAGCGTGGGCAATCGAAGAATTGATTCTCAAGGAGCATGTGCATTAAAGAGCAAAGGCTTATGCCCAGCAAGTAACCATCCGGGTTGTCATCATTGCTGGTCGACAGTGCGTGCGAGTAGACAATGGATCTCAAACAATACGAACAAAAGAAGTTCGCTATCGCTGAAGTCATACGGTCGACACAAGCGATCGATACGAAGGACGGGGCGCTGCTTGCCGAATGCCGCGAACTCCTAACGCGCCTGGCTGAAGACCGATTCAACCTCCTGGTGGTGGGACGGTTCAGCCGCGGTAAGTCCACGCTGACGAATGCCATTCTCGGCGGGGATCTTCTGCCAACGGGCATCGTTCCGCTGACTTCCGTGATCACCACCGTCCGCTATGGCAGCCGAAAGCAGGTAGTGCTCCATTTCACGGACTACGGACTAACTCGAGAAGTGCCTCTTTCCCAGTTGGCCGAGTATGTCACCCAAAAAGAAAATCCCGGCAACGTAAAAAAACTCGCTTATGCGGAGATTGAATTGCCAGTCGAGATCTTGCGCCGCGGCTTTTTCTTTGTGGACACTCCAGGGCTTGGCTCTCCCATCATAGAGAACACGTTGACTACACAGCGCTTTCTGCCGCAAGCAGACGCGTTCGTTCTGGTGACCAGCTATGAGAGCCCTCTTTCTGAAGAAGAAGACCGCATCCTGCATCGAATTCGCAATACGAACAAGAAGCTCTTCGTTGTGGTCAACAAGCAGGACACCGTGGGACAGCATGAGCGGGATGAAGCACTAAGTTTCGTAGAAGAATCTCTGAAGCGGTTTTCATTTTCAGATGCACCTCGGATTTTTTCCATTTCGGCGCGCCAGGCACTCGAAGCCAAGCAAACGCAAAATCAACAACAATTGGAAGCGACCGGCATTCAGGCATTTGAAGCAGAGCTCTTACGGTTTCTGACCGAAGAGCGCGCTCAGTCGTTTCTTGTGAACATGTACGAGCGGACGATGACATTTCTTATTCAGAGATCCAGGTCACAGGAGCATCCCGAATACGAGGACTCCTATAATTCGCTCATTGAACGATTCCGCAGCTTGCGGGAAACCGTCCTCGGCGCACCCAGTCAAGAGCACGAGGCGATCGCTCTCGAAGCGCGGACGAACGAGAATTCTTATCCTTTGCAGATCGACAGAAAGACCGGATGCCGAATTTGTGGATCGATCTTGGAGGCGATGTTCCGATTTCTGAGCAAATACCAATATCAACTCACGATCAATCCTGAGATACAGCAGGAACATGCCAGACGGGGTGGTTTTTGCACTCTCCACACGTGGCAGTATGAAGGCATTTCGTCCCCCTATGGCGTATGCGTGGCCTACCCGGAACTGGCGCATCGCCTCGCAGCCAAGCTCAAGGAATTCGCGGACCAAATAGTTCATCGTGGCGAGTCCGTGGAGAACATTCGGAGCCTACTGCCTACCGCAAAAACATGCCGCGTCTGCGAGGTTCGCATCCAAGCAGAGAAGAGGGCGGTGGAGGAGGTTGCGGCGGCTGCGCAAGCGGCGACGTCAGACAATGCGCACGTGCCAGCTTGCTGTCTTCCTCATCTGGTACTGGTTACGGATCTCCTGGGCTTGGGAGAGCCCGCTCAGAGACTGCTTGAATCGCATGCACACCTCCTGGAAAGAACCGCGGAGGACCTGCAACGATACGCGCTCAGGTATGATGCACTCCGTCGCTACCTGACTAGCGAAGAGGAGCGGCGGGCATCACAGCTGGCGCTGTTGCTACTCGCGGGACATCGGAATGTCAGCGCGCCCTGGGTCATCGAATACGTTCTCTGATCGTGCCGCAATAGCTGCGCCGCTAGCGGCGTCCCATACGGTAGTCAAGATACAGTACATGTGCCTTGATCTGGTCGCCCATCCGGTACTTGGCCAGATGCGCCATTTTTACCATCTGAATGATACTTCCGGGGTTACCCTCGCTCCAGTCAACCAGCGAGTGTAATGCATGTTCCAGATTGGACGCCCAGAGGTGGGTTTTTTCACACTCCCTTTGAGCAAATTCCAGAGCAATTGCGGGAGTCAGATTCTTGATTTCCAACCGCTCCGAGCGATCCGCGCACATTGGCAGAAGCGCCCCGATGTCTTCCATGTGGGGCGTCCGGGCAGCGAAGAACACTGGGGTGCGCCCGTAGTAGTTCATTTCCTTGACCATGCCGGTCACAACACGTGAGGGTCCGGAAAGGTGGTCGAGCACCAGCAGGAAAGGATACTGATCCAGTGCCCGCTGGATGATGCCCTTGAGAGAAGAAGTGCTCAGCGATTTTGGATCTGAGGGTAGACGCAGGTCTCGTTTTGATAGAGCCCGTAGATCTTCAACAAGAGTCAGCATCATCTCACGCGGCGAATGGGGCTGGCCTACATAGAGCGCGAACGGATGCGTTTTCAGAAAGCTCTGCAACAGGCGCGTCTTCCCAACGCCCTCCGGGCCGAAGACCAGCAGCGATTTCCTTCTCCGCGCCTGATCCTGCAGCCGCGCCATCTCCTCCACCCGGTCGACAGCGGCTAGGTACGGGGAAGCGAGCGTGTGTTGAAGGACCGACTCAACCATGGTAGACACCCCTATGCAACGCTTTCCGGTGTGTATCGTTTATGACTGCGTTGGATGATTTCGTGTGCCGTCTGCCGATCTTTCCAGCCCAATACCTTGGTTCGCTTGCCTTCCAAATCCTTATAAATGGAAAAGAAATGCTCCACCTCAAGAAGTATGTGCGGCTGCACTTCGGTGTAATTCTGAATACCGCTGAAGCGTGGATTTCCAGTAGCACAGGCAAGAATTTTCTCGTCTCGTGTGCCTTGATCCAGCATTTCAAAGAGTCCAATAGGCCGCGCATGATAGACGCAGCCGGGAAATGTCGGCGCATCGCCGAGAATCAGGATGTCTAAAGGATCACCATCCTCGGCCAGCGTCTGCGGTACGAACCCGTAGTCGCCCGGATAGTGGACAGGCGAGTGGAGGTTCCGGTCCAGGCGGAAGACGTGCAGGTTCTTGTCGTATTCGTATTTGTTAATACAGCCCTGTGGAATCTCAATGACGGCAGTGACGACGTCCGGAGTTTGCGCCCCTATGGGAAGATCGAGGTAGTCGGTCATTTCCTGCTCCCTTGCAGTTCTAGAGCGGGAGCAAAAAGAAAACTCCTACGCTCAGGTAGGAGTCATCAGCCTTCCGTATGCGGAGGCGTTTAAGGGCGGATTCCTTCGCCATCAACAGTTTAGTAGTAGCACACTCGAAACGCGGTCGCAACCGGCAATGCGCAGGACGTTCGAATCACGAACAACGGGGTGAGGATATGCAGGCATCGGCAGTAGAACTTTGGCTGATTCGTCATGGTGAAACCGAGTGGAGCGTCTCAGGTGCGCACACGAGCAGAACAGACATTCCTCTTACGGAGCGGGGCAAACAACGTGCAGTGGCAATCCACGATTATCTCCAAAGTCGAAAGTTCTCTCTTGTATTAACCAGTCCCAGGCAACGGGCACTGGAAACATGCCGGATTTCGGGATTCGCACAGGTCGCACAGATAGATGACAACCTCAGCGAATGGGATTATGGCCAGTACGAAGGGCGCACAACCACAGACATACGTAAAGAGCAGCCGAGTTGGTCCATTTGGGATAGCACACCTCCCGATGGGGAGTCTCTTCAACGAGTAGCCGCCCGAGCCCAGAAGATAATTGAGCGTTCAGTGACTGCGGGCGGTCGGGTTGCGCTGTTTTCACATGCACACTTTCTCAGGATTATGGCGGCAATCTGGGTTGGCCTGCCTGCTAACGCCGGGAGCCTTCTGGCTCTGGGAACCGGCTCCATCAGCACGCTGGGTTTTGAACGAGAAACTCGAGTGATTCAGACATGGAATCGTTCGTTTGAAGTGGAATGAGCCGTCAGGAGAAACCATAGTGTCCTGTGCTACATTGAGGATGTCTCCACTCAAAGGGACAGGGTATGGAATCCGCCCGTAACTGTCGCTCGAAATGAGCTGACTAATGACTCCTGCCGAATTAATCGGAGGAGTGCGAGTGAGTCCCCTAAAAGCTACCGTTCTGCAGAAACGCATCTCGGGCAAAGATGCGAAGCGCAAGACTGCGCTGAAGTTCGTGCTTGCGATAGGAGTGGTCAGCCTATTTGCGGATTTCACCTATGAAGGTTCCCGAAGCATCACAGGGCCATTTCTCCAGATACTCGAGCAAGCGGAACCATCGTCGGAATCGTAGCCGGTCTGGGACAATTGTTGGGATATGGGTTGCGATTCTTCTCAGGCCGAATCAGTGAGCGGACGGGAGAATTCTGGCCCATTACCTTTTTCGGCTACATCGTTCAGATGTCAGCCGTACCCCTGTTGGCTCTCGCAGGCAATTGGCGGATCGCGGCGCTGCTGATACTGCTGGAACGAGTTGGCAAGGCGATCCGAAATCCCCCGCGCGACGTGATGCTGTCACACGCCGCAAAGGAGATGGGGTTCGGTTGGGGATTCGGCGTTCACGAGGCACTAGATCAATGCGGAGCCCTGTTTGGCCCATTGGTCGTTGCGCTCATACTGGCACATCGGGGCGACTATCGGCTGGCTTTTGGAACACTAGTGGTTCCTGCCGGAATGACGTTGTTGCTACTTTCGATCGCGAGGATGCTTTACCCCCGCCCTGAAGATCTGGAAGTCACGACGACAAATGTACAGGCCAAAGAACTGCCGCGCATATTTTGGGTCTACTTGGCTGCCGCGGCTTTGGTATCCGCCGGATTCGCCGATTTCCAATTGATCGCCTTTCACTTCCAGAAAGACGCCACCGTAAAAACGACATGGATCCCGGTTTTCTATTCCGTAGCCATGGCCGTCAGCGGTGCCGGATCACTGGCGATCGGCAGACTCTTCGATCGTTTTGGGATCTCCGTTCTCATTCCTCTGACCGTGCTATCAGCGCTCTTCGCGCCATTGGTCTTCGTTGGCGGCTTCTGGCCGGCCCTCATCGGCGTCGCGCTCTGGGGGTTGGGCATGGGTGTTCATGAATCAATTATCCCTGCGGCAGTTGCCACGATGGTTCCTGCGGAACGCAGGTCCTCCGCTTATGGTTTGTTCACCGGAGCGTATGGACTGTTCTGGTTCGCTGGGAGTGCCGTTATCGGGATCTTGTATGACCATTCTGTGCCAGCGGTCATCGCTTTCTGCGTCATCGCCGAACTTGCTGCAGTTCCGCTCTTTGTCCGAGTGCAGAGACAGATGGCTCGCTCGTGACGAAGATAACCGAGACCTCGCATCGGGCATTGTTTCTCTGCTGCAGCTCACTAAGTGAGCAGCAACAGGATCTGCACTGCGTCATTCATGGATAACGATGGAGCCCTCCATGACACGTGCCAGCAGAGCAAGCTTCGCAGGTGACTTTCAACTTCGGTACAGGGCCTATGCTCGTGATCACGGAATGACCTCCGAGCAAATCCTGACATACGACAGGGAATGTTATCCGTTTTCGCTCTTGCTGCCCTATCTGTCTTGGCTCAGCCATAAATGGTTCGAATGGAATGAACTGAATCCGGG
>Ga0335075_10013147_pt1 | contig 12475 bp, 12 predicted proteins | sample Lox_Sample_24_FD_206723 | JGI IMG/M metagenome (GOLD analysis project Ga0335075, IMG submission 206723) | Soil microbial communities from Loxahatchee National Wildlife Refuge, Florida, United States - Lox_Sample_2.4 | ecosystem: Environmental > Terrestrial > Soil > Wetlands | place: USA... | reverse complement strand
TTACGGGCAAGCTCGAAGCGCATGGGATCCAGGTCAGCATGGACGGCCGCGGGCGGGCGCTCGACAATGTCTTCATCGAGCGGCTATGGCGCACGGTGAAGTACGAGGAGGTATATCTCCGCGACTACCAAAGGTGTTTTCCAGTTCTATCGAGAGCTGCTAAAGACGTCGGATCTTCGAGTCATGACAAAGTATCTCGATTGTCTTGCAGCGAAAAAGGTGAAAGATCACTGGCCATGCCCTGCAGAAGCGGCAGACGGCTCCGCGAGTGCCACTTAGGTCAAATTAAGGATTTGAGGCAGAAGATTCCGCGGAAAACCGCGCAACGATCGCTCACGATCTTAAAGGGAGCAGGAGAATCGGCAATTGAAATGACCGAAGCCACGCCAATCACGCAGCAAACGAGCACGCCTACTCCGGAAAAGACCAACCTGTAATCTCGAGATGCTTGTTCACGATCTATGCCAGAGCTTCCTCAAAAACGCTGGCCGATTTCAGAAGCTTGACAAGTTGATGTGCGGCTGTCACTTTTCGCGTGCCGTACGGCGCCAGAACGCCTTTTACGCAGACGGCCGGCGGACACATGATGGCATTTCTGCTCGGCCACGGCGAAATTCAAGAGGTTTTTTTGATTATCGACTGATGGGTCCGTCAATTCACTTGTCATGCTGCCTCCATCGGTACCACTTGTCCAAAGGGGACTCTCCGCACTTCAGTTGATGCCCAGATCACCGGATAAGCTGGCGCTTCGCGTGGGAATGTTCCGCATAGATCAGTGAGGAACACCAACGTCTGCGGGATGACGCCTTGCTCCTCAAGCCAGTCAAAGTACGGGCGGAAATCCGTTCCGCCTCCGACTGGAGAGAGTGAAACAGGCTGTCCAGCCTGATACGTCTCGACCTTCTGAACGGCCGCGTCAAAGTAGAGCACGTGAACGAGCTGCGGCCGTTGCCCAGCGACTAACGAGCGGATCTCAGATTCGAACAAGCCCAACTGCCGAGAGGTGACCGACCCGGAACAATCGACAGCTATGGCAAATTCCCCCACGCCTTCCGAAGTGATCCCCGGCAGGTAGCGCCCCGCCCAAATGTGGTGCCGGTTTGGACGCGTCCAGCTGTAGTCGGCAGGTATCGTGTCAGACCAGGCCCGGCGCAGCAGATCACGCCAGTCCACTTTGGCAGCCTGCGAAGCCTCCAGAGCCCGTACCGCTCCTCCCGGGAGTTTGCCCGCGACTCTAGCCAGGGGCTCCGCCTGTTCGACGGCGATCTGCCACTCGCGTGCCTGCTCCGTAACTGAAGGGCCCGATCCTGATTCCGGTTCCGGCGCGTCCAGTACTTGTCCCACGCCACCCGGACTTGAAGGTGCCTGAGGCTCGCTCCCGGCTTCCTCGGTCTGAAGCGAGCCATCCTCCGTCCCTCCCGATCCATTACCTGCCTGGCTCTCGGATTCGCCGGAGGAGCCCTCCGGCTTTTCATCTTCCTCGATCAGGTTGTAGATCCGCTCCGCGCTCATCCCGCGGAATCGGTTGTCGAGGAGAACATCCTTGGGCAGCGTCAAACCGGCATCGAGCAGAATCGGGTTGATGGTATAGTCGCAGGCCATATTCCACCGGCCACGGTCTCGAACCCCGCGACGGGTGTGGTGCTGCAGGGCCGGGTGCATGACCTCGTGGGCGAGGACACCAGCGAGCTCTGGCGCATTCAGCGTCTCGACGAATTGAGGGTTATAGAAGAGCGACACTCCATCCGTGGCCGTGGTTGCGATTGAACTGCACGCCCTGGCACCCAGCCGGAACAGCAGCGTGCCGAAAAACGGATGGTCGAGAAGCAGCGTCGTGCGTGCCTTCTGAATACGGACCTCGCTTTGGATCTTTGTCACTACAGGCATAAATTGGCCGAGCCTCCAATCATAAGTTGGCCGGAATTAGCAGGTTCCAGTCCAGTCCATCGCTGGAGTTTGAGCATACCAGGGATAAGTTGGCCGCGAGCTTGGGTTTTCAGGCAATACTCGGCCGCGGGAGCAAGGTCGTCTACAACGGCAGGAGAGGCAAAGATTGCGACCTGCCCCTGAACCCGGCGCTGCTGGAGACCCTGCGTACTTACTGGCGCCGGCTCAAGCCCAGAACCTACTTTTTCCCCTCACGCCTACATCGCGACGGCGAGCAGCCGATCTCAGACAAGATCGTGTGCCTGCACATGCCAGTCGGCCATGGCTGGAACTCACGAGCATCACGCCGCATTTGGCTGCTCTGAAAAATAAGATACTGACAGTATCCTATTGACATAGGATACGAAGCGTGTCTAATATTGGTGGAACGTGTAGTCATTAGCGGGCTGACCAGAGAGGCAAGGGCAGTGGGTAACCGTAGACGGGGTAAGGTCTTGGAGGCGGCGATCTTCGACGTCGTGTTGCAAGAGCTTGCTGAAACTGGGTACGTCAGCTTCTCGATCGAGCGGATCGCAACCCTAGCGGGCACCAGCAAGCCGGTGATCTACCGGCGCTGGCCCACGCGCGCCCGGCTCGTATACGCCGCATTGAGAGCAAACCGACCTGTTCTTTCATCCGAGGCACCGGATACCGGAACGGTCCGGGGCGATCTCACGGTCATTCTGCACCGCGTTTCAGAAATGGTGAAGGACGTGAGTCCAGAGGTAATCTTTGGCCTGATTGCGGAGCTACTGCACGAGAGCGATTCATTGCTCTTTGCAGAAGTACATGAAGGCAACGTCAAAATAATGACGGAAATTCTGACCCGCGGGATTGGACGCGGCGAAATCGCTGCGGAGAAACTCACGCCTCGCCTGGCTGCGCTGCCTTTCGACCTCGTTCGCTATCAGCTCATGGTACTGCGGCAGCCGTTGTTGGCGCAGGACATAGAAGAGATCATTGATAGGATTTTTCTCCCTCTGGTCCGAGCCAATTGAGCGAGAGATATCGCGTTATAACGTTTATCCCCACCTGAACTCCGGAGCAATTCCTCTCCCATTCTCCACCCACCCAATTTCCCTCCCACCCGCAGGTGAACATGACCATTGCAGAACTCAAAGAGAAGAACATCACAGAACTTAGCCGCATTACCCGCACGCTGGAGATTCCCGGCGCCAGCGGCCTCCTCAGGCAGTTCAAGATCCTCCAGGCGCAGAGCGAAAAAGACGGACACATCTTCGCCGAATGCGTCCTCGAGATATTGCCTGACGGCGACGGCTTCCTTCGCTCGCCCGACTACAACTATCTCCCCGGCCCTGACGACATCTACGTCTCTCCATCCCAGATTCGAAAATTCGACCTCAAGACCGGCGACTCCATCAGCGGCAACGTCCGCCCGCCGCACGAGGGCGAAAAATACTTCGCGCTGGTCAAGATCGAGGCCATCAACTTCGAATCTCCCGAGGAGACGCGCAACAAAATTCTGTTTGACAACCTCACTCCGCTCTACCCGCAGGAGCGCATCAAGATGGAGACTGTGCGCGAAGCCGTCAGCGGCCGCGTCATGGATCTGCTTACGCCCGTCGGCAAGGGCCAGCGCGGCCTGATCGTCGCCCCTCCGCGCACGGGCAAGACCATGCTGCTGCAGTCGATCGCCAACTCAATCACAACCAACCACCCTGAGGTGGTACTGATTGTGCTGCTAATCGATGAGCGCCCGGAAGAAGTCACTGACATGCAGCGGTCCGTGAAGGGCGAGGTCATCTCGTCCACCTTCGACGAGCCGGCCGCCCGCCACGTGCAGGTCGCCGAGATGGTCATCGAGAAAGCCAAGCGCCTCGTCGAGCACAAACGCGATGTGGTGATCCTGCTCGACTCCATCACCCGTCTGGCGCGCGCCTACAACACGATTGTTCCGCCTTCGGGTAAAGTGCTCTCTGGCGGCGTCGACTCGAACGCGCTGCAGCGGCCGAAGCGCTTCTTCGGCGCAGCGCGCAACACCGAAGAGGGTGGCTCGCTGACGATCATTGCCACGGCGCTCGTAGATACCGGCTCGCGCATGGATGAAGTGATCTTCGAGGAGTTCAAGGGTACCGGCAACATGGAAATCATCCTCGATCGAAAGCTTGTCGACAAGCGCGTTTTCCCGGCGATCGACATCCAGCGCTCGGGCACGCGCAGGGAAGAGCTGCTGATTCCGAAAGAGGACCTGCAACGCATCTTCGTGCTACGCCGCGTGCTCAACCCGCTCTCTCCGGTTGAAGTTATGGAGCTGCTTATCACGTACCTCGAAAAATCGCGCGACAACGCCGAGTTCCTCACCCAAATGAACCAATTCTAGACGGAGACCTCGAACATGAAGCCGAATGAACCCAGCCGCACAGCCCTGATGATCGCCCGCCAACGAGCTGCTCATCAGATTCTCGATCATGGCTCAATCCTCTATGACCCATTTGCCATGAAGATTCTGCGCGAAGACGCAAAGGAGGTGCTTCAATTTGTGAACGGACACCCCTTGACCAGCATCGGACGTCTGTTCACCACTGCGCGAAGCCGGATTGCGGAAGATGCTCTGTCAGGAGCTGTCGAAAGGGGGATTCGGCAAATCGTCATCCTGGGCGCCGGACTCGACACTTTCGCTCTTCGGAATCCTCATGGCGGACTAGAGATCTATGAGGTGGACCACCCCGCGACCCAGGTCTGGAAATCCGAGCGCCTGGCCGAAGCTGAAATCACCGTTCCGCCATCGCTCATTCTCGTGCCAGTCGATTTCGAGCGGGACGATGTGGGAGAGAAGCTCGTCGCCGCAGGCTTCAGGCAGAACTCGCCCGCATTTTTCACTTGGCTCGGGGTTGTGCCATATCTGACCGAGGACGCTATCGAACGCGCTCTGGACTACATGTCTTCAATCCAGAACTCGGAGGTAGTGTTCGACTACATGGAAGCTCCGCAGGCGTTCTCAGAAGAGATGAGGGAATTAGTAAGGAATCGGACCGAACAGCTTGAAAAAATGGATGAACGTTGGGCCAGCCGTTTCGAGCCAGCTGGCATTGCGGCGATTCTTCGCTCGCACGGATTTTCTGACATCGAAGACCTCAATTTCCAGGACATCGAGTCCAGGTTCGGCCGCGCCATTCAAGGCCTCGCGCCCGGACAGGCTGGTCTTCATGTTGTCCACGCCAAGCATTAGCCAAGCTGCCAAGAGGCGTGGCCAAAGCAACGCTCGCCCCATTTTCCTCACCGCGCACTTCGTGGTTCGATGCGAGCATCCGTGGTGTATTTCAGTTTCGAGTACTGGTGCCTCAGCCCGCGGCGGAGTTTACGCCCATCACATGATCCAGGCTCTCGCCTATTGGGTAGGGGGATAGAGGCCGGGAAAAGTGCACCCCGTACTCGATCGATCAACAGAATTAACCGATCAAGCAACAGCCCACAAAATGCGCGCGGCTGTCGTCGGGCAGTTGATTCTGAATTCAAAGGGAAAGGGGCCGGGAAAAGTGCACCCTCCTCCTTTCTCAGCATTGAATTCCGAACAGAATTTAGACGGCGGTTGCTGGGGCAGTGCTGAGCGCGGATTCTCTTTGGGCACTTGGGGAGCTCCGCTAGGCGATTCGGCCAACCCGGGGGAATACACTTGATCAGAACGCACTCACCAGCGATTCCGAAAGAGGACGATCACCCTCCCTAGCGACTCGATGGAGCATTGCTTATCGCGTTCCGGTAAACTTCCCTATATTCGAAGCTTCCTTGCGCGCCAAAATAGTCGGCGATCGTGGCAATTTGCTCCTTCGTATCCGCATCCGCGGTGAGCAGGGCTGCATGCAAAATCGATTCCGAATGAGAAGAGAGGTAATATCTCGTACTGTCGTTAGGAGAGCCCTCCACGAGCGCGAGCAGACAACCGATGGCGAGAGACGGATATTGAGTTGCCCATTTACCCAGAGCCGTCAAGACCTCGTCTGGGTTATCAAGACGCCCAGCTCTCCTTGCCGCTCCGACCAGAATTCGCAATTGCCATTCAGGCTCGGCAAGTCGTTGCTGGGGAAACCACCAACCCAAACTGCTCAACCCGCCAGTCGCTTCTTTTTGGCGAGGATTCCACGTGTATATCAGCCAGTCAGCTAAATTCACCAGCCTATTCCCTAGGTCTTGAGAAAACTCCGGCACTTCCTTCATGCCCCTGCCAAGGGACCAGAGAAACGAGCGAACGTTGTCGGCCTTCGCGTGAGCAAAAAAGGCGCGTAATACCCCATCTTGAATCTGGATCTTGTCGAACCAGAAAAACACTGAGAGGTGTTGAGCAAGTCCTTGCCCCATATCCATTCGCGACTTGCGGTAAGGCAGCTTTCTCGTAAGTTGCTGAACTGCGTAAGTGTACTGAGGTTCAAGAATGTCAAACACTATAGTAAAAGCCCGAGCATAAGTTATATAACTTCCCCATGCAGCCGCCCATCTCAACTTCCGCTTCTGACCTTTTGGGAATACGCTACCTGCATTCTGCACTGCCCAAACAGGGGCAAGGTGAACGATCAGAGGGAATTCGGAGCCGAGAATGGCAGAGATTTCGGTCTCGTCGTTGGGCATCTCAGACAGCATTCTCGAAACAGCTTCAAAGAACCACTGTGCTGGCGAGGCAGAATCTCCTCTAAGCTTGTGTTCCGCTGCGGCGAGCTTTAGGCAGACGTCTACTAGCCGTCCGTCCGTCGCATTGATAGAGCTAGTCATGGGATCAAAGTCTGCGCCATCGGTTTGCACCCGCGTTCCATGCAGCTGAACGGCCGAGAGGAGCCTTTGGGCGATCAGCTGCAGCACCGGCAGATGTTCGAACCCGATGACCCTCATGTCACTGCGTAATACCTGTTCCAGAATGTTGACGAGGGAATCTTTGAGCTCCCTTGCTGCTTCTGGAGCAGCTGCGCCCTGCAAGCCTTCAGACGCAGCGCTCGCCAGTTGGAGCAGCGCGAGCATTGCGGCTGGAGAGATGTCTCCTGGGGCTCCGAGAGCCGACGAAGTCACTGATGCAATCCAGCTAGGTGGCAAACGACGCAAGACTCCAGAGTGCTCCCCAACCCAAAGAGGGTCTTCGAGTGCGAAGTCGCGTAGCTTTTGAAGTAGCACGTGCTTGCGATCTGGGTCCCCCTCATTTGGGACAACCGATAGAGCAACAGCTTGATCAAACACCTGGTCCATCGTGAGATCCTCATCAGCTGCAATATCTGCACTCGAATTGAGAACTTGCCCAGTGCGCCCGAGACCGGAGCGCATGTAATATGGAAACTCCGGGTTCTCTGGCGACCCGAACTCGTTCCTTAGATCCTCATATTGAGCTTTGGCATCTTGCGGTAGATCGTGCTCGATGAAAGATAACCAGTCAAAACGCCACCTTCGGCTAAACTTCGCCGTATCCTCATTGCTAGCCGCTTGCCCAGTGGCAAATTTGGCGGCATTCCTGTAAGCGATCAGGTCGGGGCCGCTCTCGATCATCTTAAGCACAACCTGTTGCTGTTCAAGGGGGAGTACTTTGAACCGCAAACGCAGCAACATGGAATACTCATGTCGTACTGCAATCTCGCTAAAGAGACTCGGCTGTGCAGCAAAGTAGCCGATCAAAACAATCGGAGATGAAGGCGAGACAGCAATGAGATAAAGCAAAATCCGAGTGAAGATGAACCATTGCTGTTCATCGAGAAGGTTGATGATCTCGGTGAATGCCGAGGGTTGCTTTTCAGCAATGGCGACGGCGCAATCCCTAATAGCGGAGACAATGTAATCCCGGACGTCCTCCCGGATGTTCTGCTCGTGACCTTCGATCGCCGGGCGCCAAATATAGGAGTAGTCATCTGGTCCCTGAAACGTCGGTTCCCGGCTGCTGAATCGGAGATGATCGGCGAGAATCCCGACGAGGCAGCGCAATATTGGAAGCCCCAATGCCCGGGTAAGGTTCGGATGACACTTATTGAGCTCTTGCCCGTAATTCCAAGAATCCATCAAAGCGACGGGCTCCGCTGGCAGAAACGTGTCATGCGGTCCTGTTGATTCGTGCGCTTTGGCAGGAGCTACGGCAAAGACGGAGGAAAAGAGGCGGACTGTTGCCGCGCTTTCACCTTCTTCTGCCAGAATAAACAGAAGTTTCGTGACCTGGGCAAATTCAATATCGTGAAACTTGTTTATCGATCGCTGAATCACCGGTACCAAACCCCGCCTATTCTCCCGTGGCAGGACCACAGCAATGTCAATGATGTCGCGGGTTGCCCGGATATCCTGCGGCGCTGGCATGAAGGCCACAACCCTTTGGATACCTTGGGCCAAGTCAGAATTGGTACCCGCAGCGGAAGCAATTTGCTTTAGATACGCCGTGGCAGCCCACATCGGCTTCGAAGTCGTTGCAACTCCATCGGTGTCGTAATCGCGAAAATATCCGCTCGACTCAAGGGGGGCTAACCAGCTGGCATCCAAGTGCTGAAACGCGTAGAGACTCGCAGCAGCATCATCCATCAATGCGACCAGGCGGAGCGCGTTTTCTGGGCTGCTGCCTTCCCTGATTATCGAGTCGATTGCGTCGAGTTTGTGAAAGAAACCCTTCATAGCCTCATCTCGCTTTCAGTAAACGATGGAGGAATAGCCTCGGAAACCTTGGTTCGAACCCGCGCCCAGACCTGATCCAAGTACCTGTGGGGCTCTGAGCGACCGTCTGGGCCAATACCGTAGGCCAGAGGATAGCGGAGGACACCGATGCCCAAGCGCTGAAACTCATCGGTCTCGCGCTGCTCATCTGCCGCACTTGTGCGATCGCACAAAAGAATCATCTTCCTGCGCGGCGAAAGGGATGTGTCAGCTTGAAGCTTTGCGACTCGCGCAAAGACTCGCTTGAGAACTGGCTCCTGAAGCCCACAGCCTACAAACAGAGTTGAGTTGCGGATCAAAAGTTGGTCGAGGAGGCCTGGGAGCAGCGACTCAGTGTAGGCTTTCTCGAAATCGCTGCTCGTAAACACCAGATTTCTTGTATCGACGTCATTTCCATGAAGCGCCTTCCCGTGGAGATAGACGACCATATGCCTGAACCCGTGATCGAATAGCAGCTTCGGGTACGACATGATCCCGTGAGACCTCCCACGGGCGGCTTCAAGACAGGGATCGAAATTGGTTGTCACGAGATACCGGAACGGGCAGGCGCAGATGTGACTATATGCAGTTCGTGTGTATGTCGGATACCATCCGAACAGTTCGCCGAGGATTTGGAAATACATTTCAGGATTCGCTGTTTTGCACTTCTCCGCCCATTCCAGCTTCTCGGTCACCATGAGGGACGGAGGAAGATCGAACTTTTCGGGAATGCAGGCCGCGCAAAGCCTCTCAATCGCTGTTTGCCAGCTGGGATAACCGGCTCCGATGGACAGACCAGAGCCGATCCAGATCATGCTGCGTGGGTCTTCCTGAATCAGATCCGTAAGGGACGTCGTGAGCGAGCTTATGCGTGATTCAATCTCGATATTCTCTCGCCCGTTCAGCATTTCCCAGCCATTGACCCCCGTCGCTGACGATTAGAGAACCGCCGTGGCTCATCTCCGCTGCCGGCCTGAAACGGTTATCCGCGCCTGCCTGCAAATGGAGATGGAATTGAGGGCATTACGACACTGGTTCCGATGCACGATTTAGGGTACCACCAGGACTCCGCCTCGACCCGAATCAGTGTCAATAACCACCGACCCCACTCATCTGGGCTAGCGCTTGCCAGTGCCTCGGATGCGGCATCCGTCCCTTGCGAATCTGATTTGCGTAGACGCGCGACACGCCGAGAGATTTCGCGATCTGAGAACCGGAAATTGACGGAAGGACCGGCTGAATCTTGTCCACGTAGAAGCGTTCGGTGAGCCAGCTCGGCTGATCGGAGGGATTCCAGGCGGACCGAGCCCGATCATTGATTTTCTTGGTGGCAGCTCGTTTGGCTTGCGCTTCGGGTGTATGCGCTGTCACAAGCCCGGAACGGGCGACGTCCGCCATCCGTTCCGTGTTGAAGTCCTCTGCGCATTTGGCGCAGTAGAGCTTGTCTCCTTTGAGATCTCCGCCGCAACTCCGGCAAACACGTTTCGGGCGGGGTGCCGGTTTCGGTTGAGGCAATGCTGGTGCGCCTTTCACCTCGCGTCGGTGACGCTGGGTCAACCGGGCTGCGATGCGGGAGCGACTCGGACGCTCTGCGCGATGAAGTTCGCGAGCGAACCACTCAGCCGTGGGCGCAACCAATCGTGCCCAGGTCGGAGCAGTCTGCGCAAGTTGTGACGCAAGGGAGTTCATCAGCCGACAATTCCCGTCGCGCTGCTCAAAGAATGAATCCCGCGCGAGCGGGGTATGTTCCAGCCAATCGAGGACGAAGGCATCGACCTCGGGTCTGACTGGCTCCATGAGATCGCATGCAAGGCTGTCCCGGTACAGAGTATCGACGTGCAGCACTCCGATACCGGGATCGAGCCCGAGGGTCGCGGCGGCAAGTCGCGATTCCGCTTCGAGGATTGCGTAGAGATAATTCAGGATCGCGTTGATCGGATTGGTGGCGAGGCGGCTTGAGGCAGTCAGGGGAGACACGCGCGAGCCAAATGTACGCCAGTGCTCGGGTACCCGTGGCAGATCCTTGCGGGGAAACGCGACCGTAAGGGAGCGCCACGCCGTCCAATAGACTTTGGCCGCCTGCGACTCGATCATCCGCACTGCGCCGATTGACTCGATTTCGGCCAGTTCGGATCTGTATTGCCGAATTGCCAGAGCCGCATCCTCATCACCGAGCTTCTGAAGTGCTACCCTCTCCTGACCGGCCAGCTTGCGATCGATGATCTCCCGGCTCAATGTGAACGCTGTCCCGTTGTGGAGCGCCATCGCCTGCGCTCTCCGCAGCCGCGCGTCATAGGAACGCACAGGCCCGGTGGTCACCAGAACTTTTCCGTTCCTGTCGAGCATGGTGAAGGCGACATCCTGATCGGCGAGCCAGCGAAGCGCCGAAAGCGATACTTGGCCGTCAGAGCCAATCGCGACAAGACGCTTCAGCCCGTGGCCGACGCGCGGTAATCGGCACCGTCGGCGATCTTCACCAATGCCGTCCTCCAGCATCAGGTGTCCACGATCGACGCGGACAACGACACCATAGCCGCTCAGGGTAATCACTCCGTGGCGGGGCTGGATGATTGTGAAGTGTTGCGTGGATGAGTCTTGTTCCGGGAATGAGCCGTCGGGAGTCGGATTGCGCAAAGGGAAATGCTGCGCTACGGTTTGGGTAGCTGCCATTGGAGTCAACCCTCCTTTGGTGGTCAGGGCTTGTCGCCTGCTACTAACAGGCGGGAAGCCCGCTCTCTTTATATTTTATCATTTTTCTTGGTCTCACTTTTCCTTGAAGACTTTTCCAATCTGATGCGCTTTATGCTGGCGGGGCTAGTACCAAATTCGCGCGCCACTTGTTTATAGATATCCCCTTCGAGTGTTCTATCCGAGTCTCGCAGTTGTTTGATTCTCTCCCTGATCTGATCGCGAATAATCGGATCTTTGACTTTGCGCTTGCGACCGCCATGTCTGTATTGCGGACCAACACTAGCCGCGTAGCCGAAGTGCGCACGAAGATTTGGTATGGCATCCCTAATCTGCTGGACCATCACAGGAACAGCGTCCGGTTCGGGCTCCGGTTGAGTCAGAAGCCATACCGCATATTCTCCGAAGCGGAGACGACCCAACTCATCACCGGCACGGTGAGGCGCTGGCTCAACCTGCGCGGACAATGGAAAAACCTTGGCGGTGAGCGCGCTTAAGAGTTGAGACGCAATTCCATGCTCTTTGCGTGCCGCGTCGTATTTCGGGGAGATTTCGACCTCGGAAACACCTAGCTCCTCAAACCAATCGTCGAGATCCGCCAGCATACGATCGAATGTAAGCGTCTGAGCAACGCACCTTTTGCGACAGGCAGAGGTGTGATGGACTGCTGTGATGATGGAAGAGAGTGGAGTGGTGGTAAGGCGTCGCAGCCGTGCGGAGACAGCGCGGATAGCGGGGTTGTTTCCGAGCAGCGGCATGGGGCGGCAGGAGTTCTGTGAGGGCCACGGGCTGTCATTGAGCACGCTGAGCCGGCATCTGAGGAAGCAGTTTCAGGAGCAGACAGGAAGCGGCGGGGAGAGCCGTCTGGTGGCGGTAGAGCTGGTCAGGCCGGGGACCGGCGTACTGACGGTGATGTTGCGGAACGGTCGCAGGGTGGAGGTTGGCCGAGGCTTTGATGCCGGGACTCTGGCGCAGCTGGTGGACGTGCTGGAGAGGGTATAAGAGATGTTCGGATTTGGACCGGCGACGCGGATCTACGTGGCGACGGGAGCCACGGACCTGAGGAAGGGGTTCAACGGTCTGTACGGTCTGGTGCGGGATCGTCTGGGCTGCGCTCCGGAAAGCGGCCATGTTTTTCAATGCCCCTTCGATTGCACCCATCCCTAGCCAGGAAGCCCGCCGGATACGGATTACACATCCTTTTCATCCCCTGAGCGGCAAGCAATTTGATCTGGTTGAGCACCGGTGCATCTTCACT
>Ga0335075_10013146_pt1 | contig 12475 bp, 11 predicted proteins | sample Lox_Sample_24_FD_206723 | JGI IMG/M metagenome (GOLD analysis project Ga0335075, IMG submission 206723) | Soil microbial communities from Loxahatchee National Wildlife Refuge, Florida, United States - Lox_Sample_2.4 | ecosystem: Environmental > Terrestrial > Soil > Wetlands | place: USA... | reverse complement strand
AGCAGCGGGTCGGGTCCCTGCGAGGCCAGTGCACGCGACGCGGCCACCATCGTCGCGGTGGCGCCGACACTGGATGCCGGATCCCAGCTGTCGCCGTCGAATCTTCCGGATTGGGCGTTTGTCATGGGGATCGCTCCTAGTTCTTGTCAATCAGGGTGCCGTGCACGTATTGACGGTCGGCGAACGGCAAGTCGTCTTGCTCGATGGGCGGAAGACCGTTGGCCGCGAACATTTCCCGGATGGTGTTGCCGCTCATCTGCCATCCCAGGTCGGACAGGTAGCGTTTCGCCTCATTGCGATCGCCGAAGTAGGCCAGCTGGGTCATGTCGAGGTCGAGTCCGTGCTTGCGCCAACGCTCGGACACGATGCGCATGCGTTCCATGATCCGCTCCGTATGCGCGGGATCGCGGTTGGGGCCGCTTTCGGTCGCGATGCGGCTGCCCGGGGCGCTGAGCTCGGTGATGGTGTCGAGCAGGCGGTCCTGGGCTTCGGGTGGCAGATAGCCGAGCAGGCCTTCGGCGCTCCACGCGGTGGGCTGGCCGGGGTCGAAACCGGCCGCGCGCAGTGCGGCCGGCCAGTCGTCCCGCAGGTCGATAGCGACCGCGCGCCGGTGGGCGGTCGGCTCGGCGCCAAGTTCGGCGAGCGTGCGGGACTTGAATTCGATAACTTGCGGCTGGTCGATCTCGTACACCGTGGTGCCGTCCGGCCACGGCAGCCGGTAGGCGCGGGCATCCAGCCCCGACGCAAGGATCACCGCTTGCCGGATGCCGGCCGTGGTCGCGTCGATGAAGAACTCGTCGAAGAACTTGGTGCGGACCGCCATGTTGTCGGTCATCCGCTGCACGCCTGGCGGCGAACCGTCGCTATCGTCCTCGAGGTCGGCGGGGGTGAGCTCGCCGGTGGCCAGCTTGGTGAACAGGTCCAGGCCGACCGCACGCACCAGCGGCTCGGCGTACGGGTCGTTGATCAGCGGGCGTTCGGTCTTGCTGGCCATTGCACGGGCGGCCGCGACCATCGTGGCCGTCGCGCCGACGCTCGATGCCAGGTCCCAGGTGTCGTCGTCGGTGCGTGCCATCGCTACCCCTCTGCGTGAAGCCGACATGTTACTTAGCCAATATAACGAGCTTACCATGCCGCCGAAGGACCGCTATGCAGGCATATTGCCGAAACCCCTGTGACGATTGACCATTCGCGCGACGCTTTGCCCATGGCGTACGCGGTTGTGGGGAAGCGGGTGCTGATCACCGGCGCGTCGTCGGGGATAGGAGCCGCCCTGGCCCGGCGGCTGGCCGGCCACGGCGCGACGGTGGGGCTGATCGCCCGTCGACCGGAGCGGCTGGCCGAGGTGCTGACCGACTGCCGGCGGACTTCGCCGGCGTCGACGATGTGGGCGGCGGATCTGGCAGACACCGCCGCCGTCGGCGACCTGGCGCTGCGAGTGTGGGCCGAGATGGGCGGCGTCGACGTGCTGGTCAACAACGCCGCCACGCCGAAGCGACGGCCCGTCGATGCGCTGGACCCCGCCGAGGTGGAGGCCGTGATGAGCGTCAACTTCTTCGCCCCGATGCGGCTGACGCTGGCGATCCTGCCGCGGATGTTGGCGCGCGGGCACGGTGTCATCGTCAACGTGTCCAGTGTGGGCGGACGATTGGGCATCATTCATGAAACAGCTTACTGTGCAAGCAAATTCGCGCTTTGCGGGTGGAGTGAGTCGATGGCCGTCGATCTGCACGGCACCGGCGTCTCGGTGAAGCTGATCGAGCCGGGGCCCGTAGACACCGAGATCTGGGATCAGCCCGGTAGCGAGGAGCCGCTCTACCAGGGTCCCAAGGTGCCGGCCGAGGAGGTGGCCGACGGCATCATCGCGGCACTGGACAGCAATCGTTTCGAGCACTATCTGCCGGACATGAAGGCGGTCGTGGACTTCAAGAACGCCGACCTGGACGCCTACATCGCCGGCGCGGCCGCCATGGCGCCGCGATGAGGGCCCTGGTTTTCGGGGTGCGGCCCGACCCGTTCGACGTTCCCGACGGCGCCAACGTGCTGACGCAAAATCTGGCCCGCACGCCCACTGCCCTGCAGGACGTACCGGAACCGCCACTGCTGCATGACGATTGGGTGATCACCCGGCCGCGGCTGACCGGCATCTGCGGCTCGGACTCCAAGCAGATTCTGTTGGACTTCGAGGGCGACACCGACAATGCGATGTCGGCCTTCTGCTCGTTCCCGCAAGTGATGGGCCACGAGGTGGTCGCCGACGTCGTGCGCGTCGGGCCTAAAGCCCGCGGCCTGGAGCCGGGCCAGCGGGTGGTGCTCAACCCGTGGTTGTCCTGCGGGCCGCGGGGCATCGAACCGCCATGCCCGGCATGCCAGAGCGGCGACTACAGCCTGTGCTGGAGTTTCTGCGACGGCGACATCAAACCCGGTATCCACACCGGGGTTTCGGCCGACGTGACCGGCGGCTACGCCGAGCTGATGCCGGCCCACGACAGCATGCTGTTCGCGGTGCCCGAGTCGGTGCCCGACGAGTTGGCGGTGTTCGCCGACCCGTTTTCGGTGTCGCTGCATGCCATCACTCGGCACCCGCCGCCGGGATCGGGGCGGGTCGTGGTCTACGGCGCCGGCTCGTTGGGATTGTGCGCGCTGGCGATCCTGCGGGCGCTCTACCCGGACGTGGCGGTCGCGGTGGTGGCCCGCTTCGACGCCCAGGCCGAGCTGGCCCGTCGCTTCGGTGCGGCCCTCGTGCTGGCGCACGAGCCCCGGCTGGCCGTGATCGAAGAGCTGGTGGCCTGGGGCGGCGGTCGGTTGTGGCAGCCGATGCAAGGGCTGCCCATGGCGTACCCCGGTGCGGTCGACGTCGTCTATGACACCGTCGGCAAGCCGGAGACGTTCGAAGTCGGCGTTCGGGTGCTAGCAGCCCGCGGCACGCTGGTGAAGGCCGGCGTGCACGCCCCCGGCCGGTGGGAGTGGAGCCCGCTGTACTTCAAGGAGATCAGCTGGGTCGGCAGCAACGCCTTCGGCGTCGAGGAGGTCGACGGGCATCGCCAGCACGCGATCGCGCACTACCTCGACCTGGTTGCCGATGGCCGGGTTGACCTGAGACCCATGCTGACCCACACGTTCCGGCTCGACCAGTGGCGCGACGCCTTCCTGGCTATCGCAAATCAGGGTGCGACCGGCGCAGTGAAGGTGGCCTTTGACCAGCGTTAGGCCGCAGCAGCCGAGCGGGAGCGGTGGCGCGAAGCAAAGTTTTCCAACTTTATTGAACATCTGCGTAAATCCTTATTGCACATTCGTCTAAATAATGCTTTCCTGAGACTTACCTGAACAAATGCTGGTTGACTCTCAGGAAGGGGCTGATAATGAGTGGTCACCGGAAGAACAAGACGAAGCATCCTTCGAAAGGTGTCGTTCGAGCGTCGAGGAACCTGGCGGGTGCCTGTGGCGCCGCAGGTGCATTTCTGGCTTTCGGGATGACGCCGTTGGGCGGCCTGCCCGCAGCGCACGCTGACTTCGGGCTGGACGACCTTTTCGACCTCATCATCGACCCCGGCCTGGTGACAGGAGCCGTCGACGCGGCTGCTGTACCGGCAGCCGATCCCGCAGTCACGTTGGCCGATGCGTTTCAGACCGACTTCTGGCTACCCCTGCACACGGCGTTGCAGGACTGGATCAACAGTTCGCTGGGCCAGCAGATCGACAACGCCATCAACCCGTTCTTCGCGGTGGACAACTTCTGCGGCCTGATTTGCAACGGCGCTGATGGAACCTCGGCGATGGACCCGGATGGCGGCAATGGCGGGTTGTGGTTCGGCGACGGCGGATCCGGCTGGAACAGCGATGAGGTCGGGGTGGCCGGCGGTGACGGCGGGGCTGCCGGGGGTTGGGGCAACGGCGGCGACGGCGGCGACGGTGGGCTCGGCGCCGCCGGCGGTAACGGCGGCGACGGCGGCGAGATGTTCGGCAACGGCGGCGACGGCGGCAACGGCGGGAACGGCTACCTCATTTCGGCTCTCAACGCGGTGTTAGGCCCCGACACCCCCGCCGTCGATCCTGGCCCGGGTGTCGGCGGCAACGGCGGGGACACCGGCAACTACCAGGACGCCTTCGGTTTCCTGGCGGCCGGTAACGGCGGTAGCGGCGGGCAAGGCGGCGAGGGCGCTATTGACGGTCAAGGCGCCGACGGTGGCAACGGCGGCAACGGCTCGGCGTGGCTTGGTCAAGGCGGCACCGGCGGCACCGGTGGCTACGGCGGCACCGGCGACATCTTCGTCGACAACGGCTTCGGCGGCACCGGCGGCACCGGCGGCACCGGCGGCGGAGGCGTGGTGCAAGGCTACGGCGGCACCGGCGGCCAAGGCGGTCAGGGCGCGTACGGCGACATCTTCATCAACAACGGCACCGGCGGCACCGGCGGTTACGGCGGCGTCGGCGGCACCGGCCTCGAGCAGGGCGACGGCGGCACCGGCGGGACCGGTGGGACCGGCGCCTACGGCGATCTCGGTTACAACAACGGCACCGGCGGCACCGGCGGTTACGGCGGCACCGGCGGCACCGGCCTCGAGCAGGGCGACGGCGGCACCGGTGGCCAAGGCGGTCACGGGGCTTACGGCTACTACAACGTCAACAACGGCTACGGCGGCACTGGCGGCAACGGCGGCGTTGGCGGCGTCGGCACGGTAGATGGCAACGGTGGGGTCGGCGGCACCGGTGGCACGGGTGCAGCCGGCACCGAGGGCTACGCGGCCGGCAACGGCGGCAACGGCGGCACTGGAGGCGACGCGGGCAGCACCAGCGGCGGTACCGCTCAGGGCGGCAACGGCGGGCCTGGGGGCAACGGCGGCCTTGGTTACGCCGACTCGCCCGGCGGCGTCGGCGGCACCGGCGGCGACGGCGGTACCGGCGGCACGGCTGCCGGGGGCCCTGGCCAGGCTGGCCAGGGGCCGCAAAGCAGCATCGGCGGGGCCGGCGGAGCCGGTGGCGCAGGCGGCGCGTAGGGCTGACCCGGCGCCGAACCGCTACATCGGGTTGGCGCGCAGGTAGCCGTAGACGCTGGCGAAGTTCGCGTTGACTTCGTCGGGGATGGGCACGGGTCCGCCCAGGGCCCGTGCGCCCCAGACGATTTGCGCGGTGCGTTCGACCAGAGCCGTGACGTGCAGGACCTTGTCCGGCCGCGGCCCGACCGCGACCAGGCCGTGGTTGGCGATCAGCGCGGCGGCCCGGCCCTCGAGTGCCTTCACCGCGTTGCTGCCCACCTCGGGTGTACCCGAGGCGGCGTAGTCGGCGCAGCGGATGTCGCCGCCGCAGTAGATGGCGAACTCGTCGATGCAAGCCGGGATCGGCTGGTGTGCGATCGCGAACATGGTGGCCCACACCGGGTGACTGTGGATGACGCTGCCGATGTCGTCGAACGCCTGGAAACAGGCGAGATGCAGCTTCATCTCGGTCGACGGCTGGCGGCCCTCCGCGGCGTGCAGCACCTTACCGTCCGGGTCGACCAACACCAGATCCTCGAGCTTCATCTCGGAGTAGTCGACCGACGATGGGGTGATGACGAGGTTGCCGTCCTCTCGGCGCGCGGAGATGTTGCCCGCGGTGCCCTCGACCAGGCCACGCCGCAGCATGTCCTTGGCCGCGGCCAGCACCGCGGCTTCGGTGTTGGCCACGAATTTCACCGATCCCATGGTCCTAACACCTCCGGGTTGACGATGTGAGCGGGCCTGTTGCCGGACAGCAGCGCTTCCAGGTCATCGGCCACCATCTGCGCCTGCCGCGCCTCAGTGTTCCACGTCGCTCCGCCGATGTGGGGCGTGAGCACCACATTCGGCATCGCCGTCAGCGGGTGGTCGGTCGGCAGCCATTCGCCGACGAAGTGGTCCAGGCCCGCGGCGCCGACCTTGCCGCTGCGCAGCGCGTCGACGAGCGCGTCGGTGTCGTGCAGCTGGGCCCGCGCGCTGTTCAGGAAGACGACGCCGTCTCGCATGGCCGCAAACTGCTTGGCGCCGATCAGCCCCGTGGTCTCGGGGGTGACCGGCGCATGCAGCGAGACGATGTCCGCCTCGGCCAGCAGGTCGTCGAGGCTGTGCGTGGCCTCGTCGTTGTACGGGTCGTAGGCGATGACCCGCATGCCCAGCCCGGCCATCCGCCACTTCGTCGCCCGCCCGACGGCGCCGAGGCCGATCAGCCCGACCGTTTGGCCGGCGACCTCCCACGCGCGGAAGCGCTGATACGGAATGCTGCTGTCGCGGAACACCTCTCCGGCGCGCACGTCGGCGTCGGCGCCGAGCACATGGCGGGTGGCGGCGAAAAGCAGCGCCAGCGTCATCTCGGCGACCGCGTCGGCATTGCGGCCCGGGGTGTTGAGCACCGGAATCCCGGCCGCGGTCGCGCCCGCGATGTCGACGTTGTTGGGGTCACCGCGGGTCGACGCGATGGCCCGCAGACCTAGCCCGAGCACCGGCCCCTTGACCGAATCACTTTCCACGACAACGACATCGGCGCCTTCGGCGGAGATCCGCTCGGCCAGCTGCTCTGCGGAGTAAATGCGCAGCGGGGTCTGCTCGATCCACGGGTCGTAGACGACATCGGCCAGCCGTAGCAACTTTTCGAACCCGTCGCCACGCAACGGGGCCGTCACCAAAGCACGCGTCATGACTGCCAATGCTGGCGTACGGTGACGCCCGTGTCAGGCAAAGACGTCACAATCGGCATCGACATCGGCACCACCGCCGTCAAAGCGGTGGCCGCCGATGCGGACGGCCGGGTGGTCGCGCGGACACGGATTCCCCACGAGCTTCGGGTGCCGACGCCGGACCGGTTGGAACACAACGCCGACGAGGCCTGGCGGCGGGGCCCGCTGACCGCGCTGGAGCGGCTGGCGCGGCCCGATGCGCTGGCGGTCGCCGTGTCCGCGATGGTGCCGTCGCTGACCGCCGTGGATTCGGGCGGCCGTCCGATCACCCCCGGACTGCTCTACGGGGACGGTCGTGGCCGGGTTGGCGACGCCGGCCCCTCGGCCCCGTTCCCGGTCGGCGAGGCCGCCGAATTTCTGCGCTGGACCGCCGCACAGGCGCCCGACGCGGCCGGATACTGGCCGGCCCCGGCGGTGGCCAACTACGCGCTGGGGGGCGAGGCGGTGGTCGACTTTCCCACCGCCTTCACCGCGACACCGCTGTTCGACAGCGGCGGCTGGAGCGCCGAGGCCTGCGCGGAGCGAGGTGCGACGGTTGACCGGATGCCGCGACCGGAAGCACCGGGTGCCGCGATCGGAACGGTCGGCGATGTCGTGCTGGCCGTCGGCGCCATCGACGCGCTGTGCGAGCAGATGGTGGCCGGCGCCGACGACGACGGCGACGTGCTGGTGCTGTGCGGCACCACGTTGATCGTGTGGGTGACGATCCCCGAGGCGCGGCAGGTGCCGGGACTGTGGACGCTGCCGACGATGACCGGCAAAAGCCAGATCGGCGGGGCGAGCAACGCGGGCGGGCTGTTTCTCGGTTGGGTGGATCGTGTTCTGCGGCAGGGCAATCCGGCAGCGGCGGATCCGCGGCGGGTGCCGGTCTGGTCGCCCTATCTGCGCGGCGAGCGCACGCCGTTCCACGACCCCGACCGTCGCGGCGTGCTCGACGGCGTGAACCTCACCCACGATGCGATGGCGCTGCGGCGGGCTGCGTACGAGGCGTCGGGCTTCGTCGTGCGCCAGCTCATCGAGATGAGCGGGGCGAAGGTGTCGCGAATTGTGGCTGCCGGCGGCGGTACCCGGGTCGACCCGTGGATGCAGGCCATCGCCGACGCCACCGGCCGGCCGGTGCAGGTGTCGGGGGTGGCCGAGGGCGCGGCGCTGGGCGCGGCGTTCCTGGCCCGGATGGCGGTCGGCCGCGAATCGTCGATCACCGACGCCGCCCGCTGGGCCTGCACCGAACGCGTCGTCGAACCGCATCCGGCCTGGATGGATCCGATGGAAGACCGTTATCGCCGGTTTCTCGAACTGGCCGGGCGGCCGTCGCTAGCCTAGCTCGGCCGAAACGTACTTGATGTCGCCGAACGCCACCATCGTCTGGCCTTCGGGGAACTCGAATCCGTTGGCCGCGTAAAGCTCTCGGGTCGTGTGCACAGTCGTCCGCCAGCCGCGACCGGTCAGGTACTCCACGGCGTCGTTACGCTCGCCGTCGTAGACCAGGTCGGCCCAGTTCATGTTCAGGCCGAGGCGGCGCCACCGCTCGCTGATCTCCTTGCCGCGGTTGGTGATTCGATCGCGGATGTTCGGCACGTAGCCGGTGCCGATCCTGCTGCCCGGCGCACTGAGCGCGGTGATGCTGTCGAACAGCCGATCCTGCGCGTCGGGCGGCAGGTAGCCCAGCAGCCCCTCGGCGATCCAGGCCGTCGGCTTTTCGGAGTCAAACCCGTTGTCCCGCAGGGCAGCCGGCCAGTCGTCGCGCAGGTCTACCGCGACCGCTCTGCGGTCGGCGGCCGGAGCCGCGCCCAGGTCGGCCAGTGTGCGGGTTTTGAATTCGATGACCTGCGGCTGGTCGACCTCGTAGACCACGGTGCCCTGCGGCCAGGTCAGCCGGTAGGCGCGGGTGTCGAGCCCGGCCGCCAGGATGATGGCCTGCCGCACGCCCGCCGCGACGGCGTCGGCGAAGAAGTTGTCGAAGAACCTTGTCCGCACCGCCATACCCTCGGCCAACCGCTGCGGGTTGAACGCGGGATCGTCGTCGTCGAGCTCGATTTCGCCGTTCATCATCCGGATGAAGGCGTCCACGCCGACGGCGTTGACCAGCGGCTCGGCGTAGGGATCGTCGAGCAGGGGGTTCGGGCCCTTCGACGCCATCGCGCGCCGGGCGGCCACGGCGGTGGCGGTGGCGCCCACGCTGGATGCCAGATCCCAGCTGTCGCCGTCGTGACGTTTGGTGTCGCTTTCGGCCATCTGGAAAACCTCCTATTTGCGGGTTGCGACAACCGAGACGATGTTGCGCAGCGCGGCCAATTCGTTGTCTGCGGGGAAGGTGCGACCGTAGTCGGCGAACAGTTCCCGCCGGGGCCGGGTGTTCACCTGCCAGCCGCGGTCCTTGAGGTAATCCGCGACGTTGTTGCGCTCGCCCTCGTAGAACAACCCGGACAGGTCGATGTCGCAGCCGAGGCTGGCCCACCGATCGTTCATCGCCTCGCCGCGCTCGGCCATCGTCGGCCCGCTGTCCGGGTGGTACTCGGTGGCAAGCTGACTGCCGGGCGCGCTGAGCGCGGTGATGTGGTCGAACAGCCGATCCTGCGCTTCGGGCGGCAGGTACATCAACAGCCCCTCGGCGCTCCACGCCGACGGCTTGGTGTCGTCAAACCCGCTGGCGCGCAACGCGGCCGGCCAATCCTCGCGCAGGTCGATGCTCACCGTCCGACGCTCGGCCGTCGGTTGGGCGCCAAGCCCCGCCATCGTCTCGGTCTTGAAAGCGACTACCTCGGGTTGATCGACCTCGTAGACAACGCTGCCCGGCGCCCACGCCAGTCGGTAAGCCCTGGCGTCCAGGCCGGCGGCCAGGATCACGGCCTGACCGATGCCCGCCGCGCTGGCGTTGGTGAAGAAGTCATCGAAGAACCGGGTGCGCACCGCCAGCGAGTCGGTCTCGTGTTGCAGTTCCCCGCCACCGTTTTCGCTGACCGCGCTCAGGTCGACGTCGCCGTTCACCACCCGCGTGAAAAAGTCGATCCCGACCGCCCGCACCAGTGACGCCGCGAACGGGTCGTTGATGATCGGGTCGGCGTCCTCAGTGGCCCGGGCTCGGGCCGCGGCGACCATCGTCGCCGTCGCGCCAACGCTCGAGGCCAGGTCCCAACTGTCGGTATCAGTGCGCGCCATGTTCACCCTTCCGTCAACACCCAGCTGTAGTCCTTTGATATTTAGCCAAGGTAAAGAGCCAATGAAACCTTACGCCTCGGAGCTGTGTGCGGCCTAGGAAATCCGTGTGTCGGCCATGGCCGTCCTGGCCCTGCCAAAACCACGCTTCTGCCTGGTCAAGCCCCGCTCGATAGCCGTCTAAAGCCGGGCAGCGTGCCGCTTCGGCCGCGCCGCCGACACAGAACATGCGCAAGGTGCTCGAATGAGCCGCCGCGGCCCACCCATTTGCGGGCGTGCGCTGCGTGCGCTGTTACTCTCGTAGACTGTCTGACGCGCGCGTGAACACGTCCTGGCCTGCATGTGCTCGGCGCGCGACGCAGGACCATGCAGGACAGTTCAATGCTGGAAACGCCAGCAAGTAGGCACGCCGCGACCAGAGTCCGGCTGCGCAGGAGGAAGAGTGCTTTCGGCTTTCATCTCATCGCTGCGAACAGTCGACCTGAGACGGAAGATCCTGTTCACCCTCAGCATGGTCGTGCTGTATCGGCTCGGGGCGTCCCTGCCGTCTCCGGGAGTCAACTACCCGAACGTGCAGAAGTGCATTGCGCAGGTCAATGGCGGCGACGCGGCCCAGATTTACTCGCTGATCAACCTGTTTTCCGGCGGCGCGCTGCTGCAGCTGACCGTGTTCGCGGTCGGGGTGATGCCCTACATCACCGCGAGCATCATCGTGCAGCTGCTCACGGTGGTCATCCCCAGGTTTGAAGAGCTGCGCAAAGAAGGCCAATCGGGTCAGGCCAAGATGACGCAGTACACCCGGTATCTCGCGATCGCGCTGGCCATCCTGCAGGCCACCAGCATCGTGGCGCTGGCCGCCAACGGCGGCCTGTTGCAGGGCTGCAGCCTGGACATCATCGCCAACCAGAGCATCTTCACGCTGGTCGTCATCGTGTTCGTGATGACCGCGGGTGCGGCGCTGGTGATGTGGATGGGCGAATTGATCACCGAACGCGGCATCGGCAACGGCATGTCGCTGCTGATCTTCGCGGGCATCGCCGCCCGCATCCCCAGCCAGGGCAAGACGATCCTGGACAGCCGCGGCGGGGTGGTGTTCGTCAGCGTCTGCGTGGCGGCGCTGATCATCGTCATCGGCGTGGTGTTCGTCGAGCAGGGCCAGCGCCGTATCCCGGTGCAGTACGCCAAGCGCATGGTGGGCCGCCGCATGTACGGCGGCACCTCGACGTACCTGCCGCTCAAGGTCAACCAGGCCGGTGTTATCCCGGTCATCTTCGCGTCGTCGCTGATCTACATCCCGCATCTGATCACCCAGTTGATCCGCAGCGGCACCGGCGGCCTTGGCAACAGCTGGTGGGACAAGTTCGTCGCCAACTACCTGTCGAACCCGGCCAGCCCGGTCTACGTCAGCATCTATTTCGCGCTGATCATCTTCTTCACGTACTTCTACGTGTCGATCACGTTCAACCCCGACGAGCGTGCCGACGAGATGAAGAAGTTCGGTGGCTTCATCCCGGGCATCCGGCCGGGCAAGCCGACTGCCGACTACCTGCGTTATGTGCTCAGCAGGATAACCCTGCCGGGCTCGATCTACCTCGGTGTGATCGCGGTGCTGCCCAACCTGTTCCTCCAGATCGGCAACACCGGCTCGGCGCAGCAACTGCCGTTCGGCGGCACCGCGGTGCTGATCGCGATCGGGGTCGGGTTGGATACGGTGAAGCAGATCGAAAGTCAGCTGATGCAGCGCAACTACGAAGGGTTCCTCAAGTGAGACTTGTGTTGCTTGGTCCCCCCGGAGCGGGTAAAGGAACTCAGGCCGTGAAGCTGGCGGAGAAACTCCAGGTGCCGCACCTGTCCACCGGTGATCTCTTCCGGGAGAACATCGGCAACGGCACCCCGCTGGGGCTGGAGGCCAAGCGCTACCTGGACGCCGGCGATCTGGTGCCGTCAGAGCTGACCAACGAGCTCGTCGACGACCGGCTGAACAATCCCGACACCGCCGACGGTTTCATCCTGGACGGCTACCCACGTTCGGTCCCGCAGGCCAAGGCACTGCACGACATGCTCGAGCGCCGCGGGACGCAGCTCGACGCGGTGCTGGAGTTCCGGGTCGCCGAGGACGAGCTCTTCAACCGGCTCAAGGCGCGCGGCCGTGCCGACGACACCGACGAGGTCATCCACAACCGGATGAACGTCTACCGCGACGAAACCGCGCCGCTGATCGAGTACTACGCCGGCGACCTGAAGACCGTCGACGCGGTCGGCACCGTCGACGAGGTGTTCGCCCGCGCCGTGCAGGCCCTAGGGAAGTAACGGTGATCGCCCTGGCGGGCCTGCGCACTCGCAAGGTCGTGCCGCCGCGCTCCGCCGGCGAACTCGACGCGATGGCCGCGGCCGGCGCCGTGGTCGCCGCCGCGCTGCGGGCGGTCCGTGAGGCCGCCGCACCCGGGGTTTCGACGGGCGACTTGAACCAGATCGCCGAATCGGTGATTCGTGACGCCGGCGCGACGCCGTCATTCCTCGGCTACCACGGCTATCCGGCGTCCATCTGCTCGTCGGTGAACGACCGTGTGGTGCATGGCATTCCGTCCGCCACCGAGGAACTCGCCGCGGGTGACCTGGTTTCGGTCG
>Ga0335075_10013144_pt1 | contig 12477 bp, 6 predicted proteins | sample Lox_Sample_24_FD_206723 | JGI IMG/M metagenome (GOLD analysis project Ga0335075, IMG submission 206723) | Soil microbial communities from Loxahatchee National Wildlife Refuge, Florida, United States - Lox_Sample_2.4 | ecosystem: Environmental > Terrestrial > Soil > Wetlands | place: USA: Florida... | reverse complement strand
CCGCCTGGTGCATACCGCCTGTCGCGCACGGCTCCGGCGATGGGGAGGGCGCGCAACTTGTGGCCGCCACGCGGGTTCTCCCGGATGCAGAAACGCTCTCACTCCAGAGAGAAACAAAAAATTGACACAAAAGAGTGCAGCCGTTTATAGTCGTCGTGCAAGCCGCCAGGGAGGCGGAGATCCGGACCCGAGGTGCCGGGGTGGGGCGGGGGCCCTGTCTTCGGTTCGGGGTCCACGTAGCTAGGAGGCTCCGTGAGCCGCAGCACCCGTTCTTCCTCGCCCGGGCCCGTCGCCCCGACCGCCGGCCTCGTCCCGTCCTCGCCCCGGCGCGCGCGGGCACTCCTCCTCGTGTCGCTCATCTCGGCCGCGCTCCTCCTGGCCTTCGCCCCGACGGCGCTCGCCGCCCACCACATCCTCGGGCCGACGCCGATCGGCAAGCCCTGTGCCGCAGAGCCCTGTTCCGGCGAAGAACTCGAGACCCCGGTCGCGGTGGCGGTGAACGAAGCAACCGGCGACATCTACGTCCTCGATCAGGGCGACGCGACCGAACCCACCGGTCGTGTCGTCCGCTTCAGCTCAGCCGGCGTCTTCCAGTCCGAATTCAACGGCTCCGGCACCCTCCCGGGAGAAGAACACGCGGCGGGCAGTCTCGGGCGACCGGAAGAAATCGAAAGCGGACGCTTCGACTACAGCGGAGAAGCCGCGAGGCCTGAACACTTCCAGACCAGCGGTCTCGCGGTCGACAACGATCCGGCGAGCCCTTCCTTCGAAGACGTCTACGTCGTTGATTCCCAGGCGGACACCGAAACCCCCGCTATGCCGATGGTCGTGGACAAGTTCAGTCCCGACGGCGAATACCTCGGCCAGATCACCACGAATCCGGAATTCCCGAATCCGCACTTTGGGTTCGTCTTCGGCGTGTCGGTGGATTCGGATGGTCAGGTCTGGTTGTTCGAGCAGAACCTGGAAGCAGGCCTAAGAGGTTCTGGCGTGGCCAACTACACAAACGGGGTGGAAAATGCCTTCGTCGGACTTCGTGAAACCAATCCTCCCCAGAGTGAGTTCCCCGCATCCGGTTTTGCGGTCGACTCTGGCGACAACCTCTACCTCCACAATCTGGCACCGAACGCGATCGCCAAGTTCGATTCCGGGGGCACATTGCTGAAGGTCCCGTTCGGCGATCCGGAACCCGTCGGCGTCGCCGTTGAAGCCGGCACCGATAGCGTCTACATCGACAACGCCAACGCCTGGCACGGCTACAGGCCCGATGGCGAAGAAACCGAGTCGAACCCCGTCCCCGGCGAACACGGAGCCGGCATCGCGGTCGACGCCTCGACCCGGACCGTCTACGTCGCCGACCCCTCCACCGACGTCGTCTACGTCTACCCGCCCGAACCGCCCGGCCCGCCGACGATCGAATCCACCTCGGTCTCCGACGTCACCGCCGCCTCGGCCCGGCTCGAAGGCATGGTGAACCCGCGCTCCGAAGCGGGGGAAGGGCCGACCACCTACCGCTTCGAATACGGGCTCTGCACGGGCGGGATCCTCACCTGCGCGGCGAGCCCCTTCACCGCCGCCGTCCCCGGGCAGATCGCCGCGGGCTTCGAAGCCGAGCCGGTACGGGCGACGATCGGCGGTCTTGTCCCGGGCACCGCCTATCACCTTCGCCTCTCCGCCGAAAACTCCCACTCCACCGGGCCGTCCTTCGGCCAGACCGTCACCTTCACCACCCAGCCTTCGAACTCTGCCTCGACCCTCCCCGATGGCCGTGCCTGGGAGCTCGTCTCGCCGCCGAACAAGCACGGGGCCTTGATCCAGCCGATCGAAGAGGGGGTGATCCAGGCATCGGCCTCCGGCGACGCGATCTCCTATCTCGCCAACGGACCGACCGAAGGCGAGCCCGCCGGGAACTCGCAGGCCGTGCAGGTTCTGTCTCGGCGTGGCGGCCCTGATTCGTCGCCTTGGGTATCCCAGGACATAGCGACCCCGCATGAAGCGCCGGTGGGGATCTCGGAGAGCGGCCGGGGCGAGTACCGCTTCTTCTCCGAAGAACTGGAACGTGCCGTGGTCCAGCCCTTCGGCCCCTTCACCAGGTCGCTCTCCCCGCAGGCCTCCCAGCGCACCGCCTACCTGCGCGACCTCTCGGGCTCCTGCGGCTCCTCCTGCTACCGCCCGCTGGTCACCGGCTGCCCGGAAGCGTCCCGGCCCTGCCCGCCGGCGGTCCAGGAAGCCGCGAACGTACCGCCGGGCACCGAATTCGGCCGCGAAGGCTCCTGTGTAGAAGCGATATGCGGCCCCGAATTCCTCGGCGCGAGCCCGGACGCCACCCACGTCGTCCTGCGCTCACCGATCGCCCTCGCCGCCGGGATGCCGCCGGAAGCCGCAAGCCTCTACGAGTGGTCGGCCGGGAGCCTCCGTCCGATCAGCATCCTGCCCGACGGCCTGCCGGCCGAGGTGCCGACCGCTCTCGGCTCCACCACGACCATCGGGGCTGCGGTGATCGCCCGGCACGCGGTCTCCGCCGACGGCTCGCGCGTCGTCTTCTCCGAACGCCCGAGCCGCGGTGGCGAACACCTCTACCTGCGCGCCGATGCCCTCGACCCGCAGAGCGCCTCGGGAGAATGCGACGAAGCTGGCCGCGCCTGCACGATCCAGCTCGACGAGGTGCAGGGCGGGTCGGGCGAAGGCACGGTCGCGCCGGTCTTCCAGGATGCCTCCGCCGACGGCTCGCGCATCTTCTTCACCGACTCCCAGCGTCTCGTCCAGGGCGCCTCGGAAGCAGGGGCCGACCTCTACGAATGCCGGGTGGAAGAACCGGCACCCGGCCACCTCTCCTGCAGGCTCACCGACCTCACCGCCCGAGGAGGCGGCGAAGCGGCCGGTGTGCGCGGCCTGATCGCCGGGTCCTCGTCGGACGGCTCGACGGTCTACTTCACCGCGAACGGCGTCCTGACCCACGAACCGGGCCCACGGGGGGAATCCGCGGTGGCGGGCGACTGCGCCCCGCCTCCGGTGATGGAAGGCGCCCCGGAAGCCCAGCTGGCCCCCCAGCGGTGCAACCTCTACATGAGGCGCGGCGGTCAGATCAGGCTCGTGGCCGTGCTCTCGGGGGCCGACTATCCGGACTTCGCCCTGCTGGGAAGCGCCGGACTGGCGAGCCTGTCCGCGCGGGTCTCGCCCGACGGCGCCTACCTCGCCTTCATGTCGCGCCGGCCGCTTACCGGCTACGACAACCGTGACGCGGCCTCCGGCGAACCCGACCAGGAGGTCTTCCTCTACGACTCCGCCGGCGTCGGCAGTCTCGTCTGCGCCTCCTGCGACCCGAGCGGTGCCCGGCCCCACGGTGTGGAATACAGAAAGATCGACGCCTCCGAAGGAGGCCTCGCCGGTGGCTACCACATCCGGCCCGCAAGTTCCTGGATCGCCGCCTCGATCCCCGGCTTCACCCCGCTGAACGGCGGCTTCGGCTTCGCCCTCCACCAGTCCCGCTACCTCTCCGACCAAGGGCGCCTCTTCTTCAATTCCGCCGACGCGCTCGTCCCCGGCGACTCCAACGGCACCGAGGACGTCTATCAGTATGAGCCGCCCCAGGGGCCGGGTGCGCCGCCCGGCGACGGCTGCACCACCTCCTCGGCCGGCTACAGCCCGGTCTCCGCCGGTTGCATCGATCTGATCTCCTCCGGCACCTCGAAGTCCGAATCGGCCTTCCTCGATGCCTCCGAATCCGGCGATGACGTCTTCTTCCTCACCGCCGGCCGGCTCTCGAGGCGAGACGAAGACTCGGCCTTCGACGTCTACGACGCCCGGGTCGGCGGCGGCGAAGCCGAAACCACGAAGGCGGTCGAATGCTCGGGCGACGCCTGTCAGCAACCGGCTGCGGCGCCGGATGACGCCACCCCCGGCTCGCTGACCTTCTCCGGTCCGGAAAACGTCAAGGAATGTTCGAAGGGCAGGCAGCTGAAGAAAGGGAAGTGCGTCGCCAAGAAGCAGAAGAAGGCGAAGCACAAGAAGAAGCACCACAAGAAGAAGGGGAAGAAGTCACACAAGAAGGCCAAGAGCCACAAGAAGGGCGGTCACCGATGAGTGCGGCGCGAGCAAGCAATCGAACTCTGATGGCTCTTGCGCAGCGAGCAAAGCGCGATCCCTTGCCCAGGAATTCGTACGCCGATCACCGACCGACCGATTCCTCTGTGACCAAGGAGAACCGCACCATGCACGGGCCTCGTCGACTCCTGATTTCTTTCATCATGTTTCTGAAGATCTTTATGGCGTCGGACGGTGACTCCGGTGTGACGGGTGCCTGGACCGCGAGCGCCGGACCAAGCAGCGCAAGGATGCAGGGAGGATCGATGGCGGCGCTATTGACCCGACTGAGGACGCCGCGATGCGCAGCATTCATTGTGTCCGCCGCCGCGGTGCTGGTGCTCGGCGCGGCGGAGGCGCCGTCCGCCGCCGCAGCGTCTCCCTGGTGGCACCTCACGTCCGGATCTCGGCCGACCTATGTCGACCCCGACGCCGGCGAACCGGGCACCGATCAGGTGCAGGAACTTCGCGTGACGAATCAGGAAGTTCTCGGTGGTGCGGAACAGACCTACTTCAAGCTCTCCGTCGGATCCTCGTTCGAAGAATTCTTCTCGACCGAACCTCTTGGAAGCATTTTCGGAGGCACCGAACTGAGCGCGGCAAACCTTCGAAGCGCTCTCGAAGGTGCGTACGGCGGGCCGGTGACCGTCACGCCGAATCCGGTACCGGGCGAATTCGTCTACGAAATCATCACGCCCCCGGGCCCCCATCTGGAAGCGATCGGGGGGCTGATCTTCACCGCCGAAGCAACGGTCATCGACCCTGGTAGGCCCGAAAAGCCCGACGGCACGATCGTCGTCTTCGCCGAGAACTTCGGCAACGCCCCCGTCAAGGGGGCCACCTCGCCGGTGACGTTCACCGACACCCTGCCGCCCGGCCTCATACCGACCTCGGTCACCGCCGTGCGGAACGCGTCGGCGAGCTTCTTCCTGCCGCTGAACTGCGAACCGCTGCCGCAGATCTCCTGCCGCCTCGAAGCCGACCTTCCCCCCTATCAGGCGCTCGAACTGAGGATCGGCGTCAACGTGGCGCCCGGCGCGCAGACGGGCGAACCGAACACCGTCTCGATCTCCGGCGGCACTGCGGCGACCGCGACCCTCCGGCGTCCCGTGACGATCTCCCGGGAACCGGTGCCCTTCGGCCTCGAAGACTACGAGCTGCGGATCGAAGAAGAAGGTGGCGAACTGACCGGTGGCGCCGCCTCACACCCGTTCCAGGTCACCGGTACGGTGGCCCTCAATCAGGGTGTCCAGGAAGAACGGGGCGGTAAGCCCTACGTCCAGCCGTCCTTCCTGCCCAAGGACATCGACACCGAATTGCCGCCGGGCTTCATCGGCAATCCCTCGCCGTTCGCGGTCTGCACCCTGGTCCAGTTCTCCCATGTCTACAGCGGGGGAGGCCCTCGCGGCAACGTCGAAGAAAACGACTGCCCCGACTCGAGCGTCGTCGGCGCCGCCACCGTCACCGTCGAGGAACCCACCGCGGCGGGCTACCTGACGCTGGTCACGCCCGTCTATAACCTCGAGCCCGCCTTCGGCGAACCGGCGCGCTTCGGCTTCGCCCTGCCGGTCGCCCACACCCAGGTCACGCTCGACACCGCCCTGCGCGACGGGCCCGGCGAAGACTACGGCGTCACCATCCACGCCGACAACGTCAGCCAGCAGGCCGGGCCGCTGCTCGCCCAGGTCACCTTCTGGGGCGTGCCGGGCTCTGCCGCCCACGACGCCTCGCGCGGTTGGTCCTGTCTCGGCGAAAGCCAGGGCTACGCCCACGGGCTGTGCGTGCCCGCGGGCGAATCCAATCCGCCCGCCCTTCTCACCGTCCCGACCTCGTGTTCGGGTCCGCTCCAGACGTCGGTCCTCGCCGCCTCCTGGGACCAGCCGGGGATCTTCGGCCGCTTCCTCCCGCCCGCCCCGCTGCAGAGCCTCGGCGCCTGCAATCAGGTCCCGTTCGCGCCGACGATCGCCGCCGAACCGACCTCCGACTCCGCCACCTCGCCGACCGGCCTCAAGTTCGATCTGAACTTCAAGAACGAAGGGCTGACGAACTCCAACGCCGGGGCGCGGGCGGAAGCCAACCTGAAGAAGGCCGTGGTGACGCTGCCCGAAGGGTTCACCGCCAATCCGTCGGTGGCAGAAGGCCTGAAGGCCTGCAGTCAGGCCGAATACGAATCGGCGACGGTCGAACCGGGGACGGGCTGCCTCTCCGAATCGAAGATCGGCGACGTCGAAATCGAAAGCCCGCTGGTGGCGAGCCGTACCGAAAAGGTGGTCAAGGGCGGCCTCTTCGTCGCTCGCCAGCACGACAACCCCTATGGCAACCTGCTGACCCTCTACATGATCGCCCGGGCGCCCGAACTCGGGGTGGTGATCCGTCAGGCGCTGAAGGTCGAACCGAACCCGGTGACCGGACAGCTGACGACCACGGTCGACGACGTGCCGCAGCTGCCCTTCAGCCACTTCCACCTCGAATTCCGCACCGGCCAGCGGGCGCCGCTGATCACCCCGCCCGCCTGCGGCACCTACGCGGTGAAGGCCGAGCTCTACCCATATTCGAACCCCGAAGTCGCGCGCGAAGAAGAAAGCTCCTTCAAGATCACCGCGGGACCCGAAGGCCAGGGCTGCCCCTCCGGCGGCACGCCGCCCTTCCACCCGACCCTCGAAGCCGGGACGACCAACAACTCCGCGGGCACCTACTCGCCCTTCTACACCCGGATCTCGAGGAAGGACTCCGAACAGGAGATCACCCACTTCTCGATCAAGCTGCCGCCCGGGGTGAGCGGCAAGCTGAAGGGGCTCGAACAGTGCTCCGACGCCCAGATCGCCGCGGCGAAGGCGCGCGAACACGAACTGGGCGGCCAGGAAGAGATCGAACACCCGAGCTGCCCGGCCTCCTCTGAAATCGGCCACACCACGGTCGGCACCGGGGTCGGCAACGTCCTCGCCTACGCGCCCGGCAAGCTCTACCTCGCCGGCCCCTACAAGGGCTCGAACCTCTCGGTCGTCTCGATCACCGCGGCCAAGGTCGGTCCCTTCGACCTCGGCACGGTGGTGATCCGCGAGGGCCTGAAGGTCGATCCGACCACGGCCCAGGTGTCCGTCGACGCGGCGGGCTCCGACCCGATCCCCCACATCGTCGACGGGATCCCCGTCCACCTGCGCGACATCCGGATCTACGTCGACCGTCCCCAGTTCGTGATCAACCCGACCAGCTGCGCGAGGACCGAGACCGCCTCGACCGTGCTCGGCTCGGGGACGAACTTCGCCTCCGAAGCCGACGACCAGCCGGTGACGGTGACCTCGCCGTTCCAGGCGGCCTCCTGTGCGAGCCTCGGCTTCAAGCCGAAGCTGGCCCTGAGCCTCTCGGGCCCGACGAAGCGGGCGGGCCTGCCGAAGCTGAAGGCGGTGGTGACCTACCCGAAGGGCGGCGCCTACGCGAACATCGCAAGGACGGTCGTCACCCTGCCGCCGTCGGAGCTCCTCGAACAGGGCCACATCGGCTCCAGCTGCACCCGCGTCCAGTACAACGCGGGCGGCGGCCACGGCGAACAGTGCCCGAAGAACTCGCTCCTCGGCCACGCCAAGGCGATCACGCCGCTGCTCGGCGAACCGCTGGAAGGAAACGTCTACCTGCGCTCCAACGGCGGTGAACGCAAGCTCCCCGACCTGGTCGCGGCGCTGAAATCCAAGGACATCGACATCGACCTGGTCGGCTTCATCGACTCCCGCCATAAGAAGGGCTCGGAAATCAGCCAGATCCGAAACACCTTCGCCGCGGTGCCCGACGCGCCGGTCGAAAAGTTCACCCTCGAACTCTTCGGCGGCAAGAAGGGCCTCCTCGTCAACACGACGAACCTCTGCAAGGGCACCCACAAGGCGATCTCGGAATTCACCGGCCAGAACGGCAAGCTCTACGACACCGAACCTGTGGTGAAGGCCCAGTGCGGCAAGAAGGGCAAGGGCAAGAAGGCGAAGTCGGGCAGCAAGAAGAAGGGCCACTAGGGCCCTTCTTCCGGGTGCCGTGCGACATCCACGCCCGATCGCCGCCGTGCTCTGCGCGGCGGCGATCCTCGCCCCGGTGGCGTCCCTCGCGGGCGCCGCAGAAGTGACCCGCACCACCTACCGCGAAGCGGTGGAGCCGATCTGCAAGACCGACACCCAGGCAAACGAACGCATCTTCGCCGGCGTCAAAGCCGAGGTACGCCAGGGCGGGCTGAAGGCCGCGGCGGCGAAGTTCGCCAAGGCCGCCCGGGCGCTGAAGTCAGCGATCCGCCAGATCCAGGCCGTCCCGGCGCCCGCCGCCGACTCGGCGCGCCTCTCGAAGTGGCTCGGCAAGGTCTCGGGCGTGGCGGGCTACTTCGAAGCCGTGGCGCGGAAGCTGAGGGCGGGCGACAAGGCCGGTGCCGAGCACCTGATCAACAAGCTGACCACCGAAGCCGGCGCCGCCAACAACGTCGTCATCCCCTTCGAATTCACCTACTGTCGGCTCGAACCCTCCCGCTTCACCTAGGACGGGAGGCGTTGATGTGCCGGACGCGACATGCACTTCTGGGCGTCTGTCTGATCGCGAGCTTCGTGCTCTCGGCTAGTGCCTTCGCCACGGTCGTCCAACAAGGCACGCTCCGGGTCTCGATCGCCACCCGGGTAAAGCCCTACCGACTGCCGCGCGCCGACCCGGCCCCGATCAAGGTTTTGATCGCCGGCCACGTCTGGACCTCGACCGGCGCCGTCCCGCCGCAGCTGACGCGGTTGACCGTTCTGATCAACCGGCACGGGGAACTTCGGCCGGGCTCGATTCCCTCCTGCACCATCTCCCAGATCCGCCCGTCGACCACCGCCCAGGCGATCGAACGCTGCGGACCCGCCCTGGTCGGCTCCGGCCACTTCTGGGCCAGTGTCGTCCTGCCCGAACAGGGCGTCTACCACACCACCGGCCGCCTCCTCGCCTTCAACGGCACCATCGGCGGCAGACCCGCCTTCCTCGCCCAGATCTACACCACCCAACCCTTCCCGTCTTCCTTCGTCGTCCCGTTCTCCATCCGCCACATCGACCGCGGCCCCTACGGGACCGAGCTCTCCGGCTCCTTGCCCCAGGCGCTCGGCGAATGGGGCTTCGTCGACCGGATCAAGATGACCCTCGGTCGCGAGGCGACGATCGGCGGGCGGACCCACTCCTACCTGCGCGCCTCCTGTCCCGCGCCGAAGGGCACCGACGGCGCCTCCTTCTCCCTGGCGCTGGCCCACTTCTACTTCGCGGGCGGCGAACAACTCGAAGCCGGGGTGCCGAAGAGCTGCGGGGTGAAGGAATGACGCGCAGGCCGCTCCTCTCGGCGACCCTCGTCTGCCTGGCCTTCGCCCTCTGCCTGGAGGTCCCCGGCGCCCGTGCCGCCTACGACCCGATCGGCTCCGGCACCACGACCCTCACACTCGCGGGCAACTTCGCCAGGACGCTGAAGGCCAACGGCGTCCGTCTCTCCGGCACCGGCGGGGTCACGGTCAAGGGCCGGGTCGTCAGCTTCCCGGTCGGCGGCGGCAAGCTCGAACCGGTCGAAGCCAAGGGCATCGTCGAACACCCGGGGTCTCTCGTCTTCAGAGCGGGGGACCGCAGTCTGCCGCTGCGCGCCCTGCAGCTCAAGTCGACCCGCCGCACCGCGCCCTATGCGGCGAAGCTCGGCGGCGGCCAGTTGAAGCTGGCCACGACCAAGGCACTGAGGAGCGAACGCCTCGGCTTCGGCACCCGGTTCCGCTCCTCGGGCCTCCTCCTCACGTCCAACGTCGCGACCCGCCTGGACAAGAAGCTCGGCCTCCCGGGCGCCTTCGCCGCGGGCCGGCCGCTCGGCAGTGCGACCACGACCGCCGAGCCTTCCACGGTCTCCGTCAAGGCGTCGGGGAAGGCCGAACTGTCGATCGACCCCGCCTTCGCGGCGAAGCTCGCGAGCCTCTTCGTCGCCGTGAACCCGATCGCCCCCGCCGAACATCCCGGCGCCTTCACCCTGCCGATCGGCGGCGGCACGCTCGCCCTCGGACCGGGGGTGCCCGCGAACGGCCTGAAGACGAAAGGCGCGATCGAACTGATCCAGGTCGGCGGCGGACAGGTGTTTTTGCGCGAACTCGAATTCGCCCTCTCCGCCTCCGTCGTGAACGGCGAATCCCAGCTCGTCCTCGCCGCCTCCGGCCCCGGCCCGAACCAGGCCGGCGCGATCTTCGGCCTCGGCGCGGGCACCTTCTCGACCGAACCCGCCACCCGCGCGCTCGCCCTCGGCGGCGCCCCACTCACCCTCGAGCCGTCCACCGCGCAGGCGATGAACGAAGCCTTCTGCGCGCCGATCCACAAGCCCGACGCCTTCGCCGCCGGCGAAACCTTCGGCTCGCTCAGCTTCTCCGCCGGGGCCGAATAAGGCTCGCCGGGGAAGCCCGAGGGTCCTTCGACGCGCCCCGGATCGAAGCCCGTCCGGCCTCCATCGGTAAACCCATGGTTGTTTCCAAAGAGTGAAAGTGTTTATAATTCCGGCCAGCCGCCAGGGAGGCGGAAAACTTGATCCGGGAGTCGATCGGGGCGGGGGCCCTGATCGGTGGGCCGGATTCCGTACGTGCGACGGTGGCTGGGGCGGAGTCTCGGTCCACCTCGCGGGGGAGGAACCCATGCACCGTCTACGCCACCCGATCCGCGCGATCCGCGAACCCTTCGGCACCGCCGGACTGATCATCGCCGTGGTCGCCCTGATCGCCGCCCTCGGCGGCAGCGCCATCGCCGCCAAGGGCGCGCTCACCGGCAAGCAGCGCAAGGAAGTCGAAAAGATCGCCAAGAAGTACGCGGGCAAGCCCGGGGCGGCAGGGGCGACCGGTCCCGCCGGACCCGCGGGCAAAGACGGCGGCAACGGCGCCAACGGGACGAACGGCTCGAACGGTGCCAACGGCACCAGCGTGACGACCGCCGCGGCAAGCGCCGGCGAATGCCCGTCGGGCGGGATCAAGGTCCTCTCCGCGAGCGCCCCGGCGAAGGTGTGCAACGGCACCACCGGCTTCACCGAATTCCTGCCCTCCGGCAAGACCGAGACCGGGACCTTCGCCACCCCCAAGATCGAGATCACCGAAGCCGAAGTCGAAGCAGGTGTCGAATCGGTGCAGCTGACGACCTCGCCGATCTCCTTCGCCATCCCGCTCGAAGCCCCCCTCGGGGCGGCCGAAGTCCACTTCGTCTCGACCGAAGAACAGGAAGGGGGCACCGGGCCCGCGCAGTGTCCCGGCAGCGCCGAAACGCCCCTGGCGGAAAGAGGCAACCTCTGCCTCTATCAGGGCGGCACGCTGATCCAGGAAGAAAACGCCGAAGGTGAAAACGAAGCACGGGTCGTGAAGATCTTCCCGGCGACCGGAACCACCGGCAGCGCGGCGGGTGCCGCCACCGCCGGTGCCGACGCCCTGGCGCTGATCAGGGCGGGCGAAGGCCAGGCCTTCATGCAGGGCACCTGGGCGGTCACCGCGCCGTAGGCCTCGTAGGTCCGAAGGGGGCGGGAGACCGCCCTCTTCGGATCGCCTGGTCGTCCCTTCGGATGCCAAAGGAGAGGGTCGGATGAGCAATGGCAATCACCACCGCGTCGGTCGCTGCGCCTCGAGGCGCCTTGTTGCGTTGTCGGTGGCCGCGTTCGTCCTCGCCCTGGGGGTCGTATTCGCCGGACCCGCCCAAGCAGCTCACCTTCACGCCTTCTCGCATAGTTTCGGCAGCCCTGGCTCGGGCGACGGGGAGCTCGCGTTGGTCTTTCCCCAGCTACGGGAAGACGGTTACCCGCTTACCCCGGGCTCGGGGGTCGCCGTCGATGAGGGAACCGGTGACGTCTACGTCGCTGACACCGGCAACCATCGGGTCGATGAGTTCGAATCCGACGGCACCTTCGTCCGTGCCTTCGGTGCCGATGTCGGTGGCCCCGGCATCGATGTCTGCTCCGCCGACTGCGCGCCCGGTACCTCCGGACACCTGCCGGGGGAGCTGGAAGCCCCTACGTTCATCGCCGTCGACAACGCTCCCTCCAGTCCGTCGGTCGGCGATGTCTATGTCGCCGACACGGCCACGGGCGAAGACCTGGTCACCAAGTTCGACGCCGAAGGACACTTGATCTCGTCTTGGGGCAGCGGTGGACAGCAGGGCGGCGAAGCGCTCCCGGGCGGCTCCTTCCTCGCTATCCAAGGCATCGGTGTCGATACGAGCGGCAACCTCTGGGTGAGAGGGGGGAGCGGAGGTTCCCGGTTCTTCGAGCTTGAACAGTCAGGCGCCCCGGCAGGCAGCCGGACCACCCGGCTCGGGACGCAGCCGTCAGGCATCGCCCTGGACGGCGCCTCCCATCTCTATTTCCCCGACGGCTTCCCCTGGGGCCCGATCAACCGCCTCGCCACGACCGCC
>Ga0335075_10013143_pt1 | contig 12477 bp, 9 predicted proteins | sample Lox_Sample_24_FD_206723 | JGI IMG/M metagenome (GOLD analysis project Ga0335075, IMG submission 206723) | Soil microbial communities from Loxahatchee National Wildlife Refuge, Florida, United States - Lox_Sample_2.4 | ecosystem: Environmental > Terrestrial > Soil > Wetlands | place: USA: Florida... | reverse complement strand
GGTTCCTGGGTACGGCCGTCGTAGTTGTCCCGGAAGTCGACGGTGTCTTCTTCGATGTCCGCCAGCATCTGCATGGCCAGCGGAGCGAGCCGGGACTCGGTGTACCGCATGGCGGCGGCCGGGTCGTTGCCCGCCGAGCCGAAGTTGCCCTGGCCGTCGATCAGCGGATAGCGCAGCGACCACGGCTGGGCCAGCCGGACCAGCGCGTCGTAGATCGCCGAGTCGCCGTGCGGGTGGTAGTTGCCCATGACGTCGCCGACGACGCGGGAGCACTTGTTGTACCCGCGCTCCGGGCGGAAGCCGGAGTCGAACATCGAGTACAGGATCCGGCGCGCGACCGGCTTGAGGCCGTCCCGCACGTCCGGCAGCGCCCGCGACACGATGACGCTCATCGCGTAGTCGATGTAGGAGCGCTGCATCTCCTGCTGGATGTCGACCGGTTCGATCCGGTCGTGTTCCGGCGGCAAGGTTTCCGTCATCTGGTCCTTCTCGGTGAGCAGTCCTGGGGAAGCGGATTAACGGGGACGCCTACACGTCCAGGAAGCGCACGTCCTTGGCGTTGCGCGTGATGAACGACCGGCGGGCCTCGACGTCCTCGCCCATCAGCACCGAGAACAGTTCGTCGGCCTGCGCCGCGTCGTCCAGCGTGACCTGCCCGAGCAGCCGGTTGGCCGGGTCCATCGTGGTCTCCCACAGCTCCTCGGCGTTCATCTCGCCGAGACCCTTGTACCGCTGGATCGCGTCGTCCTTCGGCAGCCGGCGGCCCGCCTCGACGCCGGCCTGGATGACGACGTCCTTCTCCTTCTCCGAGTACGCGTACTCGGGCTCCTGGCGCGGCCACTTGATCTTGTACAGCGGCGGCCGGGAGAGGAACACGTGGCCGTGCTCGATCAGCGGCGTCATGAACCGGAACAGCAGGGTGAGCAGCAGCGTGGTGATGTGCTGGCCGTCCACGTCGGCGTCGGCCATCAGCACGATCTTGTGGTAGCGCAGCTTCGAGAGGTCGAAATCGTCGTGGATGCCGGTGCCCAGCGCGGTGATCAGCGACTGGACCTCGGTGTTCTTGAGCACCCGGTCGATCCGCGCCTTCTCGACGTTGATGATCTTGCCGCGGATCGGCAGGATCGCCTGGTACATCGAGTCCCGGCCCTCCTTGGCCGAACCGCCCGCCGAGTCGCCCTCCACGATGTACAGCTCGCACTCGCCGGGGTCGTTGGACCGGCAGTCCTTGAGCTTGCCGGGCAGGCCGCCGATCTCCAGCGCGCCCTTGCGGCGCACCAGGTCGCGCGCCTTGCGGGCGGCGAGCCGGGCCTGCGCCGAGGAGATCGACTTGGTGATGATGGTCTTGGCTTCGCTCGGGTTGCGCTCGAACCAGTCGCCCAGCCATTCGTTCGACTGCTGCTGCACGAACGTCTTGGCCTCGCTGTTGCCCAGCTTGGTCTTGGTCTGGCCCTCGAACTGCGGCTCGGCCAGCTTGATCGACACGATCGCGGCGAGGCCCTCGCGCACGTCGTCGCCGGTCAGGTTGGCGTCCTTCTCCTTGAGCAGCTTCTTCTCGCGCGCGTACGCGTTGACCACCCGGGTGAGCGCGGCGCGGAAGCCCTCTTCGTGGGTGCCGCCCTCGTGCGTGTTGATCGTGTTGGCGAAGGTGTACACCGACGGCGTGAACCCGGTGTTCCACTGCATCGCGACCTCGACCTCAAGGCCGGGGCCCTTCGCGTCGAAGGCGATCACGCTCTGGTGGATCGGGTCCTTGCTGCCGTTGATGTGCTTGACGAAGTCTTCCAGCCCGCCCGGGTAGCAGTAGACCTTTTCCTTGATCCGGGCCGGTTTGCCCGCGGCGTCCTCTTCGGTCTCCTCGTCGGACACCCGCTCGTCGCGCAGGGACAGCGTGAGGCCCTTGTTCAGGAACGCCATTTCCTGCAGCCGGCGCGAGATGGTCTCGAAGTTGTAGGTGGTGGTCTCGAAGATGTCGCCGTCGGCCCAGAAGGTGATGGTGGTGCCGGTGTCGGTGGCCGGGCCGAGGTCTTCCAGCGGGCCGGGGACCTGGTCGGTGTACTCCTGGCGCCAGCTGCGGCCGCCGACCTTGATCTCCGCGAGCAGCTTGGTGGACAGCGCGTTCACCACCGAGACGCCGACGCCGTGCAGGCCGCCGGACACCGCGTAGGAGTCGCTGTCGAACTTGCCGCCCGCGTGCAGGATGGTGAGCACCACCTCCAGGGTCGGCTTCTGCTCCTTGGGGTGGATGTCGACCGGGATGCCGCGGCCGTCGTCGACGACCCGTACCCCTCCGTCGGCGAGCAGGGTAACCTCGACCTTGGTGGCGAAGCCGGCCATCGCCTCGTCCACCGAGTTGTCGACCACTTCCTGGACCAGGTGGTGCAGGCCGCGCTCACCGGTGGAACCGATGTACATGCCGGGGCGCTTGCGAACCGCTTCGAGTCCTTCGAGCACGGTGATGGACGACGCGTTGTACTCGCTCTTGTTCTCGGTCACCGGCGTTGTATCTCCTCGTCTCGCCCGAGCGGACGTCCGCTACGACAACAGTGTACTTGGCCACGCGCGCTCACATGCGGCAAGGACACCCCTCAGTCGGTCACAGAGGCACGAAATCACCCTCAGGCGAGTCATCTCGTATCCGAACCGGCGTAACCCGGTCCTCGGGGAACTCACCCGCCGCCGCGCAACCCCCGTCAGCCGTACGTGTCACGCGGGCCGCGACCGGGCACGTGCCGGGGGCCTTTCCGCCAGCTCGGAGCGGTCGGGCCCTGGATCCGCATCCGCTTGACGACGCCGTGCCCGACCCCCGCGGCGATCTTCGCCAGCAGCTTTCCCTGCAGCAACCGCAGCTGCGTGGCCCACGCGGTGGAGCTGGCCCGGACGGTCAGCTCGCCGTCTTTCAGCGTCACCGGCTGGGCGTGTTCGGCGACGTCCTCGCCGACCAGCCGGGCCCACTGGCCGAACACCCGCGCGTTGGTCATGGTGTCCTGCCAGCCGCTGTCGCTGATCAGCCGCGAGACCAGCCTGCCGAGCGGCTGCGGGTCGCGCGGGTCCGCGCCGGGACCGGACCAGCGCCGCCGGGCCCGGGTCTGCCCGCTGCCGCCGGTGATCCGGCCGCGACGGAGATTCGGCGGGGCACCGCGTTCGCGAGCCTTGGCCTTGGCCGCCTCCAAGGCGGCGTGCGCGAGGTCCCGGCCGGTCAAACCGTCCCCAGCGGCCTTCCCGTTCGGCCCAGCGGACGGGTCACGGTCCGTGTCGGCGCGCGCGGGATTCCGGGTGCTTTCGCCCGCCGGCGGGGTGTCAAGACGGCCATCAGGCCGATTCGTCACACGCGGCGATGACGCAGGTCCGGGGTTATCCACACTGTCCACAGGTTTGTCCCCAGATCGGTGGGCAACTCCGGTGACCCCGGTCACCCGGCGTGGCCGTTTGGCCTGTTCAGGCAAGGTTCACCTGCCCGTCAGCCACCGTGAACCGGGCCCCGGTCAGCTCCGCGGGCACGTCCTCGTCCACCGCCGCGGTGATCAGCACCTGTTCGGCGCCCGCGGCCACCTCGGCCAGCCGGGCCCGCCGCTTCCGGTCGAGTTCGGCGAACACGTCGTCCAGCAGCAACACCGGTTCGCCCGCTTCGGCACGCAGCAGCTCGTAGCTGCCCAGCCGCAGCGCGAGCGCGAACGACCACGACTCGCCGTGGCTCGCGTAGCCCTTCGCGGGTGCTTCGCCGAGGATCAGCTCCAGCTCGTCCCGATGCGGGCCGACCAGGCTGATGCCGCGTTCCAGCTCCTGGCGACGGGTATCCGTCAACGCCTTCACCAACAGCTCGCGCAGTACCTCCGGATCCGCGCGCTCTCCCTCCGGCGTGCCGTACGACGGAGGGAGCGCTTCGCCGAGCGAAGACTTGTACGCGACCTTCGCCGGACGAGAGTCCGGCGCGACGCCCATATAAGCGTCGGCCGCGTACGGCGCGAGGTCGGCGATGAGGTTCAACCGTGCGGCCAGCAGTTGCGCGCCGGCCACCGACAGATGGTCGTCCCACACGTCGAGCGTCGACAGTGCGTACGGGTCTTCGCGACCGGTACGGCGTTTGCCGGCCGTCTTGAGAAGCGCGTTGCGCTGCTTAAGCACCTTCTCGTAGTCCGCGCGCACACCGGCGTACCTCGGCGCGCGAAGCACCAGCAGCTCGTCCATGAACCGACGGCGTTCACTCGGATCGCCGCGCACCAGTGAGAGGTCCTCGGGAGAGAACAGCACGGTACGCAAGATGCCGAGCACATCGCGCGGCTTGCCGACCGCACCACGGTTCACCCGTGCCCGGTTCGCCCGGCCGGGGGTGATTTCCAGCTCGACGGTCAGCTCGCGGTCGTCGTTGACGACCGCGACCCGGACCAGCGCCCGTTCACAGCCGTGCCGCACCAGCGGCGCGTCGGTGGCGACCCGATGCGAGCCGAGGGTCGCCACGTAGCCGATCGCTTCGAGCAGGTTCGTCTTCCCCCGGCCGTTCTGGCCGACCAGCACCACCGGCCCCGGTTCGAGGGCCAGGTCGGCTTGCGGCCAGGACCGGAAGTCGGTGACCTGGAGGTGTCTGAGGTACACGGGCGGACCGCGGGAGGCTAGCTCCCGGCCTTCTTCACCGCGTGACCGCCGAACTGGTTGCGCAGCGCGGCGACCGCGCGCATCGCGGCCGAGTCCTTCTGCCGGGAAGAGAACCGGGCGAACAGCGCGGCGGACAGCACCGGAGCGGGCACCGCGTGGTTGACGGCTTCCTCCAGCGTCCAGCGGCCCTCGCCGGAGTCCTCCACGTAGCCTTCGAGGTCGTCCAGCTCCGGGTCCTCGTCCAGCGCCAGCACCAGCAGGTCGAGCAGCCAGGACCGGACCACGGTGCCGCGCTGCCAGCCCTTGATCACCGCGGGCACGTCGTCGACGGTCTTCGCCGCTTCGAGCAGCTCGAAACCCTCGGCGTAGGCCTGCATGATGCCGTACTCGATGCCGTTGTGGATCATCTTCGCGTAGTGCCCGGCGCCGACCGAGCCGGCGTGCGAGAAGCCTTCCTCGCGCGGGCCCTCCGGACGCAGCGCGTCGAAGATCGGCATCGCGCGCTGCACGTCGGACGCCGCGCCGCCGACCATCAGGCCGTAGCCGTTGTCCTTGCCCCACACGCCGCCGGAGACGCCGCAGTCGAGGTAGCCGACGCCGTGCGAAGCGAGCAGGTCGGCGTTCAGCTTGTCGTCGGTGAACTTCGAGTTCCCGCCGTCGATCACCAGGTCGCCCTCGGACAGCAGGTGGCCCAGTTCGGCCACCGTCTGCCGGGTCGGCTCGCCCGCCGGAACCATGATCCACACGATCCGCGGCCCGCTGAGCTTGCCGACCAGGTCTTCCAGCGAGGTCGAGTCGCTGACCTCTTGGTTGCGGTCGTAGCCGACGACCTCGTGCCCGGCGGCGCGCAGCCGCTCGCGCATGTTGAAGCCCATCTTGCCAAGGCCGACAAGACCCAGCTGAACCATGAGTTCCCCTTAGGTTGGAACGGATTTCCGCGGTGCGGGCCCGGCTCAGCCCGGCAGCCGGACCGGCATGAGCAGGTAGAGGTACCCCGGGACGACGTTGCCCTCGGCATCGGCGGGCTTGATCAGCGCCGGCCGGTTCGGGGTGGTGAAGGTCAGCTCCGCACGATCGCTGTGCAGGGCGCCAAGCCCGTCGACAAGATAACCCGGGTTGAACGCGATGGTGACCGGTTCGCCCTCGTAGTCGACCTGGAGTTCTTCCTCGGCGCTGCCCTCGTCGTCGCCGCCCGCCGACAGCCGCAGCGTGCCGTCGCCGAATTCGAGCCGGACCTGGGTGCCGCGCTCGGCGACCAGCGACACCCGCTTGATCGACTCGGTGAGCGCGCTGACTTCGATGACCGCCCGCGAGGAGTGGGTGGCCGGCAGCAGCTGCCGGTACGGCGGGAACTCGGCGTCGAGGAGCCGGGTGGTGGTGTAGCGGCCCGCCCCGGACAGGCCGAGCAGGCCCTCGCCGGACGCGAGCGCGAGCCGCACCGTGGTGCCCGCGCCGCCGAGCGTCTTGGCGGCCTCGGCGAGCGTGCGTGCCGGGACCAGCACCGCGGCGTCGGCCAGCCCCTCGGCCGGCTTCCAGGTGAACTCGCGCATGGCGAGCCGGAACCGGTCGGTGGCGACCAGGGTGAGCGTCTCGCCGGAGATCTCCAGCCGCATGCCGGTCAGCATCGGCAGCGTGTCGTCCTTGCCGGCCGCGGTGGCGACCTGGGTGACCGCCTGGCCGAAGACGTCGCCGGTCAGCTCGCCGGCGTGCGCGGGCTGGGACGGCAGCTGCGGGTAGTCCTCGACCGGCATGGTCGGGAGGCTGAACCGGGCGCTGCCGCAGGTGATGGTGGCGCGGGCGCCGTCGACCGAGATCTCCACCGGCTGGGCGGGCAGCGCCTTGGTGATGTCGGCGAGGAGGCGGCCGGAGACCAGCAGCCGTCCGCCGTCGGCGATCGTCGTAGTCGAAGCCGGAGACGGTGAGCGCGTCGGACTCGCCGTCCGCGTCGAGCAGGACGCCGCCAAGCACCGGCACCGGAGGCCGGGAGGGGAGGCTTCTGGCCACCCACGCGACGGCGTCGGCGAGCCCGTCGCGCTCGACGCGGATCTTCATGCGCGCTTCCTTTCGACAGCCGAGCCCCTCGGCTCGTGAAGGGTCGCCGGGACCTGGCCGTGAGTGGCGCGCGGCAGGTCTCCGCCGGTCCGGTCCGCCCCGCGCAGGAACGGACCAGGTGCAGGCATCCACGTTAGGCCGTCACCGGGGATCCCGTCACCTCGGCCTCCCCTTGCTTTTGTCGACAAGCCGACACCTTCGACCGGCTTGTCCCCAACTTCGTCCTCCGCCTGTTTTTGTTTTGTTCCCTTCTTCACAAGAGAAAAAGGCAGTGACAGTAATAGGGGCTGTGGATTGTGTGGACAACGCTCGTTCCCGCTGGTCGTCCGGGGCGCCGGGCTGTGGGCAGCCCTGTCCATGGATCGGTGGATGGATCGGCCGATCCGTGGACAACTTGTCCCCATCCCCCATCCATCCACAGCTGTCCCCAGTTGTGCACAGGGTTGTCCCCAGTTTTCCCCCGAGTTGTACCCAGGCTCTGGGGGCAGCCGAACCGGCTCCGGCGCCCCGTACGGGTGACTGACCACAGCTGTGGACTACCTGTGGACTACCTGGGGAAACCGCGTGGACAACGTTGGGGACAACCTGTGGATTCAGTGTGAACGGGATGTGGATCAAGATCGGGTCGTCCCAGCTCGCAGCCCCGCCGGAGCTGTGGGCAAAGTACTCACACCCTGGGGAAAACCCCTTGTGTATCAATAAGTTTGAGGAATTTTCTGTACACAGGCTGTGGATGCTTATGTGGGTTGCCGGGTGCGTACGCAGCTTCGTTCGGGTGGCGCTGCGTACGCGTGCGTACGCAGCGAAGAGCGAATTCCGGTGTCAGGCAAGCGAAAAGGGCGTCACGGTGGTCCCGTGACGCCCTTCTGCGCGAGTGTCCACACTGCAGCGTCTACAAGAGAGCGTCCGCCGTGGACGGTATTAACCGTGCTGTTCGGTCTTACTGGCGTGCGCGCTGCTTGATCCGCGACGTCAGTTCCTGCACCTGGTCGTAGATACGCCGGCGCTCGGCCATCTCCTTGCGGATCTTCTTGTCCGCGTGCATGACCGTGGTGTGGTCGCGGCCGCCGAACGTCTGGCCGATCTTCGGCAGCGACATCTCGGTCAGCTCGCGGCAGAGGTACATGGCGATCTGCCGGGCGGTGGCGAGCGCCTTCGTCTTGCCCGGCCCGCACAGGTCGTCCAGCGACACGTCGAAGAATTCCGCGGTGACGCCCATGATGGTCGGCGCGGTGATCTCCGGCGTGTGCGAATCCGGGATCAGGTCGCGCAGCACGATCTCGGCGAGCCCGACTTCCACCGGCTGCTGGTTCAGCGACGCGAACGCGGTCACCCGGATCAGCGCGCCTTCCAGCTCGCGGATGTTCGCCTCGACCCGCGAGGCGATGAACTCCAGCACCTCGCCGGGCACCGCCAGCCGGTCCTGCGCCGCCTTCTTCCGCAGGATCGCGATCCGGGTCTCCAGCTCCGGCGGCTGGATGTCGGTGATCAGGCCCCATTCGAACCGGGTGCGCAGCCGGTCCGAGCTGACCACGATCTGCTTGTTCTGGTTGTGCAGCGTGTTGAAGGTGTGGAAGAACTCCTCCTGGGTTCCTTCCTTGCCTTCCAGGAACTGGATGTCGTCCACCAGCAGGATGTCGATGTCCCGGTACCGCCGCTGGAAGGCGACCTTGCGGTCGTCGCGCAGCGAGTTGATGAAGTCGTTGGTGAACTCTTCGGTGGAGACATAGCGCACTCGCATGCCCGGGAACAGCCGTTGCGCGTAGTGCCCGACCGCGTGCAGCAGGTGCGTTTTGCCCAGCCCGGACTCGCCCCAGATGAACAGCGGGTTGTACGCCCGGGCGGGCGCCTCGGCCACCGCGACCGCGGCGGCGTGCGCGAACCGGTTGGACGCGCCGATGACGAAGGTGTCGAAGTTGTACTTCTCGTTCAGCTTCGTCTTGGACGTCTGCGGCTGCGCGGGCGCGGTGTAGGGCTGGCCGGCGATCGGCTGCCCGGCGAACCGGGGCCAGATCTCATTGACGGTGGCGAGCGCTTCGCCCTCTTCGTCGACTTCCTCGTCCGGGTCGTCGACGTCGTCCAGCAGCGGTTCCGGCTTCGGCGGCTCGGGCCGGGCCAGCGGAAGACCGCCCGCCTCCGGCTGCGGACGCCCCGGCTGGGGCCGCCCGGCCTGGGGACGGCGCGGCGGCGGCTTCGGCTTGGGGTGCTCCGGCCGCGCATACCCGGCCCGGCCGGTTTCCGGCCGGGAGTACTCGGCCTGCCCGTTCTCCGGACCGGCGTACTCGGCTTGGCCGTTTCCCGGCCGCGAGTACTCCGCTCGCCCGTTGTCCGGCTGGGCGTATCCGGTGCGCCCGTTCTCCGGCCGCGGGTCCTGGGGACGCGGAGCCGGCTGCCGCGGCGGGCCGGGCCGGGGCGCGTCGTTTTCCACCCGAGCGGGGGACGGCGGCGGAGGCGGCGGCGCGTAGTGCGGGGCCGGCGCGACCGGTTCGGTGCTGTCCACCTTCACCGCGAGCGAGACCGGGCGGCCGAGACGGCGGGACAGCGCTTCGGTGATCGAGGTGCGCAGCGCGCGCTCGATGGCTTCCTTCGCGAAGTCGCTCGGCGCGGCCAGCAGCGCGGTCCCGTCGAGGAGGCCGATCGGGCGGGTCACCCGCATCCAGGCCCGTTGCTGGGGGGAGAGGGTGCCGTCGGACAGCTCCCGCACCACCTGCTCCCAGATGACCGCGAGATTGTGCTGGTGCTCCGACACCGGTCTGACTCCCCTCCCCTCGTCGGCACGGACGCCCCGGGCCACACCCCGGGCACGTCGTGAAACGCTGGCCCCGAGCACGCGGTCCGGACTCACCCGCGCGACGGCACAGCGATATCCACAAAGTTGTCCACAGCTGTGCACTAATGTACGGCGGTCCGCGGCCACGCCACCTGCGGGCCGACCTTCTCCCCGGGCGCCTCCACACCCCTCGCCGCCGGAATCCGGCCGCGGACTGGTGCCCGCCTTGCCCGGAGCGGCTGAGAGGGGCACGCTAACAAGCCCTGCTCGATGCCACAAGGCGTGGTCTGGCGCAAGCATTTCACGGTGTACGGCGTGTTGCCATTCAGTGCCCGGGCGTGCCGGACCGGCTGGCCGCGGCCCGGTCGCGGTGCGTGGCGGAGGGGCGCCTGCGGGCCTCCCGACCGTGGTGCGTACCCTCGTAAGGTCTCCCGTATGCGACGGGTGCGTTTCGCGTGCCTACGTATGTCGTCGCTCGTCGTGACGAGGCCACTCGGTGGTAGGAGACAGCACGAACTTCCGTGCGACCCGCACGACACGCCGGGCGCCGGGGAATTCGCCGTCGCCCGACGGCCGAGACACAGGAGAAGCAGTGAGCAAGGGCAAGCGCACCTTCCAGCCGAACAACCGTCGTCGCGCGAAGACCCACGGTTTCCGCCTGCGCATGCGGACCCGTGCGGGTCGCGCCATCCTGGCGGGGCGCCGTCGCAAGGGCCGCGCCGAACTGTCCGCCTGATCCGGCACCGCCGAACCGCGTCGTGCTGCCCGCTGGCGCACGTCTGCGGCGGAGCGAGGACTTCCGGGTCGTCCTCCGCCGGGGGTCCCGGGCCGGCCGGCGCCGGCTCGTCGTCCACGCGTTGACCACGGACCCGTCCGTGGCCGCCTCCGCGGCGGCCAGGGCGGGTTTTGTGGTGAGCAAGGCCGTCGGCAACTCGGTGGTCCGCCACCGGGTGACCCGGCGGTTGCGGCATCTCGTTTCGGCGCGTCTCGGAACACTGCCCGCGGGCAGCTCGTTGGTCGTACGGGCGCTGCCGCCGGCCGCGTCCGCGTCGAGTGCTGAGCTCGGCGCCGATCTCGACGCCGCGCTGCGCAGGCTCGGCCTCGCGCCGTCCGCGCGCCCGGCCGGGGAAAGCGCCGTCCGGCAACCGCGTCCGAGCGACGCGGACCACGACGACCACGGATCAGCGGTGTAACCGGCATGGATGCCACCCCCGAGCACAGCACCACCGAAGTCCCCGAGGAAGAGAAGCCGCCCCGGCCCGGCCCGGTCGCCTGGGTGCTGCTCCTTCCGGTGCGGTTCTACCGCAAGGCGATCTCGCCGTTTCTCCCTCCGGCCTGCCGGTTTTACCCGAGCTGCAGCACGTACGCAGTCGAAGCCCTGACCCGCCACGGCGCGGCCAAGGGCTCCTACCTCGCGCTGCGCCGGCTGCTTCGCTGCGGCCCGTGGACCCCGCCCGGCCGAGACCCGGTGCCCGAGAAGTTCTCGTGGCGACGCCGCATGCCTGATACACCGATCGAGGAGTAGCTCAGTGCTCGATTTCATCTACTACCCCGTGTCCTTCATCTTGTGGTGTTGGCACAAGGTCTTCGGGTTCGTCTTCGGGGAAGCGACCGCGATCTCGTGGATCCTCGGCATCATCTTCCTGACCTTCACCGTCCGCGGCATCATGTTCAAGCCGTTCGTGAACCAGGTCCGGTCGATGAAGAAGATGCAAGACTTCGCGCCGGAAATGAAGAAGATCCAGAAGAAGTACGCGAACGACCGGCAGCGCCAGGCGCAGGAGATGCAGAAGCTCCAGCGCGAGCACGGCGTCAACCCGCTCGGCAGCTGCCTTCCGATGCTTCTCCAGATCCCGGTCTTCATCGGCCTGAACCACGTGCTCCGCGCGTTCACCATGCCGCCGGCCGGCGGCGGCCCGAAGACCGAGAACTACTTCTTCAACGCGCACGACGTGAACTCGTACGTCAGCGCGAAGCTGTTCGGCGTCAACATGGGCGAGGCGGTCAACAACGGCGTCGGCGCCGTCGCCGGCCACGTCGCGAACGGCGGCTGGCACTGGGAGGTCCTCCCGGTCGCGCTGCCGCTGATGATCATCGCCTCGATCGCCACGCACCTGACCGCCCGGCACTCGGTGTCCCGCCAGAACGCGTCCGCCGCGGGCACCCCGCAGACCGCGATCATGAACAAGCTGACGATGTACGTCTTCCCGCTCGGCGTGCTCGTGTTCGGTGCGTTCTTCCCGCTCGGCCTGCTCTTCTACTGGCTGGCGAACAACGGCTGGACGCTGATGCAGCAGCGCCTGGTGTACACGAAGATCGACAAGGAAGAGGCGGCCCGCAAGGCGGAAGCGGCCGAGAAGCGCGCATCGCTCGGCCCGAAGCCGGGCCAGAAGCCGACCGCGCCGAAGGTCGGCCAGAAGCCGGTGCAGCAGAAGAAGAACCAGCAGGGTCCGCAGGGCAAGGTGACCAAGGCCGGTTCGGCACACGGATTCGCCCAGACCGCCGCGTCGTCTTCGCCGTCCTCGGACAAGGCCGCCGAAGCCCCCTCGCCGGAGAAGGCGACCGAGGAACCGGCCGCCGCCGAGACCCAGCCCCAGAACGGATCGAAGGAGAACGGCACCGGAGTGCCCGGACTCCTCAAGGACTCGAACAGGAAGTCGGGCCGGAAGCGTCGCTGACGCCGAACCGACCCGGAGAGGAGACGAAACATGTCGGAGACGGTCGACACGATCGACGCCGATCAGGAAGAGAAGACCGCACCGGCCGAGCCGAAGGCAGGCGGTGAAGACGCCCTCGTCCAAGAGGGCGACATCGCCGGCGACTACCTGGAGCGCCTGCTGGACCTTCTCGACTACGACGGCGACATCGACCTGGACGTAGAAGCAGGCCGAGCCATCATCAGCATCGACGGCGGCGACGACCTGGAGAAGCTGGTCGGCCCCCGCGGCACGGTGCTGGAAGCACTGCAGGAGCTGACCCGCCTGGCCGTCCAGCAGGAGACCGGCTCGCGCAGCCGCCTGATGCTGGACATCGCCGGCTGGCGCGCGGACCGCCGCGAAGAA
>Ga0335075_10013142_pt1 | contig 12477 bp, 12 predicted proteins | sample Lox_Sample_24_FD_206723 | JGI IMG/M metagenome (GOLD analysis project Ga0335075, IMG submission 206723) | Soil microbial communities from Loxahatchee National Wildlife Refuge, Florida, United States - Lox_Sample_2.4 | ecosystem: Environmental > Terrestrial > Soil > Wetlands | place: USA... | reverse complement strand
TCCCGCCGCTGTTCCGCCGCGCGCCGTCGGCGCGCGCGACCGCGCTCGCCTACGGCTCGCGCCTAAACTTGGGACAAATCCCGTAGCGCCGCTTCGTATTCGGCAGGCGTGTTCAGATTGCGGAGCGATTGAAACGTCGGGTCCACGTCGGCGAGTTCCTCTGGAAGGACAATCCGGGTCGGCATTTCCTCGAACAGAAACGCCGGACGCAGGCGATCCTCGGCCAACAATCGCGCGGCAACGGCGGCGGCCTCGATGCGGTACACGGCTGCCAAGGTATGCCGATAGCCGCCTACCTCCGGAACACAAATGGCGAAATCGCCGAACAACTCGATGAGGCGGCGAACGAAAGCGGGGCGGAGGAAGGGGACATCGCACGAAGAGACGTAAGCGGCGTCGGCCCGGCCGCGCAGGGCTTCCAACCCCGCGGCCAATCCCTGAAGCGGGCCGCGCCCCGGTTCCGGATCGCGGATAATTTCGATCTCCGGAAGCAAGGGAGGAGTTTCTTGACCGGGAGCAGCAACGGCCACGATGGGCGCTACCGCCTCGCCGAGCAGACGAACGACGCGCGGCAGCATTAGTTCGTTTCCGAAAGACAACCAGGCTTTGGGCCGACCCATGCGGCTCGATTGTCCGCCGCATAGAACGATGCCGCCGATCCGCGTCATAAATCACCAAATTGATCCACAGATTGCTCAGATGTTCGAGGATCTCTTTCAGTGCCTGGCATCATTGCCTCTAGCATCTTGAATCTGTGTAATCTGCGTAATCTGTGGATTATGTTTCCAGCATCCACTCGACGATGCGCCGCTCGGCCCAGCGGAAGCCGCCGCATCCGTCCCAGCCCAGAAAGCCGATGTGTCCGCCGTGGTTGACGATGCGCACCAGAATGTGCGACGGCACTTTTAGTTCCTCGAACGGTTCGACGGCTATGAACGGATCATCGCGGGCCGTCAGGATCAGCGTCGGCAATTGGATGCCCGGAACAAAAGGGGCACAGGAGGCGGTGCGGTAATAATCCAAGGCGTCGGCGAAGCCACTGCGCGGGGCGGTGTACAAATCGTCGAACAGCTGCATGGTCAATCGCCGGCGCGGGAAGTTGAGCGGCGGTAGATCGGGGAAGAAACGTTGGCGCTGCCGGGCCGCGAACAGCAGATCGCGGAGGAAGTTGTCTTCGTAGAGACGGTTTTGCCGCAACGACAGCAGGGCGGAACAGCGCAGCAGATCGATCGGCGGACAAAACGCGGCCAAGCGTGTTAGGCCGGGCACCGGCCGGTCGGCGGCCTCGCCGGCCAGCCGCAACACCAGGGCGCCACCCAGCGATAGACCGATCAGCAGCAGCGGCGAGGAGGGACTCCAGCGGTGGATCTCGGCAAGCGCGGCGCGAACATCATCGGATCGGCCGGCATGGTAAACGCCGCGAGCCAGCGATATTCCCGCACCGGCCCCGCGCTGATCCATGCGTACCACACGAACCTGACGCGCCAACAGCAGGGCAGCCAGCCGGCGGATGTGCGGCGATGTGTGCGAACCGCTCAGGCCATGCACCAACAACGCCAGCGGATCGCCGGGTTTCCAGCCCAGCGGCGTGTTGTTGTGCAGCACCAAACGGTCGCCGTCGGGCAGAGGGACGATGTGACACTGGTCGGGCAGGGGGCAGTTCAGACCGGGCACCAGGGCGGCAAGCACGGTTTGAACGTGAGGATTGCGAAGCAGCGGCAGAGGGCGAAAGTCGAAGTCCGCTTGCCACTTCTCTGGAGCAGTTGATGACAGGCGGATCATCGTGAAGTCCTCAACTGGAATGACCTCCCTTCGATAGCTGGGTGATCGAAGGGCACATTCATGATAAAACAACTTAAGTGAAAGTGAACACGAAAAATCCTCGTTCCCAGGCGGAGCCTGAGAACGCACTGCCGGCAAGGCTCCGACTCGTCTTCCGGACGCGAGGCGGAACCTCGGTAACCGTTCACGGCTTGAGAATGACAAAAGTACAGTGAGATCGACACTGTGCCGGCGGATGCCGCGGTCGATAAAAGCGAAGCGCGCTGTGCTTACTTCTCAAGCGGAAACACTCTTTTCCACTCCTTCTTCATGTCCACGACGACCCAGCCGTTCCTGGACGCCGCGTCGAGTGCCTTGTCGAGCCGGCCGAAATGTGAGCCGCGGTCGTAGGCGTATTCGCGCTCACCGTCGGTGTGATGGACGATCAGCCCGAAGCGCGGGCCCTTGCCCGTCGTCGTCCATTGGAGCATCTCGAAGTCGCCATCGGAGTTTCCAAACGCCATCACCGGCCTGCGGCCGACGAACTTGTTGATGCCCACTGGCTTGCCGGCATTGTCGTCGATGAAATCAACCTCGGGCAAGCGAGCTAATACAGGCTTATCGTCGCGCAGCTCGTACTTCACCTTGATGCTGCTGCCGATTACTTGTTCCGGCGGGACGCCGTAGACCTTCTGCGTCCAGGGACGCATGAACTCGACTCCGCCGCCAGATACGATGTACGTCTTGAATCCCTTAGCGCGGAGATACATCAGCAGTTCGAGCATCGGCTGGTAGACGCATTCGGTGTAAGGCCGTTGGAAGCGCGGATGGCGAGCCTTCGCCAACCATCTCTTGACGATGCTCTCGAACTCCTCGGTGGTAATACCTGCGTGCGTCGCCTTGACGAGTTCGACGAGTCCCTTCTGGCCCGCCGCCACCATCCCCTTCAAATCGCCGTCGAAAACGGCCTTGAAGGGTTGCTTCTCCTTCCATTCGGGGTGCTGGGGAGCCAAGACCTTGACTCGATCGAGCGCGAAGGCGAGTTGGTTGTACATGGGCTGTTCGACCCAGAGCGTGCCGTCGTTGTCGAACGTGGCGATGCGCTCCTCCCTTGGCACAAACACAGTGCTGCTCTCCTTTGTCACCTTCGTGACGAATTCGATGATGGCTTTCTTCGAGGGGCCGTCGTTCCAGGACGGCAGTGGGTCGGCCGCATCGGGCTTGTCCTGAGCCAGGGCGGCCGTGCGGCCCAAGGCCATCAACCAGCCTAGCAGCGCGGCGACCGCGAGCATTGCCGCGGTGGCCAGTGTTGTTCTTGTTCGCATCGTTCTACCTCCGAAAGTGATGACAATGGCAAAGACCGCATCGCAAAAGGAGACAAGGTGTTTGAGCCCCAACCTCGGACTTGCCGTCGCAGAGCGCCGGTCATTTCCCATGACTGACAGCGTAAACCCGAAGCGCGCACCCTTACTATCCGAACCATTTCACTTTGGTCATCCACTCAGGACCGATGAATACACTGCTCGGCCGCATCGGACCACTGCGACAAGCCTACGGACGATTCATTTCCGTAATTGGTCACGTGGCGGTCTGGCCTTAGAGACTCATCTTACTACGTTATCTGGCATGGACAGGATGCCTCAGCCACAGGAAACCTTCTTCGAGGAGACCGCTCCCCATGTCCGCGCCTACCTCGAGCAGTTGCAAGTCACCATTGCCGACCTGCACACGCGCATTACCGAATTAGAATCCAACCAGACTAAAAACTCGACTAACTCCTCCCTACCGCCCTCGTCCGAACACCCTCATGCCAAGCCTGCCGGCCCCACGCCCAAGTCGCTACGCGGATGCGGCGTCCAGCCTGGCCACGCCAAGCAGCAACCGCCTCTACTCCCTACCGAGCAATGCCAGCGCGTCATCCCTTGTGTGGCGCCGACCTGCCGCCGTTGCGCTGCAATCCTGAGCGGCACCGATCCCCAACCCCTACAATTCCAGTTTTGGGAATTGCCTGAGATCAAGCCCAGTGTCAGCGAATACCAACGACATCGCCTGACCTGTCGCTGTGGCACGGTCACGTGTGGCGCGTTGTCAGCCGTTGTCCCAACCGGCCGGGCTGGACCACACGCAAAAACGCAACGTGAATCGTGGCTAACTGAGGCTGTAGAAGCCCGCTTCGCTGGTAATGCCGCTCCATCTCTCTTGTCTGGAGTGTGAACCTTTACCGAGCCTTGCCTTCTGGGCGCGAGGCGGAGCCTCGCCGGCAGTGCGTTCCCAGGTGGAGCCTGGGAACGAGAAGGCTCGCCTAAGTGCAACCAGGGAACCATGCCATGATTGCCGTGCTGATGGGCGTCTCCGGTTCGGGCAAGACGACGGTAGGCAAGGAATTGGCCCGTCAGTTGGGTTGGACTTTCGCTGACGCCGATGACTTTCATCCCGCTGCCAACATTGCCAAGATGCACAGCGGCCACCCTCTCACCGATGAGGACCGACGGCCCTGGCTTGTGGCCATCCACCGGCGCCTTTTGGAAGCATCCAGCCGGCGCGAGAACGTTGTCCTGGCCTGTTCGGCGCTGAAACACGCTTACCAGGAATACCTCCAGCACGAGGAGCCGGAACACATCAACTACGTCTATCTCCGCGGCTCCGAGGAGTTGATCCGCCAGCGCCTGGCCAACCGCAAAGGCCACTTCATGAATCCGCATTTGCTTCACAGCCAGTTCGAGACGCTGGAGCCGCCCGAACATGCCATCGTAGTCGATATTGCTCCGGCTCCTAATGAAATCGCCGCCGAGATCCGACGCAAGCTCGGCCTGTAAGCGCGTCAAATACTCTCTGTTTCTCGACGCATCCATTCCCACAACTCCGCGACATGCTCGCGCTCGGTCGCTTCCGCGCCGATGGAGACGCGCACCATCCAGCGGCCATCGAGAATTGCCGGCGTGAGGTAGGCCAGGCCGGATCGGTTGATCCGTTCGACCCAGGCCAACGTGTGCCGGTCGAGCGCTTCACTCTCCAGCCCCGGCGGCTCGTGCCGAACGCAGACGGTTTGCAGCGCCACCGGGGCGACCACGCGCCAAGGCGGCGCGGAGCGCACCTGTTCGGCAAGCCACTGAGCATTAGCGAGATCGCGGCGCAAGCGCGCTTGCAGGCTGGCGACCCCCTCGGCGCGGAGCAGGCACCACAGCTTGAGCGCTCGGAAGCGCCGGCCCAGCGGAATGCCCCAATCGCGCAGGTTCTTGACGCGCCCGTCCGCCGCCGATTGCAGATAACTCGGATTGGTGGACATAACACGTACCAGATGTTCGGGATCGCGTATGTAGTAAAGCGAGCAATCGAAGGCGGCGCCGGGCCATTTGTGGGCGTTGAAAACCAACGAATCCGCCTCTTCGATGCCCCGCCACATGCCGCGGCATTCGGGCAAAATCATGGCCGCGCCCGCCATCGCCGCATCGACGTGCAGCCATAGACCGTGCTGCCGGGCGATGGCAGCGATGGTGTCGATGGGATCGAAGGCAGTGCAGGTGGTCGTGCCGGTCGTGGCGACGACGGCGCACGGCTTGCGCCCTTCGCGGAGGTCGCGGCGGATTGCCGACTCCAGATCCGCCGGCCGCAGCGCATACGCCTCATCGTGGGTGATCGGACGCAAGTTGGCTCGGCCAAAGCCGGCCAACAACGCCGCTTTCTCAACGGAGCTATGGCTCTGATCCGAGGTGTAAACGACGAGCGGATGTGCTTCCTCTTGCAGACCACCGCGGCTGAGGCTGTAGCCGGTCGTCCGCTCGCGGGCGCACAGCAGGGCGGCGAGGGTGCATGTCGAGGCTGTGTCTTGAATCACGCCGCTCCATGCTTCCGACAGGCCGACCAGCTGCCGCATCCAATCGGTGACGACTTCCTCCAGTTCCGTCAGCGCTGGACTGGCTTGCCAGGACAGGCCGAGGACGCCGAGTCCGGTGCTGAGGTAATCGCCCAGCACGCTGGCGAGCGCGGAGTTGGCCGGGAAATAGCCGAAAAAATGCGGATGCTGCCAGTGCGACAGCCCCGGCAAGATGACGCGCTCCAGATCGCGGAAAACGGCGGCGAAATCCTCCGAATACTCCGGCGGCGCGGCGGGGAACTGACCCTTGATCTCACCGGGCGCGGTTTGCGCCATGACGGGACGATTCGCAATCCCGGCGCGATAATCGGCGATCCAGTCGATGAGCTGATGTCCGAAGCGACGAAATTCTTCCGGAGTCATATCGATCTCGCCAACGGGGAACGAGGGCGGCGGAGTCAATGTAGGGCGCGCGGAGGATCATCGGCGAGCGGGGGAAGTTAAGCCCTTGGTAGGTTGTTCATCGGCTTGATTAAAGCTAGCGGACAAAACGGATGCTCCCTGTCGGAGCCGAAACCGTAAGTAAGGGAGCGGTTCGTTCCACGGCTCCCTTACGGTCGCGGCTCTGCTGGGCGGCGCCTGGTTTTGTCCGCGCTCTGAACCTATCAGGGAGAACTCATCTCGATGTTGAACTCATTGCGGCCGCCCTTGACAGTGAGGGTCAGGTCGCTTGTCCTCACGTCGGTATAACGTTTGGGGATGGCGGGAGGCGGTGAGGACGGTTGGGCACTCTTGGGCACTTTCTCCATGTCGGACTTGCCCCCTTTGGCTGCCAACGGGCCTCTGCCCATGCCGAGCATCATGGCCGGCATGAGGGCAACTTTCACTGGGCCGACCGGAACGCGCGGCGCTTGGTAGGTTCCATCGTCCCGAACGACCGCCATTTCCGATCGGTTTTCGCCGCCGGAAAAGATCACGGTGGCGCCGACCGCCGGCTTGCCGTCCACGGTTACCTTGCCCTCAACCGTGCCGGTCCCGCCGCCGCAACCGCAAATCGCCGCGGCGAGAACGCCCGTGAAGACGAGGGCGAAACGATGGCTGCGAGGATGTGCGGTCATGAGAGTTCCTCCGGCTCAGTACGGGGGTATGGTCAGGCCATCGATGGGATCGACGAGAAGACCCCACGTGAGCGGAGCGATGCTGACGGTGATGCCATGTACGCTGCCATCCATGAAAGCGGCGTTGATCACGCCGGTATGCATGCTCTGGGTGCAGTACCAAAGAGCATTGGCCTCGTTGGGCTGGACCTGAATGAAGTTGCTGTTGGCTTGCACGTAGGTCTCGTAGGTCCACATACTCCCCGGATACCAAGTGGTCTCATAATTAAACGTCGCTGAGTCTGGGCCGTAACCTCCGACCGGAAGAGACCAAGCGGTAACCACTGTCTTGTTGTCGAGGGTGCCGTACTTTTCCGTGAAGCCGACCGTGTTGGAGGTGCCGTCGGGGATGTTCTGGATCGCGTACTGCGTGCACCACTCCGGGGCAGGGGGATATACGGGATCGACCATCTCGGCGGAGCCGAAGACGCCCACGTTGGCGGCGTAATTGGTCACGGTCAAGCCGCTGCTGCTGTTCCCTTCAAAGTACCCATACGCCGACGTGGTGTCCGAGGGGCACAAGTAGAACTTGATCAAGTAGCCGGCAAGCCCAATGTAAGCGATATAGCCATCTGCTACACCTATGTTGTATACGTTTTGTTGCTCCACGAAAGGCAGCAGCCAGAAGTGGAGCGACCCCCGGTTCGTGCCGTTGTACCAATCGCAGCTTGGCAGTCTCCCATCGTAGGTGCCGGCGTAGTTTTGTACGGCCAAGCTGAGTTGTTTGAGATTGTTTTGGCACTGCGTGCGGGCGGCGGCGTCACGCACTTTCTGCACGGCGGGCAAGAGCAGAGCGATGAGGATGGCGATGATGGCGATCACAACTAGCAACTCGATGAGCGTGAAGCCGCTCCTTCGGCGCTGCCAAGCGATACAAGACGAAGTTCTCATGATGCATTCCCCGTTTAAAGCTAGCGGAAAAAAACAACGACACTGTTAGGCGGGATCGATGCATTACGGAGTCGCGCATGGCGAATGTTACCGCTTGGCAAACGGGGGGGCGTTAGCCCCCTGTTGGCCGTGGCAAGCAGGGGGCTAACGCCCCCTGCTTGCCAGGGACATTTGCGACGCTGGATCCAGTAAAACGCCATCCTATCGCAGCCCCTTGATTCTATCAAGGGGCTGCTCCCGGCGCCGGCGCAAAATGACCTCTTTTCCGCCAACTCTTACATAAACTCCTCCACCAGCTCCCGCCGCTGTTCCGCCGTCAGCCCGCGCGCCTTGACGACCAGCGGTTCGCCTTGCAGTGCGGGATCGAGCTTATCCAGCGATGGGCGCGGATTGGGATTGCGATAGAACAAACCAATCGGAATCTTCGCGCCCCATTCGATCGCACGGTCCATCGCCGCGTGGGAATCGGACGGATCGTGGGCTTTGTCCTCCAAACGATAGACGTGATCGCGGAACCAGTGGTAGGTGTTCTGCTTGTTGAAGGTCACGCACGGGCTGAACACGTCGATGAGTGCGAATCCCGGATATTGAATACCGTCCATGTACAGTTTGAGCAGGTGCTTGGGATCGCCGCTGAAGCCGCGGGCGATGTAGCCGCAGCCGGAGGCCAGGGCCAGGGCCAGCGGATTGAGCATGTTTTCCAGGTTGCCCTGCGGCGTGCTTTTCGTCACCATGCCGTGCTCGCTTGTCGGCGACACCTGCCCCGTCGTCAGGCCGTAAATCTCGTTGTTCATGACGATGTAGGTCAGGTTGATGTTGCGGCGCATGGCCTGGATGAAGTGATTCAGGCCGATGCCGTAACCGTCGCCGTCGCCGCCGGTGGCGATGACGGTCAGGTGGTGATTGGCCAGCTTGGCGCCGGTGGCGAAGGCCAGCGCTCGGCCGTGCAGACTGTGGACGCCGTAGGAGCGAAAGAAGCCGGGCAGGTTCGAGGAGCAGCCGATGCCGGAGACGACGAGCAACTCGTGCGGCTGAATCTCCAGTTCGGCGCAGGCTTTTTGCAAGACGTTCAAAACGCCGAAATCGCCGCAGCCCGGACACCAATCCGGAGCCACGTCGGCTTTGAAATCCTTCACTTCGAGTTTGCGAACGGGTGTAGCGGTCAGTGTCGTCATATGGGAAAACTCCAGGGTTAGGTTCATGGCGAACCGGCGGCGTCAGCCGCCGGCGATCACAAGGACGTTAGTCGCGTTTTTTCGCGGCGGAACACGAGGCACAAATGGCGCGTGTCGTCGTCGGGCGGAAAAGCAGTGAGGCGATTGCCGGTGCCCGGATCGGCGGGACACCAGATCAGATGGTCGCCGTCCAGTTCATAGATGACCAGCGACGTTTTGCCGCGGTGCTTCTCCGGCCCCTCGTGGATGGTCATGTCCATCATCTTGGGCTTGGCGGTCGGATCGAGCGTGTAGATGCCGAAGTAAATGTCGCCGTTCCTGAATTTGACGGTGAAATGATCGCCGGCCATGAGCATTTGCGCTTCGCGGATGCCGGAAACGAAGTTCCAGGTTCCCTGCAAACGCTCCCTATCTCTGTGGATGGCGGCTTCGCGCGCCAGGTCGGGTTCGAGCAAGAGGGTATTCATGGATACTTCTCCCTTTCAGTCGGATTGATAATTTCCGATTGATGATCGATGATTGCAAACTTGTCTTGTAATCATCAATCATCAATCGGAAATCATCAATCTGGTTAATGCGACGTTGCATGGGCGACGCCGGATAGACGGCCCTTCCAGTCGGCGCTGGTGCCGCTGGGGTGATCGGTTCGCCAACCCGGCTCGGTGGACAACACGTTAACGATCTCCGCCTTGCCGCGCAGGATGTCCTGCACGCCGGCGACGATGTGCTTAGGCTCGAACGGTTCGCCGTCGTACTTGCGGATGTGGCCGTTAGCGGCGATGCCGGTCTCGGCCCGCAAGTGCCGGGCGAACTGGCCGCTTTGGTTGTTTTCGACGATGATGATGCGGCGGCTTTGGCCCAGCAGCTTCTGCACTTCGCGGACCTGAAATGGCAGCAGATAGCGAAGGTGCAGATGGTTCGTGGTAATGCCGGCGGCGTTGAGGCGCTCGACCGCCTCGGTGAGAACGCCCCAGGTCGAACCCAAACCGACCAGCGTTACCTCGGCATCGTCCGGCCCGCTGAAGAGCGGCGGCGGCAGATGCGCCAGCACGGTGCTCATCTTGCGGACGCGCTTGTCCACCATCTTTTTGCGCCGCACAGGATCGGTGTAGACATCGCTGAGCAGCACGCCGTCCTCGTCGTGTTCGTCGGTGGCGGCCACGTAGAGATGGCCGGGTACTCCGGGCACGGCGCGCGGCGAAATGCCGGACTCCACGTCCTTGAAGCGCAGGTACGGCTCGCCGTTGGCTGCGTGCAGTTCGCCGTTGTCCGAGGGCAGGATCACTTCGCCGCGGTCAATCTCCCGGACCTGCTCGAAGACCGCCGGATCGACGGTCTCGTTGCCCTCACTGAGAAGCAGATCGGACACGACCAGCACGGGACATTGATAACGGTCGGCGAGGTGGAAGGCATCCTGAATGACGGCGAAACAATCGGGAATGCTGATCGGCACCACGATGATGCGTGGAAAATCGCCCTGGCTGGCGCCGAACATCTGGTTGAGATCGCCTTGCTCGGTCTTGGTGGGCACGCCGGTGGACGGGCCCGCGCGCATGACGTTGATAGCCACGACCGGCGTTTCCATGATGCCGGCCATACCGATGGCCTCGGTCATCAGAGCGAAGCCGCCGCCGGAGGTGGCGCACATGCCGCGAACGCCGGCGTGGTTAGCGCCGATGGTCATGTTGATGACGGAGATTTCGTCCTCGACCTGGCGCACGCAGATGCCGAGCTGCTTGCCGTGAACGGCCATCCAGTGCAGAACGCCGGATGCCGGACTCATGGGATAGGCGCAGTAGAATTTACAATCGGCCATGGCGGCGCTCATGGCCAGAATTTCGTTGCCGGTGACCAGCGCCCATTTTTGGTCGCTGTGCTTGAGCTGGCGCGGCAGCGGTTGGAAGTGAGCGCCGGCGTAGTCGAAGCCGGCCTTGGCCGCCGCCACGTTGGAGGCAACCACTTTCGGTTTCTTGGCGAAGGTGGTGCCGATCACCGATTCCAAGCCGGCGAAGTCCAGCCCCATCAGACGTATCATGGCGCCGACGGCGACGGTGTTTTGCATGACCGGCAGCTCTTTGTACGACGGCGCCAATTCCGGCACCGGCAGCGGGCACAGCTGCGTTCCCTTGGGCGGCTCGTAGCTGGGTTTGACTTTGGCGCTGTTGTACAGGGCCACCCCCCCGGACCCTAATTCTTGCAAGTGACGATCGAGCGTATCTTGATTCAGGGCGATCAATCCGTCGATCTGGTCGCCGTGATTGAGAGGCTTGTGCGCCGACACCCGCAGGCGCAGCCAGGAATGTCCGCCGCGTATCACGGACTGATAGGAGTTGTACGCGTAAACGCCCTGCCCCTGCCGGGCCACGGCCAGAGCGAGCGTGTTTCCGGCCGAAGCGACGCCATCGCCCGCGGCCCCACCGATACCGACAATCAGGTTGGCATGGTCCATTGGTATAGCTCCCCCGCCAAAAAATGAACGACCGGGGCCGCGGAACCTCGAACGGCCGTCCGGATGCGCCGGACGGAACGCGGCCCGAATGCAAATGCTCTCGACTCTGCGCCGTTGTTGTTGCAGGTGCCCCAAGCGCGGACGGACAGATTTCCGAAAGTACCGCGCCGGCAGCAAGGAACGAAATCTATTTTCGATGATAAGCGCTTTTTCGCCAGGTGCAACGAAAATAACGCCGCGGAATTTTATTTTCTCGGCGCTCGGTTAGCGACGCTTCGTAGAAGCGCCGTCTCCCGTAATGCTATGGAGGGATTTATAAGCTACAGTTTGTCGTGGCCGCGCCGGTGGTAAAGATACCAACGCTTTGATGCAGATTCGTTTCGGGCCAATCTTTTTGAGGCGCAACAGGAGGACACGGTGAAACTTCCTTGCCGCCTACTCTTCAGAGTTGATGCACTGTATGCGGCCGGCCTTCTGAGTTGGTGCTTGGCTCTGGCGATGGGTTGGTCAATGATGCTGGCTTACGGATACCGGCGCGAGGCCGCAGCGGATGTCGCCCCCCCGTCGCACTGGCCGGCGAATTCGCAGTTGCCGCATTCGCAAGGCCGCGACTGTTTGGTGCTTTTTGTGCATCCGAAATGCCCTTGCAGCCAAGCAACCGTCGCCGAATTGGAACAGCTGCTCGCCGCCTTCCATGCCAGGCGTCCCGACAGCACCTTGGAACTGTGCGTGGTGGCAACGATTCCGCGAACGGCTGAGGACAGCTGGGCGCAAACCCGTCTCATTCAGCGGAGCTTGCGGCTAGCAGATGCCAAACTGTTTCTGGACCGCGGCGGCGTTGAAGCCGACCGTTTCGGAGCGCAAATAAGTGGGACGGTCCTGCTCTTCGATGCGGCGGGCAGGCAACGATATGCCGGCGGCGTGACGGCGTCCCGCGGTCAGGAGGGAGAAAACGCCGGCAGCGCGGCTCTGGCTCGCTTGCTGGCCGGAGAAGCGCCGAGCACCAACCCGACCCTCCCCGCGTTCGGCTGCCGCTTGGTATTGGAGGCTTGTAGTGAATGCAAAAGCCGATGATGAACAAACGGCCGACCGCGCGCGGCAGATTCTGCACGACTATCAGCGGCAGATTTATTGCCGCACCGATAAGCTGTTCGCCGTGCTTATGTTGCTGCAATGGGTGTCGGCTATTGCCGCCGCTGTGTGGCTGACGCCGTACACTTGGTCCGGCGC
>Ga0335075_10013141_pt1 | contig 12479 bp, 6 predicted proteins | sample Lox_Sample_24_FD_206723 | JGI IMG/M metagenome (GOLD analysis project Ga0335075, IMG submission 206723) | Soil microbial communities from Loxahatchee National Wildlife Refuge, Florida, United States - Lox_Sample_2.4 | ecosystem: Environmental > Terrestrial > Soil > Wetlands | place: USA: Florida... | reverse complement strand
GAGCTGATCGGCGCCATGGATCGAGAGCTGGAGAAGATGCCGGGAGTGATCTGGAACTTTTCGCAGCCCATCTCAGACAACGTGGAAGAAGCGGTGAGCGGCGTGAAGGGCGAGCTCGCCGTGAAGGTCTACGGCGATGACCTGAAGACGCTCGAAGCGATCGGCGACCAGGTAGTGGACGTCATGAGCAAGGTGCGGGGCGTGGCGGATCTCGGACTGTTTCGCGTGATCGGCCAGCCCAACCTCAACTACACCGTAAACCGGGAAGCTGCGGCGCGCTTCGGCATCAATGTGTCCGACGTGCAGGATGCGATTCAGACCGCGGTGGGCGGGAACGCGGTGAGCCAGGTGCTGATTGGCGAAGCCCGCTACGATCTTGTTCCGCGCTACATCGCGAAATATCGCGACACGCAGGACGCGATCGACAATATCCGCTTGCTTTCTCCTTCGGGAGAGCGAGTCTCGCTGGCGCAACTCACCACGGTGAAAACAGAAGACGGCGCCGAAGAAATTTACCGCGAGGGCGGCCAGCGATATGTGGCCGTGAAGTATAGCGTGCGCGGCCGCGACCTGGGCAGCACGGTGGAAGAGGCGATTGCGAAGGTGAACGCGCAGGTCAAGCTTCCGGCGGGCTATCGATTTGACTGGGCCGGCGAGTACCAGAGTCAGAAGCGCTCATCGAGGCGGCTGATGCTGGTGCTTCCGATTACCATCGTCCTGATTTTTGTGATCCTCTATACGATGTTCAAGTCGGGCAAGTGGGCGTTGCTGATCATGGGGAACGTGGCCATGGCTCCGCTCGGCGGCATGCTGGCGCTGCTGATTACGCACACCAACTTCAGCGTGTCGTCGGGGGTCGGATTTCTGGCGCTGTTCGGGGTTTCGGTGCAGACCGGCGTGATCATGCTCGAATACATCAACCAGCTCCGCGTCCGCGGGCGCTCGATCGAAGAGTCTGCCGTGGAAGGCGCGGTGCTGAGGCTGCGGCCGATCATGATGACGATGCTGGTGGCTACGCTGGGATTGCTCCCCGCTGCCACCTCGCACGGCATCGGCTCGGATTCGCAGCGGCCATTCGCCATCGTGATCGTAGGCGGGTTGATCGCGGCGCTGGCCATCAACGTCTTTCTGCTGCCGACGCTGTATGTGTGGATCGCAGGGGATGGCGACGTGCTGCCTAACCCGGAGACGGAGTTCGAAAACTGATGAACAGACTTCGGCCTCAATCCTTGCGGCATTCGATCCGTATGCGCCGGCGGCTTCGTTCTGTATCTGTCACGATTACTGATCTCTTATCCGTGCCGCGGATTGGATGCCTGGCGTGTGCGATGCTGGCCGGCGCGCCGGTGGCCTGGGCGCAAGCCGGTCCGCCGGCGGTTCCCGCCGCTCCGTCCGCTCCATCGCTTCCGTCCACTCCGATGACCATGCAGGAAGTGGTCAGCCTGGCGCGGGCGAAAAACCCCAACCTGCTGGCCGCGCAGCAAAACCTGCTCTCTGTAAAGGCCCAGGAGATCCAGGCGGGAGTGCGGCAAAACCCCAATTTCGCTTTTGCCGGGAGCGATGTCACGCTTCCTGCGGAGGGAGCATCCAATCCGTATTCGTACAGTGTGCAGGTTTCCCGGCTCTTCGAGCGCGGGCAGAAGCGGCGCTGGCGGCTGGACAGCGCGCGCTCAACGACCGACCAGACCCGGGACCAGTATGCGCTGCAGGAACAACAGACCATTCTGGCGGTGAAGCAGGCATTCACCACGATGCTGCTTGCCAAAGCGGCGTTGAAGCTCGCGCAGGATAACCTGAAGGATTTCCGCCACGAACTGGATATCAATAAGACGCGCTACGATGCGGGCGATATCGGCAAGCTGGACTACGAGCGGCTCGACCTGCAGCTGGCGCAGTTCGAGAGCGACGAGACGAATGCCGAGATGACCCTGAAGCAGAGCAGCTACCAACTGCAGACGCTGATGGGCATCGTGCAGGTCAGCGACAGCTTCGATATCGCCGGAGACATCCTTCCGCCGCCGATCAATCTGACTCTCAACGATCTCGAACAACGTGCACTGGCGGCGCGTCCTGATTACAAGGCGGCGCAGGATGCGATTCGTGTGGCCGATGCGAACGTGAAGCTGGCTTACGCCAACGGCACGACCGATCCCACGCTCGAAGGCGAGTACGACCGCTCGGGCACCGACAATTCGGCCGGGTTCAATATCAGCATTCCGCTCCGTATCTTCGACCGCAATCAAGGCAACAAGGAAACCAGCAAGTACCTTGCGCAGGCCAGCAGGTTTGGGGAGATAGCGGCCCGCGCCCAGGTCTTCTCGGATGTCGACCAGGCATGGGCCGGATATACAGCGGCCAAGGTGCTCTCCGACAGGTATAACGGCCACTACCTGGATGAGGCGAAGGATGTGCTTTCGATTGCGCAGTTCGCCTATGAGCACGGCGGCCTGGCGCTGCTCGATTATCTGAATGCGCTTCAGGACGACCGCACCACCACGCTGAATGCTCTTGATGCCTATGCGCAGACGTGGATGGCGATTCATCAGCTGAGCTTCGCGACGGCGACCGAAGTGGCTCCGTAGAGCCTGTTTCACATACAGGCACGTAGCTTCTGAGGCTTCCCGAGGCCCGCTTCCGCAGCTCCCGCAGCCGCGGCGACATAACTGTGGCAGACTCCTTGTACAGTCTTTCCTAAGCAGAAGAGCATCCTTCCAGATGGCGCTCGAGGAGAGATCACGCGGGCGAGACCGGGAGGAGTTATGCCGGACGAAGGCAATTCGACACGATCAAGAGTGACTTTGCATGTGGTTTCAAGCCTCGATGGATTCATCGCCAGAAAAGACAACAGTGTTTCCTGGCTTGATGCCGGTGGAGGTGTTTACGAAGCCGGGGTCTCCATTTCGGAAGAAGAAGCCGCGGCCTTCGTCAAGGGCATTGACTGTTACGTGCTCGGTTCTCGCACCTATCAGCATGCGCTTGAACTCGGCTGGCCCTATGGCGACACTCCCACCGTGGTTGTGACGAGCAGAGAATGGCCATCGGCGAGAAAGAGCGTCGAGTTTTATTCAGGCGATCTGGAAGCGCTGGTTAACCGAAAGCTCGCGCAGCGATTTCGAAACATCTGGCTGGTGGGCGGGGCGATGTTATGCCAGGGTTTTCTCGCACTCGGACTGGTGGACGAGATCAGGTTGACCATGGCTCCTGTTCTATTGGGCGACGGTTTGCGGCTATTCGGTAGTCTCCCGGCAGAACAAAGGTGGGACTTGAAGAACGTGGTGGCTTATAAGAATGGCTTTGTGGAGTTAACTTATGCCACGCCGACTATACAACGTGAACTAGCTGGCTAGGCCTGGAGTCCCCGCCCCGGGCGGGTTCGAGAGCGGCGGTATAGTTCGCGGAATAAGCAATGGAGTAAGTTACTATTTTTCCACAGTAAGTAGGGTATTTTGCACATCACTTTATTTTCTAAAAGCCGTGCATTCCGAGTAGTTCGCGCTATTATCACTTCAACGGAAGAGCAATCTTCCAGAAGGAGAGAGCGGACCAGGAGCTGTCACGAGGATTGGCAACAAGACTCAGGAGGCGCCGGGAAACCGGATGTCTGCAGACGGCAAAGGGAGGCTCTCACAGCGGAGTTGTATCGGGAGAGTGACGGTAACGCGGGCTCCGCTCGCGGGATCGAAGCGAAGCCGGGACGGCGAAGCTGTGGTTTGGAAGCCGGACCAAATCTTCGAAAAATCGGATAGAGAGGGCGAGATCTCGCAAGAGAACTCGCCCTCTCGCTTTTTTGCCGGCTTGCCGGTGAGAAATCACTGACACCGAGCGCCTCGTAGTGAAGTCTATCTAACTCAGAACGGCGACCTGCTGTTCAACCGGATCGTAGTTGAGGTTGGGTCCGAGCCATCTTTCAACCTCTTCGATGGTCATCCCCTTGCGGCGGTGATAGTCCTCAACCTGGTCGCGGTCGATCTTGCCGAGGCTGAAGTAGCGCGATTCGGGATGGGCGAAGTAGAGGCCGCTTACGCTCGAGGCGGGCCACATGGCAAACGATTCTGTGATCATCATTCCGGTGTTTGCCTGTACATCGAGCAGGCGCCACAGGATGCCCTTCTCGGTGTGGTCGGGGCAGGCCGGGTAGCCCGGGGCGGGCCTGATGCCGCGATATTTCTCGTGGATGAGATCGGCGTTGCTGAGCTGTTCGCCGCTGCCGTAGCCCCATTCCACGCGGACCCGCTTGTGCAGGTATTCGGCGAAGGCCTCGGCGAGGCGATCGGCGAGGGCTTCGGCCATGATCGCGTTGTAGTCGTCGTGCTCGGCCTTGAAGCGGTCGCACAACTCCTTGAGGCCGATGCCGCTGGTCACTGCGAAGGCGCCGATGTGATCGCCGAGCCGGGTCTCCCGCGGGGCGATGAAGTCGGCGAGCGACCGGCATGGCTCGCTGCCTTCGCGGTTGGCCTGCTGGCGGAGGAAGTGGAATTGTTCCAGCACCTCTTCGCGTGTGCTGTTCGTGTAGAGCTCGATGTCGTCGCCCACGGCGCTGGCGGGAAAGAAGCCGTAGACGCCGCGCGCCGTAATCAGGTTCTCGTTGATGATCCGGTCGAGGAGGGAATTGGCCTCGTCGAAAAGCTGGCGCGCCTGCGCACCCTGTCTCTCGTCATCAAGGATGCGGGGATAAACGCCCTTCAGCTCCCAGGTGTGGAAGAACGGCGTCCAGTCGATGAACTCGCGCAGGGTGGCGAGCGGGAAGTTGTCGAGCACGCGCACGCCGGTGAAGGCGGGGACAGGGATATCTTCTGCGCGCCACTCGATCGGGGTCCGCCTGCGGCGGGCTTCCTCAAGCGAGACGACCTGCTGACGCGGCGCGGCGTGGGACTTGCGGATGGCCTCGTAGTCGGCGCGATGCTGGGCTACGAACTCCGCCTTGCCGTCTTCGCTCAGGAGGCTGGTGGTTACGGGCACGGCGCGGCTGGCATCGAGCACGTGAACCACAGGCTGGCTGTAGTTCGGCGCGATCTTGACGGCGGTGTGGGCGCGGCTGGTGGTGGCTCCGCCAATGAGCAGCGGCAGGGTGAAACCCAGGCGCTCCATTTCGCGGGCCACGTGCACCATCTCGTCGAGCGAGGGGGTGATGAGGCCGCTGAGGCCGATCATGTCCGCCTTCTCGGCCCTGGCGCGGTCGAGGATCTTTTCGCACGGGACCATCACGCCCATGTCGATGACGTCGTAGTTGTTACAGGCGAGGACCACGCCGACGATGTTCTTGCCGATGTCGTGAACGTCGCCCTTGACGGTGGCGAGGACGATTTTTCCCTGTGCCTTCACCTCCCGGCCGGATGCGGCCAGGGCTGCTTTCTCGGCTTCCATGAACGGTGTGAGGTGCGCAACCGCCTTCTTCATTACGCGGGCGGACTTCACCACCTGGGGCAGGAACATCTTGCCGGCCCCGAAGAGATCGCCGACCACGCCCATGCCATCCATCAGCGGGCCTTCGATGACCGATAGCGGCCGACCCAGCTTGACGCGCGCTTCTTCGGCGTCGAGCTCGATGTAGGTGTCGATGCCTTTCACCAGCGCGTGCGACAGGCGTTCCTCGACGGTGCCGTGGCGCCACTCTTCGGCCTTCTTTTCGCTGATGGCTGCTCCGGCGCCCTTCAGGGTCTCGCCGAACTCGACCAGCCGCTCAGTGGCATCGGGACGGCGGTTGAGCAGCACGTCTTCCACCAGCACCTTCAGCTCAGGCTCAATCTCCTCGTAGACCTCGAGCATGCCGGCGTTCACGATTCCCATGTCCATGCCGGCGGCAATCGCGTGATAGAGAAACGCGGCGTGCATGGCCTCGCGCACCCTGTTATTGCCGCGGAAGCTGAAAGAGATGTTGGAGACGCCGCCGCTTACCTTGGCGTGGGGCAGGTTGGACTTGATCCAGCGCGTGGCGTTGATGAAGTCGACGGCGTAGTTGTTGTGCTCCTCCATGCCGGTGGCGACGGTGAGGATATTGGGGTCGAAGATGATGTCTTCGGGCGGGAAGCCGACCTCGTCGGCCAGAATCCGGTAGGCACGCCCGCAGATGCGGATCTTGTCTTCGAAGCTCGCTGCCTGGCCCTGCTCGTCGAAGGCCATGACCACGGCTGCTGCGCCATACTTCCGCACGGTTGCGGCGTTCTGGCGGAACTTCGCTTCCCCCTCTTTGAGCGAGATGGAGTTGACGATGCCCTTGCCCTGCATGCACTTGAGGCCGGCTTCGATCACTTCCCATTTCGAGGAGTCGACCATGAAGGGCACCTTGGCCACTTCGGGCTCGCTGGCCAGCAGCTGCAGGAAGCGGGTCATGGCGGCGACGCCGTCGATCATGCCCTCGTCCATGCAGATGTCGATGACGTTAGCGCCGTTTTCCACCTGCTGGCGGGCGATGCTGACGGCCTCCTCGTATTTGCCCTCGCGGATCAGCTTGGCGAACCGGGGCGAGCCGGCGACGTTGGTCCGCTCGCCAATCATGATGAAGACGCCGGGCTGCTGGGTGAAGGGCTGCGAGCCGGAGAGACGGAGCGGCTTTGGCTCCGGACACACGGCGATGCCGGCGGTCCCGCTCACGCTGCGACCTCGATTCTGCCCAGCTTTCGCGGCGGCTTGCCTTCGAGCGCTTTGGCGATGGCGGCGATGTGCTCGGGCGTATTGCCGCAGCATCCTCCGGCGATGTTGATGAGGCCGCCGCGGGCGAAGTCGCCCAGGTAGCGGGCCATGTCCGGCGGGCCGAGGTCGAAGCCGGTTGCGGAGAGCGGATTGGGCAGGCCGGCATTCGGATAGCAGGAGATGGCGACATCCGCCTTTTCGGAGAGCTCTTCGAGAAACGGATACATCAGGTCTGGACCGAGCGAGCAGTTGAGCCCGACGGAGAGCGGCCTCACATGCTGCACCGCATTCCAGAAGGCCTCGGTGGTCTGCGCGGAGATCAGCGTTTCCCCGCCGCGGCCGACGGCTGCGGAGATCATCACCGGCAGCTCCTTCCTGTCCTCGTCGAAGACCTCGCGGATGGCGACGAGCGCGGCCTTGGCGTTCAACGAGTCGAAGATGGTCTCGACCAGCAGGAGGTCGGAGCTGCCGGCGATGAGGGCGCGCACCTGCTCCTTGTAGGCGGTCTTCACCTGGTCAAAGGTCACCACGCGGAAGCCCGGATCGTCGGCGTCGGGGGAGTTCGAGAGAGAGACGGTCAGCGGCCCGATGGCTCCGGCGACGAAGCGCTGACGCCCGGTCGCGTTGGCCACGCGGTCGGCCCACTCGCGGCACTGCCGCGCGGACTGCTCGTTGATCTCCCAGGCCAGGCCGCTGAGGAAGGGATCCTCGATGATTTTCTGGTAGAAATCGGGATCCTTGCGGCCGCCGTGCTCGCGCGGGTCGTCGACGAAGAACTCACTCTGCGTGATCCCGGTTGCGCCGAAGGTGTTGGTCTCGATGATGTCCGCGCCGGCCTCGAGAAAACGGCGATGGATGTCGGTGATCATCTGGGGCTGGGTCAGGGTGAAGAGATCGCCGTTGTTCAGCAGGTCCTTCTTCGCGTCCTTGAAACGCTCCCCGCGGATGTCGGCTTCCCTCATGCCGTAGGTGCGGATGGTCGTTCCCATCGCCCCGTCGATGATGGCGATGCGGCTCTCCAGGATTTTTTCAAGAGGATGCTGTTGGGTTTTTCTCATATCTCCTTGATGGCATTGGGTGTGGCTGTGTCGCAATATCTTCCGGCCGGCTCGGGCATCCGGCCGGACGTAACCCAATGAGCCTGCTGTGCGCGTTTGCGTCAGTTCCGCGACATCCTGCGCCGCAGCCCGCTTCGTATCATTAATTATGCAGCCGCTTCGTATGATTATTATATCGATCCGCCGCCGCCTCCATCGCCGGCGGCGCCGCGGCAGGTAACGTCCCCGGGTCTGAATTTTCTTGCTGTCCCTCCTGTGACCCGATACACTCCGGCTCTCTCCCGTTACGCACGCCAAAATGGAGCCTGGAATGAGCTTGATCGATTGGTTCAATTCACTGTGGAAGCCGAAGTCTCCGGTGACGCAGAAAAATGACGCGGCTACAGCGGGGACGGCGGGAGGGTCGGGCGGTGCGAATGGCTCGGCGACCAGCGCCACACCTGCAAACCTGGGACGGACGCTGCTGATCCATGGCTACTCGGCCGACGGCAACGACCTGAAACCCTGGAGAGAAGTCCTCGACAAGGCCAATATCCCGACTGTTTCCATCGAAATCGGAAATTACATCACTCTTAATAATGAGGTGACGATTAAGGACCTGGGCGAGGCGTTCGACCGGGCGCTTCGATTCACCGCGTGGAGCAAGGGCAGCAAGGACGACACCTGGACCTTCGACGCGATTGTCCACTCCACGGGCATGCTGGTGGTGCGGCAGTGGCTGACCAGCGATCCGTTTCCCATCACCGATCCGCGGAGCCGGGTGCGGCGCCTGAAGCACCTGGTGGGGCTGGCTCCGGCTACCTTCGGCTCGCCCCAGGCGCAGAAGGGAAGAAGCTGGCTGGGCGCGATCGTCAAGGGCAACCGGCACCTGGGGCCGGACTTCCTGAATGCCGGGAACCAGGTATTGGACGGGCTGGAGCTGGGCAGCCGTTACACCTGGGAGCTGGCTCACCGGGATATGCTGAGCTCCGCTCCGCTTTACGACCAGGGGAATCAAACGCCGTACGTGGCGGTGTTTATCGGCAACACGGCTTACAGCGGGCTGGCGGCCTTGTCGAATTCGCCCGGCTGCGACGGCACGGTGCGGTGGGCGGGCTGCTCGCTGAATACAAGGAAGGTGAGCCTGGACTTCAGGCGGGAGCCGAAGCTGACGGACAGCCAGGGGAATCCGCTGAAGGACGCCCAGGGAAACCTGCTTCGCTGCAGCATCACGGCGTGGGAGTTTGGACGGCTGGCGGCGCCCATGATCGCGGTGGAGGGGCAAAACCACGGCACCATCGTCTCCAACCCGGACCCGCAAGTCGCCGAACTGATCAAGAGCTTTGTGACCACGGTTACGGATGCGGAGTCCTACGGCGTGTGGGAGACGGCGGCAAAGACCTTCGGCGCCGGCGCCCTGGAGAAGATGAATGAGGAGAGCAGCGAGGGCGCATTCGGGGGAGCCGGCTGGCAGCAGCTGGTGGTGCGCACGGTGGACGACCACGGCGACGGGGTGACCGATTACAACGTGCAGCTGTTTATCGGAGAAGACCTGGAGCAGTCCGACGATCCGGACTTCCGTCCCATTCCGCTGATCGCCGATACCTATTCGGGCGACGGCAGCTATCGCTGCTTCTATATCCGGCTGTCGAAGGATATGCTCGCCCTGAACACCCCGGAGGGGGAGAAGAAAAAGATGTGGATCGAGCTGATTGCATCGAGCGGCTCGAAGCTGATCGAATACGAGGCTTATACCGGACAGGCGGGCGACCCGCAGCCGCTGACCATCGATCACGAGGGGGGCAAGCCGGTAAAGCTGGATATCACCCGGCTGGCGCAAGGCACGCAGACACTGCTCTATCCCTATACGACGACGCTTCTGGAATTGTTTGTGGAGCGCGAGCCGATGCCGCTCGGCCAGGTGAGCGAGATCTTCAACTTTCTGCCTCCGGATCAGAAGCCCCAGTAAAGCGCTTATCTCGATCGAATTTGCCGCGGCCGGCAGAAATTTACCGGCCCCGTCTCTTTTCTCCTTGACAGCTTAGGAGTGCGGCGCTAGCCTCCTAATCATCTTAGGAGGACAGGTGAACGATCAGGCGCAGCTTCTTCCTGGAACTCTCGATTTGCTTATTTTGAGGGCGGTCTCGCTCGGTCCGCTGCATGGGTACGGCGTCCTTTTGCGCATCGGGCAGATCTCCGGCAACACGCTTTTGATCGAACAGGGCGCGCTCTACCCGGGCCTGTTCCGGCTGGTGCGCCAGGGGCTGCTGAAGGCCAGCTGGGGGACGTCGGAGAATAATCGGCGGGCGAAGTTCTATGAGCTGACGAACGCCGGCCGCAAGCGTCTGCGCGAAGAGACGGATAACTGGAACCGGCTGGTGGCGGCCATCGGCTCGGCGCTTTCTCCGCAGCCGGAAGAAGTGTGACCGCAGGGATTTTGGCGTACTCCTGGAGGTTAGAAAGCTATGCGATGGAGTCCAGAAAAATCGCCCGTTTCCCAGGCTAGAATTGCCGGGGTCTTCTACTTCCTCAGCGTGATCACGGCGGTACTCGCGGAGTTTTTCGCTCATGGCAGCCTGGGCCGGCCGGGCGAGCTGGTGCCGATCTTCTGTTCGGCGGCCGCGACGCTGCTCCTGTGCCGCATCCTCAGCCCGGTGAGCCGCGACCTTTCATTGTCAGCGTTGGGCGTCAACCTGGCGGGGCTGGTCTTCGAGCTTCTGCATTTGCAGCCTCGAGGCATCAACTTCGGGATGATCCTGCATGGGCTCTACTGCCTGACGATCGGCTATCTGATCTTCAGATCGACATTCCTGCCTAGAATCCTGGGTTCGCTGATGGCGTTTGCCGGCCTGGTCTGGCTGATCAACCTGTCTCCTGCAATGACCGAGCGTGTGTCCCCCTACCATACGGCGGCGGGTCTCCTGGGAGAAGCGTTGCCGATGCTCTGGCTCCTGGTGATGGGTGTGGACGTTCAGCGGTGGAGGGATGGTCAGCGTCGTGGTGGAGTGACCCTGGATTCCAGACCTGAAAGGCCTCGGGAGACCGGAGGGCGTATGAAGTTTCTCGATTCGATTCGCTTCCGCATCGCCGCTCTCTTCGGCCGTTCGCGGATCAACGCCGAGATGGAGGAGGAGCTTCACTCGCACATCGAGCACCGGGCCGATGACCTGGAGCGATCGGGGCTTGGGCGCGCCGAGGCGGAGCGGCAGGCGCGGATCGAATTCGGCGGCTACGAGAAGTTCAGGCAGCAGAGCCATGAGGCGCTGGGCAGTAATTTTGCCGAGACATTTGTGCAGGATGTCCGCTTCAGCCTGCGCCTGTTGCACAAGTCGCCCGGCTTCACCATTGCCGCGGTGTTGACGCTGGCCTTGGCCATTGGCGCGAATGCGGTGGTCTTCGGTGTTATGAACGCGTTGATCCTGCGCCCGCTGAATGTGCCGGATGCAGGGAGTCTGTATGAGCTGCAGCACGCCGACGAGGTGTCCGGGTTTGAGTCCTATCCGGATTATCTCGACCTGCGCGACCGCAATCGCAGCTTCGATGGGTTGGTGGCCTACACGCTGGGCCAGGGAGGTCTGGACACCGGCCGCGACCCCGTCCACGCGTGGGTGGAGGAGGCGAGCGGCAATTACTTTGACGCGCTGGGCATTCGGCCTTATCTCGGACATTTCTTCCACGGCAGCGACGAGCATGGCGCCAACAGCGTTCCGTATATCGTTCTCTCCTACGAGTTCTGGCACACCCATTTCCAGGGCGATCGCGGCGTGGTGGGCCGCGTTGTGCAACTCAACCGGCATCCCTTTACGGTCCTGGGCATCACGCCTCCGGAGTTCCATGGGACTCTGCTGTTTTTCCATCCCGATCTCTATGCCCCGCTCGTGGACCAGGAGCAGATCGAGGGAGCGAATGCGCTGAACGAGCGCGGCAACCGGTGGATCTTTACGGTGATTGGCCATCTCAAGGAAGGGGTTACGCCAGCGCAGGCGACTGCCGATCTGAACTCGATTGGCGCGTACCTGGGAAGGACGTATCCCAAGGACGACGCGCGGATGGCCTTTGCCCTGGTGCGCCCCAGCCTCTACGGCGATTATCTTGGGCGTCCGGTGCGGGCGTTTCTGGCCGGGCTCACGCTGCTGTCAGGGATGATTTTGCTGGCTGCGTGCGCCAACCTGGGCAGCCTGTTTTCCGCCCGCGCCGCGGACCGTTCGCGCGAGGTGGCTCTGCGGCTGGCGCTGGGGTCGAGCCGCAGGCGCATTCTGCGCGGCCTGTTTACAGAGGCCCTGCTGATTTCGCTGGCCGGTGGCGCGATCGGGCTTGCCGGCAGCGTTGCGCTGCTGCGGGGGCTGAGCGCGTGGCAGCCGGTGCCCCGGTATCCCATTTATGTGCCCGTACATCCGGACGCACATGTCTACGGCATTGCCCTGCTGCTGGCGCTGGCCAGCGGATTTCTCTTCGGCGCGGTGCCGGTAAGGCAGGTGCTGCGCACCAATCCGTATGAGGTGGTGAAGGCGGGATCGACGGCCAGGGTGGGCGGACGGCTGACGGTACGGGACCTGCTGCTTCTGGTGCAGATTGCCATCTGCGCCGTGCTGGTGACGTCGTCGCTCGTGGCGGTGCGCGGAATGGTGCGCTCGCTGCGCAGCAATTTCGGCTTCGAGGTGGAGAATTCACTTCTCGTCGATACAGACCTGAGCATGGCCGGATACACGGGCGATAAAGCGGCTCCGATGCAGAGGCGCATGTTCGACGCGGTCAGCGCGATTCCCGGCGTGCAGTCGGTGGGACTGGCGAGCACCGTACCGTTGGGCGACA
>Ga0335075_10013140_pt1 | contig 12479 bp, 12 predicted proteins | sample Lox_Sample_24_FD_206723 | JGI IMG/M metagenome (GOLD analysis project Ga0335075, IMG submission 206723) | Soil microbial communities from Loxahatchee National Wildlife Refuge, Florida, United States - Lox_Sample_2.4 | ecosystem: Environmental > Terrestrial > Soil > Wetlands | place: USA... | reverse complement strand
GAGGTCTTCCTAGGCCTCGCACGGCTCCGCGGCATGGAATGCCACGCCCGGTACGCCGAAGCGTTTACCTGTGCTAAATCTGTCGTCGTCTGCGAGCCCGTATCCGCTGAGATCCCGAAGTGAGGAAGAACCCATGACTGTCTACGTCGACCCGGACTTCCGTGATGAAGCGTTGCGGCACTCCCTGTACGACGGCAACTTGATCGTGCTCACCAGGCTGCACGCGGTGAGCGAATTTGTCGACTACACCCGCGGTGAACTTACCGAGCTATTCAAGCCCTACGACCCCGAGCAGGCGCACGAGCACTTCGACCCGGCGGTGATGGCCCAGATGCTGAGCGTCTGGAAGCCACGGTTTATCCACGCCGACGAATCCAAGAGGCTCGTCTGCGAGATCATCAAGGGTGCGGGCTTCCCGGCCGAGCACACCCACTACGACGTGCCCAAGCCTAGGACCTCATACCCTGTCGGCCACTTGACCACCGGAGTTGCGTTTGCATTTCCCTGGCATCGGGATACGTGGTACAGCGCGCCCGGTCAGCAGATTAACTGGTGGCTGCCCATCTTTCCGGCTCGGCCCGACAACTCCATGGCTTTCGATCTGAACAACTTCGACCAGCCGGTGCCGAACACGTCCGGCACCTTCGATTATTACCTGAACAATGCCCAGCGGCTGACCACGGCCACCGGGACCACGAAGGAACACCAATCCCGGCCTGGCGCAGTTGACCACAAGCCGGTGAACGAGCTTGTGGTCCTGCCACCTCCGGGCGGAGTGCTTCTGTTCTCGGGTAATCAGCTGCACACCTCAATCCCGAATACTTCCGGCCGCGCCCGTTACAGCATCGATTTCCGCACTGTCGATGCCCGGGATTTGATAGCCGGACGAGGCGCACCTTTTGTCGACGTGCATTGCACGGGCACGGCCGTCAGGGACTTCCGCAATATCGACGATGGGAGCAGCTTCCGCGAAGAAACGGTCGTCGAACTGTTCGGCGCTCCCCCGCCCAACGCTATGCTGGTGTATGGCGAGCCCTGATGCCTGGACCTGCCCTCAGGCCCGCGTAACTGTGGAGAGCCGAGCTGTGAAGGATTTCACGAATTCTAACTCGTATGCATCAGCGGTACATGAAGTCATTCCCGGCGGCGCCCACACGTACGCAAAAGGCGATGACCAGTACCCCGCCGGGATGGCACCAGTAATAGAACGCGGATCTGGCTGCCGCGTGTGGGATGTCGACGGCAACGAGTTCGTTGAATTCGGCAGTGGTTTGCGGTCTAACCTGCTTGGTCACGGCTTCGAACCGGTGGTAGAAGCGGTGAGGCGCTCGCTATCGGCTGGCGTTAACTTCGCGCGGCCGCACCGTATCGAACTGGAGGCTGCCGAGCGCCTGCTCGACCTAATACCTTGCGCCGAAATGGTTAAGTTCGGTATCAATGGCTCTGATGTCACAACCGCGGCGGTCCGTCTCGCGCGAGCGTACACGGGCCGCGAACTGATAGCGGTTTGCCGGGATCAGCCGTTCTTTTCGACTGACGACTGGTTCATCGTCACAACTCCGATGCGAGCTGGCATCCCGTTGGCTTCTGGAAGCCTTACCGTTCAGTTCTCATATAATGACCTGCCCGGCCTCGCCGAGGTCTTCGAGTCTTATCCCGGACAGATAGCAGCAGTCATACTCGAGGCCGAGACCGTAGAGCCGCCGCGCGCGAGCTACTTCGACGGCTTGCGCGCTTTGTGCGATCGTAACGGGACGCTACTCATTCTTGATGAGATCATCACTGGATTTCGCTGGCACGAACGTGGTGCTCAGTTTGTTCACGACATCAGACCGGATTTGTCTACATTCAGCAAGGCTCTTGCCAATGGCTTCCCGTTGTCTGCGCTTACCGGCCGGCGCGATGTCATGCGGCTGGGCGGCTTTGTTGACGACGCCGACCGGGTCTTCCTGCTGTCGCAGACGGCGGCCGCGCAGCCGTGGGCTCTGGCGGCAATGCTAGCAGTCATCGAAACCTGCGAGCGCGAGCAGATCTCTAGCAGGCTCAGCCGGATAGGCGGGGAACTGCGCCATGGGATCGAAGAGTTGACTGCCAGCGCAGGCCTGAGTTCGTACTTCGAACTCCGCGGCCGGGACTGCAATCTAACCTATGTGGCCCGCGACGCTGCCGGACTGCCAAGCCAGGTGTTCCGCACTCTAGTGCTGCAGGAACTGATCACGCGCGGCATTCTCGCGCCGTCATTCGTAGTGTGTGCTGTCCATGACGCCCAGGCCATTGGCCAGACGCTCGATGCAGTGGCGGACATGCTGACCACTTACCGGCGAGCGCTGGAACATGGGGCCGATAAATTCCTCCGCGGTCGGCCGGTAAGGCCGGCGATCAGGACGCGCGGTTAGAACTTAGTACTGCCTTCAGGGAGCGACGGTGTCCTTTCGAGCGAAACTGGCGAAGCCGGTCAACGATATGCTGCGCCCGATGAATGTCCAACTGATATATGGTCGGTCAGCGGATCCGGCGGTGCGCGATTACATTCCTGCGCATAAGACAATCGCGGCCGCGAGAAAGGCTGGCCTTTCGCTCGCGGCGCATATCGATCAGACATATGCCAAGCCCGGCGCGATACCGGAAACCGTCCGGGCCATGCTTGAGCTGGGCGGTGTGCGGTCCAGATGCGAGACGGTATGTGAGATCGGCCCTGGCACGGGGCGCTACGCCGAGGAAGTCATCGCCGCTGTCCGGCCAGCTGCCTACGAGATCTATGAGACGGCGAAGGACTGGCTTCCGCAACTCCGGAAGCTACCAGGAGCGGTGGTCCGAGATTCCGACGGTCACACCCTACGGGATACGCCCTCCGCCTCGGTCGATCTCGTCCATGCGCAAAAGGTCTTTGTGTACCTCGAGTTCTACACCACTGCCGGCTACCTTCAGGAAATGGCACGGGTTGTACGCCCCGGCGGCGCTGTCGCGTTCGACATTGTCACAGAAGGCTGTCTGGATGACGAGACAGTCTGCCGGTGGTCGCAGGGCGGCTCGATCTACCGGCCAGTCCCGCGCACCTGGGCTATCGAGTTCCTGGAGCGTCGCGGCCTTGCTTTCAGGGGTTCGGTGTTCGTGCCGTTGCCTGGCGAAACCGCCGAGTTGCTGGTCTTCCGCCGGGCCTGACCTCGGGACCACCGCTACGGTTAGGCCGGCACGGTACCCGCACTGACGAGAGTGGCTCGCGTCAGCTCATAGTCGCTTGAACAACGAGACATGCGAAGTGCTTTGAGCAGTGAAGGCACTTCCGGCCCAGTCCGCTGTGCGCTGCGTAAGGCGCAGCCCGCTGGCAAGCGCCATAGCGTCCATCTCAGCGGGCCAGATGTAGCGAAGCACGTTTGGCCGGAACGTCGCTCCTCCACTATCGATCGACACGTCTTGTGTGGTGATCAGTTGCCCCACCGGGTCGTGGGCGGAAAGCTTGATTGTCGCTCGGTCAGCGTCTAGCTCGCTCACAGCGACATTCTGGCCTCTGACCCACCGGGAATGGTCAGGAACGAACGCCTCGACGATCAAGGTGCCGTCGGCCCGCAGGTGCCGCCTAGCATTAGCCAGGCAGGCAAGCTGTCCTGCCTGGCTCGTCACGAGGAACAGCGTGCTGAACGCTATCAGCACGATGTCGTACGGCTCCCCGGCGTCCACACAGACGAAGTCGCCTTCGATTAGCTCGATGCGCTCGGCACCGGGACGAGCCCGGAGCCGGTGGAGCATGTCTGCCGACGCGTCCACGCCCGTGACTCTTAGGCCGGCTCCCGCAAGGGGAACCGCAAGCCGGCCGGTTCCGACACCAAGTTCAAGGAGCCGGCCGCCCGGTGCGAGCGCGGCGGCGAAAGCAGCGATCTCCGCGGTGTTGTCTCTGGTCTCGAAGAGCGCATCGTAGTCCGCCGCCCAAGCGCGCCCGTAAGAATCTGGGCCTGTCTGCATAAGCCACTCCATCACGTCTGGCTAAGCGCTAGCGGCGCGCAAATAAAGAAGTATTCCACTGCTAGCCGCGGGCCGAGCAGCGGAACATTCACTTGCACTTGCATGTTAGCCGCGCGCAGGAGCGCACGTCCCGGTTCCCAGTGATTCCAGTTATAAGATGTGGGATAAAACTTCCTGATATCTAGGTACTGGCCGACGCCAGCGCGGAAATCAGCAACCGACTGCACGTTAGTATAGGGCGCGCAGATGTCAGGCTTGCGGTGACCGAAGTTAACGTAGGTAAGTAGCGCCCTGCCGCCTGGTCTCAGCAGTCCGGCGATCTCCGCGAGCTTCCGTGGTTGATGGGCGCCAAGATACTCGAAGACACCCTGAACTGATATGAAGTCGAACTGCATATCAGAAAACCAGATCGGCGACTCGATAAAGTTATTTTCAATAAGGTTGGGCCTCGGCTCCTGGATAGCCATGTCGACGCCGTAATAACTAATATTAGGCGACAGCAACCGCTCCAGCGCGGCAGGGCCGCAGCCTATATCGAACAGCGTACACTGCCCGCGGTTCCGGGCCAGGCGATTTATGATCCGCGCCGACTTCTCCAAGCGGTAATGCGGTTTGCTATAATTTGCTCTCCCTTGCTCGATCCAAAAGTCCCGGTTATAAACAGCCGGACTGCCATTGTTACCTGCCGAATTTCTCGGGGTCTCGCCTAGATCGCCCATCTGTCGCTCCCGCCTTGTCCTAACGCGAGGAACCGGACCAGCGCGGCGATAGCCAGCGCCACAGGTACGACTTCAGTCTGCGACGCGGTCGCATGTCAACCGACAGCCTCAGGAGTGGCCCGCCGCTCGGCGTTGCGCGCCGCTACAGAATGCGGAAATACAACTGCCGAAAGCTCGGCGAACTGCTGTTGCACCAGCCTGACGTTCTCGGCGTTGTGGGCCGCGATCATCTTTCTGACCTCGACAGCGCGGCTCTGCAGGCTGATGAATTGCTCAGTCAGCCGGGGCACGTCGAGCGAACTGACGTCTTGGCAGTATTCGGCCAAGCCCATGTCCGTCATCAGCACAGTATTCTTGGGAGCGTATCCGATCGATATCGTCGGCTTGCACATCGTCAGCGCACAAATCAGATTGTGGTAACGAGTGACTACAACGCTGCCGACCGACTCCATTGCCTGCACGAGTTCGCTGTACGTTGATACTGGCTGCCAGGCAACCCGTCCGGTCTCGAGATCCGGCCGGCAGGCCTGGATGTCCGAAAGGATGTCCTGGACGACCGCGCCGTCCGAACCATTAGTATCCCCAACGAAGAGCCGCACCTTGCGGCCGTCGTCAACCAGCCAGCGGACGAAACACCGTAGCTTCTCAACGTATGAATCATGAATCTGGTCAGCTTGGTTGCGATCGTCGTCATTCGAGCCATAAAAGTCCATCACGCCGACGCCAACCGTTTGCAGATCACCCGCCTCACCGCCAGGCGTCTCGGTGCCAAGAACGAGATCCGTGTAGACGTGATCGGCGTCAGTATCAATGCCCTGCGCTGCCATCGCATTTTTCGACATGTCGTCGCGATAGGAGCGGTAGAACGCTGAGCGCGCTGCCGAGATCAACAGCCATCGGTTCAGTCCGCGAGGGAAGACGTTCGATCCGACGCTTACCAGGGCCACCTTGGTCCTAAGGATTCTGCCCGAAGCGCAGAGCGCGAACATAGTGAAGGGAAACTGCCATGGCCGCAGCGTGAGGGTGGTCTCCAGAACGCCCATGCCGGGGACAATTACTGCATCGTGCCGACCGACCCAGATCGCCAGCCTGAACGTGTCGGCGATCTTCCCGACCACCTTAAGCGCGGCTTTCTGAGGTCCGTGGGCCCAGACCCCCTCGCCCTCATGCCACTGCGTCGATGTCGCCGGTATGCCATACCGGTCCTGGACCGTTCGGGCACCCCCGCACATAACATCGATGAGTGCGTCTGGATGGGCCGACCGGAGGTAGCCGAGGACGGCTTCCAGAGAGGCGTCATTGCCGAGATTGCCGCAGCCGAAGCCGCCGAACAGGCCGACGATAGGTACCGACGGAGTTCGCCGTGATCTCCCCATCTGGCGGCGCGGCATTACCGGAGCCTGTCCCGGCCAGCGACAAGCGCGTCAACCATCAGAGCCGCTTCGGCGACGGCGACTTGTCCGGTCTCAATGTCCGGCCGACCGGTGTAGAGAGGAGCCCTGCGAAGAACCCGGTCAGCCACCGGCAGTGTCCGCCCGCCTGCCCACCTCGCCAGAGATCGATAGCATTCTCTTCGCTCGGCTCCAGACAGAGGGGCGCGGCCGATCATGGAGACGTACGCCCAGCAGTACTCTGCGTATAGCCGGGGCGTGGGGTGCAGGAGCCGGTTCGCCCTCCGCGGGTCCAGATACGTGCACCGGGACCGCACGGTAAACGGAACCGCGCGGTGCGGCGCTTCGCGCCTGAAGAAGAGGCAGTCAGGTACCTGGTAGAACGGTCCATGCAGGGCAATCTCGGTGGTGAAAGTCCGGTCGGCGAAGTGGTAGCTCCCATGGAGCGGAATACGGCGGAGAACGGCGGTCCTGATTACCCCGTAGCTGTCGTCGCCCCAGCCGTCAAACAACAAGCTGCGGAACCGGTCGGCGGCGCGTGGCAAGTCCGTCGCCGGCGGATAGTGCACTACCTCGGTTATGGCTCGGGCTGAGTCGATCATCGCAGACCAGGAGTGTGCCAGAACCACGCGCGGGAACTCGTCAAGTGCCTCGATGCTGCGCGCCAGCAAGTCTCGCGCATAAAGGTCGTCGCTGGCGGCCCATTTGAATAGCTCGCCCCGGGCTTGCTGGATCAAGAAGTTATGGTTCGGAACCCGGCCGAGGTTCCGCGGCTGCCGGATGTAGCGGATCCTGGAATCCTGCCGGGCGTACCGATGACAGATATCAGCAGTGCCGTCGTCAGAAGCGTTATCGGCGATGACGAGCTCGAAGTCCTCGTAGGTCTGGCCAAGCAAGGCGTCCAAGGACTCTTCAAGGTGCCGCTCGCCGTTGTAGACCGGCAGTCCGATCGTCAGCCGCGGCGCGTTCACTTTCATCAGTTGACGCCCCAAACGTCGTCATCGGCTGGACCGGACACAGATAAGGACCAGCCGACAACCAGACCCGAGACGGAAGCGCCTTGATACGTCCGCCAGGCAGAGCCAACGCACTCCTTAGCCACACCTGATGCTGGCCCGTTCCCTCAGCGGGAGCGCGGCGTCGATCTGACTTCCTCCCCGAGCCCCAGTTGCACGGACAAGAAGTCGATGAGGGCACTCGCGCTGGCTTCCGGCGAAAGTGTCTCGCTGCGCTGATAGCCAAGGGCTGAATAGCGGGCGCGAGTGCCCCCCTCCAGCATGTCGCCCATGGCACCAGCCAGCTTGGTCCGGTCACCACGTGGCACCAGCATGCCATGTACGCCGTTGTCGGTGACGAAACGAGGCCCGCCGCCCTGCGCATCCGTCGTGATCACCGGGCAACCCACGCTCATTGCTTCCGTCAGCACCTGGGCGAATCCATCCTCGTCTGACGAATGGACCAGGGCCCAGGCGTAAGCAACGAATTGCAGCGGGTCATCAATCCATCCCGTCGTCTCAGCGCAGCCGCTGAGCCCAAGCCGACTGATCTGAGCGTCTGCGCTCGCGCGCGCCGGCCCGTCACCCATGATCAGCAGCCGGGCGTCATGGCAATGGCGCAGGTCGGCGAACGCATCGATGAGCAGGTCTATGCGCTTGAAGTGAAACATGTTGGAGATGTTGATGAATACAGGCGGTTCGCCGGGTCGCAGCCACGGATGCGGTGGTCCGCCGTGCGTGCCCGAAAACCTGGGAATCGGGTTCGGGATTAGGTTCACCTGCGCGGGATCAAGTCCGCACCACCTGATGGTGTCATCACGCACAGTGGGAGACGGGGCAATGACACCGTCGGCGAACCGGTAGCCATATTTCGCGAGCCATTTGTTGTCACGCACGTTGCTCGCATGGCAGAGCTCAATGAGATGGTCCTGAACGAGGACAAGTTTTCCCTGCCAGCGGGGTGGTAGCCGGGCCAGCCCCTTGGCCGCAAGACCGATGAAGTTGGCGTGGACCTGCCGGGTGATCAGCACGTCCGGCTGGTGGACCCGGAGATAGCGGACAAGGGAAGGTAGGGCGCGGGACACTCGTTCTGCCGGAAGCCGATGTATCCGGACTTCGGACGGAAGCCATGCGGGCGCCGGATCTCGGCTGTAACAGAGCAACGTTGTCTCAACGCGCCCCGTTTCGGCCAGGCCAAGTGCCAGCCGACTGGCAGCGTTACCGTGGGCTCGCCTACTGGGACTGTCGACGAGCAATGCCAAGCGTATCATCTCACCGCCATACGGCCGAGCTGCCGCTGGCAGGGTCGGTTAATCGGGGTGCGCCAGTGCTCTCGAAACGAACTGTCGCCCGGATCCATATAACTGATGAACGGCCAGAGTCGATCCTGATACATCGGCCGACGCCACCGAGCCAGAACGTTGCCGGCACACGGCCGGAGTTCTGCGTCACTTGCTGCCTTCTTCGTCACTTCATCGGCCTCGGTTCTCGTGCCCAGACGACAATGCCGGACGGAGCGACCGCCCCGCCAATGTTGATCTCGAGCAATCCGCTGTCCGCCACGGCAGGCCAGCCGGGCTGGCGGCGCCGACAACATTCTGGGCCCCGGGATCGACCACACGCCATCGCAACTGGCGAACATCTCGAGCACGGCGATGATCACCGGCATCCGCCCGCGCCGACATGGAGCATTTTTTTGAGGCAGAGCAATACGTATCAGCATTTGCTCAGCCTGACTCTTGTACATTGCCTGCTGCCACGCCAGCGGCAGGGTCTCAACTGCTCTAGGGGACAGATGGGGACTCTCATCGCGGCCGAAACGCTGCGACGGCGCGTCAGTTCGGCGCTGATCGTCTCGGCAGCGGCACTCTTCGCCCTCAGCGTCATCCTGCTGGGCATCGCAATGGCCCTGGGCATGCCAGCCGTGGCCGGCGGTCCAATGTGGTCACTATCTGCCAAGCCGACGCCGGACGCGGTTGCCCTCCTGCTAGGCATCGGCTTGTTCGCCGGCGCCGGCGCCGTTTCGCTCGGCCTCGCGGCTGTCGGCCACGGCTGGCGGCCATCGGCCGCACTGCTTGTCGGAGCCAGCGCAGTCGTAGTGGCGCTGTATCTCTTCCTGCCGCCATCCTGGGGCGACACCGACGTGTTGAACTATGCCGTCTACGGCCGGATAGCGGCTCTCGGCCATAACCCCTACCTGATGACACCTGCGCAACTTGCACGGACCAGGGATCCGGTCGGGCGGCTCGGCCCGGCGGCGTGGCGAGACTGGCCTACTGTCTACGGGCCCGTGGCAACTGCTCTCCAGTGGGTAGCCGCGGAACTGGGCGGCGCCTCGATGGCTTGGATCGTCTTCTGGATCAAGGTCGGCAACGCGATCGCGTTTGTCCTGACTTCCCTGGGTTTGGTCAGGTTGACTGCCAGGATCCCCGCCATGCAGGCGAGAGTCTGCATACTGTGGGCGGCCAATCCGCTGATGCTGTTCTGGCTGGTTGGCAACGGGCATATCGACGTCCTGCTCGCGCTCGCTGCGGTGCTGGCCCTCATCGTGATCCAGTCACAGCGGCGCAACGGTACGGTCACGGGATTGGTAACCGGGCTGATTGTCGGAGCAGGGACGGCAATCAAGACGCCATTCGCTCTGGTGGCACTAGCAATAACGTGGGTGGCCCGCAGGTCGCCGGCCGTACTAGCTGCCGGGCTGGCGGGCGCGGCCGTCGTCATCATCCCTGGATATCTGGCCCCCGGGGTTCTCGACGGTGCAGTGCTGAGCCGTCGCCTCACCTGGGATCAAGGATTCCTCCACCTGCCTGCAGCCATTTCCTCGCGGCCCCTTGTTTATGGGTGCCTGATTCTGCTCACTATGGCGGTGCTGGGCGTACTCCTACTGTGGCGCCTGCCTCGTGGAGGCGACCGGATCCTTCCATTCGTGCGGCCTGCCGTGGCACTCGTCCTCGCCTGGCTGGCGATCTTCCCGACGGCCGGTCCCTGGTATGACGCGCTGATCTTCCCGCTTCTCGCACTGATGCTTCCGAGCTGGCTCGATTACCTCGTGATTGCGCAATGCCTCGCGCTCAGCGAGATGGCACTGCCGAGCGCGCCGACCCACAGCCTCGACCAGCTTGAGCGGCTAATTGGCATCGCTGGCCATGTGGCAGTATTGCTCGTGCCGATCGCTCTTGCTGTGATGTGCGTTCGCGACGCCTGGGGCGTCAGATGGGACGACACCACCGGAGCCGGGCACTGGCAACCGGCAGCCGATCACGGTGGCGGTCGTCACCGCGCGCATCGCTTGCCCGCGCGATAATCTAGCAACGCAGATGAGAACAACAGATGCATGCTTACGTCATAAATCTGGCGCGATCTGAGGACCGCAGGTCCCACATGAGCGCACAGCTCGACCGAACCGGCATGAGTTACGAGATCGTGGAAGCAGTTGATGGCCGGACGCTAGATCTCCGCGATGCCAGCATCGTTCACCCAGCAGCAGATAGCTCGTTCAGCCCGGGTGTCTTCGGCTGTGTACTAAGCCATCTTAAAGTCTACAGAAAGATAACCACAGAAGGTTTGGATGCGGCGCTGGTACTCGAAGATGACGTGATACTACCGCGGGACATTGATGCGCTAGCGAAGGCGGTCGTGCAGAACATGCGGGGCGCCGAGGTCGCCTTGCTGAACTTCCACAGTTATGAGGTGCGATTCGTTAAGACGGGATCGATCCCCCTTCCTTCCGCTCGCCGCCTTACCCAGATTGTAGACAGAGGGACTCCCTGGAGCGGAGCGGCGTACCTGATCACGCACGCGGCATGTGAGCGCATGGCGCGGACCGTGCTGCCAGTGCGGGCAAGAGCCGACAGCTGGGCGTACTTCTACCGGGAACAAGCACTCGACCGGGTCCGGTGTGTTGTTCCGATGCCCGTGGCGATCAACGCTAATCTGCGTACCACGAAGGACAATTTTGAGCCCCACAGCTGGCAAGCCCGCCTGCTGGAAACTGTCGCGGCCAACCGAGTGCCGATCGCGTATCAGGCGCTCGCCTGGCGGAGACAGCGCAGCCTTCGGCATTACCAGACCGGACGCGCAGAGTATGCCGACGATCTGCCAGGTGCAGAGCCGCTGCCCGTCCTGAGTCGCATTCAATGACGAGCCGGTCAGGGAGCGGGGCGCGGCGGCGCACCGTTGGAATGCCTAACCCGGCGGAAATTTGACGCCAGGCCGTGTCACCGGCTGGCACTGGAGATCCTCTAGCAGGTCGAGTCGGAAATGTCCCTGGGGTACTAGTCAGAGGTGCAAACGATGAAGGTGCTCGTAGCGGGTGACCGCGGATATATCGGGGCCGTGCTAGTACCGTTTCTGCGCGCGGCCGGGCACGAAGTCACCGGGCTGGACCTGGCTCTGTACGAGGGCTGTGATCTCGGCCCAGGGCCGGAGAGCACGGGCAACCGGGCACCGTATGACATCCGAGATGCGCGAGCCGAGACCTTCGCTGGCTATGACGTTGTGGTGTGCCTGGCGGCACTCTCGAACGACCCGCTCGGCAACCTGAATCCGGCCGCGACGTATTCCGTAAACCTGGAGGGGACGCTAAACCTTGCGCAGGCAGCTAAGCAGGCGGGCGTCGAACGGTTTCTGTTCGCCTCATCCTGCAGCCTCTACGGCGCAGCGGGATCCACCGCGGTTGGCGAGGACGCGCCGCTGGCCCCGCTTACTCCTTATGGCGACGCAAAAGTCGTGGCTGAGCGAGAGCTCTCGCTGCTAGCGGATGACGGCTTCAGCCCGGTCTACCTCCGGAACGCTACCGCCTACGGCGCGTCACCCCGGCTGCGGCTGGACATTGTGGCGAACAATCTCACCGCAGCGGCGGTAACGACTGGTGACGTGCGCCTGGAAAGCGATGGGTCGCCGTGGCGGCCGCTGGTTCATGTCGAGGACATCAGCCGGACGTTCCTGGCCGCGCTGACCGCGCCGCGTGAGCGGGTGCACGATCAGGCGTTCAACGTCGGCCGGCCCGCTGAGAACGTCCAAGTCCGCGACATCGCCGAGCTCGTGCGCTCGGCCGTGCCAGGGTCCCGGCTGTCGTTTGCCGCTGACGCCGGGCCGGACCGGCGCAGCTACCGGGTTGACTTCGGGAAGCTGACCGACACGTTCCCCGACCTGAAGCTGCGCTGGAGCCTGCCTCAGGGCATAGCCGAACTCGCGTCCGCCTACGCCGACGGTGGCCTTAGCTATGCGGACTTCACCTCGTCACGGTTCGTCCGGCTTCGCCGGATCCGCGAAATGCTCTCCGCAGGCATTGTCGATGACATGCTGCGACGACTGAGTGACGCCAATCTGCCCGTGCACGTCGTGTCGTCGGCTCCCTGATAGCTAAGGTTCAGTCCGGTCAGAGCGCGGTAGCCACTAACTTCGGCGGG
>Ga0335075_10013139_pt1 | contig 12479 bp, 14 predicted proteins | sample Lox_Sample_24_FD_206723 | JGI IMG/M metagenome (GOLD analysis project Ga0335075, IMG submission 206723) | Soil microbial communities from Loxahatchee National Wildlife Refuge, Florida, United States - Lox_Sample_2.4 | ecosystem: Environmental > Terrestrial > Soil > Wetlands | place: USA... | reverse complement strand
CAGAGCGTGTCCGTCGGGTCGGCGACGTCGTCCTCGCCGACGCTGCCGCGGATGCCCGCGGGCGGCGGACGGCAGCTCAGCGCGGGCCCGGAGGGCGCGGTCGCGCTCGCCCCTGGCGCCCCGGGTCTCGGCGCCCCCGGCGTGGGCGGCCCCGCCAACGGCGGCGGCGCTCTCCCCACGCGCGGCGGTAGCCCCATCGGAACCGGCAACGGGAACGCCGGCGGCTACGCCAGCGACGTGTCGGCCGAAGGCCCCCGGGTCGCGCAGGGCCTGTTCCGCGGGGCCGACGCGGGCCAGATCGAGGCGCCCCAGTGGGCCGCGCCGGAAAGCCCGTCCTACGACGACCAGACGTCCGCGGGCCTGCCGCTGCGCAGCCGCCGGGGGACGTCGGCGCCCGACGCCGGGCCGGGCGGCGGCGCAGGCACCGCCGACCTTCCGCGCCGGTCCAGCGCCGGCCGCAGCGGGCCCGGGTCTGGGCCCGGCCGCGGGCCGGGCGGGGCCGGTCCGGCCACCTCTAGCCATCCCACGCTGCAGCGGTCACCGGATCAGGTCCGCAGCCGCCTGTCGGGGTTCCAGCGCGGAACCCGCCGGGCCGAGACCGAACAGGGACAGTCGCCCCGCGCAGGAGAAGGAAACGAGTGATGAGTCGCATATACCGGGCCGATCTCAACTGGCTCATCAACGACTTCACCGCGCGGGTGCCCTACGTGGCGCACTCCGCGGTGGTGTCGGCCGACGGCGTGCCGCTGGCGCTGTCCGAGGGCATCCCCGACTACTTCGCCGAGCACCTGGCCGCGATCACCTCCGGCCTGGCCAGCCTGATGGCGGGCGCGGCCAGGATCTTCGAGGCCGGCCAGCCGACCCAGGCGCTGGTCGAGATGCTCGGCGGCCTGATGATCATCAAGGCGATCAGCGACGGGTCGAGCCTGTGCGTGCTCGCCGCCCCCGACTGCGACACCGAGCTCGTCTCCTACGAGATGTCGCTCCTGGTCGAAGCCGTCGGCGAGGTCCTGTCGCCCGCCCTGCGGGGCGGCGCCCAGCGGCGCTCAGAAGGGGTCTACTAAAAAGGCCAAAAGCATTATTTCGAACGGTCCGTGCCCTCCGCCCCCGCGGTCAGCCCTCTGTGACGGACGGGGAAAACGTGCCGGGCGGGGAACAATGACGTCATGGAGCCGCTGACAGGCACGCCGAGGACGTCGAAGCTCAACCTCGATCCGGGCGCCGTGCTGCTGGCACGGGAGCTGGCCCGGCGGGCGGGCGAGCCGGTCACCCAGCTCGCGCTGACCCACACGACGGTGTCGGTCGAGCGCGCGGTGCTGCGGCTGGCCGGCCTGGCCGGGACCGACGCCGACGGCATTCCGTGGGTGAACCGGCTGACCGACGCGGTGCTCGCGTCGGTCGGGCTCGAACACGGGATCGCGCTGCCGGTCGGGGCCGCGCTCGACTCCGGCGGCTACCCCGACCTGCGCGCGCTGGCCGAGGCGGCCGCGGCCGGCCACGTCCGGTTCCGCCTCCCGGCCGCCCGCGCGGCGGCGGTGGCGCGCGAGCTCGCGGTCCGGGCGGTGGCCGACGGCGTGTCCGCCCTCGACCGGCAGCGGGCGGCCAGGGCGCGGATGACCGCCGAGCTGGCCGACCCGCCGTTCCCCTGGGTGTACCTGACCGTCGAGGCGGATGACGCCGACCAGGCGGCCGCGCGGGCGCAGGCGGCCGCGCGCGACGGCGCCGACGTGATCGCGGTGACCAGGTCGACCGAGCAGGCGCTGCTCGACTACGTCCCGGCCGGCGTCGCCCGCCCGGGCCGCCCGGGCAGCTACGCCACCGGCGAGAACTTCCGGCTGCTGCGGGCGGCGCTCGACCAGACCTCGCGCCAGCTCGGCCGGTACGTGCGGCTGACGACCTACGCCTCGGGACTGTGCATGCCCGAGATCGCGACGCTGGCCGGGCTCGAACGGCTCGACCTGATGCTCAGCGACTGCATGCACGGGATCGTCGTCCGCGACATCAACCCGCTGCGCACGCTCATCGACCAGCGGTTCTCGCGCGCGATCGGGGCCAGGGCCGGTCTCGTGGTCAGCCCGGGGGAGGAGAGCTTCATCGCCCCCGCCCGGACCGCGCTGTTCGCGCACCCCGCGGTCGCGGCCGCCGGCCCGGCCGACGCGGCCCCCGCGGTGATCGCCTCGCAGCTGCTCAACGAGTACTTCGGCCGGGAGGCGGGACTGGAGACGTGGCAGCTCGGGTTCGGGCACGGGCTCGAGATCAACCCGGCCGGGCCGGACTCCTTCCTCCTCGAGCTGGCGCAGGCCCAGCTCGTGCGGGAGCTGTTCCCCGGCTCGCCGCTCAAGTACATGCCGCCGACCACCCGGGTGACTGAGAACGCCCTGGCGGGCTGCCTGCTCGACGCGTTCTTCAACCTGGCCGGGCTGATGACGGACCAGTCGATCCTGTGCGTGGGGCTGATGCCGGACGGGATCGACCTGCCGTTCCAGCCCGACCGTGACCTCGCGCTGGCGAACATCGCCTACGTGCGGGCGGCGGCCGGGCGCCTGGGGATGTCGTTCGCGCCTGACTCGTTCGTCATCGAGCGCGCCCACCAGGTGCTGGACGATGCGGTCGCGCTGCTCCGGCGGGTCTCGGCCGACGGGCTGCTGAACGCGATCGCCGACGGCACGTTCGGCGGCGCCAGGCGGCCGCCCGGCGGCGGGCACGGCCTCGACGGGGTCATCACCCGCGCCGACGGCTACTTCAACCCGGTCGCCGACCTGCTCAACGGCGCCGGCGACGGCGCCCAGGGGGACCCGGTGGCCGAGCTCATCGGCGACTAGTCTGCCCGGCCCCGCCGAGACCCGGCTGCGCCGAGCCCCGCCCTCGCATCGCCGGCGGCGCCCGTCTAGCCTGGCAGGCGGGCCGACGCACGGCCCGCCGCGGGTATCGAAGGGACGCACGCCAGTGGAGATCGAGCACGGTCGCAAGGGCACCCCGTCACAGGCCGGCCAGGCCGGCACGTTCAGCGGGCGGGCCATGCTCGACCCGCTGCTCGAGGACGCCAGCGGCGAGGTCAGGATCAACTCGGTCATCTTCACGCCCGGCGCCCGGACGTTCTGGCACTCGCACGCGGGCGGCCAGGTGCTGATCGTCGGCAGCGGCCACGGCATGGTGGAGACCAGGAGCGGCGCGCGGGAACGGCTCAACCCCGGTGACGTGGTGTGGGCGCCCCCGGGCGAGGTGCACTGGCACGGGGCCGCGCCCGACTCGTTCATCAACCACACCGCGATCTCCCTCGGCCCGACCGACTGGGCCGAGCAGGTGGACGACGAGCACTACCAGGCCGCCTTCGGCGGGCACCTCGGCACCGTCTTCGACGGGGAGTAGAGCCGGTGGCGGGCGCCGCCGTGCTCGCGGTCCGGTACGGGCACCGGGTCACGAGCAACGCGGAGATGTACCTCAACTACTCGCTCTACGGCGAGCCGGACGCCGCGCTCGACATCGCCTACTACTTCTGGGTGATCCGCGACGGCGACCGGGTGACGCTGGTCGACACCGGGTTCGCGCCCGACGTGGGAGACCGGCGCGGCCGGGCGCACCACGCGACCCCGGCCGAGGCGCTGCCCGACCTCGGCCTCGACCCGGCCGACGTCAGCGCGATCGTGATCAGCCACGCGCACTGGGACCACATCGGCAACATCGCCCAGTTCCCGCGGGCCGAGCTCGTGCTGACCGAGGCCGAGTACGCGTTCTGGACCTCGCCCATCGCCGCCCGCGCCCACTTCGCCGCCCACACCGAGCCGGCCGAGCTGGCCGAGCTCGCCCGGGCCCGCGCCGAGGACCGGGTCACGCTGTTCAGCGGCTCGCTCGCGCTCGCACCCGGGGTCGAGCTGATCGAGGTCGGCGGGCACACCCCGGGCCAGCTCATCGTCCTCGCGGCGACGCCGGCCGGCGGCACCGCGGTGCTCGCCTCGGACGCGCTGCACTTCTACGCCGAGGCCGAACGCGACCGCCCGTTCTCGATCGTGGCCGACCTGCCCGCCATGTACCGGGCCTACGACCTGCTCAACGAGCTGGCCGGCCAGCCAGGTACGCACCTGGTGGCCGGCCACGACCCGCTGGTGACCGAGCGATTCGCCCGCTACCCGGCGGGCGACCGCCTCGTCGCCGATCTAAGCGCCCCGCGCTGAGGCGCCCCCGCGCTGAGGCGCCCCGCGTTAACCCCCCACCCCAGCCTCATGGTTGTGGGGACGCCGCCTCTGGCCGGCCCGTTGCCACAACCATCCGGTCGGTTACTCCTGGGTGACGGTGACCAGGGAGCCGTAGGGCAGCAGGTCGTACGCCTCGTGGGCGGTGGAGCTCGGCAGCTCCACGCAGCCGAGTGACTGGTTCCACCCGTAGCTCCCGCGCGGGTACCAGTGCACCGCGTCGCCGCCGTTGAAGTAAGACACCCAGACCACGTAGTCGGCGTAGTGCGACCCGTCCGGGTTGGTGCCCTGCATGATCTGGGAGGGCAGCTTCTCGTAGACCGGGAACGTCCCGACCTCGGTCGGCGAGACCGAGATCCCGGTGTTGGCCGGGGTCGTGAGCCGCTTCTGGCCGTTGTGCCAGATCGTCAGCGTCTCCGGCAGGTGCTGGTTGGCGATCGCGTAGCTGTAGCCGTAGGTGTTCTGCTGGTTGGCGGCGGCCGCCTTGAGCACCGCCGCCCACAGGGCCGGGCTCAGCTTCTCGGTCGTCGTCATCTCATGGTCGCCTTCGAACGCGGTGATGGCGCCGGTCACGACCGTGTTGAGGCTGCCCTGCGACCACAGCTCGTGCAGCTCCGACGGGTACCCCGGCTTCCAGCTGAAGCTTCCGGCGGGCGGGTCGTAGGCGGCCGACATCTGCGCCTGCAGGCTGTCGCCAGGGGCGGTCGTGCCCGGGTCCGGAGTCCACGTCAGCGGCAGGTAGCCGAGCTGGGCGAGGATCTCCTGCAGCCGCAGCGTGCTGTACTTGCCGGTCTTGAACGTCGACGTGGTGGTGCCCGCGGTCGCCCCGGTCCCGTCGGCGGCGGTGACCGTCACCTTGGTGCCGGACGGGTAGCCGGACGACGGGGTGAAGACGACCGTGTCGCCCGACCGTGCCCAGGACCCGGCGATCGCGGGCTGGAGGGTCGGGAACGGCGCGTTGGCCGGCAGCGGCTTGTTGTAGGTGACGGTGACCCCGGCCCCGCCGTTGGCGGCCGCAGCGCCGTCCTGCGGGCTGATGGAGACCAGGCGCAGCGCCACCGGCTTGGTGGCCGCGTGCGTGGCGGCGTCGGCCGCGTGGGCCGCCCCGCTGCCGCCGGAGCCGCCGGACGTGGTGGCGGCGACGATGCCGGCGGTGGCGCCGCCGACCGCGATTACCGCGCCTGACACCCAGGCAGCGGTCTTCCGCGATATACTACGCACAGTGCTTCCCCCGATACTCCGTGCTTGTAGCTGAGTTTCTATCTCCGGATCGACTACTTAGCGTAATGCGATTTCTTCCCTCAGTAGTCGGCAGGTATGCATGGTCCAGACGTCACGCAGCATCGTTGGCGACAATGGTTAGTTTCTTCCTCAGTGGCGTCGCCGGGTTCGTCCGTGAGCTCCGCTGGCGTACCATTGGTGACGCGCCACGACGGGGGCGGGAACAGCCAGTTTCCGGCGATCGTGCGCGGCAGCAAGGGCGTGCATCTGTCCGGCTGTCAGGGGATCGGGCCTGAAGAGGGCCCGGACGGCGCACTAGAAAACGGAGCCCGTGCTCGTGACCGACGGGCCGGCTCCGGACCGAAGGCGCCGGCCGGGCCCGTCTCCACTAGGCAGAGCCGGACATGAACAGAAGGTGACAACAGGCGATGGGCGAGTCTGGCGCGGGTACCGGCCGCGTGGTTGTTGTGATGCCGACGTACAACGAGCGGCAGAATCTAGAGGGCATGGCCTCCCGGATCAGGGAGTCCGTGCCCGACGCCGATCTGCTGGTCGTGGACGACAACAGCCCCGACGGCACCGGTGACCTGGCCGACAAGCTGGCCGAGGCCGACGCGCACGTGCACGTCATGCACCGGACCGAGAAGGCCGGCCTGGGCCGGGCCTACGTGGCCGGCTTCACCTGGGCTCTCGACAACGGGTACGACCTGATCGTCGAGATGGACGCCGACGGCTCGCACCGCCCCGAGGACCTGCCCAAGCTGCTGGTCGCGGTGACCAAGGCGGACGCGGTGATCGGCTCCCGCTACGTGCCCGGCGGCACGGTGGTGAACTGGCCGAAGTCCCGCGAGATCCTGTCCCGCGGCGCGAACATCTACAACCGGCTGATGCTGGGCGTCCGGATCAAGGACGCGACCGGCGGGTTCCGCGTCTACCGGGCAGCGACGCTGCGCAAGATCGACCTGAACTCGATCGACTCGGCCGGCTACTGTTTCCAGATCGACATGACGCTTCGGGTGCTGCAGGCGGGCCTGGTGCTGACCGAGGTCCCGATCACGTTCGTCGAGCGCGAGCTCGGGGCGTCGAAGATGTCCAACGCGGTGATCGTCGAGGCCTTCACCCGGGTGGCCCAGTGGGGCATCTCGGCCCGGCTGCACGGCCACTCGGCCGCGGCGGTCAGGAAGTAGCCAGCGCGCACGTCGACCCCGGGGGGCGCTAGCGCCCCCCGGGGTGTGAACGTCGTCGGCTAGGCGCTTTTGCGCTGGACGTGGTTCGCCACGTCCGCGATCGCGCGGGCCTCGACCGCGCGCCGCTCCCTGATGACCTCGAGCCGCTCGGCGAGAACGGCCTCCAGGTCCTCCTTGGTCCGTCGCTCGAGCAGCATGTCCCAGTGGCTGCGCGGCGGCTTGGCCTTCTTGGGTGAAGGCGAGTCGCCGGTGCTTGCCGTGGCCATCGCGCCGCAGACACGGCACTCCCACATCGGCGGTAGTTCCGCCTCGGCGGCGAAGGGCACGCTAAAATGGTGCCCGTTGGGGCAGTCAAACGGAACGTCCAGGCGCGGTGCCAGGTCCGTGTTCCGGTCGTTCTCGTAGCTCGTGGCGCCGAGCCGGGTTCCGCGAAGTGCGCGTTCGGCCATTACTTACTGCCTCCCAGGCGGTTGGCGATCTCTTTCGGCAACGCTGGATACCCCGTCAAGATTCCCACGTGCGCGCCGGCCAACCCCGTTTCGGGCGTGTTTCGGCTATTAGTCGCCCCCGTTGATTCTACGCCAGCACCCGGGGATGCCACTGACCGCGCTCGGTCAGAATGTCCCGCAGCAGCTCCACCTCGTCGGTCATCACCCCGTCGGCGCCGAGGTCGAGCGCCCGCTCGATCGCCGCCCTGGTGTTCAGCGTCCACACGTGCACCTGCAGGCCGAGCTGGTGCGAGCGGCGGATGAACTCGCGGGTGGCGATCTGCGGCGGCACCTGGGCGCAGCGGGTGCCGGAGCTCGCCAGCCGCTCGGCCAGCCCCCGGCCCCAGCTCCCCAGGTACTTGACCGAGAGGATCCCGGCCGGGGTGACCGCGAGGCAGACCGGCCGGTCGAGCGATCGCTGACCGGCCAGCAGCCGCTTGCCTGAGAACGACGAGATGCAGACCCGGTCCCACGCCAGCGTCCGCTTGAGCACCCCCGCGAGGGGCTCGATGGTGCCGGCGTCCTTCAGGTCGATGTTGAACCTGAGCTCCGGAAACGTGCCGAGGACGTCCTCGAGCAGCGGGATCGAGGCGGTGCCGTTGACCCGCGCGGCGCAGACCTCACGCCACGGCAGCTTGTGCACCTGGCCGCTGCGGTCGGTCGCCCGGCCGAGGTCCGCGTCGTGGAACGCGATCAGCTTCCCGTCGGCGGTGGAGCGGGCGTCGGTCTCCAGGTAGGCGTACCCGAGCCGGACGGCGTTCTCGAACGCGAGCAGCGAGTTCTCCGGCTGCCTTGCGGCCCCGCCCCGGTGCGCGAACGCGAGCGGCCGGGGGTGGTCCAGGTATTCAGCTGACACGACCCGAGTATCTCCGCCGCCCGGGCACGCCTGGTAAACAGCGGTAATCGGGTGCGTAGCGCTGAGATAAAGAGAAGCTCGTCAAATCTGGCCCGGCCCGCCGCACCGGGGCTATTCGGGGTCGGCGGTGACGGTCCACTCGCGGCGGCGCGCCTCCGAGAGGGCGACGGCGGCGGCGACGGCGACGTTGAGCGAGCCGACCCGGCCGACCTGCGGGATGTAGGTGACGCCGTGCACGGCCGCCAGGGTGGCGGGGGAGCAGCCGTGGTCCTCGTTGCCGATCGCCAGGCAGACCGGGCCGTCGAGGGGCGCGTCGAAGATCGGCACGGCGCCCGACGCGAGCTCGACCGCGATCACCCGGAAGCCGTCCTCGGCCGCCTCCTTGACCGCGTCGACCGGCGACGGGGTCCGGTAGGCGGATAGGAACCGGTCGGTGCCGAGCGCGGTCTTGCCCACTGCGGGCAGGCTCAGGTCGGGGGTGTTGCCGCACAGCCAGACCGACTCGACCCCGAGCGCGGCCGCGGTCCTGATGATCGAGCCGACGTTGAACGGCTGCGCGACCGAATCGAGCAGCAGCGCCAGCCGGCCCTCGGTCCGCCGCCGCCACTCGCGGTTGAGCCGCTTCACGTCGGTCGGCCGAAGCTGCCGGGGCGGCCCGCCGGCCGTCGCGCCGGCCACGCCAGTCGGGGTCTCAGTGTCCATCGGGAGTCACACTCCGGTCCGTTCGACATCATCAAAGGCGGTCACCTGAAGCAGACGGTAACCGCTCCGCGCCGACAGTCGCCGCACCTGCCAGCCTTCCTCTTTCTCCAGCCACCCGTGCAGCGAGTCTGACCCCAGGTTCCTGCCCATCACCAGGTAGGCCTGCCCGCCGGGGCCGAGCGTGGCCAGCCAGCGGCGGAGCAGCTCGTGCAGGGCCTGCTTGCCGATCCGCACCGGCGGGTTGGACCAGATCTGGGCGAAGTCGCCGGGCACGCCGGGCCCGTCCGGGGTGACGCAGCGCACGTTGGACAGGCCGGCCCGGGCGGCGTTGCGCGCGCACAGCGCCAGCGCCCGCTCGTTCACGTCCACCGCCCAGACCGTGGCGCCGGGGGAGCGGGCCGCGATCGTGCACGCGATCGGGCCGTAGCCGCAGCCGAGGTCGAGCAGGTTCCCGGACGCGGCCGGGGCGGGCCCGGCCTCGAGCAGGAACCGGGTGCCGGGGTCGAGGCGGCCGGGCGAGAACATCCCCGAGTCGGTCTCGAGCTCCAGGTAGCGGTCGGGTAGCACGACCCGGACCAGGCCGGGCCGGTGCGCGGCGGTCGGCTGCGCCGCGAAGTAGTGCTCTGCCTTCCCGGTCAACGGGTCAACGGCCGACCGGCTGCTGCGGGGTGCCGGCCGCGGCGTCGGCGGCGGCCAGGGCCGGGGCGATGTAGGTCCGCATCATCCACCGTTCGACGACGAACGTCATCACCGGGATCGTGCCCGCCAGCAGCAGGATCACGGTCTGCTTGACCGGCAGGCGCAGCTTCTGCGCGAGCATGTAGGCGAACACGATGTACACGATGTAGAGGAAGCCGTGCACGGTGCCGATGTCGTTGACGATGAACGTGTTGTGCGCGGCGATCTGCATCGGGATGCCGACGAAGCAGACCACGATGATCAGGACGCCGGTGATGTAGGCCATCACCCGGTAGCGCAGCACTGCCGCATGCATCTGGTTCTGTGTCCCTTCCTAGACGGCGGGTAGCGCCGTGGCCCGGCCGCCGTCAGCCGCCGTAGTACCCGCGCCACCTGGTGGTGCTCTTCACCTCGGAGTTGAGCCGGTCGAGGTAGGCGTTGTAGCTGCCGAGGTCGTCATCGTCGGCGTCGTCGTCCGGGCGCTCGATCGCCCGGGTCCCGATGCCGTCCGGCAGCGCCGGCCCGGCCTCGGCCGCCGCCCGCGCGAGCTCCCGCTCCGACGGGCCGCGCCTGGTCCGCACCTCGTCCCGGACCGTGCGGGCCCAGAACACCACCCCGAAGACCGCGAACAGCGGCCATTCAAATGTATAAGCCCAGCTCAGGCCGTTGCCGCCGATAGCGCGGTGGAACTGCCAGTCGCCCAGCCACAGCATTCCCCAGAACGCGACGATGACGAAGGCGAGCCACGCCAGCCAGCGCGGCGACAGCAGGAACATCCAGACGGGACCGGTGGCCGCCGGGCGCGCGTCGTCGGCGGCCGCGGGGGCCGCGTCCACGGGCGCGGAACCGGGGGTTTCCATGTTTACGAGCGTATCGCGCTTGCCGAGGGGCGGAGCAGTCACCGTCACCGATATGTCATGGTGGTGTCATGCGCAGTTGTGTCAGCCCGCGGAGCGGAAACGGAGCGGACCGGTGAACGCGGAGATCGTTATTTTCGGCGGCAGCGCCCATCCTGAGCTAGCCGACGAGATCTGCCGGGACTTGAGCGTGCCCCGCAGCCCGGTCCGGGTCAGCCGGTTCGCCAACGACTGCCTTCAGGTGCAGTTGCAGGCCAACTGCCGGGAACGTGATGTGTACCTCATCCAGCCGCTGGTCGCGCCGGTGCAGGAGAACCTGGTCGAGCTGCTGCTGATGGCCGACGCCGCCCGCGGCGCCTCGGCCGCCCGGGTGACCGCGGTCATGCCGCACTACTCCTACGCCCGCTCGGACAAGAAGGACGCGCCGCGGATCTCGATCGGCGGGCGGCTGGTGGCCGACCTGCTGGTCACGGCCGGCGTCAACCGGGTCCTGACCCTGACCCTGCACTCAGCCGAGGTGCACGGGTTCTTCTCGGTGCCGGTCGATCACCTGCACGCGCTGCGCGAGCTGGCCGCCCACTTCAGCGGCAAGGACCTGTCGAACGCGGTCGTGCTCTCGCCCGACCTCGGCTACGCGAAGTCGGCGGCGGCGTTCGCCCGGCGGCTGGGGCTGCCGGTCGCGGCCGGGGCCAAGGAGCGGTTCAGCGACTCCAAGGTGACGATCTCGGCCATCATCGGCGAGGTCGCCGACCGCGACGTGATCATCGTCGACGACGAGATCGCCCGCGGCACCACGGTCATGGAGCTGCTGTCGGTGCTGCGCAGGCAGGAGGTGCGGTCGATCAGCATCGCCTGCACCCACGGGCTGTTCGCCGACGGGGCGCTGGAGAAGCTGGCCGCGGCCGAGGACGTGTCCGAGATCGTCTGCACGAACTCGGTCCCGACCGCGGTCAGGCACCCGAAGCTCACCGTGCTCTCCGTCGCGCCCGCCCTGGCCGAGGCGATCAGGCGGACGCACGACGGAGAGTCGGTCAGCGTGCTGTTCCAGCAATAGGCCGCGGGCTCACGGCCCCCGGCCGGCGGCGGCTGGCTCAGCCGAAGCGGTTCGGGCCCGGGGTGCCCGGCAGGCAGGCAAAGACCAGCAGCACGATCCCGCCGACGATCGGGATGATCCCGATCAGCAGCCACCAGCCAGACCGGTTGATGTCGTGCATCCGCCGGACCCCGAGCGGGAGGCTGACGACGATCGAGGCCAGCACCAGCAGGTAGTACAGGGCGACACCGGCCCCGCCGCCGAGCGCGCGGACGAGGATCAGGTTGAGGATCACGTACACGATGAACGTGGCCAGCGCGTACCACCAGTACGCGGAGCGCGACGCCCGGCCGGTGTAGACGAACGCGTTCTTGAACGCGAGCGTGATCGCCTCGCCGAAGCTGACCGAGCCACCCTGCAGGTAGCCGTCGGGCCCGCTGGCCGGCGGGTAGGGGGCGCCGTAGCCCGGCTGCGGGTTGGAACCGTAGGCGCCGCCGGGGTAAGCGCCGTACGGCTGCTGCTGCTGCTGGCCGTAGCCGGGACCGCCGTAGGACTGCTGCTGCTGCCCGTAACCGGGCTGCCCGTAGCCGGGCTGCTGCTGCCCGTACGATGGCGGCTGCTGGCCGTAGCTCGGCTGCCCGTAGCTGGGCTGCCCCTGGTTCTGCTGTGAGAAAGGGTCGTTAGGGGTGCTCATCCGTATCTCCGGTGTGGGCGGGAGTGGTCAAAAAGACCGAGAATCGAGGGCGATTCTCCTGGCTGTAGCGGGCAGCCGCAGTCTGATTTTGAACATTGTTGCACGCTGCGGGCAAGTTGTGGCGGATCGCGCACGGTTGATCTTTTGACCAGCGTGCCCGGCGACGCCGATGATAGCGACCGACGACACCCGCAGCACGACACGACACGACAGGAGAGCACATGAGCGAGCTTGCGAGCGAATCAGTGGGCACAGTGCGTCCGCGAATGCGGACTCCGAGCGCCAGCGAGGTGGCCTCATGAGCGACGACCACTGGCACCGGCCGCTGACCCACATCCGGGCCGGTGAGCTGAGCGGCGACACCGGCCAGACCTCGGGCATGGCCCGCTGGGAGGCGATCTCGGGCAAGAGCGCGGGCTCGGAGAAGCTGTGGATGGGCCAGACCCACGTCGCGGCCGGGGCGAAGTCGGGCAACCACCACCACGGCGAGGCGGAGACCGCGATCTACGTGGTCTCGGGTACCCCGGCGTTCGTCTTCGCCGACGGCGACGAGGAGATCCGGCTGGAGGCCAA
>Ga0335075_10013138_pt1 | contig 12480 bp, 13 predicted proteins | sample Lox_Sample_24_FD_206723 | JGI IMG/M metagenome (GOLD analysis project Ga0335075, IMG submission 206723) | Soil microbial communities from Loxahatchee National Wildlife Refuge, Florida, United States - Lox_Sample_2.4 | ecosystem: Environmental > Terrestrial > Soil > Wetlands | place: USA... | reverse complement strand
CGTCTCGTGGCGGCCACAGCCGGCCCGGGTCGCCACGAGACGCCCGGGACGCCGGTCCCCCGCCGCCCGGGCCGCGGAGCACGCCGTCCCGCCGCCGCCGCCACCGCCACGGCCGCCGCCACGGCCACGAGCCCACCCCGCCCCGCCCCGTGAGTTCGCACTTATCACCGCTATGCGGTGATAAGTGCGAACTCAACCGCGGCGACGGGGCCGGGCGGGAACCCCGGCCGTCCCGCCGCTCAGCCGTCTCAGACCGCGGTCGGCGAAAGCTGCGGGTACAGCGGGTGGCGATCCATCAGGGCGCCGGTGCGCTCGGAGAGGCTCGGCTTCTCCGACTCGAAGTCCTCGCCGAGGGCGGTGGCGATGACCGCGGCGATCTCCTCCATCTCCTCCTCCTTCATCCCTCGCGTGGTCAGGGCCGGGGTGCCGATCCGCAGGCCGGAGGGGTTCATCGGGGGACGGGGGTCGAAGGGGATGGCGTTGCGGTTGACGGTGATGCCGACCGCCTCGAGGCGGTCCTCGGCGGTCTGGCCGTCGAGGCCGGTCGGGGTCAGGTCGACCAGCACCAGGTGGACGTCGGTGCCGCCGGTGAGGACCGGGATGCCGTTCGCTTCGAGGCCGGCGCCGAGGGCGCGGGCGTTGGCGATCGTCTGCCGCTGGCGCGCGGCGAAGGGCGCCGAGGCGGCGATCTTCATCGCCACCGCCTTGGCGGCGATCGTGTGCATCAGCGGGCCGCCCTGCTGGCCGGGGAAGATCGCTTTGTCGATCGCTTTCGCGTGCTCCTCCTTGCAGAGGATCATGCCGCTGCGCGGGCCCGCCAGCGTCTTGTGGACGGTGGTGGTGACGACGTCGGCGTGCGGCACCGGGCTGGGGTGCTCGTTGGCGGCGACGAGCCCGGCGAAGTGGGCCATGTCGACCATCAACAGGGCGCCGACCGAGTCGGCGATCTCACGGAAGGCGGGGAAGTCGAGCTGCCGCGGATAGGCGGACCAGCCGGCGACGATCATCTTCGGCTTGTGCTCGGCGGCGAGGCTCGCCACCTCGTCCATGTCGACCCAGGCGTCCTCGCGGCGCACGTGGTAGGGCACCGGGTGGTAGAGCTTGCCGGAGACGTTGATCTTCATCCCGTGGCTGAGGTGGCCGCCGTGGTCGAGGGCGAGGCCGAGGATCGTGTCGCCCGGTTCGAGCAGCCCGAAGTAGACCGCGTTGTTGGCCTGCGCCCCGGCGTGCGGCTGCACGTTGACGTGCTCGGCGCCGAAGAGGTCCTTGGCCCGGTCGATCGCCAGCTGCTCGGCGACGTCGACCTCCTCGCAGCCGCCGTAGTAGCGGCGCCCCGGGTAGCCCTCGGCGTACTTGTTGGTGAGCACCGAGCCGGCCGCGTCGAGCACCGCCTGGGGGACGAAATTCTCCGAGGCGATCATCTCCAGCGTCCGCTGCTGGCGGCGCAGCTCACGCTCGAGGACGGTGGCGATCTCGGGGTCGACCTCGCTGAGCGGCGCGGTCTGGAAGTTCTCGGGGAGGTCGGCCATCGCTTGTGCCGACGATAGCAATGGGTCGGGATACGGGGATACGCTCCCGACCGTGAAAGCTCGCCTGATCGCTCTCGCCCTCGCGGCGGCACTGGTGCTCCCCGCGACGGCGGCGGCGGGCTGGCATCCGCCGCGGCAGAACCCCTGCCAAGGCCCGCGGGCGCCGCGCCTCCTCTGCCCCGACCTGCGGATCGGCCCGCCGAGCGAAATGTACGTCTCCGACTACGACGGCAAGGTGCTGCTGCACGCGACCTCGGACGTGCGCAGCCGCGGCCGCGGGCCGATGGAGCTGCACGGGCAGCGCAACGGGCCGAAGTCGATGAAGGTGACGCAGCGGATCTACAAGGTCGGCGGCGGCCACATCACCGTGCGCACCAACGCCAGCCTCCACTTCACCGACGTCGGCGCCTACTTCGGCGGCTCGTACTGGAAGGTCCACCAGCTCGCCCGCTTCGAGCTGCGCCCGGTCCTCCCCGACGGCAGCCTCGGCGAAGTCGTGCGGACCAGCCCGAAGCTGAACTACTGCCTGCGCGACCTCGAGCGCACCCGGCCGGGGAAGCGCTCCCCCACTCACGCCTTCTACCCCGGCTGCGACCAGGACCCGCGGATCAAGCGCGACCGGCTCGGCACCTCGGTCGGCTGGTCGGACATCTACCCGGCCGACTACGACAAGCAGTACATCGACGTGACCGGGCTGCGGGGCTGCTTCGAGTTCCGCATGACCGTCGACCCCAAGCACCTGCTGTTCGAGTCGAACGAGCACGACAACTCCTCCCACCGCCGGGTCGAGCTGCCGTTCACCGGCAAGGGCTGCTAGTCGAGGCCGACGCGGGCGAGGCGACTGGCCAGGTCGCCTTCCGACAGCGCCCCTTGGCGGAGGATCTCCCAGCCTCCGCCCTCGTCGATCGCGGCGATGTCGACCACGGTCGAGGGCAGGCCGCCCAGCTGCCCGCCGTCGATCGCCAGGTCGACGGCGGCGACGATCGAGTCCGGCACCTCCTCGAAGCGCGACGGGGCGGGCTTGCCGCTGAGGTTGGCGGAGGTCTGGAAGATCGGGCACATAGCTCCCGCCAGCGGCCCCGCGAGCAGCCGGATGCCGAGGCGCTCGACGTCCTCGCGGCAGGCGAGCGGGTAGCGGTGGCCCGCGTTCTTGACCACCAGCGTGACCGGGCCGGGCAGGAGGGCGCTGACCGCGGCGGCGGCGCGCGGGCCGAGCTCGGCGACCAGCTCCCGCATCGCCAACGGGGAGAAGTACATGACCGCCGCCGGTTTGCCGTCGTCGCGGCCCTTGATCCGGTGGATGCGGGAGATCGCGGCGGCGTCGAGCGGGTCGCAGGCGAGGCCGTAGACGCCGTCGGAGGGGAAGACCGCGACGCCGCCGGCGGCGATCGTCCGCTCCAGCGCCGTCCGCGCGGCGGCCGCGCCACCGCTCTCCAGCGGCACTACCTGGGGGGTTCCGGTGCTCATCGCACCCCCACCCCTACCCGCTCGATCCCGGCCAGATCCTCACGGATCTCGATCGCGCCGAAGCCGGCGTCGCGGAGCAGCTCGACGACCTCGACCGCCTGGCCCTCGCCGAACTCGACCGCGATCGCGGCGGCGGCGTCGAGCGGGCTCGCCTGGTCGGAGAACGTAGGCCGCAGGCACTCCGCCGGACCCTCGTCCATCGGCGCCAGCAGGGCCCGGTAGGCGTCGAGGCCGTCCTCACCGGCGAGCAGCGCCTCGCGCGGCTCCCATCGGGTCACCTCGGGCTCGAGCCCGGCCCAGTCCGGTTCGGCGACGTAGGGAAGGTTGGCGAGGACGAGGTCGAAGCTCTCGCCCTCCGGGACGGTCCCGGCGACGAAGCTGACCCGGTCGGCGAGGCCGAGGCGCGCGGCGTTCGCCCGCGCGACCTCGAGCGCGCCGGGCGAGGTGTCGGTGGCGACGACCTCGGCCGCGGGCAGCTCGTCGGCGACGGCGAGGGCGATCGCCCCGGACCCGGTGCCGACGTCGAGCACCCGCCCCGGGCGCCGCTCCAGCGCCACTTCGACCAGCAGCTCGGTCTCCGGCCGCGGCACCAGGACGCGCGAGTCGACGGTGAGCTCCAGCCGCCGGAACCCTTTCGTCCCGACGATGTAGGCGAGCGGCTCGCGCCGCAGCCGCCTGCGCACCAGCTCGGCGAAGCGGCGGGCCTCCGCCGCCGACAGCGTCGCCCCCGGATCGGCGATCAGGCTCGCGCGGTCCCTCCCGCTGACGTGGGCGAGCAGGAGTTCGGCATCGAGGCGCGGCTCGCCGACCCCGGCGGCCCGCAGAGCATCGGTCGCCGCCGTCAGCGCCTCGGCGACCACGGCGACTCCTTGGGCGCTGCCGGCGGCGGCGCTCACGCCACCGCCGCGGCCTCCAGCCGCTGCCGCTTCTCCTCCGCCGAGAGGGCATTGGTGAACTCTTCGAGCTCGCCGTTCAGGACCCCGTCGAGATTGTGCGAGGTGTGCTTGATCCGGTGGTCGGTGACCCGTCCCTGGGGGAAGTTGTACGTGCGCACCTTCTCCGCCCGCTCGCCGCTGCCGACCTGGGCCTTGCGCTCGGAGGCGATCTGTTCCTGCTGTTCGGCGATCTGCTTCTCCAGCAGGCGGGCGCGGAGGACCCGCATCGCCTTGTCGCGGTTCTGCAGCTGGGACTTCTCGTCCTGCATCGAGACCACGATCCCGGTCGGTTTGTGGGTGATCCGCACCGCCGAGTCGGTCGTGTTCACCGACTGGCCGCCGGGCCCGGAGGAGCGGTAGACGTCGACCTGGAGGTCGTTCGGGTCGACCTGGACGTCGACCTCCTCGGCCTCCGGCAGCACCGCGATCGTCGCGGTCGAGGTGTGGATGCGGCCCTGGCTCTCGGTCTCCGGGACGCGCTGGACGCGGTGGGTGCCGCCCTCGAACTTGAAGACCGAGTAGGCGCCCTCGCCGCGCACTTCGAAGGTCACCTCCTTGAAGCCGCCCGCCTCGGAGGCGGACTGCGAGAGGACGTCGGTGGAGAAGCCGCGCAGCTCGGCGTAGCGGGTGAGCATCTTGTAGAGGTCGCCGGCGAAGAGGGCGGCCTCGTCGCCGCCGGTGCCGGCGCGGATCTCGACGATCACGTTCTTCTCGTCGTTCGGGTCCCGCTCGACCATCGCCAGCCGGATCTCCTCTTCCAGCGCCTCCAGGCGCGGCGGCGCCTCCTCGACCACGGCCCGCAGCTCCTCGTCCTCCCCCTCGGCCAGCAGCTCCCGCGCCCCCTCGAGATCGTCCTTCAGCGTCACGTACTCCTCCGCCAGGTCGCGGGCGCCTTTCAGCTGCCGGTACTCGCGCCCGACCTCGGCGTACCGATCGCGATCGGCGATCACCGCCGGGTCCGACATCAACTGCTCGAGCTCCGCGAAGCGCGCTCGGATCTGTTCCACCAACTGCTCGATCATCAGCCGCAGTCTAGAAGCGAGGGCGGGGCGGCCCCTGAACGAACCTCCCCGCTGTCGTGAGAGAAGGGGCCACCCCGCCCTCGCCCTCGCTCAGCTAAGCGACGATCTCGATCGTATGATCGGAATGCAGATCGTCCGGGCTCTCCCGCGCCAGGACCGCGTTCAAGGAAGCGATCGCCACGGCCAGCTGGTCCAGATCGGGCTCCCGCGTGGTCAGGTTCTGCAGCATCAGCCCCGGCCACATGAGCGCCCGCACCCACGCTTTGCGCCGGTTCTTGCCCGCCCACTTGATCACCTCGTAGGAGAGCCCGGCGATCACCGGGATGCCGACGATCCGCGAGATCACGAGCCAGTACCAGGCGGGCAGCCCGAGCGGGGCGAAGATGAAGATCGCCAGCACCATCACGATCAGCAGGAAGCTGGTGCCGCAGCGCGGGTGGAGGCGCGAGTAGAGCTTGGCCCGCTCCGGGATCAGCTCGTCTTCGGCCTCGTAGCAGGAGATCGTCTTGTGCTCGGCGCCGTGGTACTCGAAGGTGCGCCGCAGGTCGGGCATTTTCGAGATCGCCCAGATGTAGCCGATGAAGATGCCGGTGCGCAGCAGGCCCTCGACCAGCCAGAACAGGAAGGGCGAGCCGAGCTGGCCCTTGATCAGGCTGGTGAGCCCGACCGGGACGACGAAGAAGAGGCCGATCGCGAGGATCAGCGAGAAGGCGATCGTCAGGCCCCACACCCAGCCGCCGATCTCTTCCGGCTCGCCGTCCTCGTCGTCCTCGATCTGGGCGTTGGCGGAGATCGCCAGGGCACGGAAGCCGATCGCCATCGATTCGGCGAGGGCGCCGACGCCGCGCAGGACCGGGATGCGCCAGAGGCGATTGCGCTTCGCCCAGGGGCGGAGCGGCTCGGACTCGACTTCGATCTGGCCCTCGGGGGTGCGGACGGCGACGGCCCAGGTGGAGACGCCGCGCATCATCACCCCCTCGAGCACCGCCTGGCCGCCGACCGGCGCGTCGCGCTTGGCGACCAGCCTGCCGTCGGGCATGCGCAGCGGGTCCCCTCCGGTGCTGCCGCGAGAGGAGGAGGTTTCGGACGCCTGTTGTGCGGAGCCCGCGATCGGGCTCACGGTTGCTACCGCCTGCCGGCCCGGTGTTTGGCGGCGCGACGCTGGAACCGCTCGACCCGGCCACCGGTGTCCACCAGCTTCTGCTTGCCGGTGTAGAACGGGTGGCACTCGGAGCAGAGCTCGACGTGCAGGTCGTCTTTGGTCGACCGCGTGTAGAACTGGTTGCCGCACGAGCAGTGCACGTTGGCGAGGGCGTAATCGGGGTGGATTGAAGCTTTCACTCCTAAGAGTTTAGAGCAAGGCGCAAGGGGGCCCGGAGCCGGTGGCGTCGGCGGAACGAGGCGATCTCCGCGAAGCCGTCACGCCTCCTCGCCGCCCCTCCTCGACCGTCCGCATTTAGCCCACGTATACGGGGGTCAATGCGCACGCTCCCAGGGGCCGCGCGAGGGGGTCATGTCGTGACGCCTCTCGTCGCGGTCGCGTTCCCTCTTCGCCCTATCCCTGCAGCGGCGCCGCGAAGCTGTCGATCAGCATCAGCAGCACCGAGGTGATCTCGGCTCGGCCGGCCGGATCGGCGGAGCGGGCGAGGAGCATCGCGGCCTCGTCGAGGGCGCCGAGCAGGAGGTGGGCGGTGGGTTTCACCGGCAGCGGGCGGATCTCCCCCGCCTCGATCGCGGCGATCAGGCTCGCCTCGATCAGGCCGAGGCCGTTGGCGGCGGCGATCTCGCGCCAGCGCTCCCAGCCGAGCACGGCCGGGGCGTCGTGGAGGACGATCTGCTGGAAGCCGGGCTCGGCGCACTCGTCGAGGAAGGCGGCGACGCCGGCCTTCATCGCCGCCAGCGGGCTGTCCATCTTCGAGTCGAGGACGACGTGGGCCACCCGCTCGGTCGATTCCGCCTCCATGCGTTCGTAGATCGCCTCGAGCAGGGCCGGCTTGCCGCTCGGGAAGTGGTGGTAGAGGGCCCCCCGGGTGAGCCCGGCGGCGCGCACGATCTCCTCGGCGCCCACCGCGTCGTAGCCGCGGGCGGCAAACAGCCCGCGGCCGGCGGCGATCAGGGCTTTCCGCGTCGCTTCGGTGCGCTCGGTTTGCGTGCGCTTTTGACTTTCATTCATGCTGTATGTATGTTACGAGCCATGGCCGAGATTCGACTTCCACAGGGAACTATCCGCTACCGGGAGGCGGGATCGGGGCCCGCGATCGTCTTCGTCCACGGATATCTGGTCGACGGGCAGCTGTGGGACGGCGTCGTCGACGCGCTCGCCGACCGCTACCGCTGCCTCGCCCCGCACTGGCCGCTGGGCGCCCACCCGGTGGCGATGGCCCCGGACGCCGACCTCTCCCCGCCCGGGATCGCGACGATCGTCGAAGCCTTCCTCGAGGCCCTCGACCTCACCGACGTCACCCTGGTCGGCAACGACTCCGGCGGGGCGATCTGCCAGGTGCTGGTCGCCCGCCGTCCCGCCCGGGTCGCTCGCCTCGTCCTCACCAACTGCGACACCCACGAGAACTTCCCGCCCGGGATCTTCAAGGCGCTGCCGCCGCTGGCGCAGGTGCCCGGCGGGGTGACGATGCTGGCCCTCCCGTTCCGCGTCCCGGCGGTGGTCCGCACCGCCTTCCGCCCCTTCGCCAAGCGCAAGCCCCCGGCCGAGCTGCTCGCCTCCTGGGCCCGTCCGGCGATCGCCGACAAGGCGATCCGCCGTGACCTCGGCAAGGCCACCCGCGGCATGGCCAAGCGCCACACGCTCGCCGCGGCCGAGGCGCTCAGCGGCTCCGAATTCCCGCTCCTCCTCGCCTGGGCACCCGGCGATCGCTGGTTCCCGATCCGCTACGCCGAACGGCTCGCCGCCGAAGTCGGCGGCGCGAAGCTGGTCGAGATACCCGATTCGGCGACCTTCGTGCCGTTTGATCAGCCTGATCGCCTCGCTGCCCAGATTGCCGACTTTGCGCCTTCGCCGTAACGGCTTCGCGAACAACCGTTCGCAAAATCCGCAAAGTGGCACTTTTTCGTCCGACTCGGGGGTGAACCTTTATGAAACCCCCCTATTCAGGACGGAGAGCCATGTCCAAGCAGATCTTCGACCAGGACCGGCCGCGAAGCACGATGGCCCGGCTGCTCGACGAAGCCTTCGCCGGCTGCGACGAGTGGACCATCGCCCCACCGGTTCAGCGGCGAAGCACGCTCGACTTCAGGCCTCGCATCCCCAGCTCGTCGAGAATCCTCGGCAGAGCTGACGCGGTGCGCTCCCAAGAGTTCCGCGCGCTGTAGAAGTCCGCGTCGTGCAATAGGACGATGTCCCCGGGGCGGATCCCGTCGCTCGCCTTGCGCGCGATCGACTCCGCCGTCGCCCGCCGCGTCCAGTCCCGTCCCCACCGCGACCAGAGCACCGGCCGCCAACCGCGCGACCGGATCGCCACCAGTCCCGGCCCGCTGAAGATCCCGTAGGGCGGCCGGTAGTCGGCGATCGCCTGGCCGCTCGCCTCCTCGATCGCCGCCCTCCCCCGCTCGCAATCCTCGCCCAACATGCGCGGGGTCAGCCGCAGCTGGTTGCGGTGACGGTGGCAGTGCAGCTCGACCCGATGCCCGGCGGCGACGATCTCGGCAGCCAGGGCGGGGCGCCGCTCGACCTGCTCGCCGGCGAGGAAGAAGGTCGCCGACTGGTCGGCCTCGCGGAGGATCTCCAGCACCGCCGGGGTGCCCTGCGGATGCGGGCCGTCGTCGAAGGTGAGGGCGACGCCCTCCACCCCCTCCTCGCGCAGCAGCACCGGCAGCCGGCGGCCTACCGCGGGGACGATCGGGGCCAGCGCCGGGCCCGCGTGCGAGACCGCCACGGCGAAGGCGAGGCCGCCGGCGCCCACGACCCGGCGCGCGGGGTGCTCCCGGGCGCCGTCCGGTCGCGGGCGCGGGCGCGCCCGGCTCAAGGAGCGGTTTCGGCTTTGGCGGTTTCGGTCGCGACTTCGCGCGAGGATGCGGCCGGGCCGAGGTTCTTCGCCGCCTGGGTCGCCTGCGGCGTCGGGTCGTTGTCGGTGCCGATGTGGATCCGGCTGGTGACCGGGCGCAGCGGCCGCAGCGGGCTCTCGCGATGGACCGCGGCGATCACCAGCACGACGGCGATGATCGCCAGCGCGGTGACCGCGACGGCGCGCGCGGTGCGCAGTCGCCAGACCGGCTCCTGGCGGACGCGCGGCCGCACCGCAAGCGCCCGTGAGGCGATCGAGGGCAGCGAGGCGAACGAGGAGTCGGGCGAGCGCCGCTCGCCGGCGACGTGGCGCAGGGTCGACTCGAGCTCGTGGTCGGAGCGCGCCACCTCGGCGATCCCGAACCGTTCGAAGGCCGCGTTGTTGGCGCGCAGGTGGCCGGCGGAGAAGCCGTAGGAGATCACCGGGCAGCCGCGGATGTGGGCCTCGAGCACGGTCAGCCCGGCGGTCGCGTGGACCATCGCGTCGGCGGCCGCCATCCAGTCGCTCATCTGTTCGGTGAAGCCGAGCACGCGGACCCGCTCGTTGTCGGCGAAGCGGGCCTCGAGGCGCTTGCGCGCGTCCTCGTTGCGGCCCGCGATGCAGACCACCTCGGTCTCGCCGTCGGCCAGCGCCAGCTCGATCGCCCGCTCCAGATCGCCGACCCCCCAGCCGCCGCCGGAGACCAGCACCATGCGGGCGTGGGCGTCGACGCCGAGCGCCTCGCGGGCGTCGCGGCGGGTGCGCGGCATCAGGAACTCGGGCGAGATCGGCGGGCGCGTCCACTCGACCGTGCCCGGCCCGACCAGCCGCTCGACTTCCTCGATCGACTCGGGATGGGTGACGTAGTGGAGGTCGACACCCGGATGCGCCCAGTAGCGCAGTCCGGCGAGGTCGGTGATCGCCGACTGCACCGGGATGTCGAGGCGGCGCTTCTCGCGCAGCATCCCCAGCACCACGGTGACGCCGGGGTAGGTGGAGATGATCACGTCCGGCTGCTGCTCGTGGATCTGCTTCAGCAGGCCGCGGGCGCCGGTCAGATACATCAGCTGCATCGCCAGCCAGCGGGTCGGGGCGAATTTGGCGATCAGCCAGTACTGGACGTCGAACACCCAGGGGGCGCGGCGGAAGGTGAAGCGCGAGCCGCCCCGCACCACCGCCGACATCATCTTGCCCATCGCCTCGAGGCCGTTGTCGATCGTCACCTCGGCGTCGGGGACCTGCCGCTCCAGGTCGGCGGCGATCATCCGCGCGGGCAGGTCGTGCCCCTCGCCGATGTCGGCGGTGAGGATGAGGACGCGCGGGTCGCGCGCCTCACCGGGCCGCGAGGCCCCCGCGAGCAGCGCCCCGGCGGCGTGTCCGTTGCCGTTCAGCGAGGGCGTCGTGCCCGGGATCGGGTCGGGCGGGCGGGTCGTGCACTTGACCCACTCGACGTAGCGCCGCACGCCCTCTTTGAAGGGCGTTTCCGCCCGCCAGCCGAGCTCGTCGAGCGCGCGCTGGTTGGAGATCGTCTTGCCCGGGAAGTCGCCGGGACGCGGCGGCGTGTGGGTGATCTCGCAGGTGTCGACGTTTTCCTGCACCCGCTCGGCGATTTCGAGGATCGTCGTGATCTCGTCGCCGGAGAGGTTGTAGGTGCGGCCTGCCGCCTGCGGCGCGAGCGCCGCGACGATCCCGTCGGCGAGGTCCTCGACGTAGATGAAGCTGCGCGTGGTCGAGCCGTCGCCGGCGATCGTCAGCGCCTTGCCTTCGAAGGAGAGGTCGGTGAATTTGGCGACCACGCCGGCGGCGCGGGCGCGCGGGCCGTAGGGGATGCCGAAGCGCAGGACCGTGTACTCGAGGTCGTAGAGCTCGGAGTAGCTCGCGCAGTAGGTCTCACCGGCGAGCTTGGTCGAGGTGTAGAGGTGGCGCGGAGCCGGGATCGCGGTTTCCTCGTCGACCTCCTGCTCCGGGCAGTCGCTGTAGACCCAGGTGGTCGAGCCGTAGACGACGCGGCCGACCTTTGCCCGGCAGGCCGCCTCCAGCACCTGCAGCGTGCCGCGGGTGTTGACCTCCTCGGCGAGCACCGGGTCGGCCAGCACGTGGCCGACGTCGGCGACCGCGGCGAGGTGGATCACCGCGTCGCAGTCGCGCATCGCCAGGTCGAGGTTGCCGGGATCGGTGATCGAGCCGGTGAAGGTCTCGACCTCGAGCGGCGAGTGGTAGGGCGAGGCGCTCAGATCGAAGATCCGCGGGGTCAGCCCCTTGGCCATCAGCTTGTCGACGACGTGGGAGCCGATGAAGCCCCCACCGCCGGTCACCAGGACCCTCATCTCCCTATCCCTCCTCGCCGGCCAGAGCCGCGGCGCGGCTCTCCGGGCGGTAGTAGAGCGGCACGCACCAATGGTTCTCGGCCACCCAGTCGGTGTTCGGCAGCTCGTCGGAGCGGCCCATGATGCGATGGCAGGGCTGGTCGTAGACCTTGCCGGTGCTCTTCTCGATCTCCTCGAAGACGATGTACTTGTAGAGGCCGGAGGTCATCCCGTCGGGGAGCTCCAGGCGCGCCGGGTACACCGGGTCGAGATGCTCCCGCGCGTACTCGTTCTTCCAGTCGACGATCTCCTGCATCCGCTCGGCCTGGACCAGCGCCACGGCGGCGGTGAACTCGTTCATGCGGAAGTTGAGCCCGTCGACCTGGTGATCGAACTTGCCGTAGTTGCGGAACTTGCGCGCGAACTCGAGCAGCTCCTCGTCGGCGGAGACGAGCACGCCGCCCTCGCCGCTGGAGACGGTCTTGGTCGCGTAGAGCGAGTAGACGCCGGCGTCGCCGAAGCTGCCGGGGCGGGAGCCGTTCCACGCGGCGCCGTGGGCGTGGGCGCAGTCCTCGAGCAGGAAGATGCCGTGGTCGCGGCAGTAGGCGGCGATCTTCTCCGTGTCGAAGGCGAGGTGGCCGCCGACGTGGACGAGGATCGCGGCCTTCGGCCTGTGCTTCTCGGCCTGGCGCTCGAAGTCCTCGAAGGACATGCAGAGGTCGTCGCGCCGGCAGTCGACGAACTCGACTTCGGCGCCCGCGCCGATCGCGGCCAGCGGGGTCGCCATGAAGGTGTTGGACGGGCAGAGGACGGTCTCGCCCTTGACCCCGGCGAACTCGAGCGCGGCCAGCGCGCCGCCCGCCCAGCTCGAGAGGCCGACGGCAGGAAGCCCGTTCCAGGCGCCCCAGCTCTCCTCGAAGGCGGCCAGCTTCTTGCCCTCCGACCACTGCTCGGAGTCGAGGACCTCGGTCCACAGCTCGAAAAGGCGGGGACGGTCGCGGTGGTCGAATCCGATCGCGAACCTGGTCACGTCGGGCAGGGATGTCTCGGCGGCGCCTACGGCTGGCTCCTTCTTGAGTGGTGCTGGGAAAAAGGTGGTTCGGCGGGAGTCGGATCAGTTGGTCGCCGAAGGGCGGCGCAAGGCTAGCAGCGAAATCGGAAGAGAACGTTTAATTCGACGAATTCACTCCTTGTCCTCGGCCGCCCCCTCCCGTGCCTGGACC